>WNGL01011011.1_pt1 | contig 10388 bp, 6 predicted proteins | sample 5400591 | NCBI WGS metagenome assembly WNGL01 (sample SAMN13153377, study PRJNA577476) | soil metagenome | isolation source: 80 cm soil or saprolite under Garry oak tree replicate 1 | place: USA:California | collected 2016-06-15 | reverse complement strand
CCAACGACATCGAGAAGACGGATTCGGACGACAGCTTCTGCTTCGATGCCTCGGCGTCGTTGCTGATCAAGGTCTCGGGCTGTCAGGACACGAACTCCGGCTTCGACGGGGTCCCGTACCTGAACCTCTGGCCCGACGGCAACCCCGATCACCCGACGCCGATCGTCTTCACGAGCGCGCGCACGGGCGGGGGCTTCAACCTCGACTACGAACGCGTGGCCTTCGAAGCCGATCTGCCGCGCATCGAGGCCGCGGACGTCAGCCCGGTCAACAGCTGCAACCGCAACACCGGTGCTCGCTGCGTCAAGCCGCCGCTCACCGATGACGGCGTGCCCGCGGACTTCTATCCCTTCTACAGTGCGGCAAGCGGGTACGGCGCGGCGTGTGCGTGGGCCTTCGGCAACGACATCCCCGGCCACACCGTGAATGACTTCGGCAAGCTCGATCAGTACGGGCCGCTGCTGCGGCTCACGTATCCGGTCTTTGGCGGCCTCGGCGCGACGAGCAGCCGCTTCAACGACTTCCGGCAGGTGATCGACAACCCCTGCACTCCGTAGCGACGAAGTAAGGAAGGGCCGCGCCTCGATGACGCGGCCCTTCCTGTTGGCCAACGTCAACCGCGCAACACTTCTCGACTTTTGCTGAACCCGCATCGACGGCGCGCGGTATGGATCACGACCGCGTGCCTCGGCAGCTTGGGGTTGGGCGAGCTGGGCCGACCTGTTCCCTCTCCTCATCGCCTTGCCGACGCTCGCGGTCAAATTCGCGGATGCCGTCGACACAGCGTCGCGCTATCTGCGCGGGTTGCTTCGGGACTGAGGAGCCCCGCGCCATGGGCGTGGGCGGGACTCCTCGTGCTGCAATCAGTTTCGGCAGCGTGAAAGAATCCCGCCGTCACTCGGGGAGGGCTGGTCTGCCGGATAGCGACCGTCGGTGCCTCACCGCGCTAATGCTTGCCGCGCTGGCGCTGATGTCCAGCTCGTGCAGTTCAGGGTCGCCGTCTCCGTCCGGTCCAATTGCCACCCGGCCCGCGGCCGCGTCGGGCGCGCGTGCGACGACCCAGCCAACGCCGGCATTACCGGCGGCTCTCGATCTTGCGCAGACCGGCGCGACGAAGATCGACGCAAGCCCAGGGCCTGACTTCATCATCCTCGGAGCCTCGTACGCGTTCGTGACGAATGTCGGCAAGGGGATCGGCAGGTTCGACTTGCGGACGGGCGCGGTCGTTGATTCGCTCGAGATCCCGGGTACCAGTTGCGAGGGCCTCGATGTTGGTTTTGGTTCCGTCTGGTCCGCGACATGCTCGCCCGAGCTTGCGCGGATCGACGAGACGACCGGACGCGTCACGCTCATCGATCTTCCCGACCGGGGCTGGGATACCGAGTCATCGGTCGGCGCCGGCGAGGGCGCGATTTGGCTCAACGTGGGACAGGCAAACCGCACGCTCGTCCGTGTGAGTCCGACGACCAACGCCGTGACCGGAACGTTTCCCATGCCAACCGGCGCGACCGCCGTTCGAGCGGGCCTCGGCGCGATCTGGATCACCGTCCCGCTGAAGAACATGTTGCTGCGGATCAACCCGGGGGACGGCACCGTTGCGGCGCAGATCCCCGTCGGCGGTGGACCCCGCTTCCTCGCGCTCGGCGGCGGCGCGGTGTGGGTCATGAACCAGCTTGACGGCACGATCTCTCGCGTCGATCCATCGACCAACGCGGTCGTCGCTACGATCGACTTTGGCGAGCGGATCCGCGGCGGCGACATTGCTGTCGGTGGTGGCTCGGTCTGGGTGCATGGCAGCACGACCTTGCTCGCGCGCATCGATCCAGCGACGAACACGATCACGAAACGCTATGGCCCGCAAGTCGGCAGCGGCGGGGTCGCAGCGAACGACGACGCCGTGTGGATAACCGCCCACGATGTGAAGACGATCTGGCGGCTCCCGGTGCGATAGGGTCGAAACTAGTTCGGCCGCTCTTGTCGTTTCCGATTGGCTGGTCCTGCCGATCGATGTGGACTCTTCCTGCGAGCGCGTACGCGACGACGAGTGGGGAAGACGCGAGGTAGCTCGACTTTACCAGCGGATGGATCCGGCCCTCGAAGTTTCGGTTACCGGAGAGGATCGACACGACGTTCAGGTCGTGGTCTTTCACTTCCTGCTCGATCTCGGGCGTCGCCAGCGGTCCGCTGTTCCCAATCCTTCGTGAAGACGTGAAGCGTTCCTTGGTCGATGCAGATGTCCTTGCCTGTGGTCTGCATGCTGCGCCGTACCTCATCTCTGCAGGTACTCGCGCCTCGCCGCCCGGACGAGATGCTACTCGCGAATCCGTTCGCCGGGGGGCCGGAACTCGCCGGCCCCCCCGAGCGCACTAGAACAAGTGGATCGCGCCGGTGATGAGGGTCCCGCTGACGGCGTAGCCGTCGCTCAGTGTGAGGCTGTACGTGCCAGGCGCGGTGTCGTTGTCGACCGCGACCATCGTGAAGGTCACGGAATGACCTGCGTTCGTCCCTGCGCCGAACACGGTAAGGGTGCGCGATCCCTCATCGAAGATCTGCGCATCGATGCTCGTCGCGTGGAAGTCGGTCCCGCTTCCGGGGTCTGACTCGCTGACGAACTCAGTGTCGTTGTCCTTGCACGCGTCGAGATCGAACTCGAAGTCGGCCTTCCCAGAGTCCTTGCCCTTCACCTGGCCCTTGCCGTCACGCTCGAAGCAGACCGGCAGGGGCCCGTTCGCGACCGAGGCCTTGAAGTTGTAGCAGCACACGCCGTCGATCTCGAGCGGCACGTTGTCCGCCTCGGCCTGTTCGTTCGTCCTCGTGTTGTCCCGAAGCTGAGCGCCGAACGCGTAGCCGCCGACCTCCTCGAGCAGGCTGCTCGCGGTTGGGCTTCCGACGTCGGCGACCTTCACGTTGATCGTGATCTCGCAGGGGCTCGTGACCGAAGGCGACGGCGGGCAGTGCACGCTGCCGCTTTCGACGAGGCCGCTCTCGGTGGATGCGGGCGCGTATGGCGGCTCGGCGTACACCATCACGTGCGGGAAGCACGCTGAGATCGAGCAGAGGTCGATGGTCTGCGCCTTGCCCGCGTAGAACGTCGGAGCGTTCGCGCCGGTGTTCTCCATCGCCGCGTAGTAGATCGTGTTGCCCATCTGCCACCGCGTGACGTACTGAAGGAATGCGGCGCCGGTGATGGACGCCGCGGTCGCCGCCGGATTGCGCAGGTCGACCACGCGCGTCATGACCTGAAGCGTCTTGCCGTCGCTCGAGAGGTGCAGCTGGTTGCTGAGGATGTCCATGCCCCGGACGTTCGTGCCGCCGATGACCGGGAAGAGCGCATCGCCCGCAGCGTCGCTCAGACCGGCGACCGGCGCGTTGGATGGCCCGGACACGGGCGTGCCGAAGAGCCCGAGGCCCGACGACTGTCGCGCGAGGGTCACGACCCCGGCGCCGCAGTGATCGGCGACCTGGGGAAAGGAGCAGTCGCCCGGCTTTTGGACAAGGCCGTTCGAGGTGTCGTCGTAGACGATCTCGGCCGCGCCGGTGCGGTCGATCGTGATGACGAAGAAGTCCGCGAGGTTGCGGTTGCCCTGCTGCGTGATGCAGTCAGATCCCGCGAGACAGATGTCGTTGAAGTGCATCGGGTGCGGCGTCACCTTCACGAGCGCCTTCGAAGGCGCGGCGCCTGTGATCGCACCGGTGCTCGACACGGGGAAGACCACCTGCGACATGAACACGTTCCACGCTTGGCCCATCTGGCTGCTCGGGTCGACCTGCTTGTCCGAGCCGTACCAGACGGCATCCGCGCGGCCGGGACCGCCGGCCTTGATCCAAGGAAACACGCTGACGCCGTCGCTCACTTGGACCTTCGGCGTCCATGTCGTCCAGCCGCTCGCGGCGCTCGCCGCGCTCACGAACACCTGGCGGTCGCTCGGCGGAACGTTCGAGGCGCTGTCGCCGAGGTTGAAGACGACGAAGAGGTTGCGCGCGCTGTCCATGGAAAGGACGCTGAAGAGCGTGTCCGGCGGCCATTTCAAGTTGTCGGCGATGTGGATCAGCTTGCTCTTGTCGCCGCAGGGGTTACCCGGTGTGGGGTAGTCGAGGAAGGTGAGGTCGCCGGACGCGTCGGGGGTGCCTATGTTGAGCAGGAGACTGTAAGTGCCGTCGGTGTTGTGGAACCCCGCGGCCTGGAAAACCTTTCCGGTGACCTGGTCGATCTGCGGGTACCCGTCCGCTCCGAACGGCGCGTACGTGGAGACGTTCTCAACGCAGACCGAGGTCGTGCCCTTCGTCGCCGGGAAGTAATTGAGGCCGGGTCCGCCCTGAGCGAGATCGACCGCAGCGTTGCTCTTGTTCCACTGCGTGCCGGACGTGAGGTTGTTGTAGGCGAGGTAGATGAGCGGTTTGGGTCCGGTGTACGCCGACGTCGTCGTGAGCGACGGCGCGGGGTCGTAGACGGCGAGCCACTGCCGGTCCGCGCCCGGAATGTCGCACCCGGCCGGATAGACGCTCTGGTACACGTTCTTCCCGCCATCCGCGGTGGTGGCGGTCCGGAGGCAGATCAGCGCGGCGAGATCGGCGAAGTACTGCTTGCCGCTTCGATCGAAGTTGATGTCGGTGTCACCGCCGCCAGGTGGAGCGGTGGTGCCGGTGAGCGCATCAGGCGCAGCGCACGGTGGGAACGGCGCGAGCGGGCACGGCGTGACGACACGGAAGGTGTGACCGCCGTCGACGGAGCCGAACCACACGCTGCGCTGTGTGCCGGTCCCCGTCGGGCCGCTCGAGAACACACCCCCTTGCGGGTCGATGCCGACGTCCGGTTCGCCGAAGGTATGGATTGGATCGACGACGGACGGCGTCTCGAACCCGATCGCCGGAGTGGCAGCTGAGGATGTGGCTTGCGACGAGCCCTGGGCGAACGCGGCGGAGGCGGTGATGAGCACGAAACCAAGCGCGACCGTTTGCCAACGACGCACGGGAGTCCCTCCATGTCCGGTGTTGGGCCGAGTCGCTCCCTGCAGATAGCGTGCGAAGGCGCGCTCACTTTCGCCGACGGACGACGGTCAGCCGACCGAGGACCCGTACGTTTACCGCCGATTTACAAGCAAGACCGACATACCCTTCTAAAGGGACGAGTGGGCGGACACGCCGCGCGGGGTCACCGTAAGTTCCCGTGATCCGCTCAGCGAGGCCTGGTCCTCTTCAGCTCCACGCGTCTGTCCTGGTTGGCCCTTGACAGTCACCCCGCCCCGAGCTATCCCGCACTCGCCCGCGCCAGCGGGCGGGAAAGGGGAGGTCAATGTCGACAGACGAGAACAAGGCGCTCATCCGGCGGATCAACGATGAGGTCTACAGCAGAGGAGACCTCGCCGCGATCGATCGCTACTACGCGCCCGACTGGGTAGCACACGACGCTCCGCCGAATGCCGGCGGGAATCGCCAATCGCTCAAGGAGGTGCTCGGCGTCATTCGTGCCGGGTTCCCCGACGTTCGGTCGGGCATCGAGGTCATCTTGGCGGAGGGCGACCTCGTGGCGTATCGCACCACGGCCGAGGGAACGCACACGCGTGAGTACTTCGGAGTCGCGCCGACAGGAAAGCGTGTGACGCTACATCAGCTGAGCATCGACCGCATCCGCGATGGGAAGATTGTCGAGAGCTGGTCCGAGAGCTTCGGGCAGGGTTTCCACTATCAGTTGACCGGAAAGGCTCCGCCGGTGCCGGCCGGCGCCGCGAGGTAGTTAGCGGCACAGCTGGGACGAGCCGTTTCGCTTTGTGCGGCCCGGCCTCGTGGCCGGGCCGCTAGCTCGCAGCTATCCGCTCGCGAAGGACTTGAGATTCGCCGAGCGCCGAGAAGTTAGCGGTCCCCCTCGATTACACGCGAGCCACATTGAACACGGTCTGCTCGACGGAGCGCTCCGCTAGGCGGCGAGGCGCCTCTGAAAAGAGCGGGAACAGTCCAAAACAATTCACGTCTTCGCCCCGGGCGTACCACTGAAGGAACTCGGCGTGAGCCTCAAAGACGCTCACCGGAACACCTCGGTAGTGATGGTCTCTCTCGGGGTGCCGCGGATCCAGACAGTGCGCATGGTGACGATGAGGGGCGTGATCGTGCTACGCGCGGCGACCATTGCCGGGCCGCTGATGAAACTCGTAGAAGTAGTCTGTCAGTTCCCAGAGTCCGCGCGGCGTGCGCTCGTAGACCACTGAATACTCGAAAACGTCTGCTCGGTGAGAGCCGATGTCACCGCGTGCCGATGGCGCGCTTCTCAGCACCCGTACGCCGGCGCAGTTTGGCCGCCGCGGCTCGGCCACCGTTAGCCCGTTTCGTTATGCGAGAGGTAGGAACAGTTTCCCCTAGGAACCGGGCGGCCGCGCGCTGAGGGATCCGGTAGGTCCGCTCGGAAAGCTTGATGGCGAAGATCTTGTTTGCCTTGATGTAGTTCAAGATCGTGTCCGAGCTGAGGTCGATGAGCTCGCCCAATTCGGATGGCGAGTAGAACGCCTTTGTTAGCTTCAATGACGCACCTTCTTGGGCCAGTCGACATGGTCGGCCAGCTTCGGTATATGACGTTTGCCGAAGTTAGGGAAGTGCCGCGGGGCGCATGTGAGGTCCACACGATGCAGGCTTGAGTTAGTCAATTAGTTAGTCTATCTTCTCCTTATTGAAAGCCGTGAACATCCACGAAGCGAAGACTCATCTCTCTCGGCTCATCGCGAGGGTTGTCCGCGGTGAGGAGATCACACTCGCCAAGGCTGGCCGACCAGTGGCCAAGATCGTCCCGATCGCGCCTCACGTCGTTCGTAGGGTTCCGGGCACCGCGCGCGGCCGCATCACCGTCGCGTCAAACTTCGATGCTCCGCTTCCGAAGGAGCTGCAGAAGCGGTTCGAGTGAGGATTCTTCTCGATACCCATGCGTTTCTCTGGTGGGTCACTGACAGCGCCGAGCTGTCGCGCCGGGCGCGCAGGGTGATCGCCGACGGAGCGAACGAGATCTACTTCAGCGCGGCGAGCGCCTGGGAGATCGCGATCAAGGCCAGTTTGGGCCGCGTGACGCTCCCCGACGAGCCCGAGGTATTCATCACCGAACAGCTCCAGGAAAACGGCTTCCAGGTCCTTCCGGTGCAGCTCCACCACGCCCTCGGTGTCGCTGCCCTTCCAGCCGTTCATCGCGATCCGTTCGACCGACTGTTGGTCGCGCAGGCGCGGACCGAGCAGCTGGCAGTTCTCAGCCGCGACGCGCGCCTCGCTCGCTACTCCGTTCGCGTGGTCTGGTAAACGGGCCTACGCCGGTGCCCACTCCGCGCCGGACTTGCCTTCGCTGCGGGAAGGGCCCCGCGGTTGGCCGATGGCAGTGCGCGAGATGCCGCGAGCAGTTCCGCGACTGGGATGAGTCCGATTACTCGGCCGCGCTCGAAGGGCTCATCGAGGACGAGCGCGCGCTGATGACGATCGGCGACCGGTTGGACGGAGCAGGCTTCTGGACCGCGGGATCAACGGTTATGCGAGCTGCGGAAAAGGTCGGCGAGCTTGCCGCGGCGATCGAGAAGGATCTGCGCCGTTAACTCCTCGGCGTAGGTTTTCCGCCCGCGCGCACGGGGCCAGGGATTCAGCCCCTAATTTGCGGCGATTCGCTCCCGAAGGACCTGGTGCAGGATCCCGCCCTGGCGCACGTATTCGAGATCGGTTGGATCGTCGACCCGCGAGAGGACCGTGAAGGTCTTCTTCTTGCCGTCCGGTGACGTCGCTTCGACCGTGAGCTTCGCCTTCGGCGCGAGCTTGTCGAGACCGCGGATCGTGAACGTCTCCTGACCGGTGAGGCCGAGCGAGGCCATCGTCTCGCCGGACATGAACTCGAGCGGGATGATCCCCATCATCACGAGGTTCGAGCGGTGGATCCGCTCGAACGACTCCGCGATCGCCGCACGCACGCCCATGAGGTTCGGGCCCTTTGCCGCCCAGTCGCGCGAGCTCCCCGAGCCGTACTCCTTGCCCGCGAACAGAACGAGTGGTGTGCCCTCCTTCTGATAGCGCACCGACGCGTCGTAGATCGTCATCTCCTCGCCCGACGGAAAGTGGCGCGTCCACCAGCCTTCCTTCTGGGCGAGCTTGTTGCGCAGGCGAATGTTCGCGAACGTCCCGCGGATGAGTACCTCGTGGTTGCCGCGGCGCGTGCCGTACTGGTTGAAGTCGACCGGCTTTACGCCCTTCGCGACGAGGTACTGACCGGCCGGGCTCGCCGCGGGGATCGAGCCGGCGGGCGAGATGTGGTCGGTCGTGACCGAATCGCCGACCGAGACGAGGACGCGCGCGCTGACGATGTCGGCGATCGCCGCCGGTCGCTCCGCCGAGAAGTTCTGGAAGAACGGCGGCTCCTGCACGTAGGTCGAGCTCGGGTCCCATCGATAGGAGAGACCGGTCGGTGACGGCATGGTCTTCCAGAAGCGGTCGCCCTCGAAGATCTTTCCGTACTCCGTCGCATACATCTCCTGCGTGATCGCCTTGCCGACGACCTCGTTCACTTCGTCGGGCGAGGGCCAGAGGTCTTTGAGGAAGACCGGCTTGCCCTCCTTGTCGTTCCCGATTGGCTGATCCTGCAGATCGATGTGCACGGTTCCCGCGAGCGCGTACGCGACGACGAGCGGCGGCGACGCAAGATAGCTCGATTTGATTAAAGGATGGATCCGGCCTTCAAAGTTCCGGTTGCCGCTGAGCACCGAGACGACGTTCAGGTCGTGGTCTTTCACTTCCTGCTCGATTTCCGGCGTCGCGAGCGGACCTGAATTACCGATGCAGTTGTGCACGCTCACGCCGTTCGCGATGAACGCATGGAGCTCGTCGACGGAGAGATCGAAGACCGGCTGCTCGCCAACTTCGCGGCGGCCTATCACGCTTAGGGAGAACGTCGGTAGAGCAAGCGACTCTTTGCCGACGCAGTACCGCTTCGAGAAGTCAGCGTTTTCACGATCCTTCAATGGTGCGAACCAGTCGCGTACACCCATTTCCCGCAGAAGGGCGACCGGGGAGGGGAAGCCGCAGGTCTTGCGGTGCAGCGGCCGGAACGTGCGATCGCCCTTGGTCGGAAGATCCCCGTACTTGGTCGCGCCTTCGAGCGTCGAGCAGCGGGGGAACACCACCGGCTCTCGTTCTTCTAGCTCGCGCGCAGCGATCGCCCGGACCGCCCGGAATGAAAGCGCAGGACGCTCGGTGTGGAGCTCCCTGATGCGATCCGCGACTGAGAGCCGTTGCTGATGGATCGAGTCGAGCGTCCGCCAGTAAACCGCGGCGGCGCTCGCGCGAAGTGATTTGTCGACGCAGTACCGGAAGCCCACCTTTGTCACGAACGACAGGCCGTCCGGGAGCTCGAGACGGATCTCGATCCGTGGCCCGGCATCGTCGGCAGCGGCATACGACGAGTCCGAGTGCCGGACCGGGTAATCGCGAATGGCTGCACCATCGATCAGCACGGAGCATCGACCGAGAAGCCGCAGCAGCTGGCGCATGACGTTCTTCTGCGCCTTCACGTGCTCGGGCTTCACTGCGTGCGAGTAGCCGGGCTGCTCGAGAGTCCCATCCTCTTCGCCTGGACCGAACCTCTTCAGGACCGGAGCGGTCCCGTCAGCACCAAACGTGCCGCCGAGAAACTCGCGCACGACGGCGACAGGGCAGCGCTCATCGACGACGAACGCTGGCAACGCTGGTGCCTGGTCGATGCGACGACCGACGCGGACGCCCGGGAGCGAGATCATCCCGGCTGTCAGATCCATTGGCAACGCGATCGACCATTTGCGCTCGTCGTAACGCGTTCCCGCCGGCCGCTTCCCCGTGATGAGCTCGATGTCGCCGAGCACCGTTTCACGGTCGAGAGCCTGGCCGACGTTGACGCGCCCTTGTCCGAGCACGCTGATCGACCCGTCGTCGAGAAGGTGACCGAGAAGTCGCGCGAAGGCGAGCGTCCGCTGGCGAGCCTCGGCGTTTTCCATGGTGAACATGTAGGCGCCAGCTCGTAGCTCGTAGCCTGCTTCGTCCTGTTGTGGCTCATCGAGCGGCGCTTCGAGTCCGCTGACCACGCGGTCCACGCCGGGTCGCAATTCATCCGCCTGAACCCATCGGCCGTCCGCCCGGAGAATCTCGTGGTCGGGTGTGCACGTGAGGGCGCGTCCGTCCTGCAGGGTGAGTGCGACGCAATCGCGGATCCCTTGCGCGATGAGCGCAGTCTGTCGCTCGGTGGCGATCCCGCCGTCAGGCGCAGGCCCGAACACGGTCGCGCCACCGCCTGCCGGGAGGTCCTCGATGCGCCTCGCCATTCCATTTCCGAGAAGCACCGGCGTTCCAGCCGCGACGCAGACCGTGCACCCGAACCCGACGAGGTAGAAGCCCAGCTGTTCGAGATA
>WNGL01011006.1_pt1 | contig 10389 bp, 8 predicted proteins | sample 5400591 | NCBI WGS metagenome assembly WNGL01 (sample SAMN13153377, study PRJNA577476) | soil metagenome | isolation source: 80 cm soil or saprolite under Garry oak tree replicate 1 | place: USA:California | collected 2016-06-15 | reverse complement strand
GCACGTTGAGCGCGATTTGGGGAAGGGCAGGAAGAAATAATGTATGGGGCGCAATGCATTGCGCCCCATACAAATTTACTTTTAGCCGCGTAGTCGCTCCAACACGGGTGGTTGGCGCAGCTTCGCAAGTGCTCCAGCCTCAATCTGGCGTACTCGTTCACGGGTAATGCCCAGTTCCCGCCCTACCTGTTCAAGTGGATGGGCCTGACCATTACCAAGGCCGAAGCGCAACTGTAAGACGAGCCGTTCACGCGGTGTTAGCACCGACTCCAATACACGTTGTACCTCATCTTTGAGCGTCTGTGTGGTAGCAACATCTTCGGGCGAGGCCGACTCGGTATCGGCGAGCACATCGCCCAATTCTTGCTCTTCATCTTCACCCACGGGCAATTCCAGGGAGACAGGAGCGCCAGGCGCCGCCTGCAACTCGACCATACGTGTCGGGTCTAAGCCTGTGGCATCTGCCAATTCCTGTTCCGTTGGTTCGCGTCCAAGCTCCTGTAACAGACGTTGGCGTTCGCGACGAATGCGGTTAAGCGCGGTATTGACGTAGACAGGGAGGCGGATCGTGCGCCCCTTATCAGCAACAGCGCGGCTAATCGCCTGGCGAATCCACCAGGTTGCATGGGTGGAGAAACGATGTCCACGACGCCAATCGTAGCGTTGAACAGCGCGAATCAGCCCAATATTGCCTTCCTGGATCAGGTCGAGCAGGGTCAGACCACGTCCAACATAGCGTTTGGCGATACTTACCACCAGACGGAGATTCGCCAGAATAAACTGCTTCTTGGCGTCACGATCACCCATCTCGATGCGTTGGGCCAGTTCGACTTCTCGTTCGTGCGTAATCATCGGTACTCGCCCAATCTCACGGAGATAGGTCATTACGGCATCCGATTCGCCTGCATCAGCACTGGCTGCATTCTCATCCTGCTCTTCTGAACGACGACGACGCACCGTTGAGCGACGGCCAGGCGATGCGACGCCTTCGGTCGCTATCGATGGCAGTGCGAGAATGGAGGAGACAGTGTCTAAATCAGGCGAGCTTTGCAACTGAGTTAGCTCTTCATGCATATCAGACATTTCTTCCAACTCAATAGGAGTTGGCTCCTGACTGGTGAGATCTTCTTCCAACTCCTGTTCATCTTTGCCAGGTACCTCTACATCATCCTCTATATAAAGATCTTTCGGAAGCAACTGGCCGACGAGGTCGAATTGCTTATCAAGATCTGTATCCATGTTATTCAAAGTAAGCGTTGTTCCTGTTTCCGTCATGGCACACTGTAGTTCTCTCATTTTGTGCCCTCCATGAAAAGTAGCATCTTGAGCAGCAAGATATTTGTTTCGTTCATTTCGGTCCTACACTCAGGGACAGCGATTTCTTTATTCGGAACATCTTGTCCGGGTACTGAGTGGGAGGAAGTCAAGGACGTGCACATTTTGTCTCTACTGATAGAAACATAGCCAAGTCGGAAAATATTCCTTCGCCACTTTAATTATAACGCAAACATGTCCTTTGATTCTAGTCCTTCTGGCCCTTTTTTTGTTGGGTTAGAAGAAATTGGACATACATTCAATATACGTGTGAGACCCCCTTAAGGTGGCAATTGGCTTTTGGAACCTACCGCTTTCACCTGGGAGGACGCAGGTTCCCTGCCATCCACTCATCATTTGCCTCCTGCGGAGGCGAACAGAAGGGGGGAGAAGGTTTCTGGGGGGATGTCAGAGGTAGCATCTTACAAAGACGAATAGTGAGGAGAATAGCCAGCAGCAGTACCAGGACAAATCCTGAAAAAGCGCTGAGGACATCACCCATAGCCCTCCAACTGGTGCTGAAGATATAGCCAAGCGCAAGCGGGACAATCGCCCCTAGCGTCTGTCCACTGATGTCAAAGATGAGAAAACGACGATAGGGATAGAGCTCTGCTCCAGCCAGCAGGTCAATCACCGCGCCCAACGCTGAGAAGGGGAAGTGGCTAAGAAAGATTGCCCCTCCTCCGTGGCGATTGAAGTGTATATGAGATCGTGCAACAGCCTGTGGTGAAATAAGTTTGTACCACCTCGGCTGTTCCAACCAATGGAGCGCTTTGCTCCCCCAAAGTCGTCCAATGAAGTATCCCGTAGTATCACCACATGCGGCGGCACTGATAGCAATTATGCCCAGGAGGACAATATTAAAGATGCCCAGCGCGGCAAACGCACCTGCCGCGAGCAGAATTGGTCTAATGGGCAGAGGCAGACCAACGGCAGCCACAAAAATTAATAACCAGAGCGCCGCATAGCCGTATTGCTGTAACCAAACCAATAGAACAGGGAGGAATGTACTCATATTGTCCTCTCTTGACGTAGCGCTGTCTCTTCTCTAGAATAACAGATATGGACTCATCTGTGCAATCCTTGCAAGTCATTATCAAGCGAATTGACACTAGCCTGCCGCTGCCCACGTACGCCACGGCTGGATCTGTGGGCTTTGACCTGCTCTGCCGAGAAGATACTGAGATTGCGCCACGCATGCTAGGACGTATTCCTGCAAATGTAATTGTGCAGACTCCACCGGGCTATTTGCTGCTGCTGACAATGAGAAGCAGTACCCCACAGCGCAAAGGTTTGCTCATTCCCAATGGCGTGGGCATCATCGATCAAGATTACTGTGGCGAGGGAGACGAACTGATGGTGCTGGTCTACAATTTCCGTGAGGAGGCGGTGATGGTGAGGCGCGGTGAGCGTATTGCTCAAGGTATTTTTATTCCCATCGTGCGCGTTACTTGGAACGAAGCAGATAAGATGCGGCAGGGACGTGGCGGATTCGGGAGTACAGGATAGATGCCAAATTATTATAAGATACTCGAAGTTCAACCTACAGCGACACAGGCGGAGATTAAGCGATCTTATCGCCGCCTGGTGCGCAAATATCACCCCGACCTCAATAAACAGGCGTTGGATCTCCACATCAAGCGCCTGAACGAGGCTTATGATGTGCTGAGTGACCCGGTGAAGCGCGCCAGGTATGATGAGCAACGTGCAAAAGAAGCCCGCTATGCAGCCGCTCAAGAGGCCCTAAGCCGCCAACAAGAGCAGGCCAAACGCGAGCCCAAAATGACGTGGGTGGAGGGAATCTTTGGTTTTGTGAGGGAACTGAAAAAGGGTTTGCGGGAAGAATAAAGAAAGAAAGTCTATCACAGAGATGGCCGCCCATGGTAGCAAAGCTCTGCCCTTCAAATAGCCCACTAGTCCACACGGCACTAAGTATGATACAATAGGAGTATGTTTAGCAGACGCATACAGCAACGAGTCAGGCGCTTAGTCATTTTGATCATTCAGCCACTAGCACGACTAGGTGTTACTCCGAATACGTTGACCGTTTTAGGGCTGCTACTCAGCATATTGACAGCTTTGGTCATTGCCCAGGGGTTCCTATTGGCTGGAGGTTTGCTGGTGCTGTTTGCTGGAATTTTTGATATGTTCGATGGGGCGCTGGCCCGTGTTCGGAACACCGCTACAACCTTTGGCGCATTCTTAGACTCGACGCTTGACCGCTATTCAGAAAGTATTATCCTGTTCGGCTTGCTCTATTATGTTTTGCAGCGGCCAGGGCTACACGATCCCTTCTGGCCTTCACTGTATGAGCAGTCGTGGATGATTACATTGATTTATATAGCTGTGGTCGGCTCGCTGATGGTAAGTTACACAAAAGCTCGTGCCGAAGGGTTGGGGTTAGAGTGCAAAACTGGACTGCTTGTCCGTCCCGAACGTGTCGTCATCCTGGCCATCGGACTCTTAACTGGCACTGTTCTCTGGGCATTGGTTCTTCTGGCGATCTTTTCGCATGTAACTGCCATAGAGCGTATAGTCTACATTTGGCGAATTACTCGCCGAACCATCGGAACGAGTGAAGCGGGAAGCTTCCCCTCCGCTGTGATTGCTAACCAACAAGAGAGCAGTATGGACAATAGTCACTTGCCAAAAACTGTAGGGACGAGCGAAGCAAGAGATCCTTCCGCTCGCTCTATGCCCACTAGTGTTCCGCCGTTCAAATAGTGGGCTGCATCAAAATTAAGGACAACGGCATAGACAAGATTGGACTGGATCGCGCATATAACTAGCATAAGAAGGCTGTCCGAGGATAAGGAACGTCCAACTATCTTCAGTCGAATATTCTCTTTAGCGATTCCCTGCGCTCCGGTCCATAGCTACTGAGACTGGAGATCTTAGTGACAACAGAAAAAAATTATTCCGAGCATAGCGACGTTGAAGTATCCGTCGTGGAGCATCCATCTGGCTCCGAAACCAACACAACACCTGCCTCTCTTGAGGGTGCAGCGCCTGTCGAGGCACAAGTAGATGAACATAACGAGAGCCAGGAGCCTCAAGAGGAAGTAAAGAGTTCTAATCCTGACACTGCAAACCAGGACGTCAGAGTTGAAGAAGTTGCCAAGATTGAGCCTGAAACAGGGATCGCCGAGCATGGAGAAAGCTCTACATTTTCCTATGCCGAGGCGATCCCTCAGGTAGAAGAGGTTCGGCCTTTCACAGCGTATATCGAGGAATTTCGCCAAGCAGAAGAAGCTCGCCTCAGCCCTTCATTGCAAGAGGAGGGAGCAGAGTCTCCCACTTTACTCACTCCTGTAGAGGAGCCAGGAACGCCTGAATTTAGCACTCCTCCTTGGGAGAATATGCTTCCTGAGAGTATATCGTCCACTATAGAGGTGGAAGGTATAGAGGCCACACGAGGTGAAGAAAGCCAAGTTGCAGATATTGCTTCCACTGCTGTACCACCTGTGTTAGAGGCACCAGGCGAGAGTGCTCCAGAGCCGACTACCACTGAGTCCGAGGCTAAGCGCCCAGTATCACCGCTGTTGCGTCCTCCGTCACGTCTGCGTCTACCGCGTCATGGAAGTGGACGGCAGCGCGAGGAACATGCTACGGCAGAAAAAGCACCGGCGGGAGAGCCACAAGGAGGGCCTGTCCTTACAGAGCCTTCTTCTACGGAAGAGCAGTCGCGTCCAGCACGTCGTTACCGCTTTGATCGCCCGGCTCCAACCCCAGCGGTTGCCAGTGCATCTACGGCATCAGCATCGCCTGCACCTGTACAGCCTCGAACCGACGAGAGCAAAGATACCACTCAGCGCAGTTCTAAGCCAGCAAATCCCCGCACAGGTAATAGGCATGGTAGCAGTGAACAAGCAGAGGAGGAAGCGGAACTTCCCCGCCAACCGAAACAAGCAACAAGTGTATCTCAGCCGCTTGAACAGAGTACACCGAAACAGCCTGTTGCCCAGGAGCAGCAAGCGGTTGAGGGTGGCAGTGTTGCGGCACCTGCAGCACCCGATCATGACCGCCCGCGCCGCCATGGGCAAGATCGACAGCGCGGGAAAGAGCAGCCGACTCCTGCTGCACCTGCAGCAGAGGTAGGGACCCAATTCAGTGCGCCCACTGTCACAGAGCCTATCGCTTCACAGAAAGAAGAGGTAGCTCCGGAAGACCTTCCCCCGCTGGAATACTCGGAATTGCAAGCTGCCAGCTCACGCCGACGCCGACGCCGACGCTCTGGTGCTGCGGCACCCCCAACTGCGAGCACTGCGCTGGCAGCGAAACCGATGGTACCAGAGGTACCTCCTACGCCAACGCCAATACCTACGCCATCTGTATCTATGCCGCGCATGCCCGGTACCACTGTAACGCCAGTTGGTCAGTATAACATCGTATCCGGCTATACAGTGAGCCAGATGAATCAAAGTGGTGACGGCCCCAGCCCATTCATGGGACCAGAGCCATCGGCTGCTCGGGGTAGTGTAGTAGCGCGGAATGTGCGATCTGTTCGCGCCGAAGTACAGCGCGCACCTACCTATCCTGGGCGTCCCAGTGATCCTGTCCCATCGTCGGCCTCGGTACACCATCTTGCCAATGTCGTGGCACAGGCGATTCAGTCGCAGACGGACCGTATGGTAGCTGAACTGCGGCGTGCAAACCAGGGGCCAACGAACGTCGCTGTCTCTCTGCCACCATTTCCATCAACTGAGCGTGTGGGTGTCTTTGTTGATGTTGCCAACCTGCTCTACTCAGCACGTACCTTGCGTATGACGGTAGATTTTGGCAAGCTGCTAGATTTCTTGCGTGGCAATCGACGTCTTGTGAGGGCACATGCCTACTGTCCTACCAGCCCTCAACCGGGCGAGGATCAGATGTTCCTAAAGGCTGTCAAGGGGCTGGGTTATCGCATCACCACAAAGCACTATAAGACCTTCTCCAGTGGAGCGAGAAAGGCCGACCTGGACCTTGATCTCTGTATGGATGTCGTGCGCCTCGTAGAAGGACGGGCTGTTGATTGTATCGTGCTGGTCAGCGGTGATAGCGATTTTATGCCGATGCTCGACTACTGCTCCGACCATGGAGTGCGTGTCGAAGTGGCAGCATTCGACGAATCCATGTCTGCTACCTTGCGCCAGAGTTGCGACCTGTTCGTCAACCTTTCCATGCTTGATGAGATTCGTGCATAGGGGTGCGATCACACAAGATGAATCATCCCGAGTCTCGGGATGATTCATCTTGTGTGAGAAATACCTATTTCGTTACGTATCTAACGATAGGAATTATATTAACTGTTCCGTAGTTCGGAATAGCGCCACAGACCCCGTTTTTCATGCTATACTGGTAGCAAGGGAGAAAGATCTCATCTCCCCCGTTTATCTTATTTGGGGGCGAACACGAAGTTTGTCTCTACATATTCCAAAATAGCATGAACAACGTGTGCGCTCAACCGACAGTATTTCCTAGAAGAAAGGAAGCACACATGCGAAGAATCGGCAATCTTGCCCCCCTCGCTTCATTCCTCACCATACTGGCTATGCTGCTTGCCGCGTGCGGCAGTACGACGAGCGGAGGCGGAACCCCCACCCCTAGCCATCCAGCCATAAAGGTGGCACTGGTCACCGACATTGGTGGCCTCAATGACAGAAGCTTCAACCAGTTGGCCTACGCTGGCTACAAAAAAGCTGAAGCCCAGTACGGTTTCACTGAGAAGGTCATTCAGACGCAATCGCAGAACGACTATGTAAAGAACCTTACCCTGGCGGCACAAAGCGCGGATCTGGTTATTGCCGTAGGCTTCCTGATGCAGGTGCCGCTGGACCAGGTTGCCAAGACGTACGCCAGCAAGAAGTTTGCCATTGTTGACGGCTGCGCCACGCTTACAATCGGGGGTAACTGTGATCCGCTCCCCAATGTTGCTCAGCTCTTCTTTAAGGAGCAAGAGGCGGGCTGCCTCGTGGGCGCAGTTGCTGGTCAGATGGAGCTGGATGGCAAAGCCAAAATACCCAAGTTGCTCGGCAAAAGCACGATTGGAGCCGTGGGGGGGATTGAGGTGCCAGCAGTTGATCGCTATATTGCTGGCTACAAGTTCTGTGCTAAGAAGGTAGACCCGTCGGTAAAGGTCTATGTCAACTTTTCTCAAAGCTTTACCGATACTGCGAAGTGCAAAGATGTTGCTTTGAGCCAGATCAACCAGCACCAGGCTGACATCATCTTCCAGGTCGCTGGCGGCTGTGGCGTTGGCGCACTTGATGCTGCTGACTCCAAAGGCGTCTTCGGTATTGGCGTTGATGCTGATCAGGGGTATCTCCACTCGAGCATCATCACGAGCGCTATCAAACGTGTTGACTCCGCCGTATACGACATCGTCAAAGACGTGGAAGACGGCACCTATGCCAACTTTGTTGCAAACCCAACGAAGTTTGATCTAGCGCACGATGGAGTTGGGTATGCCACACCCAGCAGTGATGTGCCTGATGATGCCAAGATGACTGCTCTGTCGTATAAACAACAGATTTTAGCTGGCACGCTCACTCCGCCTGAGGCTATTCCTACTCCCGGCACGCCGTAGCCAAAGAGAGAGAAATGCGAGACCGAGTCGAGCATCATCTCAATAGTTATTATATGAAGGTCCATGTCCTATAGCATGGACCTTCATATGCATTCCGCCTGACCAGATTCCCTGAGAACTCTTTCAGAAAGCTTGTTTCTCATCCTTTCTAATGTTATGATAATAGAACAGTTCTTGGCTCATATCAAATCCTATTGAAGGGTGGAGTTTTCGGGGGACACCCCCGCGCCCCTGCACAGGGGCTGCACCCCCTATGAACCCCGCTGGTATATGCGCACTCTACTTGAAAGGTAGAGTTTTCGGGGGACACCCCCGCACCCCTGCACAGGGGGCTGCGCCCCCTATGAACCCCGCTAGTATATATGCACTCTACACTCGGATTTGGTATAAAAACGTCGGCGGCGAAGCCGCCTCCTACAGATTAGGAGGAAGTCAATATGGCTGTGCCAATAGCGCAACCTGCATCAAATTTTGCGACATGGATTCGCAAACTTGGTACTTCGATCGGTCGCCCACTCTTTGCCGTGGTCCTGGCAATGATCGTCGGGGGCATTGTGATCATGATTACCTCGTCTGGCTCGCTAATAGACCGCTATACAGCGGCTACTACGGCTTATCAAGCCCTCTATGCTGGATCATTCGGTGACCCACAGAGTTTCTCGTTTACTCTGGTGAACGTCACCCCCCTCATTCTCACCGGTCTTTCAGTAGCAATAGCCTTTCGTGCTGGCCTCTTTAACATTGGGGCCGAAGGCCAGCTTGCCGTGGGAGCGATGACGGCCGGCGCTATTGGTATCAAAGCCACAACATGGCCCGGTTGGCTACTCATCCCAACCATGGTTATTGCCAGTATGCTCGCGGGCGCTATCTGGGGTGGGATCGTGGGGATACTGAAGGCGTGGCGTGGGGCACACGAAGTTGTCACAACGATTATGCTTAACTGGACTGCCTTTTTTGTTGCTGATTATCTCATCAATGGTCCGCTCAAAGACCCGTTCCAGGCCGACCAGACTTCTTCTCTCCTCCCGCAAGCAACACTGCCCAAGGTTTCTCTCTTCTACAACTCGACCTTGGGGACTTTTCTGCCTAAGATTGCTCAACCCGAACAATATTTAGTGGATGTCGGCCTCTTTTTTGCTCTGTTCGCCCTGGTTGTCTACTGGTTCATCACTTCTCGTACTACATTCGGCTATGAGATACGTGTGATTGGACAGAACCTCAAAGCGGCAAGATATGCAGGCATGCCAATCAAACGCAATATCTTTGTCGTGATGGCGCTTGCGGGTGCCTTCTCTGGCCTGGCGGGTGCGCTCCACCTGATGGGGCAGTTTCCCAATAATTTGATTTCCACCACCTTCAGCAACGACACCACGGGATTTGATGCTATCGGCGTTGCGCTGCTGGGGCGCACAACACCGATCGGCATACTCTTAGGTGCTCTCCTCTTCGGTGGACTGCGGCAGGGCGCTGGACTCATGCAACTGAACGCTAGCGTGCCGGGCGATCTGGTCTTCATCATCATTGCCCTTGTGATCTTCAGTATCGCCGCCGAATTCCTACCTGCTATCCAACGCGCATTGCCTAAGTGGATGAGTTTCGGTCGCGGAACGTCCCTGGTACCAAATATTACGGGTACGAGTGCGAGCGCAGCAGTTGTTGACCTGCCAGAGAATGGCAACGGTAACGGAACTACAGAGAATGGAGCAGAGCCGGCGCCTGAGGCTGGTGAGAGTATTCCTGAAGGGGGCGGTTGATTGTAGGAATACCTGGTACCCACAAGGGGTACCACTACATTTCACCACGTATCATCGGCAGAGATATGTAGTGGTACCCCTTGTGGGTACCAGGTTTAGATGACTCTATCTGTAGAGTATATCTACAGTGTTTATCTGAGGAGGAATGATCGTGTTCTTTCAAGTGTTATTCCGGGTGCTACCCTCCCCTGATCTCTGGCAAGCTACCTTACAAGCCGCTGCATTGCTCTTGCTGCCAGCCATGGGTGGGGTGATTTCCGAGCGCAGCGGCGTCGTCAATATTGCCATGGAAGGAATGATGCTCACAGGTGCCTTCGCAGCCGTGGTGACCGCGCTGGCGACTCATAGTGTCCTGGGTGGACTACTCGGCGCAATCATTGCTGGCGGGCTGATGGCGCTCATCCATGCTGTTTTCTCCATCAATTTTAAGGCCAACCAGATTGTGGTCGGTATCGCCATCAATATCGCCGCTCTTGGCCTGACGAATTACCTGCAGATCGTTCAGACACACGGGCAAGGCTTCCAATCCTTAACCAATGATCTGCGCCTCCCCACTATCTCGTGGGGGCCGCTCGCGAATATTCCTTTCCTCGGTCCAGTGCTATTTCAGCAGAATATCATCTTTTACGTGACCGTGCTGCTCCTCCTGGGTGTTCAGTTCCTGCTCTTCCGTACAAATATCGGTCTACGCATCAGGGCGGTAGGCGAGCATCCCCAGGCGGCGGATACTGCGGGTATTAATGTGCGCCTGGTACG
>WNGL01011004.1_pt1 | contig 10391 bp, 9 predicted proteins | sample 5400591 | NCBI WGS metagenome assembly WNGL01 (sample SAMN13153377, study PRJNA577476) | soil metagenome | isolation source: 80 cm soil or saprolite under Garry oak tree replicate 1 | place: USA:California | collected 2016-06-15 | reverse complement strand
CGTCACGCACGCCAGGGTCCTGATCGAGCAGGGGCGCGGCCAGGTCCTCGAGGGGTGGCTGTCGAATCTTCCCGCCGACGCGTACGAGCGCGATCCATGGCTCGACTACTGGCGCGGCATGTGCAGGTTCCCATTCGACCCGCTGCGAGCGCGAACGCATTTCGAGCGGGCCTACCGGCGCTTCAAGGCGCGCTCCGAACTCACGGGCAGCTGCCTCGCCTGGTGCGCGCTGGTCGACAGCGTTGCATTTGAATGGGGCGACTTCAAGCCGCTGGAGGGCTGGCTCGCGGAGATGGAGGACGTTCTCGCCGTGCAGCCGCGTCTTGCGAGCCCCGAGGTCGAGGCGCAGGTGGCGTGCGGGATGTTCCTCGCGCTGATGTACGCGCGGCCGCAGCACCCGGACATGGCGCTCTGGGAGCAGCGGGTCCGGCAAATTATCCTGCAGGGCGGCAATCCCCGGCTGCAGGAAAGAGTGGGTAACCATCTGCTGGTCTATTACACGTGGTGGATCGGCGACCTCGCGAAGGCGGAGCTGCTGGTCACGACTTTGGGCGCGCAAATCCAGCGGCCAGGCGTCGCGCCGCTCGCGCAAATTACCTGGCACACGATGGCATCAGGGTATTACTGGATGTCGGCGGCCAACGCGAAGTGCATCGCCTGCGTCGATCGGGGTCTCGAGATCGGCGACGCGAGCGGCGTGCACACCTGGGACATGCTGCTGTGCTCGCAAGGCGTGTTCGCGAGCCTTTCGTCCGACGACACCGATCTGGCCGCGCGTTACCTGAGGCGCATGGAGACGCGCTTGAGCACGAGCCGCCCCATGGAAGCGGCGATGTACGAGTACCTCTCCGCGTGGTACCGCGTCACGCAGGGAAATCTTGCCGCCGCGCGCGAATTTGCTCAAACCGCCGTCATGATGGGGGAAAACGCGGGCGCGGACTTCCCGGCGGCAGCGATGCGCAACGACCTCGGGCGAGTTCTCGCTTATCTCGGCGACACCGAAGAGGGGTTGGCGTTGATCAGGCAGGCCCGCGCTGAGGGTCGGACGATGAAAGCGCAGACCATCGAATACCTGACTTTCCTCGCCGAGGCGGAGATCGCGATGGTGAGGGGCGAGGAGCGGGCATGCCTGGAATGCCTGCGGCGCGCCCTCGCCGTGGGCAGGGCGCAGCAATTCCAAAATCATACGTGGTGGTCTTCGCAGACCATGTCGCGGCTCTACGCGAAAGCGCTCGCGCACGGCATCGAGGAGAAGTACGTCGCGGGCGTGATCCGCAAACGCCGCCTGGCACCGCCGCAGGATGCGCTGTCGATCGAGAACTGGCCGTGGCTGCTCCAGGTCCATACGCTTGGCCGGTTTGCGGTGCTAAAGGACGGCGGGCCCATGGACTTTGCCGGAAAGGCTTCGCGAAAACCCCTCGAGCTGCTGAAGGCGCTGATCGCCTTCGGTGGGGCCGAGGTTAACCAAGACGCCTTGATCGACGCCCTGTGGCCGGAAACCGAGGGCGATCGCGCCCAGCAATCGTTCGAAATGGCGCTGCACCGTTTGCGCAAGTTGCTCGACGCCGACGCTGTGCTCGCGCTGAAGGGGCAGCGGCTCACGCTTGACGCGCGCTACGTCTGGGTCGACAGTTGGGCCGTCGAGCGTGCGCTGCAGCGCCTGGAAGCGGCGCTACAGTCCGACGCGGCACCGGCCACGCTGGACAGCCTGGAGCGGCAGCTTTGCTCGCTCTATCCCGGCGATTTCCTCTCGGGGGATGCGGCCGCCTGGGCCGTTGAGCGGCGCGAACGCCTGCGCAACCGCTTCCTGCTGTCGCTCGAGAAACTCGGCGCCCACCATGAAGCGCGTCGCGACGGGTCGCGCGCGCTGCGTTGCTATCAACGCGGACTGGATATCGAGCCCCTGTCCGAGACGCTGCATTACCGGCTGACTGTCGTGAAGCGAGCATGGTCCGAGCGCTCAGGCCCGTGAGCTTTTCGTAAGTCGGGTCGCGGTAGAGTCTCTGGACCGGGAAAGAAGGGTGCGTAGAAGCGCCCGCCGGCATAAGGAAAAAGGGGGAATCATGTCTCGCGCCGTCGCAGTTTCGCTTTGTTTCTCCAGTCTGCTTGTCCTTATGGCGCCACGCGCGCCCGCTGCGGAGCGCGTCAACTGCTCGAACACGTCGAACGGTTTTACCTGCAGGATCGACGAGCCGAATGTCAGGCAGGCGATAACCGAGTACCGGCAGGTCCGCTTTCAACCGAACGATGTCGTGACGATCAACGCCGGCGGCTGCGTTCAGACCGGCGGGTCCGGCCGGACCTGGAAGCGCTATGTCGACCCGACCGGCGATAACAGCACCCGGCTCTACCACGGGCGGGTGTTGGTGCCCGGTGCGACCGGAGGAATGGTCCGCCTTTCCAGCGTCGTGAACCGGCCGCTCACGATCCCGAGCCAAACCTCCGGTGAGCTATTTCTGCGGCTCGGCTACGAGGATGACAACTACGGCGACAACGGGTACTGGGGCCACGATGACGGCACCGAAAATCAGTGCCGGAACGTCGGCAACGCTTGGGCCACGATCACCGTGGTGCGTGGCGCTGCCCCTGCGCCCGGTCCGCAGATCACTGCTCCTATGGACCTTGTCTGGACTGCGCTCGACCCGAACTGGCTGCCCCTTAACCCTACGTGGGCGTGGAATGCCCAGCACGGCAACCAGCCCATCGATCCAGCCAAGGAATGCGGATGGAAGTTTGGCAAACCATGCACGACTCAGGATCCTTGGACCAATACTTACTCGCCCCCTATTCCATGGCTGTGCGACGCGAACAACCCCTCCGGTGTCGATGGTCACCTCAACTGGATGCATGCCACGTTCACGGGCCAGATCTTCTTCAAGGAACACAGCGGCACCGATGACGATTACAACTTGCTTCTCACTACGCCGAACAACGCCGGCCTGACGACGTACAACGAAGGAGGTGCACTGCTCTTGGAATTCGACACCGACGAGACGATCGATCACTTCTCCACCCAGTGGTGGGATTGGTTCCACAACACGGTCGATCACAGCACAGGCGACGCGAAGCGCATGATCGACGGGCGCTATGCAATCGCGACTGGAACCGTAGGACTCGATCTGGTGCATGGCGCGGGGGTGGAGCTGCACCCCGTTCACCTGCTTGCCATCCGCGTGAACGAGGACCCGAACGACGAGACGTGGGCGATCTTCGCGCGCAACTGGGGCAACGAAGGCATGTGCGGGAAGGACCAGACCATTCTTCCCGCGACTGTCGTGGCCATCGATCTTCCATGGTACCCCGGGGCGCAGGGATACTCATTCACGCAGAACTTCCGCACGAACAGCCCGCAGGTAGCTGGTCCTTGGGTCACTACGGTGAACGATCAGAAGGGCCAGCCGACCTCGGTGCGCGTTGTGCTCCAGTTACCGGATCCGAGCGGGACCACTCTGCCCCTCGTAGGAGGCCTTCTCGGAGGCATGGCCCACGGCGAGCTGCACCTCTCCTGGAAAGCCGCTGCGGGCAGCCCCAGGGCGCTGATCGCGCCGCAGCCTCAGGCGCTGCTGCCAAACGGCAGTCGCCCGGTCGCCAAGCCGCCGCTCAGGCTTGCACGGGACGGAGCCGAGGAAAAGCTCGAGCGGATCGAGGAGCGCATGACGCCCGAGCAGCGAAGCGCCTATCGGGCTGCGCAGCCAAAGCAGGCGCCGGCGGAGAAGCACACGCTCGCTCCGCGCGCGGCCGCAGGGCCCGCGCCCGCCATTGCCAAGCCGACCGTGCGGTACAGAGTGGTGCCGGACACGAACAAGGTCGCTCACAACAAGATGGTGGCTCTCTGCGCAGCACTGAAGCCGACCACGGCGACCGATGCCGTCCTCGCTCAGGCCTGCAGCCGCGGCGCGGCGCCCGCGGCCCCGCCACCTCCTGCTGCGGCCCCTGCCAAGCCGCCGGCGCCGAAGGCCGTGGAGCCGGCCGACCGGCGCCCGAGGCGGCCAGGCGACAAGACCCTCGTGCAGTAACGGATCCCGCGCCGGCTCGCACTGTCGCGTCGGCGCGGGTGACGCCCTCGAGTCCCCGGCGAGAAATTACGGGGTAGCGGCGTAGAAGAGGTTGACTTGGCTTTTCACGTTCAGGACGCGAAAGCCTCGGAATCCGGCCTGCCTGGGAGTTTTTCGGTGGTCGCGGGGCCCATGCAGGTGCCCAGGCCCGGTCCGCCGCGCGCGAGCGACTGGGTCATGCGGTGAAAAATGCTGAAGCCGTAGAACATCGTGGCGACCGGGTTGAGGTTGTCCTCGAGGCGGTCGGCGGCCTTGGGCTCGACGATGAAAAGCGTGCCCTCGGGCTTGAGCAGGCTGCGGATCTCTTTCAGAGTCTTCACCGGCTCGGCGAGATCGTGGATGCAGTCGCAGATGGTGATGAGATCGAAGCCGCCATTGCCTTTGAATTCCCCGGTGGTGGTGGCTTCGAACCGGATTTTTAGACCGCTCGCCGCCTCCCTGGCGTGGCGGATCGATTCCGCGTCGGGATTGATGCCGGCGATCTCGGCCTTGGGAAATGCCATGGCTAAAGCGATGCACACGCGGCCGCTACCGCAGCCGACATCAAGCATGCGCCCGCGGCCTGGAGTTTGCCAATGACCTCGGGAAGGGGTTTCAGCCAATAGTCGGTGAAGCGATGCTCGTACATGCCGCGATTGATGAGGTCGAGCGCGGTGACGCAGTCAGGACCGAACTCCGCGAACGCCACGCCGCCTCCCGTCATTTACCACTAAACTCCGCTCCGATCGCCCCCTTCGGGTGCGTAGCGGAGCGAAATGGACATAATATGCATGTGCGCGATTCGGGGCGGGTTCAAGCACGGGATTGCGGCGCGCGGGCCCGTCCTTCAGATTTCGCCGCCGGATTGATTTGCCTATCTCTCTATCTCTCAACGGCCTTGGCGTGAAGGCCGCGCGCGTTGGAAAACGTCGCGACTTCGTCCAGGACGTAGGACGTCGTGACCAGCGGGACGGGGTTTTCGCTCTCGAAGGATTGCCAGTAATCGAGCGCGGCGGCGTGGTGCTGGTCGTCGGCGGACTCGAGGGCGAGGAGAAAGCCGGTATCGAGAAAAAGCGGGGTCACTTGCCGCCGTACAGGTACCTGTCGTGTTGTACCGAGGCGTCGGCGACGCCCGTCTTTACCGGGCGCTTGCCCAGCCAAAAGATCGGATCGCCCGCGGCCGGCACGGGTAGCAGTACGATGCGCCCGGCTTCCTTGCGAATCTCGACCTGCTTGACGCCCTTGAGGAGCTTTTTCGGGATCAGCACGCCGTCCTTTTTGACCTGCGCTCTCATGACTCGATCTCGAATTAGTCTCGAACGGAAGAGGCCTCAATGATAGCCCCCCCGCCTTTCATCCTCAAGGATTGAATGCGTTCTGCGCGATCGGCCCGCGAAGGCGTTCCCGTCAAACACCGATCTCTCGGAACGGCCGTGATGACTGATTGTCGACGTGGCTATGAAGGGCGCGCCATCGGGAATTCCCCTCGCGCAATGCGGTTGAGGTAGCATAAGTGCCACCAGTTCTTTCCATCGGGCCGCCGTGGACATCTCCCTTGCCTGGCTGATCGCCGGCTTCGTCCTCATCATCGCCGAGTTGGTGAGCGGCACGTTTTACCTGCTCGTGCTCGGTATCGCGGCGCTGGTGGCGTCGGGGGTCGGGTATGCGGGCGGCGCGTTCGTATGGCAGGCGGTCGCCGCCGCGGTCGTCGCCGTCGCCGGCGTCGTCGGGGTGCATCGGTACAGGCAGACGATCACGCCCGCGCGCATGCGGGGGCTGGACGTCGGCCAGCCGGCCGCGTTCGACTCCTGGATCAATAAAGGTGCCGGCCACGCGCGCGTGAAATACCGCGACGCGCTCTGGGACGCGCAGGTCGCGGGCGGCGCATCCGGCGAGCCCGGCGAAATCCTCTACATCACGGCAGTCGATGGCAGCACCCTCAAGGTTTCCAAGGCCCGGCCGGCGTAGACCCGCCCAGGGCCGGAACGGCACTTCAAGCTCCTCGGGAGGCAGCATGCTTTTCAAAATCGTCGGCGTCGTCGTCGCCACCTTCATCATCGCGAGCATCGAACAGATTCGCCCCTTCGCGATCCCCTTCTTCATCGTCGCGCTCGTCGCGGTGTTCGTCGTCGAAGGCGTGCGCGTGGTGCCGCAGCAGAGCGCCTGGGTCGTCGAGCGGCTCGGCAAGTTCAACGAGGTGCTCGAGCCCGGCCTCAACATCATCATTCCGTTCATCGACCGCGTCGCCTACCGGCACTCGCTCAAGGAAGTACCGCTGGACGTCGCCGAGCAGGTGTGCATCACCAAGGACAACACCCAGCTCGCGGTGGACGGCCTCATCTACTATCAGGTGACCGATCCGCGCCTGGCTTCCTACGGTACTTCCGACTACGTCACCGCGATCGTGCAGCTCTCACAGACCACCTTGCGCTCCGAGGTCGGCAAGATGGAGCTCGACCAGTCGCTGCAGAGCCGCGACGTGATCAACCGTCAGATCGTCGCGGTGCTCGACGAGGCGGGGCGCTCCTGGGGCGTGAAGGTGCTGCGCTACGAGGTCAAGAACCTCACCCCGCCCGAGGCGATCCTGCGCGCGATGCAGGCGCAGATCACCGCCGAGCGCGAGAAGCGCGCGCTGATCGCCAAGTCCGAGGGCGAGAAGCAGCAGGAGATCAACCTCGCCGAAGGCGAGAAGCAGGCCGCGATCCTGACTTCCGAAGGGCAGAAGCAGTCGGCGATCAACAAGGCGCAGGGCGAGGCGACCGCGCTGCGCGTCGTGGCGGATGCGACCGCCGCGGCGGTGACCGCCGTCGCCGAGGCGATCGGCAAGGAAGGCGGCCTGCAGGCCGCCAACCTCAAGGTCGCCGAGCTCTACATCGGCGCGCTCGGCAACCTCGCGAAAACCAACAACACCATGATCGTTCCGACCAATCTCTCCGACGTGGCGAGCGTCGTCGCCTCCGCGATGACGGTGCTCGACAGGACCAAAGGCGGCATGGCGAAGCCCGCCTGAATTTTCTCCCCTCCTCCCATGAGGGAATGGTGTACATGACAAACCCAAACGGCTACTATGTCGATGTGACAGGCCGGTATGGCGAGCGGGCGGGCTTCGCCCGCTTCGCTCGTTTCTTGGGTGGCGCTTTCTTGTGCGCTGGTGGCGCGTTCAGGATGCGCCGTAGCGCGTCGTCGAAGGGGATCGGAACTCGCTTCGGTTTCGCTGGTGTCATACGAATAGGCTCGGCGACCTATCATCAACCGGCGGCGCTGGCGGCGGCGGTAGCGGTTTAGGAACGCATATCTTCTGCGGCTTGCCGTCAGCCCTGAATACCTTGCCGTCAAGGCGGAGCAGATCAGAATGATCGTAGGTATGCATCTCGTCCAGATTCAGAAGTAGGGCAGTGGCAAGGTGTATTCCATCGCTCGGTTTCTTGCACTCTTGATGCGCCCTTAGCAGTTTCCTGGCGGCCACGGCCGTTCTCTCGTCTAATAACAGCGCTCTTATCCATTGTTGCTGCAATAGCAGAAGAACTTTTGCGTCATCTGCTTCTGGAAGTGGTTTCGTTATCCCTTCGCACTTTGCCTTGAATACCTCAGTGAATGTAAAAACCGACGTGTATATTAGCGTCGCGCCGCGCTCAGCTTCTTTCCATACTCCTGCACAGTCGCTCTCCTTCCCAGGCTCTTGATTGATGAGACCAAGGAAACAACAAGAGTCCCAATAGACTCGTCTAGGCAATTTCCCCCTCGTGAAGCTGTCGCAAATATTCGATTGGGTCCAGGCCAGCAGTGAAATCTTTGTCTAGCACGTCCGCTAGATTGATCCTAGGGATGGCCGTAATCTCGCGAATATTCGTAGCCTCAACGCGGGAAAGTTTTCCACCTTCGGCATAGACAAGCCTACCCTCTACGCCAATCGTCTTTCCCTCCCATATTTCGCGAACAACGTGCTGATCGCCAAATTCGCTAATCAGTTTGTCTCCGGTCAATTGGCACCACACAAAGCCATACTGTTCCGTTCTAACCTGTATAGCCGGATGATTTCTGTACCTGCCAGCAGCCACCATTACTCCCCGAATCTCGCCGTAGGAGGTTCTGGCCGCGAGTTCCCCTTCAACACTGACCGCATTGATGGCAGATACCGCTTTGATGCCAGCGGCAGCCTCGGCGCGGTCAAGTATTAACCTGTCATCCTGAGCAATCTCAATTTCCGTATTGGATATTCCATTGGTCGTCCGCACGAACACTGCATTCGCAATTCCTAAAGCCTCGCGAGTCATCCACCAAGGGGGCGCACTTTCTTTGACCAGCTTTCGCATGCCGGACGCGAACTCTGCCTTTACCCGTCGTACTTGGTTCGATATATCAACATTCGGATAGATCGGCTCAGCAACGGCCACCACCGTGAATGGCGTATTAGTGGAAGCGCTTTCCAGCTTCCACTTGAACGATTCTTGCGGGGACGCGATAGCCTTTTCGGCTTCGCTCAGTAATCTGAAAGCGTCAATGACCTGATGCATCGCATCGTTAACGTCCAACCTCTCTTGGTCAGAGTGAGCCGGACGAATCGTGATTACGATGCGTTCCATGCACTTCACCATCAGCCATTGACGGCCGATGAGTCCCGGTAGGTCAGACGTTTCCCGCTGATGCCCTTGAGCGCTGCATCAGTTCGCTCCGCGTCATTGAATCCCGTTTTTTCCCATTTGCCATTGATCCTAACGCGGGTCTGGCGATGGTTGTAACGGAAGTCAAATTCCGTCGCATAGCGTTGTAAATGCTGCGGGCTGACATGGTGATAAACCCCGATGATACCCCGCTTGAAGATCGAAAAGTAACTCTCGACGGTATTGGTATGAGCATCGCCACGAACGTATTCCCCGCCGGAGTGGTTGACGGTTTCGTGGCTGGCGAACATCGGCGCGAGGATTCTGTATTGGCCCTCGCCATCGGTCATAAGGCGCGTCTTAGCGGTATTCAGTTGCGCGTTAAGGACTGGGCGCAGATTCGCAGCGTTGACGGACGGAAGGTGGAACGAACGCGCCTTGCCGGTCTCCCGTTCAATCAGCGCAAAGACCATCTGTTTTCCCAGACCGCCCGCCGCATTCTTCAGGCGCTTACGCGCATGCTTGTTGTGCTGCTTCCCGCCAACGTAGGTTTCGTCCGCTTCAATCGTATTGCCGCCGATCGAGAACATACCGCCGCCTGCCTTCATGGCTTCGCGAATGCGGTGAGACATAAACCACGCGGTTTTGTACTGGACCCCAAGGCTGCGCTGTAACTGGTGCGAACTGCATCCTTTCTTGCTGGAGCAAATCAGGTACACGGCCTGCATCCATTGATGTAGTGGCACCTTAGAGCGCTCGAATACCGTCCCAACGGTCACAGAGAACTGCTTACGACAATCCTTACACTTCCACAGGCCGGAACGATGGGCCTTACCTTGAAGGGCGTAGTGGTTTTTGCTTAAACTGCCGCAGTGGGGGCAGATCGGGCCATTTGGCCAGCGTACCGCCTCAAGGTGTTGACGAGCCTTGTCAGGGGTTTGAAATTGGGATCGGTTCAGTATTGCGTCAGCCATGGTCATATCTCCCTATGACCAACATTCTAGGGAAATGTTTTGGGTTTGTCAACTACACCATTCCCTCCCATGAGGAGGGGTGGCGGCGCAGCCGCCGGGGTGGTTGCCAGCACGTTTCCCCTCTCAAGTGACCGACGGAGTTTCAATCCCCGCATGGCTGCTCGTGGCGATCGCGGCGCTTGCGGTCTGGGCGCTGTACGAGCACGTGCTGATGCCGGCGCTGCGTTTTCTCTACACGCACCCGGCGAACCGCGTGATCGACGAGCTGGGAGAGCGCCTCCGCATCGGCATCCGGCCATTCCAGCGCACCAAGCGCCAGGCGCTCATCCACCGCCTGCTCACCGACCCCAGGGTGCAGGTTGCCGCGGAGAATTTCGCCAAACAGAACGGCGTATCGGTGCCCGCGGCGCTGCGCGTCGTCGAGCGCTACGCGCGCGAGATCGTTCCGGCGTTCAACGCCTACCTCTATTTCCGCATCGGCTACCTGATCGGGCGCTGGATCGCGCGCTCGCTCTACCGCGTGCGGCTCGGCTACCTCGACTCGGGGGGCATCGCTGGAATCGAGCCCGACGCGACCGTTGTGTTCGTCATGAACCACCGCTCGAACATGGACTACATCCTCGCCGCGTATCTCGCCGCGGATCAGGCGGCGCTCTCCTACGCCGTGGGCGAGTGGGCCCGCATCTGGCCGCTCTCGGCGCTGGTGCGCGCCATGGGCGCGTATTTCGTGCGCCGCGACTCCAAGGACGAGCTCTACCGGCGCGTGCTCGAGCGCTACATCG
>WNGL01013533.1_pt2 | contig 10393 bp, 17 predicted proteins | sample 5400591 | NCBI WGS metagenome assembly WNGL01 (sample SAMN13153377, study PRJNA577476) | soil metagenome | isolation source: 80 cm soil or saprolite under Garry oak tree replicate 1 | place: USA:California | collected 2016-06-15 | reverse complement strand
CATCCCCAGCCGCAGCCCTAGCCGCATCCCCAGCCGCATCCCCAGCCGCAGCCCTAGCCGCATCCCCAGCCGCATCCCCAGCCGCAGCCCTAGCCGCATCCCCAGCCGCATCCCTAGCCGCAGCCCTAGCCGCATCCCTAGCCGCATCCCTAGCCGCATCCCCAGCCGCATCCCCAGCCGCAACCGCTCGGTAAAGCGTTTTTTGATTTTCGTCTGCCGTGGCCTTTGTGAACGGCGCAAGTTTCCGTAGGGCTTCTGCATGTGATGATAGAGAGGGAATGAGGTCGAAGAAAGAAGGGGCGTACGTTCTGGCCAGCCAATCTATTGCTAGCCAAGCACGATTCTCTTCAGCTTCTGTAGACCCGTTAGTTTCAAGTATTTCTGGCAGCAAACGTTTCAGAAGTCTATCTCGATCCACATTAGACGGTAGAGAGTCATTCCAAGTGCGAATGAATGCTCCGATTACTGGCGAGACACAGACTGGATGATCTGTATGTTTTCTTCCTGCAAGCCAGGCCGCGGCTTCCATTGCGCAGACTCCATCCTTACGATTGGAATGTGAGCCTGATTCTAGATGGATCAGGTCTAAGTCTTGAATGTCAAGACGAGATTTCTCTTCGAGTTTCTTCACTCTGGTTTCCCCGCAAAAACCATTTCCTTGTCGTACGTGTTCCCTGATTCAGCAGTATCAGGATAATTTTGTATCGGGTAGCGTTTTACATAGCGAATCGCATTCCTGCTTGAACGCTCGGCGATAGAATGGATGAAGCCCCCACAGTCATAGCAATAGTATGCTTGCATGGTTTCCCCAGAACCGTTAGTCAATACGACCTTCCGCAAGCTGTAGAAATAATGCCCGTTCCGACAGACCTTGTTTAGCTTCGTAGTCCTCATTTCGAGACCAGCTCCTTCGTCCTCTCGCTAGACTGTTTCAGGTGATACCATGACTGGTAGAGAAGATCCAGCTCTTGTTTGAGGGCTTCGCGGAAATGGTCGCTTGTTTGCAGGCTGTAGATTACGCCGGTCAGAGTATCGTAGGCTTTCCTCTCACGATTCTCCACTATCATCTCTTCCTCACCATTACGTGTCACGATAATGCTCTCTCCCGGTTCTGAAGCGCCTTTTCAAGCTCAGCCGTTCTCTGCCTCACACATGGACCCCAGTTCTCATAGTGAGGATCAAAAACTTCAAACTCTCCCTCACTACTACACAACTCATTCAGCCATTCCCGCGTAGTATCAGAACTTCCATGCCCCCAAGTCTTCTTCAAGAACATCGCCCCTCCAGAAATCGCATCCTTAACCGTTAAATGCCCTTTCAAGAGCTTCTCCAATAGCCATGCCCGATAACGAGGAAACAGCTCCTCCTGGATCTGAATCTCCAACGAACGTGGCTCATCCTTTTCTCTCTCTCTCAGACTTTCATAGCTTCTAAGTACCGATATCCGGGGAAACTGGCCGCGAGCATAGTGTGAGTAGCAGAAGCCACTTACGTTCCTTGGGTCTAGCTGCTTTCCGCATCCCTCAGTCTTACAGTAGCGTTTCTCTCTCAATGTGCGTATGCCATGCTAGTAAGTGTCACGAAAATGCTAGAGCGCTGTGCTGAAGGTTGAGGGGTCGTCAGCAGACCGTGTCTCTCAACGGACTGCATCCTGCGCCTCCGCTCATCACGATCGTGTTAGTTATACCAATGTCTGACCATGTGGCGCTGAGAATGCTGGTTCCGTAGGCTTCTACTCCCACCTCTACCGCTGACAGATTGTGAACTGTTCCTTGACCGTAGCCATAGGCCGACATTGCCTGTGTGAAGGCTCCATCAATATACCAGTCCGTTGTCTGGAATGATCCTCCTGGATAGCCGGTCTGTTCTACAAGCCGCCATGTCAGAGTGGTAGGGCTTCCACATCCTTTGTAGGATGTGCCTATGCTCGCCTCAACACCATTGTAGACCTTTGCAAAGAATATTTCCAGGTCGAACCAATGAGTCGTCACGTTGGAGTAGCACTCATTCGAGCCAGTTATGGCTGTCGGTAGCCAGTAGTAGAACGTGGTTTCCAGCTTGACCTCGCTGTTGGATGGGGCGTAGAGAGAATAGGCTTGGAAGATTCCTGTGATGTTGAGAAAGTTTTGTGCTGGAAGGAAGCTGGGCGGCTGGGCGCAGGGCTGGTTTCCGCAGTACCAGTCCGGATAACCCTGATAGACGTTGCTGTTGTATGTCCCAGTGTAGGAAGAAGCAATGTTGCTCATTGTCGTGTTGAGAATATTGTTCTTGAATGATGGACAATTGTTATTGCTACTTGTCCGAGGAGGGTTGGGACAGGATAGGCTGTGTGCTTGAGGAATCCAGGGGGGTGATGTTAAACTGGCCGCCTCTGCGACGGGGGCTAGTGTGACGAGTCCTAGGATGGTCATCAAGCATGCGGCTGATAGGAGCTTCAGTCTCATTCTTGAACCTAGAACCCGCTGAGAGGGCTTGAACAGTCGCTACTTAACAGTATTGCCTAGTCGCCCAGGGTGTCCCTGTTCTATGCTAACAGGTTCATTACCGACGAAGGAGTCAGAGTTACCGTAGAGCCGCCTATTACATTCGACTCTGTAACTGATGGAGCGACAGCAAATGCTGGAGCAAATGTCACAGTATTAGTACAAGTGGAAGCACCAGCATTGATAGTACATGTTACAGAGCCACTCTGGAATCCTACACCGAGATTGTTAGCCTCCCAAGCCACAGTGATAGAGTTCGACCCGATGGTTATGAACTGGCGACCACAGGTATTTGTAAACTGAGTTGTTGAACGCGAAGTGGCTGTGCATGTGATGATGCTTCTCGCGGTTACTGGAGTAGTGAAGAACTGTACTGACAGCTGGGAAAGAGTCAACTGGTCGACTAGACCACAACAGTCAAAAGCTCCCTGGTTGCCCGCTATTCTCATCACACATTCATTGTCAAGTATGAAGTTTGCTCCTAACCATGCTCCACAAGAAAGGGCCGGTACATGGCCAAGTGTTGAGCTACATGATGTAAACTCGTCAGTTATCCCAAATGAGAAATCGAACCAACTACCTAATCCGGTAGAGTCAACATCAACCCATGATAAGGCCGTGTTGAAATACTGTAGTACAAGAGTAGCATTGCCTTGTGACGGTAAAGGCTTCATTATGTGAGCGCATATTTCGAATCCGGTGACTGTTGTCATGTTCATTGTGAAATAGTAGCTTGTGTCATTATTGAACAATCCTGTCGTCGGAGTGTTGCCGAAGTCTTGAGGGAAACTGTTCCAGTGGTAAATATGGCATGGGTTAGGATTCGAAGGAGGAGGATTACTACACGAAATTCCGGTTGATGCTGGACTTGCCATTCCGACGATTGACCCTACAATTGCTATGATAATGGCGAATACGGCTAACCCTGTTGAGAAGCTCATGCTTTTCTCCATCTGCGAACATTGGCTATTAAAGCACCAATCCAGAAGAGTGCCATAGCTCCATAGCTGAGCCAGTTCTGCGGATCATGAATGGATAGTGGAGAGTTGAAAATGTATTGCCAGACAGACAAGGGGCCACCGAGTGGAAGCTTCACCAATGGTGCACCTATCAGCATGGGCCACCAGAAATAGGCGGCTATCAACAGCCAGAAGATTAGCATGTCATGCGGCCACAGCTTATAGAAGAAGAGACTGCCAATAGCATAGGGTAGAAGCATCTGTTTCGCATACTTGAAAACAACCCCGAGCACTGCCTTGTCGATGATGAAGAGGGTTGTGAATAGTCCTCCCATTCCCCAGTGGGCGAGAGGAGTATAGAACCAGTACCAGACGATCGAGTAGGGACTTGCGAGATAGGTTATTGCGACATGGTGGCAGTTGGACAGTTCCAAGTTACAGATTGTTACACTTGTGAACCAGTAGGTCCAAGGAGGATGCTGAAGGCTTCCAATCAACCAGCCAGTATAGTCAGCATTGCCGAGATAGGAGGGATTGAATGCTTGTAGTGCTTTTAGAAGCTCGAAGGATAGGATGATGCTTGGTGTCAGGAATGGTCTAAGCTGGGCGAAGCTTGCGAGCAGCTTCCCGGTGAAGACGTTCAAACTCGTCCTCAGTCTTTCGCTGTTCACGCTTCAACTCTTCCTCTAGTGCACCACGCAGCTCGTGACGGACCTTGTGCAGAATAATGTCACCTCTTGCCTTTCTTCTTAAAAGCCTCTACCTGGCCCAGCCTTACATGTGCCTCATGTTTCGTATCGAATGTTCCAAGGTTCTTGCCTTTCTTGGATAGGACCCGATACTTCCCACTCGACAGTTTCTTGATTGTCATTGTTATCTCTGCCAGAAATGCTTCTTTTTCTGAGCTGTCTCTGCAAAGATAAGCCTTGTGTTCTCCTGCGCCTGCATGTTCTGCTGGTGTGGATAGATAGCCCGCATCGAGTCCAGCACCTCGCCTGATGATTTCCGGTCCATCGCGTGGCGGCTGTTCAGCCAGTTGAAATGCTGCCCGTGGAAGGCGAGCCCCCACATGATGTTCTGGTTCTTATACTGCAATACATTCCGGACAATCGTAAGATTTGGCACTTCATAGCTGGGAAGATTCCAGTCATAATGCAATGACTGGCTAGTCTTAAGATTCCAGACCTTGACAAGATCCTCTACCTGGTCCGGTCCTAACTGGGCTATTCCCCCATCCACATATAACCGCCAGACTTCGGCTCCGAACATATTATCGAACTCTTCATGGGGATGGATCTCGCTGAACCGTTGTGTTGGGAAGAACTCGTACTGGCTGAACTTGGATTTGGCTGCGTCGCTGACTACTCCTGTGAACTCGTCAGCCTTACGACGTTCCGAGTCTTGTTCAGTTGTCATGGAGGGGTCCTAGCGTGTTTCAATCAACCCGTGAGAGTTAGCTCACGCATCTCGCGTAAGACCATAGCGCTAGGACCCTTTCTCCGACTCATGGCGTATGAACCACTGTAGGAGGCTGATGCCAGATAACATAGCCGATACTGATAGCGCCGAACATCATACCGAAACCTAGCAATGTCATAAGCTGCCAGAAGTTCTTCCGAGAGAAAAAGTCTCCCCAGGAAGAGCCGCCCATCGACTGGCGAGCATAGTACTGTCCCACCTTCTTAGGATCCGCGATAAGGCGGTCTGGTCGCGGAGGACTAGAAGCTAAGAGCGCGGTCATGCTTGCAAGTCTCACATCACCATCATCGAATCCTATATGTTGCTCTACCAGAGTCTTCGCATCCAAGCCGATATAGCGCAAGGGAACAATCTTGATGCCTTTCTGAGTAGTATCCAATTCCAAGGTTGCTCCCATCTGTCCACTGTCAGGGTCCTCCCAGTCAGGATGAAAGACTCTGATAGTATCTTCTGACTGGCCTATCAGAGGGATGGCCCTGCCGAGCTGTAAGCTGTCTCCTTCAGCGACAGGTATGATTGTCAATATCTTCCGAGTGATTGGTCTAGCGTCTTTCTTCTTCTTCCGCTTCGCCCCCAGGATACCAAGGACTGTGGTGGCTGCTATGAATGTGCATCCTATTATGACCCACCAATCGATAGGTAGGCCGAGCATGTAGCCTGGGAAGATTGTTACCGTGATTTCGTCATTCCTATCCAGAATACCCCGGATATGACGATAGCCATTTCTCCGAAGAACATGCTGGCGACAAACCAGTCCTGCTGAGGATAAGGACTGCCCACATTCTTGATGAGAGTGTTGAAGAGTGCGAGGTTAGAGAGTCCGAAGAAGAAGAATACTGGCCAGGCTCCGAGAAAACCGAAGAACGCGAACATGATCCAGGCAATCTTTTGTCCAGTCCTCAAGGCCGCTTCTCTGCCAAGGTCTCTTCTTCCCTCTGATACTTGAACAGTGGACTGTCTAAGCCATCATAGAACCGGCTGAACCATGAGAGAACGTACCCTGTTATTATTGCGGGTCCCATGAGGAATGTGGCGATCAGTAGATAGTCTACTAGGGGAATTTCTCGTCCATCTCCTTCTTAGCATCATCCATCCATTTCCGGAACTCTTTCTTGGCCAGAGCGAACGAGTCTGCGAACATTCCCTTAGACTTGTCCCCATCATGCCGATCACGGCATTCCAATCTGATACTGTTGCCGTTTCCACGGTATTTTTCCATCACAGTGATCTCATCCTTGTAAAGTTCAGAATGAACCTTATCGATCTCCGTATTGCTTCCCTGAAGGGTCAGAACATACTCGCGTATCATTCCTTCTTCCTCTCCAAGCTTTCCCCAAGCTCCTCTAAGCGTTTGATATGCTTGTCAAGGAAGGTTTTCATCGCCATGAACTTGAAGCCGACAATCGGACCGACGACTGTCAACAGTCCGAGAAGATAGCCCAGCTCGAAATCCTGTATCATCTTCTGAGCTTCATCCTCAAAGCTTTCTCTCTCAGCCTCAACTCTCTCAACTCTCTACGCTGTTTCGCCTTTCCAAAACTTCCGCCTGTAGCAAGCTTAAACTTGACAGGACCCTCAAAGGTTGAGCCTATCATGCCAAACTTGTCAGCGAGGAATGTTATCGAGCCAATGCTCGCAAACATCAACAGTATTGGCGCTGTTATTTGGCTTAAAATATCATAGCTTGTCTCGAAACATCTTGCAGTATTGCCTGCTGTCGGCTGGACAGTGCTCGTGCACGTGGCAGAGGCTGCTCCGAAGGGCGAGAGGCCTCCTCCTATCCAGAGCATCAATAACAATAACCCTCCGAGCAAGAGTATCACTTTTATCGGGTCCCATTCCAGTGCCGCGGAAAAGCTTGGAGTACTAGGCCTAGAAGCTGAAAGCTTGAATTTGGTAGCCACAGTCGACCTCGCCCTAGTCAGGTTGCTTCTTGAAAATCCTGATTGTAACCGTGACCGTTTGAAAGCAACAGGCTGAGGCTTAGCCGTACTCTGTAGACTCGCCCCTGTAGGACTGCCTCCCTCGCTTACGGGAGAAGTTGGAGGTGGAGCGCCTGCTTCTGTAGGAATGAATCCTTTCAGAAAAGCGATAGCTTGGACTCCAAAGTTGACCATGCGAATAACAAAGTTTGCCCCTAGGCTGCTCGCCCAGTTGACAGCGTTGAAAAACTCTAGGGTTCCACTCCATCCTTCACCTGTAGCCGTGTAGAGAAAGAATGTGCTCCAGAAGAATATCCAGAGCATATTGTTCCCGTACTGGAATACCAAGTCGAAGATCTGCTTCAGTTTACCGCTTAGTGATACTGCTGCTGACAGCCAAGAAGCGGTTGATGTGAGAAGCCCGACTATGAATATTCCTCCAATACTCACATCATTGATGAGGACTGTTATTCCGCTTCCAAGATTAGCGATTATGCTGGCCATCTGACCCATGAATGTGACAAAAGCTCTGAGGAAACTGTCAAGGTTAAAACCGACATTTCCCAAGCCCAGCCAGGCTCCCATGATATTGAGTGCGGCAATGTAGAGAGTATAGAGGAATGTTGCGAAGCTGATAATGTTCTGTAGAATGAAGACTCCGATCGAAATGAGTGCTTTGATGATGGGACCGAAGAAGCCACCTGTGTCAATGTTCGAGGGTTGCGTGGTCCCTGTTGGCGTTATCACAACAGAATTTATCTCGTTAATCCCTGGACCAGCTCCGGTATCATATGCAAAATAGACTTCTGAACCTAATCCTGGCATTAGATAGAATCCGACATAGTACTGTATAGATTGAAACTGGAACCAGGGTAGGGCAGAGGTTGAACTAAGTAATGAAGAAGTGACAGATTCATAGGAACAACTGTTGCCAATGCCTAGACCATTACAGGAGCCGCCATTAGTTGCGCCAGTAAAATTAAGGATCAGATTGTACTCGTAGACAGATGATGGATTGTATACTGCATTACCACACATATAGATAGATGAAGATCCGCCGCAGCCAGAATCTTCTGATGCTATCGTTCCCGTTGTACCTATAGTTCTCAGAAAACCCGTGTCTGACTCTATCCGCGTGCTTCCCCCTATATTACAAGACGATGTGCAAGCATTATTCGCGAACAGATAGACTGACGGGTCACCTTTAGGATCATACGCATTGGATGAGCCTATAGCATGTGTTGGAACAGTTCCATTAGTTGTAAGATAGAAGCCCCATCGTTTATCTTGAGTTGGCGTAGAAGAAGTCGTTGCCATGTAGACATTATAGGTCCACATTTTACCCGATACGGTAGAAAAATAGTACTTCCCAAGTCGATACAAGCAAGTCCGCTGAAACAATTTGCTTTGTATGTAGCTTTTCCACCATCATTTCCACTATACCCATTGAACTCTGCGAAGTCATTGTTTGGAGCTGTGGGTTTCCAGAGTAGCGTTACTGGGTCATCTCCTGTATTATGCACATAGCTGTGGAATAGGCCGTTCCTTGGCTGTTCTGCCCATCCTATTCCTGAGAGAATGAGAACTAGGATGATTATTCCCATCAAGAGCCGTTTATGCTGGCTCGGCTCGAAACTCCATTTTCTCTTCACGTATGGTGCTGGCTGTGCCAGTCCATGTCCTCGTAAGGGTCTTACTGGATGAAGCCCGGAATAACGGGTTACTGTGCTTCCATACTTCAAAATCTCAGCTTCAGCTTCTTATGCTTCTTCTTCTCGCCGAAGAGCATCTCGTTCATAAACTCGTAGGCTCCCTTCTTCATCTGCTTAGCCATCTTGCCCTGTCCAGCCTTCTTGAGTTTCTCGTTAAAATGGGGGAGTTTGACGCCTTTCAAGGCGTCGTTCTGGAAGCCTTTAGCCGGAAGCTGGTTTATCGGATGGTTTTTGCCAGCTTCTGCGAGAGGCGTGTTCTTGTCACTCCCTAGTCATGACTTAGGAAGCTATTCACCAGTACAAGAACCACTCCGACACCGCCGAGTATGCCGACGACTGGCGCTACTTGGCCCATGTTGTAGGCTGCGACGTTGAACTGTTTGCCGATGGTCGCATTGGTGAAGATTCCTCCCATGATGGTCAGTAGCAAAGCCCCGAGTGCGTAGAAGATGACTATCATGATCAGTGCGATCCCTGCTCCTGCGATGGCTCCGAAAGCGTTGGTTCCTTTGAGAGTGCCGAGAGTATCGTCGAGGCTGAAGCCTGTGAATCCCATCCTGAAGGCCTGCATGAGTACGAATGTGAAGCTTCCATTAGACCCGTATTGTCTTATGTGTTTGGCCTCGCTGGCGGATTAAGAGAACTGGTTCAGGCTACTAGCTATTTAAGATGATTGGTGGAAGGCTGATTGCCGGCAGGGCCCTTGCTGACAAACTTACGGAACTCGCTATTCTCATCCTTGGCTTTGCGAGTCACCTGTGAGACGATTATGAACAGCAAGATGAGGATGAATCCTATGACGAAGGCGAGGCCTAGGCCTCCGAAGCCTGGAAACGCTGGTCCGACTCCGAAGACGATGATGAGTGGGGATGTCTGGCTTGCAGTATAGGTCAACTGTTGCCAGCCGCTTCCTATCGAATACGCAGAGGTTGCTGCAGTCTGTGTTACAACTGTTGGTTGGATACCTTTGAACCTGAGTTGTAGGGTTCCGTTTCCATAGGATTGTGCTGTGAAGCTGAATATGCCAGTTGGGCCTTCCCATGAACGATAGTCGAAGAACATTGTCCCATTCGCGTACAGAGTGAAGTTGCCATATTGCTGGTCAGGCGGTTTGGTTGTGAGCTGCCCATACTGGTTGTGCAGAACCACATTCTGAGTGACAAGGACGGATGCTGAATGGCCTTCTGGAATCAAGACGAATGTGAGGCTTAGTAGGATTAGGGCTTTCCACACTGGTATCCCTCAAATATTCCTCGCAAAATCTCAGTTACCAAATACTGTCACTGTTGGTGCTGGGCTGAATGCTCCGAAGTTGATCATGAATCCCACAGGAATGAACTGCATAGTCAAAGTAGTCAGACCTGATGCTATAGTATTGCCTTTATTATCTTGAATTGTGATTGACACGCCTGTTCCACCTGTTGATGTTATGAAGACATCTACTCCTGCGATTCGATAATTTGTACTCGCTGAAGGAGTAGCTGCTGTTCCATAAGGTGCAATGGCTGGATTGCTTCCCCCCCAGGCTGTCGTGCCAAACGGATTCGTGTACTTGCCTACAGGATTATATCCACCATTGCTTCTGATTGTACTGTTACCAATCGGATTTGCACCGCCACCAACCATGGTATAGCTGACTGGGGTCGTTGTCGCGTTAAAGTCGTTTCCAAGAATTGTCGTCGTGTTCATATTGATTGCTTTTAGGCCGATAGAATATCCTTGGACATAGTTGGATTCTATGACTAGTCCTCGAACAGGTAGAGAACTACCACTATTGTCCTGTGTGGCATTGATTCCTGCAAAAGCTTGACCAGCGGAGTTAGCCGTGATTCGATTAC
>WNGL01017273.1_pt1 | contig 10394 bp, 7 predicted proteins | sample 5400591 | NCBI WGS metagenome assembly WNGL01 (sample SAMN13153377, study PRJNA577476) | soil metagenome | isolation source: 80 cm soil or saprolite under Garry oak tree replicate 1 | place: USA:California | collected 2016-06-15 | reverse complement strand
ATGCGGATCGTGTTGGTCACCGCGACCTCGTTGATGGCCGAGGCGCGGAGCCGCTCCACCGCCGGCCCCGACAAGAGCGCGTGGGAGGCGAACGCGTAGATCTTACGCGCGCCGAGTCCCTTGAGCGCCGCCGCGGCCTCGGTGACGGTCCCCGCCGTGTCGATCATGTCGTCCGGGATGAGGCAGTCCTTATCGGCCACCTCGCCGACGACGTTCACGACCTCGGCCACGTTCGCCGACGGGCGCCGCTTGTCGATGATCGCGAGCGAGGCGTTCAGCCGCTTCGCGAATCCCCGCGCCATCTTGGCCGATCCCACGTCGGGCGCCACCACCACCGGATCGTACAGCTGCTTCTGGCGGAAGTGGCTCACGAACACCGGTGCCGCGTACAGATGGTCCACCGGAATGTCGAAGAACCCCTGCAGCTGATGGGAATGGAAGTCCATTCCCAGCACGCGGTCCGCGCCCGCCGCCGTGATCAAGTTCGCCATGAGCTTGGCGCTGATCGCGACCCGCGGCTGATCCTTGCGGTCCTGGCGCGCGTAGCCGAAGTACGGCAGCACCGCCGTGATCCGCGCCGCACTCGCCCGGCGCGCGGCATCGATCAGGAACAGCAGCTCCAGGTGGTTCTCCGCCGGCGGGTTGGTGGGCTGGATGATGAACACATCGCGGCCACGCACGTTCTCGTCGATCTTGACGAAGATCTCCCCGTCGGCAAAGCGGCGAATCGTCACCGCGCACAGCGGCTGCCCCAAGTGCTCGGCCATCTCCTCGGCGAGCGGCCGGTTGGCCGTCCCGGCGAGGAGCAACAGCTGGCTCCGCGAGAGGGAGAGGTCCGCCATGTGAGCCCTGCAAAATAGACGGCAAACTGCGCGAAGCCAAGGGGTTACTTCTTGAGCGAGCGACTCGCCGGGGTGACACCATCCACGTCCCAGGTGTTCATGCGGTACACCGTCGCGCCTTCGCCGCCCACACCCGCGAGGTGGTGTACCAGGAAGCCCGAGGCCGTCGAATCGCACGCGAGCGAGAGCAGCACGCCGCGGCCGCCCCGCACGCTGAGCCGCCGAACGGCGCGGCGCGCCTTGGTGGAGTCCACGTCCCGGGGCGTCGCGAACCCAAGAGCGGTGATGGTCTTCAGCCGGTCGAGATAGCGGGCGACGGCGGCCGAATCGGTCGTCTGCCCGTTCAGCGTCCAGCGCTTGCCGGTCCGCTTCAAGGCATAGCGGTCCTTCCCGCGCACCACGTCCAGCGCGACGATGCTGTCGGGCTCGAGCGTGGCGATTCGCTTGTCGCGCCAGCCGTCCACGGGACGGTCCACCGCGGAGGCGAGGCCGCCGCGCCAGCGATAGACGTGGGTGTCGCCCGGACGGCGGACGTACACGCTCTGGAAGTCGTTGGCACGGGTCCCGACGACCAGCTGAAGCAGCGGCTTCCCGCCGCGCGAGAGGCGCAGCCAGCGGCCGGCGGCGCTGTCCACGCCCAGCCGGGCGAAGGACGACGGCGCCTGGGCGACCAGCTCGGGGCGCGCAGTGTCCGCGAGCGCCTGAAACACCTCGCCCACCGCGTCCGGTGCCGCGCGGTGCCCGTTCACGCTCCACGCCGCGGGCGACTGCCTGGCGAGCACGATCGAGTCCGCTGCTTTGACGAGGGAGATGGTGTCCACGTCCGTCTGCGCGAGCGCGGGCAGCGCGAGCGACCCCGTCACCGAGTCCGACCCGCGGGACAAGAGCTCGCTGCCGCCCCACAAGAGCAGCAGGACGACCAGGCCGATGGCGATGAGCTTCAGATGCTTGGCGCTCATGCGGTGCTGGTTGCGGCGAGCGGCCGATAGGTCCGGCGCGTTGTCTGACGGCGCCGCCACAGCCGCAGCACGCCGGCCAGCACCAGCAGCACCGGCACGCCCATCACGTTGGCGTACTTGACCGCGGTGCGCGTGGTGGCGCTCGTGAACACGAGCGGCGGCGGGGCGCGGTTCTTGGAGCGGATGCCGATCAGCGCGTCGTCCTGCGCGAGCCAGTCGATCGAGTTCTCGGCGAACACGAGGTTCTCGGGGGAGTTGCGCGCGTACCGGTCGCTCGCGAAGTCGCTGCTCCCGACCACGACGATACGGCCGCGCGGGGCTCCGTGCGTCGTGTCGTGGGTGAGCGGGGTCACGAGCAGCGCCATGAGCCGCGAGCGCAGGCTGTCGCGACTGAACGCCCGCGTGGGGTCGAGAAACACCGTCGTCTCCTGCACGCCGCCGGCGCGGCTCGTGACGAACAGCGGCGTCACCGTCTTGGGCGGGGCGTGCGCGGTGTCGAGCTGGCTCGCCCACGGCAGCAGCGCCGCATCGAGGTCGGCGTTCACGGGCGACGCCTTGGTGCTGAGCGCCCGCAGCCAGAACGGATAGGGTACCAGTACCTGGCCGAACTGCGCCGGGATGCCGACCTGCACGTTCGAGGCCAGGTCGTACACCATGTTCGAGACGATCGAGACGCCGTACGGCTTGAGCAGCTCGTTCCAGCCGACCCGCCGCGAGACGGCGAACGGCGGCCCCTGCGGGGAGAGCTGGAGCTGCATGCCGCCCGCCATCAGGAGCAGACTGCCGCCCCGGTCGAGGAATCCGCGCAGTCGGCCGACCTGGGCATCGCTCAAGGAATCGGGCGTGCCGGCGACGGCGATGACCCGGACATCTGATGTGATGGTCGTGTCGGCCACACCGAACGAGCGTACTTCATAATGGCTCCCGAGCCGCTCGCGCAGCGCCGCGAAGCTGCGCTGGCCGCGCGCCGACGCCGCATCGCCGATCTCGCCGAACGCGATGACCGCCTTCTCGGGGTGGGTCAGCGCCCGGATGTCGGACGTGAGCCGGTACTCGAGATCGTTGGTCTGCTGCACGAACGGCATGGTCTTCACCCCGTCCGCGTAACGCACCGACAGCCCCATGTAGCCTTCCTTTACCTGCAGCTCGCCCTGCCCCAGCACGTTGAACTGGACGGGCGGGATGCCGAGGGAGCGGGCCTCCCTCAGCGCGGCGCTGTCCGCAGCCGGGTCCGCGATGACGACCTTTACCTTGCCGCGCCCGGCCGCGCGGTAGTCGTTCAGGAGATCGTCGACGTCGCGCTTCAGGAAAGCGACTTCGGGAGGCAGGGCCGCCGAAGCGAACAGCTGCACGGTCACGAGGTCCGGGAGGCCCCGCAGCAGCTGTCGAGTGGCGGGGGACAACGTGAACGAGTTCCCCGGCGTCAGATCGATCCGGCCGCCGATGTGGCGCCCGAACAGGTTCACCACGATCAGCGCGACCGCAAGTAACGCGGTGCCCAGCCGCAGCCGTTTGAGCGCCTCGCCTTGCGGCGTGACCTTCCGGGACTCGAGCGCGAAGTAGGCGAAGACCAGAAACAGCAGCGCGAGCGTGACGAAATAGACGGCGTCGCGCAGGTCGATGACGCCTCGGGCGATGCTCGCAAAGTGCGACAGGACGCCGAGCGACGCGGCGATCGCTCCGAGCTGCGGCGGCAGACCCACGATGAGGGGATCGAGCCCGACGAGGATCAGCGCGAACGTCACCGTCACCGCGAGAATGAATGCAGTGATCTGGTTGCGTGTGACGCTCGACGCCCACAGTCCGACAGCGGCGAGCCCGAGGATCAACAGGGCCGCACCGACGTATTGCGCGACCAGGATCCCGAGCTGGGGCGCGGTGCCCAGGGCGAGACCGAGCGGGATCGTGAGCGTGATGGCCAGCGCGAGCCACAGGAAGAGCACCTGACCCAGGTATTTGCCGAGCAGCAGCTCCAGCTCGGTGATGGGCTGTGCCAGCACCACCTCGAGCGTGCCCGACCGCGCATCCTCGGCGAGGGCGCGCATCGTCACCGCGGGGACGAACAACAGGAGCACCCAGGGGAGGAAGTCGAACATCGGGCGCAGCGATGCGACGCCGTACAGGTCCAGCTGACGAAAGCTGAGGAAGCCGTTCACCGCCGTGAACACGACCAGGAGGATGTAGGCCGTCGGCTGGTCGAACAGCGCCTTCAGCTCGCGCTGCGCAATGGTCCACACCGCCCGCATCGCTAGTCTCCTGGTTGCGTGAGCTGCTGGAACAGGTCCTCGAGCGTGCCGGCCTGGCGGTGCAGCTCGTACAGCGTCCAGCCGCGGGATTGCGCGAGCGCGAAGATCTCGGGTCGCAGGTCGCGCGAGCCGTCGGCGGTGAGTGTGACGGCGACGCGGCCGTCGATCGCCACCGGTGCGGGACTCACCCGACGAACGCCCGGCAGCTGCGCGAGCGCCTCCGCGACGCCCGCCCCGACGGCCTCGACGGCGATTTCAATCGCCCCGGCCGCCTGCGCGATCAGTCGGTCCACCGGTCCATCGGCCACGATCTTCCCGCGGCTGATGATCAGCAGCCGGGAGCAGGTCTGCTGCACCTCGGAGAGCACGTGGGTCGAGAGGATGACCGTGCGGTCCTTGCCGAGCGCCCCGATCAAGCGACGGATCTCGACGCGCTGATTGGGATCGAGCCCTTCGGTGGGCTCGTCGAGCACGAGGAGGTCGGGACGATGCAGGATCGCCTGCGCCAGGCCGACCCGCTGCCGGAATCCCTTCGACAGCTCGGCAATCGGCCGGTAGTACACGGTTTCGATACCCGTCCCCGTGACGGCTGCGTCCAAAGCCTGGCGGCGGCCAGTGCCCGCGAGCTCCCGTAGGTCCGCGATGAAAGCGAGGTAATCGTGGACCAGCATGTCTTCGTACAGGGGGTTGTTCTCGGGGAGATACCCGATGCGGCGCTTCGCCGCGCGCCCCGCGTCGGCGAGCGGGACGCCGTCGAAGGTGATCGTGCCGCTGTCCGGCTCGTAGTACTGCGTGATCATGCGCATGGTCGTGGACTTGCCGGCCCCGTTCGGACCGAGGAAGCCCACCACCTGACCGCGGTCGACCGCGAACGAGACCTGGTCGACCGCCGTGACGCCGCCGAATCGCTTCGAGACGCCGTCGAGAGACAGGAAGGGCATAGGCGGAGAGATGGTAATAACTCCCCGCCCATTTGTTCAAGCCCCCGCCGGGGCCCGTTTCTTACAGAGACTTAAGGAAAGCGACGAGGGCCGCACGGTCGGCGGCCGACAGCGCCTTGAAGCGGTCGCGCGCGCCGGAGCCCTCGCCCCCGTGCAGCTCGATCGCCTGCTCGAGCGTGGTCGCCCGGCCGTCGTGGAGGAAATGCTCGGCGCCGCGCAGGTCGAGCAGCGGCTCCGTACGGAAGTCCGCCGGAGTGGCGAGGCCGAGGCAGATGTCGGCCAGGTCGGCCCCCATGTCGTGCAGCAGGAGGTCGGTGTAGGCAGCGAACTCCCGGTTGCTCAGGGCCGGGACCGGGCTGTACCCGGTGCGCAGGGTCGGGATGTGGCAGGTGGCGCACCCTGTCTGGGAAAACAGCTCGCGCCCGCGCTGACCGTCTTTCCCGGGCTTCAGCGGCGTCGGCGGCGCGAGGAAGCGCACGAAGTCGTCCGTGAGGTCGAGCGCCTCCTGGGTGATCTCGGGGTCGGCGGCGGGATCGACGCCTGTCGGGATCGGCTTTCCCCCGATGCTCTCCTCGGTCGGCTGCTCTGGGTTGGTAACGCTCATCTCCGCCGCGAAGGCCCCGGCGTTGAACTCCCGCAGGGTGGGGACGAAGGCCTTGCGGCCGAACCGGCCGATGCGGCCGTCCAGGAAGCGGTTGGGTCGCCCCTTCACGCCATCGTGGTTCCGGTCGCCGGGATCGGCGTAGGCGAGGAGAACGGAGTCGGGCACGAGATCGAGCAGGCCGCGGCCGAAGATGACCGGCGAGGTCCGCATCGCCCGCGCCGTGGCGGAGGGGGGGAAAGGCTCCTGGTCGATGCCGAGGGCTTGCTTAAGCGCGGGGGTGGTGTGTTGCTGAATCACCGGTCCCCCCTCCTGTGCGAGCGGGTCGCACACCGGGGCGTGGAACGCGGTGGCGTGGACTTCGACTTCGTCGCCGCGCCCGCCCGCCGGGTTTTCGTGGCATTCGCCGCAGCCGGTCGCGTTAAAGAGGGGACCGAGCCCCGTCTCGGGTGTGAAAACGCTGTCGAACACGACCTTCCCGCGGTCGAACCGGTCGCGCTCCGCCTGCGCGAGCCCGGGGAGGGGATCGCCCGGCTTCACGGGCTTCTGACAGCCCAGGGCCACGAGCCCGAGGATGACGGCTACCGGCAGCCGGGTCACGGTGTCCCCACCGCGAGCTTCTCGACCCGATCGGCGACCAGTCCCGTGGTGGTGCGCCGGCCCTCGGCGCGCACGACGTCCCCGGGTTTGAGGTCGGCGAGGCGGGGCGCCGCGCCACCGGCCGCAAGGCGTGTGGTCGGCGCGATCGTGATCCGCACGACCCGCAGGGACATCCCGACGCCGGTGATCAGCTCGATGGTGCCGGTGCGGGCGTCGACGGCACGAACGGTGCCCTGGAACGTGTAGGACGCCGCGGGCTGCGCCGAGTTGAGCGCGCGCCAATCGGCGGGGGCAGAGGTGACCAACGGCACCAGCAAGATGGCAGTGAGCGCAGCAATCCGGATCGTGCGTTGCATGCGGGCCTCCAGGGTCCTCGTTCCCTCGCATTGTAGACGGTCGGCGGCGACGGAGTCAACCTTTGCTTATGGCGCGAGCTTCTCGAGCTGCTCCGCCGCCCGGCTGACCACGCTGGTGTGTGCCGCCAGCGTTTGCGCCGTGGCCGCGATCTGCTGCTCGGCTTCCGACCAGTTTTTCTGCTCGATCGCCTCGCGGACGCCGGGGAGCGTCTTCACGCCGTAGCCAGTATAGAACCCGGGCGCGTAGATCTGGTGACGGTACCAGGGTCGGCGGGGGAGGCCGGTGGCGCTCAGGAGTGCCCGCTCGCTCTGACGCAGCGTGGCGTTCAGCGCCTGCACGTCCGGCTTTGCGAGGGCGGCCCCGCCGTCCGCCTGGGCTTTCCCGAAGGCCCGCTCGTAGCGCTCCGCCGCTCGATTGAGGGCGTCTACCGCATTGTCGAGCGGCGCGAAGCTCAGATACGGCGGCAGGTCTTCCCGCGCGGGGGGCACCGACCGCACGCGCGGGTCCGCGGTCGCGGTGAACACGCCCTCGTCGAGCTGGCGATTGCGCTCGCGCACCGTGTCCTGTTTCTCCTGCAGCAGCTTCTCCACCTCCTTCACGTAGCGGCCCACCGTCTCGGCGAAGGCGGTGAACTGGTACGGCACGACTTCCGCGTCGGCGAGTCGCATGACCGCAGTGCCCACGGTCTGAGCGAGGGCGCGGCCGTACACGAACGAGGTGTCGTCGAACGTCGTGAACCACTTGAAGTCATCGTAGATCGAATGGTAGATGCCGCCGCCGCCCTCACCGCCGAAGCCGAGGTTCAGGGTCGCGATCCCGACGTGCTGCAGGAACGGCGTGAAGTCGGAACCTGATCCGAGCGCGTCGATGCGCAGGTCGGCGCGCTGCCGCGCTTCCTGACGCAGCTCGGCCGAGCTCGCGTCCGCGATGGCGCGGAGCTGGGCCCGCTTCCAGGCGCTGAGCCTGGTCTCGGGATCTTCGATGTCTCGCGCCACGTCGTTGATGAAGGCCTCGAGCGAGTGCGAGCCGCCGACGTCCAGGTACCCGCGGTTGTTGGTATCGCTGTTCAAATACGCCACGGCCTTCGCGGCCAGCTCATCGGCGTGGGCCTCGACCCATTCGGTCGAGCCGAGCAGCGCGGGCTCCTCGCCGTCCCACGCCGCGTAGATGATGGTGCGGCGCGGCTTCCAGCCCTGCTTGAGCAGCTGGCCATACCCGCGTGCCTCCTCCAGCAGGGGCACCAGACCGGAAATCGGATCTTCAGCGCCGTTCACCCATGCGTCGTGATGGTTGCCGCGGATCACCCACTCGTCCGGTGCGGCCGCGCCGGGAATGCGCGCGATCACGTCGTACAACGTTTTCAGGCTCCAGTCGGACTTCACGCGCAGGTGCACCTTGGCGTGGCGGGGCCGGGGCCGACGTGATAGGTGATGCCGAGCCCGCCGCGCCACTCCGTGGGCGCCACGGGCCCGCGCAGGGCCGCGAGCAGCGGTTGCGCGTCGCCGTACGAAATGGGGAGCACGGGGATCTTGGTGATCGTCGGCGCCTCGCTCATCGGCAGCCGCTTCGCGTCCTTCGTAGCTCCCACGCCGGGCGTGAGCGGGTCGCCAGGATAGAGCGGCATATCCATCACGCTGCCGCGCTGCACACCGTCCCTGGGGCGCCACGGACCTTGCGGGTACACGTCGCCGTGGGTGTAGCCGTCTTCCCTGGGGTCCGAGTAGATGATGCACCCGACGGCGCCATGCTCCGCCGCCACTTTCGGTTTGATGCCGCGCCACGACCCGAAGTAGCGCGCGATCACAATCGCGCCTTTCACCGACACGCCCAGCCGCTCGAGCCGCTCGTAGTCGGCGGGCACGCCGAAGTTCACGTACACGAGCGGGGCGGTGACGTCGCCGTCGATCGAGTACGCGTTGTACGTCGGCAGCTGCTCCGCCTGCTGGCTCGAGGTCGGGTCGCCCGGCACCGGCGGCTCCTGCAGCTTGGCGCGGAACGTCGTGGGCGCGACGAGCTCGACGATGCGCTCTTTGGGCGTGGGGAAGAGCACGTCGAACGTCTCGAGCCTTGCGTCGAGGCCGAAGCTCTTGAACTTCGCGAGCAGCCATTCGGCGTTGTCCTTGTCGTACGGCGAGCCGACGTGGTGCGGGCGCGCCGACAGGCGACGCATGTACTCGCGCAGCGAGTCGGGTGAGGGGATCGCGCGGAACTTGGCCTCCCACTCCCGCTGCGCTTTAGCGGACTCGGCCGTGAAGCCGCGGAGGTCGCCGCTGGGAGCCGGGGCGAGGCCGATGAGCAGAAGACCGAGACCGCAGGCGGCGATCGGACGGGCGGTGGAGCGCATGCGAACGGAACCTCGTGGTAAGGTTGTGGGGGAAGCGATCCTAGTATTCCAGCTCGTGCCGGGTGTACACCTCACCCCGCCGCACCACGAGCGCGATCTGGCGGACGTTGCGGATGTCGCTGAGCGGATCGGCGTCCAGCACGACCAGGTCCGCCGTGGCGCCAGCGGCAACCGTGCCCGTGCTGTCGAGCCCGAGGGCTCGAGCCGCGTGCGCGGTCGCGGCGACCAGTACGTCGCGCGGCGCGAGGCCCGACGCCTGCATCGCCTCGAGCTCCATGAACACCGATGCCCCGTGGAGCGTGAGCGGGTTGCCGGCATCGGTGCCGAGGGCAACGGGAATGCCGGCATCGTGGACCCGTTTGAGGTTCGCCAGCGCCTGGGCGAACGTCCGCGCGGTTCGGGCGGTGCGCTCCTCGAGTGCGGCGGCGCCGGGGCGCTGAGCCGCGGCCACGGTGTCGGTTGCGAGCGCCTTGGCGCGGGTAGCGGGGTCGACACAGGCCAGCGGCTGTCGCTCACCCGCGAAACGTCGCGCCGCCACCTGGCGGTACCCGTCGGGGACCGTGAGCGTCGGGACGTAGATCGTTCCCTGGCGCCGGGCGAGGGCCAGGAATTCGTCGTCCACGGGTGCCGACCAGACGGAGTGCACCAGCACGCGCGCCCCGGCACGCAGCGCGTCCTTGGCTTCCCACAGCCCGGTCGCGTGCACGATGAGCGGCAGCCCCACCTTGCGAGCCTCGTCACCGGCGGCGCGCACCAGCGCGGAGATGCGAGCCGTGTCGGGCGGCTGCGGCGGCATGATGTACCACACTTTGATGGCCGCGGCGCCCCACGTCTTGTGCGCGCGCACCGCCCGGCGCACGACAGCCTCGTCCGCCATATAGATGAATTGGCGCTGGTCGGGCAGGTTGAGCCAGAAATCGATGGTCGAGAGGAGCGACCCGGCGGCCATGACGCGCGGCGCCGTCGTACTCCGCGCCGTCCGCGCCTGCAGGTCCAGCGTCCACGGGTAGCCGCCCACGTCGAACACCGACGTGACGCCGCTGCATAAGTAGGAGCGGAAGAACCGCTCGGGTCGGGCGTGCAGCTCCGCCTCGACCGTCTCGTAGGGGTAGCGATCCCGCAGGTCCAGGGCGTCGGGTCGGCCGTCTACCCAGCCGGTCTGAGAGAAGTGCACGTGAGTGTCGATCAGTCCCGGGATGATCCACTTGCCGAGGGCGCTCACGGTATCGGCATCGGCCGGCACCGGGCAGGTAGCCCGCGGGCCCGCACAGGCGATCCGGCCCTCACGCATCACCACCACGGCGTTCCGCACCGCCGCCGCGCCGGTGCCGTCCACGAGCGTGGCGCCCACAATCGCGATGGGTGGGGGTACGGCGTCGGGCGTCGGGAAGGCGGTCGTCACCGCGACCTTCCACCCTGCGGGTGTCCGAACGAGCACGCGCTCGCTCACGCCGCGCACGCTGCCGCTCGAGTCGACCACGCGGTAGCGGTACACGCCGTAGGC
>WNGL01010996.1_pt1 | contig 10394 bp, 10 predicted proteins | sample 5400591 | NCBI WGS metagenome assembly WNGL01 (sample SAMN13153377, study PRJNA577476) | soil metagenome | isolation source: 80 cm soil or saprolite under Garry oak tree replicate 1 | place: USA:California | collected 2016-06-15 | reverse complement strand
CGCAACGCCTTCAGTGACAGGGTGCTCCCCATCGTGGAGGCGGGCCGGGCCGACATGATCAGGCGTTGTGGACGGCGCGGGCTTCACTCTGCCATGGCTCGGCGCGGGCTGGTGACCGCGCGGGCGCTCCGCGGGGAGCGCGCGACATGAAAGTGGCCACGTGGCGGGGGGAGAGCCGCTTCACCATCGACGACGCGCCCGATCCCGCCGCGGGGCCGGGCCAGGTCGTGGTGTCGGTTCGTGCTGCGGGCATCTGTGGCACCGATATCCACGCGACCCAGGGACTTTTCCCGTGGACACCGCCTCTCGTGATGGGTCACGAGTATTCGGGGGTGGTGCGCGAAGTGGGGCGCGGGGTGAACAAGCGGCTGCTCGGGCGAACGGTGGCGTGCGAGCCGTCGTATGGCTGCGGAGAATGCTCCGCCTGCGAGGCGGGACGCATCTCCCAGTGCCCGCGGGCTTCGCGCATCGGGGGCTTCGCCGAGCGCGTCGCTCTGCCCGCGAGCTGCGTGCATCCGCTCCCGGACGGACTCGACCCGGTCACCGCGGCCATGACGGAGCCGGCCGCGTGCTGCCTGGCGGGGCTCGAGACCTTCTCCATGCCGCGGGGTGCCACCGTCCTCGTCATCGGTGGCGGCATCATGGGACTCCTCACCATGGCCCTCGCCCGCCGCCGGGGGGCCAAGCGCCTCGTCCTCTCCGATCCGCTGGAAGAGCGTCGCCGCATCGCGCGCCGCCTGGGCGCCCACGTGGTGGTCGATCCGTCGAAGGAAAGCCTCCGCGAGCGGGTCATGGCGCTCACCAAGGATCGCGGTGCGGATGTGGTCTGCGAAGCCGTGGGCAAGCCCGAGCTGGTCGCGGAAGCGCTCGCGCTGACTCGGGCCGCCGGCTACCTCCAGCTCGTGGGCGTGAATCCGAAGGGGAGCACGCTGCCCCTGGATCTCTGGGACGTGCACTACCGCGAGATCAGGATCGGCGGCGCCTTCGGTCGCGGCACCGCCTTCCGGCGCGCCTTGGCCATGATGCCCAAGCTCGGCGTCAGCAAGCTGGTCACCGCGCACTTCCCGCTGTCCCGCATCGCCGAGGCCTTCGCCCACGCCTCGGCCGGCCACGGCGCCAAGACGGTCATCACCCCGTCGTAGACGCAGGAGAGCCGGCGGCGGCTACTTCGTGCCGTCCGGGAGCAGAGGGATGCAGGCGGCGGCGGGTATGCGCAGGCTGACGCGCTCGCCGGGGCGAGCCCGGAGTGGAGTGGGACCGGCCACGCGGAGCACGGCGTCTCCTTCCGCGAGCCGGACCTGATAGTCCACGGCATCGCCCAGATAGCTTGCGCGGAGCACGGTGCCGCCAAAGACGTTGGCGCTGTCGCCGCCCATGGGCGGGTTGGCAAGGGGCAGCAGCTCGATCTGATGGGGGCGGATGGAGATGACCGCGGCCTCGCCCGGTCTCAGCGCTTCCGCGGCGACCCGCAGGCGAAGCGCTCCGCGGGCGATCGTGTTCGCGGTCGCGGCGACGCCGTCGATGAGATTGGTGCGCCCGATGAACTCCGCGACGAAGCGGGTCCGCGGGCGGTCGAAGAGCTCTTCGGCGGTGCCGATCTGCACGACCCGCCCGTGCTGGAGCACGGCCACGCGATCCGAGATGACCATGGCCTCCCCCTGGTCATGGGTGACGTAGAGGGTGGTGATGCCGAAGGTCTCGTGGAGCCGGCGGATCTCGAAGCGCATCTCCTCGCGGAGATTCGCGTCCAGATTGCTCAGGGGCTCGTCGAGGAGCAGGATCTCCGGCTCCACCACGAGGGCCCGCGCCACGGCCACCCGCTGCTGCTGGCCGCCTGAGAGCTCGCCGGGATAGCGGTCTCCGTAGCCTTCGAGCTGCACCGCGCGCAGGATGTCCCGCACGCGTCGCTCCCTGTCCGCCTTCGGCGCTCCCCCGAAGCGCAGCCCATACGTCACGTTCTGATCGACGGTCATGTGTGGCCAGAGCGCGTAGCTCTGGAAGATCATGGCCATCCGTCGCCGCTCGGGAGGGATGACGGTGGCCGGCGACGAGAGGCAACGATTTCCGACCCAGATCTCGCCCGCCTCGGGCTTGAGGAATCCCGCCACGAGTCGCAACGTCGTCGTCTTGCCGCAGCCGGAGGGCCCGAGGAGCGCCACGAGCTCGCCGGGCTCGACGCGGAGATCCAGTCCCTTCACCGCGCCCACGTCGCCGTAGTGCTTGGTCAGGCCGGTGATGGTCACCCCGGGCATTCGGCTATCCCGACGCGCCGGATGGCCGCGCGCCCATGACGTCGCGGCCGAGGAGGGTCTGCATGAGCACGACGATGGCGAAGGTCATGACGAGCATGAAGAGGCCGAGGACGGCGATGGCGCCGAACTGGCCTTCTTCCTTGAGGTCGAAGATCACCACCGACATGACCTTGGTGTTCGGCGTGAAGAGGATGATGGAGGCGGACAGCTCGCGGATGACGCCGATGAAGATGAAGCACCAGGTCGCGATGATGCCGCTCTTCGCGAGGGGGGCGGTGATCTCGCGGAGAACGCGCAGGCGCCCCGCGCCCAGGATGCGCCCCGCCTCTTCCAGCTCGGGATGGATGCCGCGGAAGGTGGCGTCGGATTGCGAATAGCCGACGGGCATTTCCTTGGTGAGGTAGGCGATGAAGAGAATCCAGAGCGTGCCGTAGAGCAGGAAGGGCGGGCGCGTATACGCGATGAAGAGGGCGACGGCGAGCACGATGCCGGGAATCACCACGGGGGCCAGGGTGAGGAAGGCGAGGACCTGGTGGCCCACGATGAGCTTGCGCGTGGTGACGTAGGCGAGCAGCGCGGCCAGCCCCGCCCCGACACAGGCGGTGAGCACGCCCAGTTCCAGGGTGTTGATGATGGCGCCCTGGGTCGAGCTGTAGAGGAAGGTGAACGACCAGTTCGCGAGCGTGAAGTTCTCCCAGGTGAGCGGCTGGGCCCACGCGCGGGCAAAGGCGGCCTTGGCGAGGATGCCGTAGGGAAGGAATACCGCGCAGGCGAGGACGGCGAGACATCCGAGGAGCGCGGGATAGCGCCACCGGCCGAGGGGGATCTGCCGGCGCTGCGCGCCCTTGCCGCCGACCGACGCGTAGCCGCGCCGGCCCAGCAGCCTCTTTTGCACGAGCAGGAGCAGGGCGGTCGAGAGGAGGAGGGGCACCGAGAAGGCGGCTGCCATCTCCACCTTGGGCGGGTACTGGAAAAGCGCCCACACCTGGGTGGTGATGGTGTGAAAGCCCGCGGGCAGGGCGAGGATGGCGGGTGAGCCAAAGAGGGCGAGGGCCTGCAGCACGGCGAGGATGAAGCCGCTCAGTATGGCAGGCAGGACCATGGGCAACGTCACGGTCAGGGCCACGTGCAGGCGGTTGGCGCCGAGTATCGAGGCGGCTTCTTCGAGATCGGAGGCGATGAGCCCCAGGGTGTTGGCGATCATGATGTACACGTAGGGGAAGGTGTAGATGGCCACCACGAAGATCAGGCCCGTCATGGTGAAGATGTTCAGGAGCGGGTCTTCAGCGCCGGTGAGGCTCCGGTAGAGCTTGTTGAGATATCCGGCATTCGGACCGGCGAGCATGACCCACGCGAAGGCGCCCAGGAAGGGCGGCGTCACGAAGGACGCCATGACGAGGCTCCGTATGGCGCGCGACCACGGCAGGTCGGTGCGGGCGGAGAGCCACGCCATGGGGGCGCCGATGGCCACCGCGGCCAGTCCCGACCAGAAGGCGAGCACCACCGTGTTCCAGAGCGCCTTCTGCAATCGCGGGTCGGTGAAGACGCGGGCGTAGTGGCCCAGGGTGAAGCCGCGCTCGCTGCTCACACTCATGTAGCCGAGCCACCCCAGCGGGAGAAGAATGAGGAGGGCGAGGGCGGCGGCCGCGAGCACCCACACGGGAGCGGAGCGATCGAGCCCTTCCCGCCACGAGGGATGACCCCCGGCCACCGCCTCGTCTGCCATGTCTGGGGCTCAGGCCCCGAAGAACTCGACGAAGCGCGTCTTGATCTCCTCGTTGCGCTTCTCCAGCTCCTCGGCGTCGACCTGGAGGAGCTTGAGCTCGGAGAGCTTGGGCTGGTCGGCGGGGTACGTCACGTCGGGATGGCCGGTGTAGAGCCCTTCGCTGTCGGCCATCACCTGCTGGGTGACGCGGTTGAAGATGAAGTCGGTGAAGAGCTTGGCCGCGTTCGGATGGGGGGCGAAGACGGCGATGGCCGTGGGCGAAACGACGAGGGGGACGCCTTCCTTGGGGAAGACGATCTCGACGGGATTCCCCTTCTTCTTCACCTGGTAGAAGCTGTAGTCGCCACCGTTCGCCGCGACCGGGCGCTCTCCGGACGCCACCACCCCCGACGGATCCACCGCCGACTGCACGAGCATGGGCTTGTTCTGCGCGAGCTGCTTGAAGTAGTCCCAGCCGTAGAGATGCACGAGAGCCAGCACGTGGGTGGAGATGACGCCGCTGTATCCGGGATGGGCGGTGACGAGCTTGCCCTTCCACTTCGGATCGAGGAGGTCCTTCCAGGTCCGGGGAGCGTCCGCGGCGGAGACGCTCTTGGTGTTGTAGGCGATCACGTTGACGGTGGCGCGGAGACCGTAGTGATAGCCGTCCTTGTCCTTGAAGGCGGCGGGGAAGCGCTCAACGCCGGCCGGCGTGTACTTCATCAGGAGCTTCTTGTCCTTCAGCAGGACGTAGTGGCCGGCGTCGGAGGTGTGGATGACGTCCACGTTCTTGATATTGGCCTGGAGCTCCTGCATGACGCGCTGAAGGATGCGCTGCGAGCCCGTGCGGTGCACTTCGACCTTGATGCCCGGGTAGGCGGCTTCGAAGAGCTTGGCCACCTTCTCCGCGCTCGACAGGGCCAGCGAGGTATACCAGACGACCTTGCCTTCCTTCTTGGCCGCCTCGAGGCGTGCATCCTGGGCGGACGCGGGGAAGGGCGAGAGGGTGGAAACGGCGAGGAGGAGAGCCGCCAGGCCCGCGACGAGGCGACGACGTGTCATGGTGCCACCTCTAGGCTCTGAGTGAGCGCATCAGTGCGTGCAGGTCCGGTTGCCCCTCGATATCGCCCACGAGGCTGATCACGCGGCTCGCCTGCGCCTCGGGAACGGCGAGGGAGGCATTGCCGCGAAACTTCGCTTCGACTTCCTCCCGCGACATGGGAGAGTCGGGCCCGCCCCTCGGATGATCCTGACCCTCCTCGAGGAGACGGCCGTCGTGCAGACGAACGGCGACATGGCCGATGAACTGGCGCGGATAATCGATGGTGGAATCGAGCTCGTAGCCGACCTTGCCCGCCACCTCCAGCACCGAGTCGTCCCGCACCGCCTCGTCCGTGAACTCCGCGAGGGAGGCCCGCCCCTTGACGAACATCACGGCGAGGAGATAGGGCAGGCTGAACTTCGCCGCATAGCCATTGGCGGGACGGTGCTTGGCCGCGAGCGGCTCCCACAGGCGCGGCACAGGTCCCTCCGCGGTGCGGCAGCCGATACTCGCGACGTCCTCGGGCCGGATCTGGTGCTTCTCGCGGAGTCTCAGCGCGCAATCCATGTAGGGTTGGGCGATGGAGCCGCAGGGGTAGGGCTTCAAGGTGAGCTGCTCGAGCTCCCACTGGCGCCCGAGCGTGGCGAGCAGGGCATCGAGCGTCGCCTCCGCAGAGGCGCCGGCGAAGGCCTGATAGAAGCCGTGAGCGCCTTCGAAGACAGTCTCCGGTCCGGTGAAGCCGGCGCGGGCGAGGATGACTGCGGCCACGCCGGCATGGGCCGCCCATCCCGGATGCAGCCGCTTGGTCCACGACCCGTCAGCGAGGTACTCGATGATCCCGCCCGCCTGGCTGCCGCAGATGCCGAAGGCGTGGACGAGCTGGTCCTCGGTGAGGCGGTAGAGCTTGCCCGCCACCGCCGCGGCCGCGAAGCTTCCCGTGAGAGAGGTCGGGTGGAAGTGGCGCGCGTGGAAGCGGCCCGGGACGGCGAGGCCGACCCGGCACATCACCTCCACGCCGGCTATCGCCGCCTCGAGAACCGCCTGGCCTGAGGCGCCCACGGCCTCTCCGACGGCCAGCGCGGTGGCGACGGCGACGCATCCCGTGTGGACGATGGCATCCTCGCGCGTGTCGTCGAAGTCGAGGCCGTGGGCGAGGGTGGCGTTGGCCAGGACCGCGCTCGCCGCTCCCGCTTTCGCCCTGGTGCCGATGAGCGTGCTTTCCTGGGGCCCGCCCAGTCGCTCCGCGCCCCCCAGCACGGCACGGCCGAAGTCTTCTCGCGACGAGGCAAGACAACTCCCGATCGTGTCGAGCATGAGCACGGCTGCCTTCGCGGTTACGGGCGCAGGGATGTCTCGACGGGCGAGGCCGCGCACGAAGCGCGCGTAGCGCCGGGAAACCGAAGGACGGGGCACGTGAGCTCTCCTGTCAGGGTCCGCGTCGAGGAATGCCTGCGCGGCCGCGCAAGAATATCACGCGGTTGCATCGGAGTCGATGCGCGCGAAAGTTGACCGTGCTTCGGCGATCTGTCAGGCTCGCCGGCATGTTTTCCGCCCTCTCCGTCAATGCTCGGCGACTGATGGCGGGGGCACTTCTCATGGCGGGACTGTGGGCACTGGGGACGACGCGGGCGGCCGCCGACGAGGCTCCGCCCGGGGCGTGGATCAAGCGATGGATAGCGGAGCCGCCCATGGCGGGCAACTGGTTCGGCGCGCGTGACGTGCTCAACGATTGGGGCATCAATCCCAGCGTCCGCTATGCGACCGATCTTCAGGCGAGCGTGGCGGGCGGCCAGCGTCGCGGCCAGGCCTATGCCGCCCTCCTGGATATCGGGATCGACGTGGACATGGGGAAGCTGGCCGGCCTCCGGGGGCTCCGATTCGACGTATCGGGCGACTGGGCGTCGGGAACCGACCTCTCCCTCGATATCGGGAATACGTTTACCGTCGGGCAGTACTTCGATGGACAGCGGGTACGCCTCGCCAATATGTATCTGGAGCAATCGCTGTTCGACGGCCGGCTCGAGCTCAAGGCGGGGCGTTTCTCGACCGGCGCGGACTTTCTCACCTCGCCCATCGACTTCTCCTTCGTCAACGATGCGCTGAACCCCATCCTGTTCGCCGTGCAGGAGAACGTGCCGGGCGTCACCGCCGATCCGAACGCCACGTGGGGTGGACGCATTGTGGGGCGACCCACACCGGCCCTGTCGCTATCTGCGGGAGCGTTCTACTCGGATCCTACCCTCAATCAGCTCACGGCCGATGGCACGGAGTTCGGCATCAGCCGCGCCGCGGGTTACTTCGTAATCGGCGAAGTCGGTTATACCGTGCATGCTGAGAACGATGCCCCCGGCCTGCGCGGGCGCTACCGGCTGGGCGGGTACTACGACTCGAATCAGTACGCCTCCCTCAGCAATCCCGGCCGTCAGCAGACGGGGAACTACGGATTCTACGTGATCGGTGAGCAGATGGTGATCAGGGAAGGCGGTCCCGGCAGCTCCAAGGGTCTCTCGCTCTTCGGGACGCTCATCTACGCGCCCCAGGCGAGCATCAACCCGCTACCCTGGTTCGGTTCGGTCGGCGCGAGCTACCGCGGGCTGGTACCGGGGCGGGACCGGGACACCGCGGCTTTTGCCCTCTACTACGGCGGGTTCAGCCGCTACCTTCCCGGGCAAACCTACGAGATGGTGCTCGAATGGACGTATGCGATTGCCGTCGGGCGCCGGCTCACCGTTCAGCCGGACATCCAGTATGTGATCAATCCCGGTGGTGTCTCGAGCATCGGCAATGCCGTGGTGCTGGGAGTGCAGCTCGCCATCGAGTTCTGACCCGTGCAGCGCACACCGGACGAGACGAAGGAGACCACCCATGCGATGTCGCATCCTGCTCGCCGCGATGATCGTCGCGTCATCGGCCGGTCCAGGGAGTGACGCGGCCGACGCCAAGGTCAAGGACGCCGTGCAGGGTACGTGGGTGGCCGAGTCGTCGGAGCGAAGCGCCCACCAGATACTGATCACCTTCAAGCGCGTGAAGCGCTGACGGCTCGACCTATTGCCGGATGGTGCCGTTTACGCTGTTCGCGCAGTGCACTCTTCCCTGGGTGGTCTCCCCGATGGTCACCTCGTTGTTCGAGCAGAACCGACCGGCGGTGGGCTGACCCAGAGTGGTCGAGCCCGTTGGAAAGGTGCCGCCAAGGCCCGTGTTGGTCGAGGGAATCGTGGAGCCACCGAGGGGTTTCGCGTCGGAGAGGGGGCCGCCTCCCGAGGGATTGTCGGAGTGCCGGCCTATGTCGGGGACCGAGATGTTTCCCACACCTGTCTGCGGCTTGTCGATTCGACGGCTCTGGTCTGATTGAGACGGGTTATTTTGCGGAGACACGTTGATGCCGCCGACGTTCACATTGAAGTCGCCAGCGAAGACATTCGAGGCGGCGCCCAAGGGGCCGACCAAGAGCAAGAAGACCATCAGTGCGTTCGTGGCCCGTTCCCTCAGTTTACAAAGACACTGCACTCGAAGGCGTTAAGCAGTGTCTGTGCCAGGCAAGAGAACTCAAGGAAGTCAGCCACATTGGAAATCCTTGGACGGATGGCCGCAGGGAAATGCCAAGAAGTCCGACAGGCGGGCGTGTTCGCGACGGGTCTTCTGGCCACGGCCAGACGACGGTCCTGCCCAGAGTACTGCCGACCTTCCTTACGTGACACCGGCGGCTTACCCGGAAGAAAATACCCAACAAATCGAGGGCCAACAACCGTCCGAGCCCGCTTCGCTGATTCTCCTTGTGGTCGGCATGGCTGGTCTGGGTCTTGTATCTCGCGCTCTCTTTGCCGTACGCTGTCGCGAGGCATTAGGTTCAGGCAATTACACCCACATCTCGCCGGTGCCTCCCGGAGGTAGAAACGCGCGTATGGCCAAGTCATGGCGTGTCTATAGCGACTCGAACGGACAATCTCGCATTGCTGAGCTCCCGCTCCAGATGAAGCCCTTTGTCGACACCGAGGGCGCCCATGGCGAAGGCACGACCATGCAACCCGCCTCCGGTATTGTCTTCCGCGTCTCGCCCCCGGGCTACGTGCTCGATTGGCATTGCGCGCCGCGACGGCAATATTCGATCTCCCTGTCCGGCACGGCGGAGATCGAGGTGGGCGACGGTACGGTGGCCAGGATCGGGCCCGGCGACGTGGTGCTGGCGGAGGACCTCACCGGGCAGGGCCACATCACGCGCGTCGTAGGAGATGAGCCGCGATTCTACGCCATCGTGCCGCTGTCCCAGGCCTAGCAAGTTCTCCGGACCTGGTTTCGTGGCCCTCCTCATCAGCTTCGATATAGATGGCACCCTCGAAGTGGGTGACCCCCCGGGCCTCATCAGCGTCGGCATGGTGCGGGAGTGCAAGCGGCTCGGCCATCTCATCGGCAGCTGCTCGGATCGCCCAGTCTCGTACCAGCGGCAGTTGTGGCAGCGGCTCGACATCGCGGCCGACTTCACGGTGCTCAAGCATCGGCTGGCCGATGTGAAGTCCCAGTGGCCCGCCGAAGCGTATTTTCACATCGGCGATACGGACCTGGATCACTTCTTCGCCGGGGAGGCGGGCTTCCGGTTCGTCCGGGCCGATGCCACGATGCGGGAAGCCTGGGGTCCTTCGTTGTTCATCACCCCACCCTGACGACAGAGCCGTGACCTCAGCGTCGCCGCCACGGGAGGGGATGAGTCGATGGTTCTTCCGGAGCGCGCGGCGGGGCGGGCGGGCGGGAGCCCTGCGCGACGTGCTGGCCGGCTTCACCTTGGCCGCCATGAACATCCCGCAGGTGCTCGGCTACACGAAGATCGCGGGCACGCCGGTCGTCACCGGCCTCTACACGCTGCTCCTGCCCGTGGTTGCCTTCGCCGCCCTCGGCTCCTCGCGCTATCTCGTGGTCGCGGCGGATTCGGCCACTGCGGCCATCCTGGCGGGCGGGCTCGTGCCCATGGCGCGCGTGGCGAGCCTGCACTACGTGGAGCTGGCCGGGACGGTGGCGCTCCTCACCGCAGTCTTTCTGCTCCTCGCCCGCCTCCTCAAGCTCGGCTTCATCGCGGATTTTCTCTCCCAGACGGTCCTCGCGGGATTTCTCACCGGCGTCGGCATTCAGGTGGGCATCGCGGTGCTCGGCGAGATGCTGGGGATGGCCGTCGATACGCACAGGACCCTCGAGCAGCTCGCCCGGGTCGTGGGCGGCCTGCCCCAGGCACATCTCGCGACCGTCGGTATCTCGGCGGCGGTGGTGGCGGTCATTGTCCTGAGCCACCGGATCTCCCCGCAACTGCCCGGCCCGCTCTTCGCCGTGGCGGGCGCCACCGCGGCGAGCGCCGCCTTCGACTTCGCCGGGCACGGAGTCAATGTGATCGGGCCCGTAATGGGCGGCC
>WNGL01027554.1_pt1 | contig 10395 bp, 10 predicted proteins | sample 5400591 | NCBI WGS metagenome assembly WNGL01 (sample SAMN13153377, study PRJNA577476) | soil metagenome | isolation source: 80 cm soil or saprolite under Garry oak tree replicate 1 | place: USA:California | collected 2016-06-15 | reverse complement strand
CTTCCAGCATCTCCCGTCGCGCCCCAGGACGCGCTGCTGACAAGGCATCCGCAGCCGCCACCAAGATTGCTTCGATATAGCGCGGCTCCTCATCCTCATGGTGACACCCAATAGCATTCAGCACTACGTCGGGTTCACTGTACCTTTTGGCAATCTCCTGCCCGATTTGCACGTGCGTGCCCTGCGTCATATGATCGGCAGCTTTGCCAATATCATGGAGCAATCCCGCCCGTCGCGCCAAGCGCTCGTCAGCTCCGAGTTCCGCAGCCATAATGCCAGCCAGGAACGCCGTTTCCTTCACATGCTGGAGGACATTTTGCGAATAGCTCGTGCGGTATTTCAAGCGCCCTAAGAGCTTGATAATTTCTGGATGGAGATCCTCAACCCCCACTTCGAAGGCCGCAGCTTCACCTTCTTCCTTGAGGGTATTGGCCATCTCTTTCTTGACCTTTTCCACCACGTCTTCGATACGTCCTGGATGGATGCGACCATCCGCCAGTAGACGCTCCAGCGCCAGCCGTGCGATCTCACGGCGAATAGGGTCAAAGCCTGAAATAATGACTGCTTCTGGGGTGTCGTCAATAATGAGGTCGACACCTGTGGCCGTTTCGAAGGCACGAATGTTACGCCCTTCCCGGCCAATGATGCGGCCCTTCATCTCCTCGCTCGGCAGCGTCACGACAGAGACTGAGCTTTCCACCACGTGGTCAGCAGCAAAGCGTTGGATCGCTAGACTCGTATAAAAGCTAGCCCGTTTGCGTGCCAGTTCCTTGGCCTCCTCTTCGGTGCGGCGTAGCTTCTCAGCGGCCTCAGCACGGGCGTCGGAAAGCATACGATCTATGAGTTGCTGCTTCGCTTCGGCGGCGGTCATATGGGCGATCTGCTCTAAGGTATGCATCTGGGTCGTCAGCAGGGTGGCGAGTTCCTGCTCCTTGCGAGCGTAGAGTTCCTCACGCTCGACCAGGCTGTGGTCGCGCCGTTGAGGCCTGTACTTCGAGGGACGCCTCGCGCTTCTTGCTCTCGGCTTCTTTTTCCGCCTCGTGAAGGATGTGACGCATACGCTCTTCTGTCTCACGTCGCGTCCGTTGGGTGGCGACGCGCTGACCTATATAACCGAGGAGGAATCCTACCCCGGTTGCAACGATCATAATCACCGCGCTCATGAATAGACTAGAGTACAACACAATTCTCCTTTCCCCTGCCGGCCTCGCAGTCCTCTCCCCTATGGCAGAGCATGCATACAGGGGATACAGCCTTGTTCTGTCACAATGCCATGCATACAGACATCGTGCGGTGCTTGGGGCACGCATGACACCACCTGTATGCCAAATGCCAAGCCACACCTGTACGTTGTCGCAGGTAACTGCCTGAGAAAACGATCATAATACCCTTTGCCGAAACCCAGACGTCCTCCACGCGTGTCAAAAGCAATCCCAGGGACGACAATGCAACCAATCTCCTGGGGGTGGATAACACGCGGGGTCCCGCACGGTTCCAGAATGCCAAAACGGCCGCGCCGCAGTTGCGTCCGCGCCTCGCTAAGCGCTACCGCTACGAGATCCTGCCCACGGATCACTGGCACAGCGACACACTTCTGTGACTGACGCGCTTGGGTAATAATCGGCATCGTTTGAACTTCCTGTGGGAGGGCCATGTACACCATAACCGTATGGCTGACGCAGAAAGCCGGCAAGGCACACACGTATGCAGCAATGACCGTGCTGTGCTGTACGATTTCTGCCGGCGTGAGCATCGCTCTCTGCGCCAGGAGATGCCGACGCAACTCTGCTTTCGTAAGCCTAACGTCTATGGGGTAGCTCATACCCCACCTTGTAGAAAGCTAGCCACGAGGAGGGATGGACTGAAGGCTTAACAGAGGAGACAGACTAGACGCGCGTGTGCAACTCTACGCTCTGAAGACGAAAATCCTTGCTTGCTGATCAGTCTACTGCCCAGAGACATAGTGCCTCTGGGGCAGGACAATACTCACTACTTATCTGCGTCGTGCCATGTAGTCGATGTACACCATACACCTGATTATGAGCAGTAGTCTCTACATACATGACGATCCATCATAGCTATTGTATTCCCTGGGACTGACCTTTTTGTAGTACATCTCGTCCTCAGCAAAAACGAACCTTGATCAATGACAAGAAAGTCTCCCTATGCTCTTCTGAATTTCCATACTCTCTACCTGGCTAAGCAAACTGCTCCTGCCCCTGCCTCGGGTACATGTTTTCACCACGAAGCCAGACCCTTGCCGAGCTAGGGGGTCACAGGGGCTACTGTAGCAGATGTGTCCCCAGGACGCAAGTAAAACTCTAGACGTCCGGAGTGCGCCATCCTGTAGACTGTCCGCCCTTTACTCATTACTCAATTGATCGCGTACCAGAGAAATGAGCTGCTCGGTTTTCGCATCGACCAGGCGGGCTGATTGCTCATAGGAGTCACGGAGTTTAAAGAGATCATCAGCGATGTTCAGAGCAGTTAAGATGGCCATGCGATTCAGGGACATGGTTTTCGTGGCAGAGGCAAGGGTACGCATTTTCTCGTCGACGTAATACGCGAGACGCTGGATATAGACAGGCGTCGCATCTCCAGCAGCAATACGAAAAGTCTGGCCAAAAATTTCTACCTCAACATCTTCCGCCATAGTCATGCCTCGAGGAATTTAGACGCGCGAATCACTCGGTGTGTGAGAGAACTTCTCTAAGCGTTCAACGATGACTAGCAGTTCTTCCAGCTTGTTGCGGATAAGTTCTCGCTCCTGCTGTAAGGTCTGAGTGACGGTACGCAAGGAGGCGAGTTCTTCTTGATCAGATTGCCAACGCTCCAGGCTATATTGTTGATCATGTAACATCTGTTGGAGTTGGGCAAGTCTCTGCGTCAGATGCGTATTTTCTTCCTTGATCCGTATGAAAGCTTGGATCAGATGCGTGATCTGTTTTTCCAGAGCCTCAAGTCTTGCTATATCCATGAGGCAACCTTATGGACGATAGCCCCGTAGCTACCGAAGCGTGAAGATGCCGCTAGTGGTCTGCTGAGGTACACAGAAACGAAGAGGCCTCAGGATGACATCGAAGTGATGAGAGACATAGGGGAGAATGCCAGCATACAGCCGTGTAGAATATGCACTCTCCCCCGGAGTATGCAGAGAAAACTCACTAGGCTTCCCCAGTCTGGTGTAGATGTCCTTTCACCAGAGAGACAACTTGAGCAAAGGCTTCCGGGTCATGCACCGCTACATCTGCCAATACCTTGCGATCCAGGGCAATCTGTGCGCCTTTTAATCCAGCCATGAACTTACTATAGGAAAGACCATGTAGACGTGCCGCAGCATTAATACGTATAATCCAGAGTTGGCGAAAGTTCCGCTGCCGTGCTTTCCGGTCGCGGTAGGCAAACTTCCACCCACGCTCCACTGTTTCACGTGCCCTACGATACAGCTTCCCGCGTGCTCCACGATTCCCCTTCGCATGGTCTAGCAGACGTTTGTGACGTCGTGTTGTCACTGGCCCACTGGCCGCTCGTGGCATAACATGTTCCCTTCAAACAAGGATATGGGCTCTCAGAAGACGAGTTAGGCGAGCAGGAGTCTTTTTATGTGCCGTACGTCGGCAGCAGACACAAGCGTCGTGTGACGTAGAGTACGTTTCCGTTTCCGCGTCTTTTTTGTGAGAATATGACGGACAAAAGCCTGGTTGCGTCGCACTTGCCCACTTGCTGTGAGCCGAAAGCGCTTCACAGCACTTCGATTACTTTTCATTTTTGGCATTGGGTAACCCTAAATTGCTAAGAAGCCTCTGTACTTACGCATCGAGGACCGCTACGTGGACAAGGAACCAAGTCTATGAAGAGCGTGGACTTAAGACCATTGACATATTGCGGCCTTCTTGACGTGGCGTCTGCTCTACCGTACTAATATCGCCCATATCTTCAACAATGCGATCGAGCATGCGCCGCCCGAGTTCTGTATGTGCCATCTCACGACCGCGAAAAACTACAGTCACTTTTGCTTTGTGACCATCCTGCAAGAAGCGACGTACATGCTGACTCTTAAACTGGTAATCGTGCTCCTCAGTTTTTGGTCGCAGCTTAATTTCTTTTACTGAGATAACCTTTTGCTTCTTCTTAGCTTGCTGAAGACGCTTACTTTGTTGATATTTGTACTTGCCATAATCCATGATCCGGCATACAGGCGGTTTCTCATTCGGAGCAACCTCCACCAGATCAAAACCCTGCTCCTCAGCTATGCGTTGTTGCTTAGCAATAGGCCTTCACCTCCTACTGTGCCCTCTTGGGTGTTCTTCCCGCCTAACATTGCCATACTCCTTTGGAAGTAGGCACGGGCGGTTTTGAACCGCCGACCTCTTGCGCGTCAAGCAAGCGCTCTCCCCCTGAGCTACGTGCCTATGCTAGGATATGCGGCTGAGATTACCGTTGGCAATACTACTTGTCAAGAGAAAAAGAACGCCGTCAATTGCTTGGCTAACTGGCCTGTTTATAGAGCCGCAGATCCGGTTGTTGGCGCCGTGCGACTGCCTCCTCGGTCACCTCACATTCTTGTACATCATTACGCGAAGGTAATTCATACATAGTGTCAAGCATAATCTCTTCCATAATCGAACGCAGACCACGAGCTCCTGTATGGCGGCGTAAGGCTTCCTGGGCAATGGCCCGTAGGGCTGCCTCGGTGAATTTGAGCTTGACCTTTTCAAAGTCAAAATATTTCTGATACTGCCGGACGAGGGCATTTTTGGGGGTTGTTAGAATACGCACAAAATCTTCTTCAGTCAACTCCTCCAGGGTCGCCACAATCGGTAAGCGCCCAATAAACTCTGGAATTAACCCAAATTTCAGGAGATCCTCAGGTTGTACTTGGGCAAGAAGCTCCCCCAAGGGCTTGTCGTCACGTGTATACAGCTGCGCTTCAAACCCCATAGTGCGCTTGCTGATACGTCGCTCAATGATCTTCTCCAGACCATGAAACGCACCGCCACATATAAAGAGAATATTCGTCGTATCCACTTGCAGAAACTCTTGGTGGGGATGTTTGCGCCCCCCCTGCGGTGGCACACTTGCCACCGTCCCCTCAATGATCTTCAAGAGCGCCTGTTGCACGCCCTCACCAGAGACATCGCGAGTAATGGAAGGATTTTCGGACTTGCGGCTGATTTTATCTATCTCATCAATGTAAATGATACCTTTTTCTGTGCGCTCGACATCGTAATCTGCTGCTTGTAAGAGGCGCAGAATAATATTTTCGACGTCTTCGCCAACGTAACCGGCCTCTGTCAGAGTGGTGGCGTCAGCTATCGTAAAGGGCACATCCAAGATGCGCGCCAACGTTTGTGCCAAGAGCGTTTTCCCAGAGCCTGTTGGGCCAATGAGGAGCACGTTGCTTTTCTGCAACTCCACTTCGCCTCGGACGGCATTGGCCTCGATACGTTTATAGTGGTTGTAGACGGCAACCGAGAGAATCTTTTTGGCCTTGATCTGGCCAATGATATAGTCATCGAGCTTTTGATTAAGCTCTCTGGGCGTCAACAGGCGCCTGTGACCCTTGCTTTGCTCGGCGGCACCTTCCTCAAGAATAATATCGTTACATAAATCAATACATTCATCGCAGATATATGCCGCTGGTCCTGCAATGAGCCTCTTGACTTCTTCCTGAGATTTGCCACAAAACGAGCAGCGCAGTACGTCTCCCTGTGGGTCTTTCCGCGGCATGAATACTCCCTCTCGCACCGGAGATATCTGAATATGCCTGAGTCAATAGTGATGTGAGCAGCTCACTCTTTGGTCGGAACGGCTGCTAGACGCTTGCCATTCCGCGACACGATAACCTCATCGATCAAGCCGTACGTCCTCGCCTCATCTGGTGTCATGAAGCGGTCGCGCTCAGTATCTTCAGCAATTTTAGATTTGGGTTGACCCGTATGGCGTACCAGGATATCGTTGAGCACATCACGCATACGCAGAATCTCACGGGCGTGAATTTCAATCTCGGTCGCCTGCCCCTGGACACCCCCGAGCGGTTGATGAATCATAATAGTGGAATGCGGCAGCGTAAAACGCTTGCCGGCAGCCCCTGCAGTCAACAGGAGAGCGGCGGCACTCGCTGCCATGCCAATACAGATGGTCGAGACACTCGGCCGAATGTACTGCATGGTATCGTAGATCGCTAGCCCAGCCGTCACAGAACCACCAGGGCTGTTAATGTAAAAGGAAATGTCCTGATCGGGGTCCTCGGCTTCTAGGAACAGCAACTGAGCAATGATAAGATTCGCAATCATATCATTGATCGGGGTCCCTAAGAAGACAATCCGGTCTTTGAGCAGACGCGAATAGATATCATACGCCCGCTCACCGCGATTCGTTTGCTCAACGACCATCGGCACTAGTGCCATACGCCTTATTCCTCCTTAGAGTAAGCGCTGCTACGCCCGCTCCGCTTGGGATACCGCCGTATCCTCACTCACTATTATATCGGCAATATGCATGTCAGCCATGATTTTTGCAAAGACTTTGGCTTCCACTAGACTGGCTTCAAGAGCGCGTAGAGTCCCATTGCGCTCCATGGTGCTTTTTAATGCTTCAGGATTTTGCGCCGTCCGTGCCGCCAGGGCTGCCACTTCGGTTTCTACCTCTGTCGCGTCTATCGTAATCTCAGCCGCTGCAGCGATATGGCGCAGAATCAGTTGCCCGCGCACGCTCTCAAGGGCCTGTTCGCCAAAAGGCTCACGGAGGCTCTCTGGGGCAACATAGTAGTCAGCTTCCGTCAATTGCCCCTCATTCCCTTGACGCTTATGCTGGAGATAGGCACGCCGTAATTCCTCGTTGAGGAGCACCTCGGGCACTTCAATAGGATGGGCAACGACGAACTGCGTCAAAATCTCCTGCTGCACCACAGCATCTGCTCGTTGCCGGGCGACTTTCTCGAGTTCCTGCCCTACTTTTGTGCGCAGAGCTGCGAGAGAATCGACATCGTCATATACCCCACGGGCAAAGTCATCGTCAAGGTCTGGAAGGTGTTTTTCTTTGATTTCCGTCACGACTACCCGGCATTGCCCCACTTTGCCGGCGACGGCCGCGTTGCGGAAATCCTCTGGGAAATGCACCGGAATCACCTTTTCACTGCCTTGTTCCATCCCGACCAGGCCCTGCTCAATCTCTGGGAAGGACTGCCTACTCCCAACCTCAATTGACACTTTAGTACCGGTAAAACCTGGGATCGGCTGCCCATCTAGAGAGCCGGTATAGTCAAGTATAACCACATCCCCCTCGCGCACCGCCCGGCCCTCTACCGCCTGCAGGATCGCCTGGCGCGCCCGCATGTTTTCGAGTACCTGGTCTATCTGGGCCTCAGTCACCTCTGGGATACGGCGTACGAATTGCCATCCCTGGTAGTCCGTAAGCGTAAAATCGGGAATAACCTGGGTGGTGGCAACGAAGCGCAGGGGTTGGCCTTTGACGAGGGCAATCTGGTCGATCTGAGGCTCGCCAACCGACGCGACATTTTCTTTGATCAGGACTTCAGAGAGGGCTTCAGGCACAAGCTTGCGCAGGACTTCTTGCTCAACGGACTGGTGGTAGTAACTTTCCAGCAACCGGCGCGGCACTTTACCTTGACGAAAGCCCGGCATGCGGACGCGTTGCTGTAAGTCGTTGTAAATAGCACTGAATTCGTGATTTACCTTGTCGGCCGGGACTTCAATGGTCAAGCGCCGTACACAGGTAGCTACATGCTCTATCTCAACTTTCATTACCCTTATTCCTATTGCTTCCCGCTCCTACCCCCCATACGGATACCCAGGTGGCTGCCCCGAGACTCGAACTCGGACACCCGCAAGGGTACTAGCTCCTAAGGCTAGCGTGTCTACCAATTCCACCAGGCAGCCAGATGAGCCGCGAAGGAATCGAACCTTCAACCTACGGATTAAGAGTCCGTTGCTCTGCCAGTTGAGCTAGCGGCCCAGCTCTGAAAAATCAAACGCTTATGGCAACATAGCAGCATCCCTGGCACGATCTGTTGTGAAAATTGCTGGGACTTGCTCCTCAACCCGTTCAAGCGTCCTGACGGCACGCTGTATGTGATCACTGGAGAGATGCGTATAACGCACCGTCATCGTGATGTCTTTATGGTCCATCAGTTCTTACACCGTTGGGGAGTCCACTCCAGCCATCGCTAGACGGCTCGCAAAGGTGTGTCGCAAGTCATGGAACGTGAAATTTTCAAGCCCGGCCTTGCGCCCAGCCAGTTCGAATGCTGAGCGGAAGGAGCAGTAGAGAGTCCCTTTGCGGCTGCAGAAGACCGGGCTATCTGCCAGCGTATTCATTCTAACTACCTTCAGCGTTGTCGTCAACACGTCGTTCATAGACACATGGCGACTTTCGCCGTTTTTCGCATACGTTGCACGTACAGTGATAGTCCGTCTGCGGAAATCAACTCCTCTCACGTCAGAGATAGTAACTTGGACGTGCGGCACGGTGAGGAAGGCCAAGAAAGGCTCAGCACTGATTCAGCACGTCAATCATCTGCCGCAGACGACCGAAGTGGATGCGGTTAAACCAGAAGAGCACACGTGGCAAGTGCGGGGCTTCATCGAAATCGTCGCCCGGCGGCTCTGCCGCCACAATCTCACCCTGACTCAGGATATCGCTAAAATCACGATTCAGGCGGGCGAGCATGTCGGTGGAAGGCAGCCGCTGCAGACGGATGAGCAATTGGCCGTTGACGTAACGGGACGAATGGTAATTGCGGTAGAAGGTGGTAATTTCCTCTACCGCCTCATCGAGGTCGCAAGTGACTTTGAACAGATGCAGATCACTGGGAGAAATAAACCCTGGTTGCAGCATGTGACGCCGAATAAAGTCATACCAGTCGTGCCAATACGGGCTCTCCGGAGCATCCACGAAGACCACCGGCATGAGCGAGCTTTTACCGGTCTGCAGCAGCGTTAAAGCTTCGAAAGCTTCGTCGTGCGTACCAAAGCCACCAGGGAAGAGCGCAAAGGCGTGGGTTTCCTTCACAAAAATCAGCTTGCGGGTAAAAAAGTATTTGAAATAGACCAGCTTTGGATCATTGGCGATGACAACATTGGCCGCCTGTTCAAAAGGCAGGAGGATATTCAAGCCAAAGCTCTTCTCACGCCCAGCACCTTCTTGTGCTGCGTGCATGAAGCCGTCACCACCGCCGGTAATGACCATGAAACCTGCCTGCACCATCCGCTGAGCAAACGCTTTGGCGAGCCCATAGGCAGGATGTGAGGCATGCGCCCGCGCTGAGCCAAACACCGTCACCTTGCGGACATCCCGGTAACGAGCAAACACGCTCAGAGCATAGCGTAATTCCCGCACCGCCCGGTGCATCACTTTTAGATCTCCACGCTCCAGGTCGCGTGAGCGCAGGACGGTGGCCACAAACGCAGTGATTAAATCGGTTACGGGGGCTCCGCCAGCAGCAGAGAGCTGCTGCTGCACGTCCGGGGGAAGCTGTGGGAACGTTGATTCCTGTTCTGTCGGCATAGAGTTCCTACGAGATATACCAAGATACCTAGTGATTGGCCTGCCTCTCGGCTTGTAAGTATGCTATACCATTATACCCGCTGCTAGCTATACTCGCTGCTAGCGCGTTGGCGTGAGAGCCCTTGGAGGAGACCACCCCATGGAATATCGTACCTTAGGCAAGACCGGCCTGCGCGTCTCAGCGCTGGGCTTTGGCTGTGGCAATGTCGGTGGCCTGATCATTCGTGAGGAGCCGCGTACCCGCGTGCGTGCGGTGGCGCGGGCGATTGAGGCTGGTATTAATTACTTCGACACTGCTTCCATGTATGGCAATGGCCAGTCGGAGCAGAACCTCGGGCAGGTGCTGAATGAACTCAAGCCCGACGTGTACGTCGGGACAAAGGTGCGTATTCGCCCTGACGAGATGGGGGACCTGCGTGGCGCCATCCACCGCTCGGTCGAGGCGAGTTTGACCCGCATGGCGCGGGAACAGGTGGACTTAATTCAACTCCACAACCACATCGTACAGCGCCGGACGCCTGGCGGTGAGAGAGAAGCGGCACTCACTTCCCAAGAGGTGCTGGAAGACGTCATCAGCGCCTTTCGGCAGCTCCAGGCTGACGGCAAAGTACGCTTTTACGGCATCACGGGTCTGGGCGACACAGCGGCGCTCTTCGAGGTCATCAACTCGACCCTGCTGCATACGGTGCAGGTGTGCTACAACCTGCTCAATCCCAGCGCTGGCTATCCTGTCCCCAAGGGCTTCCCGAGCCAGGATTTTCGCTTCCTGATTGACCGCGCCACGGCCCAGGGCATGGGCTCTATTGGCATTCGTGTGTTGGCCGCTGGAGCGCTCACCGGTCAGGAGGCACGTCATCCCATTGCCGT
>WNGL01010995.1_pt1 | contig 10395 bp, 9 predicted proteins | sample 5400591 | NCBI WGS metagenome assembly WNGL01 (sample SAMN13153377, study PRJNA577476) | soil metagenome | isolation source: 80 cm soil or saprolite under Garry oak tree replicate 1 | place: USA:California | collected 2016-06-15 | reverse complement strand
TTTCGTTGACCGAAGCGCTGGAAGCGCTGCATGCGCGCGATCTCACCCATCGCGACATCAAACCGTCGAACATCATTTTCATCGACGGTGTGCCGAAACTGGCCGACATCGGATTGGTCGCGGCGACGGGACAACAATCGTTCGTCGGGACGGAAGGCTACGTTCCGCCGGAAGGACCGGGCACGCCGCAGGCGGACATTTTTAGTCTCGGCAAATTGCTTTACGAAATCAGCACCGGGAAAGATCGGCTCGATTTTCCCGAGCTGGATTCGCAACTGAGCGGGCGCCCCGACAAAGTGCAGCTTCTGCAGTTGAACGACCTCCTCATGAAAGCGTGCGCGAACGAGCCACGGCGGCGTTATCAATCGGCCGCCGCGATGCGCAACGATCTCGCCGCGCTCGATCGCGGCGAAGCGCGCCCGCAAGAGAAATCGCGGGCGAAATTTGTGATTGCCGCGTTGTCGATCCTTGTGGCTGCTGCGGTGCTGTTTCGCTTTTACGAATCGGCACCGCAATCCGGAAATCTTGATTTGCAAACATCGGTGAGCACTGAGCCGCCGGGCGCGCTCGTTTTGCTCGGCGATCGAGTGAAAAAAAGTCCGGCGACATTCGACGAGCTGGAGCCGCGCAAATACAATCTGCGGATCATGTTGCCGGGCTACGATCCTGTGGAAACGATCGTGGATGCTGGTCGAAAGAAATCGGTTGGTTTGCCGGTGTTTCGTTTAACGCGCAGCAAAGGCGCGCTTGAAATTCAATCCGATCCGGCTGGGGCGCAGTTTTCCTTGCGCAGCGAGGACGGCCAGGTTTCGCGCGATGGGGTTGCACCGGCGACGATCTCCGATCTCCCTACTGGCAAGTATGCGTTGAGTGAAAAACGCGGCGACTGGGAAATGCGCGACGCAGTGGAAATTCACCGCGGCGAGATCGCGCGAAAGACGTTCACCTTCGTCAACGGGACCTTGAGCGTAACGAGCGAGCCGCCCGGCGCGGAGATTGTCCTTGATGGAAGTGTGCGTGGTCGCACGCCGCTACAGATGGAAATTCCAGCGCGGTCACACGAACTGGTCGCGCGCCTCGCTGGCTGGACGGACGAGCGCCAGTTGCTGGTGGTAGAAGCACAGCGGGAAAACTCCGCGCATTTTGTTTTCGCGAATGGCAGCGTGAAAATCACAAGCGCACCAGGGGGCGTGATGGTTCTGGCAAATGGCCGCGAGCTGGGCCAGACGCCGATCGTGATCGAGGAAGTAAAACCGGGCCTGGCGACTTACGAACTGCGGCTCGCTGGTTACAAACCGACTTCCGTTACCGGACAGGTTGAGCCGCAACAACAGGCGTTTCTGGCAGCGCGCTTGGAAAAACGGCTGAGCCCAGAACCCGGTCAGGCCTGGGCAAATTCGCTCGGCATGAAGTTCGTTCCGCTGCGCGAAATCCGCTTCTCGGTTTGGGAAACGCGCGTCCAGGATTACGAAGCGTTCTGTCGTGCGACAGGACGCCACTACGAACCGCCCGATTTTCAACAAACGCCGGCCCATCCGGTCGTAAAGGTGAATTACTTTGATGCGATGGCGTTCTGCAAATGGCTCACCGAAAAGGAGCGCGACGAAAACATATTGGAAGATCGACAGTTTTACCGGCTTCCGACGGATCTCGAATGGAGCACTGCGGTTGGATTGCCAGAAGAAGGCGGTGCCACGCCGGAAGCGCGCGACGGGAAAATTCGCAACGAATTTCCCTGGGGGAAACAATGGCCACCACCTGCGGGCGCGGGCAACTATGGCACACCGCCGCGCCGCGGCACAACCATGCCGGTGGGAAGTTTCAAGCTGAACGCACTGGGCATTTACGATCTGGGGGGCAATGTTTGGGAATGGTGCCTCGAAGGTTACAAGGGAAATTCCGCGGGAGCGGGGCGCGAATGGGGCGTGCTGCGTGGCGGTTCGTGGGCCACGAGCACTCGCGTCGAAATGCAATCGTCCTACCGCAACGTGGTAGATCGCAACGAGCGCGATGTGATCTACGGGTTCCGTTGCGTGCTCGTCGCGCAAGCAGCTGATGACCAGTAGTGAACGGATCGCGTAGATCAGGCTTAGATCGGAAGCGCTGATCGTTCCGTGTTCCCATTTTGTCGATGAAACCGATCAGTTCCTTCCAGTATCACGAGTAGCCGACCGCGCGACGCAGTCACCGCGGCGAGTTGCTACTCGTGGACTGAAATTCTTGAGGGAGAGCTGGCAGCGAATTCGCGGACAGCGCACTGAGACGCTGTCCGCGCAACCATTACATTAGTGACCCTTCGCTTTGGAGCAGCAACCTTTGCAACATCCTGTTTGAGAGGATATGGTTTGCGCAGGTTTCTCTTTGACCGAGTTGGTGCCGGGATTCGCCGCGGTGGCTGCTCCCAAACCAGCCAAAGCCACCGCTGCTGTAATAAGAACAACTTTCTTCATTTTGTTTGTCTCACCTCCTTCTCGTGGGAAAATTTAGTTACAAAAGCGGATGTCATGGCTTGATCGCTTGAATCACTGCCGAGACAACGAGGTCCTCTAGTTTAAGGCCGGGCACCCAGTCCTTAATGAATTCCCGACTTTCCGATTTCGGCGCGATACGAATGTCTGCAAACCCGCACTCTTCGAGAGTCGCCTGCAATTCGCTTATAAGCGAAGCTCCCGCCAGGCAGCCGGTGTGCAAGGCAAGGTCGCGCTTGATATTATCTGGCAGGGGAATCGGTGTTACCACATCAGAAATCGCAAGTCGTCCGCCGTGCTTGAGAACTCGAAAAGCCTCGCGGAATACTTGAGGTTTATCGGGCGAAAGATTGATCACGCAATTGCTGATGATCACATCAACGGATGAATCAGCCACTGGCAGATATTCGATTTCGCCCAGACGAAAATTTACGTGACCATAATTTCCTGTCATGGCATTGCGACGCGCTTTGGCGACCATGTCGATCGTCATATCAACGCCAATTACTTGGCCGCTTGAACCAAGTTCGCGAGCAGCGAGAAAACAGTCGAAGCCCGCGCCACTGCCGAGGTCGAGGACGGTTTCGCCAGGTCGCAGCGCAGCCGCCGATAACGGTGTGCCGCAGCCCAAACCGAGGTCAGCGCCTTCAGGGACAGCAGCGATGTCTTTCTCGGAATAGCCGAGGAGGGCGGCGGAATCACTCGTGCTCCCTGCGTTATTGCAGCAGCTCGAGACCGGCGCGCCGTTCGTGGCGCAGCAATTCCCGGAAACTTTGCCGCTCTCGCGAGCGATCGCGCCATAGCGTTCGCGCACGCCAGCTCGGATGTCCTCAAAATCGGAAAGGGCTTTTTTGAGCATAGAATTTACGAACACTTACGGCGGTCTTTGCCAGGCGGGTTGCTCTTGCGCGAACAACAGTTGCGCGGCAGATGGTCGAGGCCGCGACCGGTGCGCGGCCAGTAGTCGAGCACCCGACCGCTCGCGGAAACTTCAAACTGACAGCATTCGAGCAGGACATTCTTTAATCGCTCACGTCCGCGCCGGACCCGCGATTTCAGCGCCGTTAACGAAATGCCCAGCTCCTTTGCCGCTTTCGCCTGCGGCAATTCTTGCAATTCGACCAAACGCAATGCACTCGCGTATGGCTCCGGTAGCTCGTCGATCATCACGCGGAGGCAAGGCGCGAGCTTTTCCCGGACGCGCTCTAACATTGGATCGGTCGAGTCGGCGGCAATCGATTCTGGAAGCTCCTCGGTTTTTCGCTTGGTATGAGCACGCTGATGATCGATCAGGGCATGGCGAGTGATTTGGAAAAGCCAGGCCCGCAAGTTCGTAATCGTGGGCAATTCGGCCGCCTTGCGCTGCACGCGCAGAAAAACATCCTGCAAAAGATCGTCCGCTGCCGGCGAGGACGCTGGCAAACGGGCGGCGAGAAACCGGCGCAATTCGCCACGCAACTGCTGCCACGCGTCCTCGACGCCAGAACGATTGGCACTTATTCGTTTCTTCTGCGGTAACATCACAACCACAATACGGAAGACGAACGATCCCGCGAAAGGGCGCACACGATTCTCGATTTTATTGAATTATTCAGCGCGCAAGGCTATCGCAGGATCGATCCGCGCGGCTCGATGTGCCGTTCGAAGGCAGGCCAACGCTCCTACCACTAATGTCAGTAGCAGGTAGGGGCGATTGACCTCAATCGCCCCGGGCGGTTCGGTGAATGGAGCTGGCGGGAGCCAAGCGACATAGACGGGAGGCCCGAATGGGCGAGTGAGCGGGAGCGAGTGAGTCAACCGCCCCTACCTGCAGCCCTTGCCGTTGGTTCAGGGAGCGCTGCCTCGTGCACCTGCGGCTTCCAATTCCACGTCATAATGACGGACGCGGAGTATTTGCTTCACAACAGGACCGGTTCCTAAAGGTTTTTTGGGACCTTCGCCCTAGCATCTCCGTAGAAGAAGGTGCGACTAGAAGCTGGAACCGGACTTGCCGAAGAATATTTTGCATTCACCAGATCGCTGCGGATCAGCTTCAAGACATCCTGCGCAACTTCGTTGAACCATTAAAAACAGAAAAGGCTAAGGTATGAGAAAATTAACCCCGACCCTTACGCAAAGCGGACTGCTGGCCGTCTTACTGCAACGCCAGCGCTACAAAGTAATCCAGTTGGCCCAGCGTTCCGCAGACTCCAAGCAGCAGCCTGGCGCCTTTGGGGGTGCCATCACCTGGCCATTCCGTGCGCTCACGGCACGAACGCTCGTCGACGATTTCGCCAAGCCCTTGGTGGAAACCGTGCCGCCGCGTACTTGAATCTTTCACTGAGCTAATTGCCATGGTTCACGAAATCCGCACCTACACCGAGCTCCGGCAACAGATTCACGATGACCTGCGGATCCAACATCCCGAATGGGTCCAGCCAAATGGCGAATCCCCCACGTGTGACGCTTACGAGTTGCGTCTCACGCAACTGCTCGATGCATTGACGCGCACGGGATCCAACGAGTCAATCGCTGCTAGTTAACGGCCACGTCATCGCGCAAGCCACGCTCGGTTGGTCGTAAGACGCAAATGCGCTCTGCGCAGGCTAAAAAAGTTAGAAGAGTTACCCGCCTCAGGCGGGTTACAAGCGGATTTGTTGTGGCCGCGATCGTTGGCTGGTAGGGCGATTGACCTTAATCCCCTAGCTCCGGCCGGGAGCAAGGTAGGGGCGATTGGTAGTGCATCATTTCCAAATTGGCAACATCTTTTGATCTGTGCCAACTTCGGGATCTGTTGCCAATAATACTTTTAACGCCTGCGGCATGCATTGGCGCAACAATCGGCGCTATTGTTGCGCTGTTGGCGATGTTATTTGCGCTTCTCAGCTCGCTTTAAACCTTTCCTCTTGAAAACGCATCTAAAAGGCAAAAAGCATCCAGCTGAGCAGGATGGGGATTCCCACCCGGTCGCTAACGAAACACCCAACCAGCAATCCGATAATAGGTCGGGTAAAGAAGAACCCCGCTATACCAGTATAAATTGGTTTTCTAAATTTGTTAGAAACTATGAAAAGGAGATTGCCGCAGTTAGTGCCTCGTTGGTTGTTGTTTTCACGATCATTCTCGCTTCGGCGACAATATTTCTGTGGCGTGCTACTCGCGATCTCGTTAATGGGGCCGAAGATACTGCGAAGAGGCAACTGCGAGCCTATGTCATTCCGATCATGGGAGACGTGCGTAATTTCGGAACTTCCGCGTTGCTGGAGGCCTCGATACGAATAAGAAATGCTGGCCAGACTCCAGCCTACAAATGACAACCTCGATTGATCTGAGGCTCGGTGAAGACTTTACTCCTCAGCCTGTTGATCTTTTCCCGGATGTTCTTGGCCCAGGTAGCGAAACTAACCTTCTTTTCGTTGCGAGTCGCCCCTTGACGCCCGAAGAGGAATCCAAGATCCGGCAAGGTATTCTTACGATCTACGTTTTCGGGGAAATACGGTACTATGACATATTTAATATCGAGCACGTTACAAAATACCGCCGAATGACTCGGGTTAGGAGCGGAGTGCTTCAAGGCTCCGGGGACGCTTTGTATCTCTATAACGCAGGCGAAGGCAACGAGTCGAATTAGTTTCGACCAAAATGATGCACTATCGGGGCGATTGACCTCAATCGCCCCGGGCGGTTCGGTGAACCGCCCCTACCTGCAGCCCGTGCCGTGGTTCAGGGAGCGCTGCCTCGTGCACCTGCGGCTTCCAATTCCACGTCATGATGACGGACGTGGAATACTTGCTTCCCAACGGGACCGCTTCCTAAGGTTTTGTGGGAACTTCGCCCTGCCATCTCCGTAGAAGAAGGTGCGACTAGAAGCTGGAACCGGACTTGCCGAAGAATATTTTGCGCAAAAAACGCAATTAAACGATTGCAATGGCCTAGGCAAAGTTCTTAGACTCGCGACCCGTGAAAAAAAGCCCGACACCTCCAACGGGCACAGAGCCATGCCGGGGCGTGGCGGTCGGCGATACCATCATTAGCGAGCAAGGCTTGGTCGCAATTATTGACCGCGACCCGCGGTACCGTGTCTACGGTGCCGCACCTAGTTTTCAGGAGGCAAACAAAGTTGTTTGGATCGCGCGAACGCGGCCAATGCATATCACGGGCCTACGATGACTTGGATTACCATTGCCTGGTCGATGAATGCGGCCGCGTGTTTGACACTGGCGGGGATATACCTGCTGGTCTGGTGCAAGCAGCGCGAAGGCTGGGCACATCTCTTATTTTCGTTCACCGCTGTCGCGGCGGCGGCCATCGCCGCGTTCGAGTTAGCGATGATGCATACCGAGACAGTCGGGCAATACGAAGCGCTCATGCGCTGGATACATGTGCCCGTTTGGGTGCTCATTATCTCGCTCGTTAGTTTCGTCCGACTCTATCTCCACGCCGGACGACCATGGCTCGCGTGGAGTATCTGCGGCCTGCGGACACTGGTGCTGACTCTTGATTTCATTTTTACGCCGAATCTTAATTTCCGGCACATTACCAGCCTCCGCCAGTTCCCGTGGGCGGGCGGTGAAATCATCTCGGTGCCGATCGGCGTGGCGAATCCGTGGGGCCTGCTTAGTTCGGTAAGCCTACTGTTGCTGCTTATCTTTTTCGTCGATGCCACGATTACCGTCTGGCGGCGGGGCGACCGGCGACGCGCTTTAGTTGTCGGCGGCAGCATGATTTTCGGCGCGATTCTGGCATGGCACGTCCCGCTCGTGATCTGGGGAATCATCGACATTCCGTTTTTCCTCTCCTTCGCATATTCGGGAATCGTCGCGGCGATGGCCTACGAATTGAGCTACGATCTGCTCCACGCAGCACAACTCGCGCGGCAGTTGCAGGCGAGCGAAGCTGACTTGCGCGAGACGGAGCAGCGCATGGAGCTAGCAGCCAGCGCTGCCAAGCTCGGCATGTGGATGTGGGATATTGCGCGTAATGAAATTTGGATAACGGAAAAAGGGCGCGCTCTCTTTGGCTTCGCATCGTCGGAGAGGCTCGACTTCGATCGCTTCCGAAGTGCGCTACATCCTGAGGATCGTGAATTGGTGCGCCAGGCTGTAGAGAACTCTTTGAAGACTGGCGTAGAATATGAATCTGAGTACCGGGTGGTGCTACCGGATGGGCAAGTGCGCTGGATCGCCGGGCGCGGCCGCGTCGAGTTCAATGGCAAGGGTCAGCCGGCTCGGATGCTCGGCGCTTCACTCGACATCACCAAGCGCAAGCAAGCCGAAGAGCAGTTCCGTCTGGTGGTCGAGGCGGCACCCAACGCCATGATCATGGTTAATACGGAACGCTGTATCACGTTGGTTAACACGCAGGCAGAGGCCGTCTTCGGGTACGCCCGCGAGGAGCTCATTGCCCATCCCATCGAGATGCTTGTTCCCGAGCGATTCAGGTCTCATCACACGGGCGATCGGCACGGTTACTTTCTCGAGGCACGCGCTCGGCCGATGGGCGCTGGCCGGGAACTCTTCGGGCGACGCAAAGACGGTAGCGAGGTTCCGATCGAAATCGGCCTCAACCCAATTCAGACCTCTGAAGGGTTGTTCGTGTTGGCCTCTATTATTGATATCAGCGAGCGGAAGCAGGCAGAACTGGAGGCGGCCCGTCAGCGCAACGAGCTGGCGCACCTCTCGCGCGTGACGACACTGGGCGAACTCTCTGGCTCGCTTGCGCACGAGCTTAACCTGCCGCTCAGCGCCATTCTTTGTAACGCGCAGGCTGCGCAGCGACTCCTCGCGCACGGCGACGCCGACCTCGCCGAAGTGCGCGCAATTCTTAAGGACATCGTAAGCGAAGACAAACACGCTGGCGAAGTCATCCGCCGCTTGCGCGTGTGGCTGAAAAAAGGCGAGGTGCACCAGCATTCTCTGTGTATCAACAAAGTTGTGCAGGATGTCTTGAAGCTGATCCGTAGTGACCTGGTGAATCAAAACGTCACCGTGGATGTTGAACTCGCGCGGAACTTGCCCACCGTCACCGGCGACCCGGTGCAGCTTCAGCAGGTCTTACTCAACTTGGTGGTCAATGCTTGTGACGCGATGACTAATCGCACCATTCCGGAGCGCCGGCTGCTCATTCGCACTGGAATTGAGAATCGGAATGGCTTGAGCGCAGTGACTGTATCCGTCACCGACCGGGGCGGCAGCATACCTGAGGAAAAAATGGAACAAATCTTCGAGCCTTTCTTCACCACGAAAGCGAAGGGGATGGGGCTGGGCCTTTCGGTCTGTCGTACCATCATTGCCGCGCATCGAGGAAAACTCTGGGCCACGAACAATGCCGACTGCGGCGCGACCTTCTACTTCAGCCTGCCTATAGGTGTGCCAGATGCGAAGGTAGCTATAACTAATAACGGGGTAGGTGTGTCAGAGGGGAAGGTAGCGACAACTAATAACGGGATATGTTAATACCTGCTCCTCCCAGTCCCACCGTCTTTGTTGTGGACGATTACGCGCCGGTACGGCGTGCCGTCTCACGTCTGTTGCATGCGGCTGACTTCGCTGTGGTTGCGTTTGCGTCGCCGCAGGAATTTCTAGCGCAGTATGATCCGCACACACCTGGCTGTCTCGTGCTCGATCTCGATATGCCGGCCGTCAATGGTCTCGAACTTCAACGGATCCTTGCCACAAAAGGCAGCGTCCTGCCCATTATTTTTCTGAGCGGTCACGGTAACATTCCGAAGAGCGTCCAGGCGATGAAACACGGCGCGAGTGATTTCCTCACCAAGCCCGTGAACGATGAAGACCTGCTTGCAGCCATTCGTGTGGCGATTGAGAAAGATCGCGCCATTCGGCGGGAGCAGGCCGAACTTTCCGAAATCCGCGCGCGCCTGGCCACGCTCACACCGCGTGAGCGGGAAGTGCTCGAGTATGTCGTCGCTGGCAAATTGAACAAACAAATCGCCGGTGACCTCGGCACCGTCGAGCAGACGGTCAAAGTCCATCGTGCCCACGTGATGGAGAAGATGAGAGCGCAATCCGTGGCCGAATTGGTTCGGTTGACCGAACGTTGCAGAATCAACGGAAGCTAGCGCAGTTTGGAAGACAGGCATCCTTGTCCGCCAATCGGACGGACTCGCTGCGGCGAGCCTGCCGATTCTTACCCGACAAGCTAGAAGCATGTCGGCCAGGTCAGGCTAGAAGCCTAACTTCCATTGAGAGCCGGCCCTGAGCGGAGTCGAATGGGTCAATCGCCTCTACCTGCTAATCACCGGCCTTTTCCGCATTAAACTAAAGTTTAATAACCTAAAGTTTAATAACCTAAGGTCCAATAGCGCGGCCACCTGTTTTCACCGTAAAAGGTAGGTGACATCGCGAAACCTCGCCCGCCATGTGGCTCGAATGAGTGCTCGTGAAAGAAAAACAAACTCCATGAACAAAAATCAACAACCAAACCAATAACTAAATGAAAACTATGAAACCAAATAGAAGCAAATGTATATGGACCGCCTGTATCGCGGCCATGGCTGTGTGTATCACAATGAGCGTCGATGCCGCGGACAACTTGGGCCACGGCTATGTCTCCAGTGTGACTCCGGCTAATGGGGAATGCGTCCAATCCACGACGAACGACGGCGGCATTCAGTTCTGGGACATTGCAGCCGGCGGCACTTACAACGTGACGCTCAGTGGCATCGACGACGCCGCCGACCAGGGCAATGACTCTACCATGCAGGTCATTGTCCATAACAGCGCGGGCGGCAATAGTTGTGTGCAGGCCACGTCTACGGAGGCGGGCGTGTACACGTTTCAGATCACGCTAACGACGCAGTGCCTGACGATGCCAATCGAATACGGCACGTTGAGCTGCAATCCGCACTCGCCGCAGTGCGTGCCGGTGGCGGGCTGTCAGGGCTTCGGCCTGTTCGCTCAAGATAACATTGGCGGTGTCGCTGGCGGAC
>WNGL01010994.1_pt1 | contig 10395 bp, 7 predicted proteins | sample 5400591 | NCBI WGS metagenome assembly WNGL01 (sample SAMN13153377, study PRJNA577476) | soil metagenome | isolation source: 80 cm soil or saprolite under Garry oak tree replicate 1 | place: USA:California | collected 2016-06-15 | reverse complement strand
GGAGCCGAGACCGAGCCGCGGCCGGGCCGGCCGTCGCGGCCGGGCGGGCCGGGTGGGTCACCGCGGCCAGGCGGGCCGGATGTGCGACCGGGGCGGGGCGGGCCGGGCGCGCAGCCGCCGCCGGGCACCGCACCGCGGCCGGGCGGGGCGGGGGTGGCGCCGCCTGAGGGCGGGCCGGGCTGGGTCGGGGCGGACGAGCAGCCGGGAGAGCAGGAAAGCGCGGTCAAGCGAAGGCTCTCGCGGCGCACGCTGCTGCAGGCCGGGCTGATCGGCGGGGCCGGGGTGGCCGCGCTGCCGCTGCTCGCGCTGGTCGGAGGCATCACGCGGACGGACGAGCAGCCGACCAACCTCGCCTTCTCGATGAACGCGAACTGGCTGTTCGGCGGGCAGTACATGGCGGGCTCGGAGACCAGTTTCTACGACGACAGCAACTTCGCGCCGGTCGCGATCCCGCACACGGTCACGCCGCTGTCCTGGCAGAACTGGGATTATGCCGGCTGGCAGCAGGTGTGGATCTACCGGCGGCACTTCACCGGCGGGCCCCTGCTCGACCCGCAGCGGCCGGGCAACAGGATCGTGGTCGACTTCGACGGCGTCATGGTCAACGCGTCGGTGGCGATCAACGACCAGGTGGTCGCCACCCATCAGGGCGGGTACCTGCCCTTCTCGGCCGAACTCACCGGCAAGGTCACCAGCGGCGACAACCTGCTCGCGGTCGTGGTGGACTCGCGCTGCCTGCCGGTGCCGCCGGTCGGCCTCGTGCACAGCGCGGCCAGCGTCGACTTCTTCCAGCCCGGCGGGATCTACCGGGACGTCAGGCTCCGGGTGCTGCCGCAGGTGTTCCTGTCCGACCTGTCCGCCCAGCCGGGCGACGTGCTCGGCGCGCAGCCCAGGGTCGACGTCGAGTGCGCCATCGACTCGGCCGCCACGGACCGCGCCAGCGGCACCCTGCTGGTGCAGTTGTTCGACGGACAGAAGCAGATCGCCGTGGCCGCCACCACGGTGAAGGTCGGCTCGCCCGGGATCAGCACCGCCCGGCTGAGCCTGACCGGGTTCGGGCCGGCCGACCTGTGGTCCCCGGACCACCCGAAGCTGTACCGGGTCCAGGCCACGCTGACCTTCCCCGGCATCGGCACCCACGTCCTGTCCCGGCAGATCGGGTTCCGCGAGGCGTCGTTCCGGCCCGAGGGCTTCTTCCTGAACGGGCAGCGGCTGCCGCTGTTCGGCCTCAACCGGCACCAGCTCTACCCGTACGCCGGCATGGCCATGCCCGCCCGGGTGCAGCGCAAGGACGCCGAGATCCTCAAGAACGAGCTCAACTGCAACATGGTGCGCTGCTCGCACTATCCGCAGTCGCCGGCCTTCCTCGACGCCTGCGACGAGCTCGGCCTGCTTGTCTGGGAGGAAGCGCCGGGCTGGCACAACGCGAACACGGTCCCGGCCTGGCAGAACCTCGTGGTGCAGGACGTCCGCGACATGGTGACCAGGGACCGGAACCGCCCCTGCGTGGTCATCTGGGGCACCAGGCTCAACGAGACCGGCGACCTCCCCGGGCTGTGGGCCGCGACCAGGCAGGCCGCCCGGGAGCTCGACAGCTCGCGGCCCAGTTCCGGGGCGATGGCCCCGCACCAGGACGTCGCCTGGAACGAAGACGTCTTCGCCTACAACGACTACGGCACCGACACCAAGACGGGAGACGTCGCGCTCAAGCCGCCGTTCGCCGGCCTGCCCTACCTGGTCACCGAGGCGGTCGGGGTGGTGGAGACACAGAGGCAGCACTTCACCTGGACCGACCCGCCGGCCCTGCTGGCCAGGCAGGCCGCCCTGCACGGCCAGGCGCATAGCCAGGCGCGGTCGAGCACCGGCTACGCCGGGCTGCTGGCCTGGGCCGGGTTCGACTACGCCTCGCTGCTCGGCATGGCACCCGGCAACATCAAGTGGGCCGGGGTGGCGGACGGCTTCCGGGTCGCCAAGCCCGGCGCCGCCATCTACCAGACGCAGGGCGACCCGTCCGTGCGGCCGGTCATCGTCCCCGTGTTCTTCTGGGAAGCCAACGGCGCGGTCCCGGCTCCGTCCCCGACGGCGATGATCGCCAGCAACTGCGAGCGGCTCGAGGTCTTCCTCGGCGGCACGCACCTGACCAGCGCGCTGCCCGCCTTCGGCTCGCCGCTGTACAGCGGGCTGGCCCACCCGCCCTTCCTGGTCCGCCTCCCTCGGCACCTCCCGGCCCCCGCCCCCGACCTGCTCGTCCAGGGCTTCGTCGGCGGCCGTCAGGTGACGCAGCTGCGGATGTCGGCCGACCGCACCGGCGACGCGCTCGGCATGGCGGCGGACGACACCACCCTCACGGCCGACGGCTCCGACGCGACCAGGGCGGTGTTCCGCGCCATCGACGCCCACGGCAACCAGCGCAGGTACGGCAGCGGCGTGGTCACGCTCACCCTGTCGGGGCCGGCCACGCTGGTGGGCGACAACCCGTTCGCGTTCGGCCAGTACGGCGGGCTCGGCGCGGTGTGGATCCGCTCGCAGGCAGGCCGGCCGGGGGCCATCACGCTGACCGCGAGCCACCCGCTGCTCGGCCAGGCCGAAGTGCAGGTCCGGTCCGAGCCGCCGAAACACGCCAGCGAGCTGGCCTGATCCCCGGGGAGCCTATGGCGACACGACGCCCCTGGCCGTTGTTCAGGGCCAGGAACCAGGACCGTTCGGTATCAGTCTGTGAGCTGAACGCGGCCGAGTTCACCGTCCGGCTCGACCAGCTGATCGCGGTGTACGCGGCGGCGATGCGGCCGCCCGCCGAACTGCTGGCGGGCCGCCGGTCCATCATGGAGCGGCACGCCGTCAACCCGGGATTCCGCGCGCTGGCGGTCACCGACGACGGCACCGGCGCCATGGTCGGCTTCGGCTACGGCTTCCACGGGGTGGCCGGCCAGTGGTGGCACGACACGGTGAGCCGGGCGCTGGCCGGCCGCCACGGCCAGGCGGCCGCCGCGGCCTGGCTCGGCGACTCGTTCGAGGTCGCCGAGCTGCACGTGGCGCCGGACTACCAGGGCGGCGGCATCGGCGCGGGCGTGCTGCTGCGGCTGGCCTCCGGGCAGCCAGAACGCACCGCCCTGCTGTCCACCAGGGACGCCGACACCCCGGCGCGGCGGCTGTACCGCGGGACCGGCTTCACCGACCTGCTGACCGCGTTCCGCTTCTTCCCCGGCGGCGAGCCGCCCTACGCCGTGATGGGCGCCGAACTCCCGCTGCGGGCGCGCTCGGCCGCTGCTGGCCCGGGGGGGACGACCCCCCCAGCCCCCCGATCGTTAAGGTCGAGCCGCTGATAGATCTCCCGGGTCGCCCTGGACCAGTTGAGCGTGTAGAAGTGCAGGCCGGGCACGCCCTCGGCGAGCAGTCGCTCGCACATCCCGGCGGCGTAGTCCACGCCGATCTCGCGGACCGCGGCGCGGTCGTCCGCCACCGCCTGCAGCCGCTCCCACAGCTCGGTGGGTACCCGGCAGCCGCCCAGCTCGAGCGCCTTCTCGATCACCCGCAGGCTGGTGACCGGCATGATGCCCGGGATGATCGGGACGTCGCAGCCCTGGGCCGCGACCCTGTCGCGCAGCCGCAGGTAATCCTCGGGGTAGAAGAACATGTTGGTGATCGCGAAGTCCGCCCCGGCCCGGCACTTGGCCACGAAGTGGCGCACGTCGGTCTCCGGGTCGGGCGAGCGCGGGTGCTTCTCGGGGAAGGCGGCCACCCCGACGCAGAAGTCGCCGGCCGACCTGATCAGGCGGACCAGGTCCGCCGCGTAGGCGAGCCCGTCCGGGTGCGGGACCCAGTCGGCGTTCGGGTCGCCGGGCGGGTCGCCGCGCAGGGCGAGCACGTTGCGCACCCCGACCGCCGCGTAGGACCCGATCACCTGCCTGAGCTCGGCCACCGAGTGGTTGACCGCGGTGAAGTGGCCCACCGGGGTCAGCGTGGTCTCCTCGGCGATCCGGCCGGTCACCCGGACGGTCCTGTCCCTGGTCGAGCCGCCGGCCCCGTAGGTCACAGAGACGAAGGTCGGGCGCAGCGGCTCCAGCTGCCTGATCGCCCGCCACAGCTGCTGTTCCTCGCCTTGAGTCTTGGGCGGCATGAACTCGAAGGAGAACGACTGGCGGCCGGAGGCCAGCAGGTCGCGGATCAGCGGCGGATGCGGCGGGCCGACGGCGCGCTTGCGCGTTCCGCTGGCGATCCGGCCGCCGGCGGTCCGGCTCGGACGCGGCGGGCTCGGCGGCATGCCGTCAGCTTAGCCGGTCAGCCTAGCCGGGCTGTGCTGGCCACGGGGGGACGAACCCCCCTGGCACCCCCCGCTAGAAGGCGAGGGCCTGCGCGCGCCGGTTGACTTCGGTGCTGCGGCGCTCGACGATCGCGTCGATCGGCGTGCCGGGCAGCGTCTCGTCCGCCGTGAACAGCCAGCGAAGCGCCTCCGGCTCGTCGAAGCCGCAGTCGAAGAGCAAGGTCAGGGTCCCGCACAGGCCCTTGACGATCTGGGGGCCGTCAAGGAATGCGGCCGGTACCGCGAGCGTCCCTTCGGGACGGGTCACGGCGAGGAGCTTATGGTCGTGGAGCAGCTGCTTCACTCGCCCTGCGGGAATGCCGAGCAGGCGGGCTACCTCGGGGAGTGACAGCCATTCGCCGACGAGAGCGTCGGTCGTGGGGTCGATCTGTGCCACGTGACCAATGTCCCACGTCCGGGCGCCTCCCAAACACCCCTCGTTAACGCGGGATTAACGGCTATCGATTGCATTCTTGACGGGCACGGCGGGATCGGCGAGCCGGGCCACGTCCACCGGGTCGCCGGCGGCGATGAGGCGGCGGCCCTGCAGCATGTCGCGGGGGCGGTCGACGGTCAAGATGGCGACCAGCCGGCCCGCGGCCAGCCAGCACGCCGCCCAGGCCGGGCCGGCCGGGTCGCCGCGCCAGAGCAGGCGCTCCGCGTCGCCGTGATAGCCGACGTACTGCATCATCCGGCCGAACTGTTCGGACCAGAAGTACGGCACCGGGTCGTAGGCCTCGTCGCCGCCGAGCACGTTGGCCGCGGCCACCTCCGGGGCGTGCAGCGCCACGTCCCAGTGCTCGAACCGCAGCCTGCGGCCGAACCGCCGTGACTCGAACGCGGCGCAGTCCCCGACCGCGTAGACGCCGGGCCGCGACGTGCGCAGGCCGGCGTCCACGGCCACGCCGTTCTCCAGCCGGACGCCGGAACCCTCCAGCCAGCGGGTGGCCGGCCGCACCCCGACCGCGGTGACGATCTCATCGGCCGCGATGTGCTCGCCGCCAGCCAGGGCCAGGCCGCCGGGCTGCACCGCCTCGACCGCGGCCGCCACCCGCAGGTCCACCCCGGCGGCGTCGTACCAGCGGGCAGTCTGGGCCCCCACCGGGGCGCCGATCGCCGCGGCCAGCGGCGCGGGCCCGGCCTCCACCACCGTGACCTGGCTGCCGTGCGCGACCGCCGCGGTGGCCAGCTCGGCGCCGATCCAGCCGGCCCCCACGATGGCCAGCCGCAGCCCGGGCCGGAGCAGGTCACGCAGCGCCAGCGCGTCGTCGTAGCTGCGCAGGAAACGCTGCGGCCCCTCGCCGGGGAGCGCCACCGGGAGCGCCCCGGTGGCCAGCACCAGGTGGTCGAAGGGGTAGCGGCCGCGGTCCGTGATCAGTTCCTGTGCCTCGCCGAGGCCGACGGCGGCCTCGTCCGGACGGAAGTCCACGTCCAGCGCGGTGAAGTCGGCTTTCAGCGACGGATCGAGGGCGGGTTCGGTGAGCACCTTCTTGGACAGCGGCGGCCGGTCGTACGGCGGCCGCGACTCGGCCCCGATCAGGGTGATCCGGCCGGCGAAGCCGCGTTCGCGCAGCTCCTCCGCCGTCCGCAGCCCGGCCAGGCCCGCGCCGGCCACTACGACACGCCCGCAGTCGGTCATGACCGAGAGGTTACGCTCAGGCCGTACCGGGCCCAGTCCCGCTCGTGCCATCAGGTCCGTCCCTTATGATGAGCCGAACGGGCCGAGGTACCCGCCCCAGCGACTGCCTCGAGCCTCCAGAGGCTCAATGATTAACACGCCGGATAGGCAAAACAACCGTAAGATCGTCGCGATGGACGATACGCTGGCCGATCCCCTCACCGGGCGCATGCTCGACGGGCGATACGCCGTGACGGCGCGCATCGCGCACGGCGGCATGGCCACCGTCTACCAGGCCACCGACACCCGGCTGGACCGCCAGGTGGCGCTCAAGGTCATGCACGCCGAACTGGCCAGGGACGAGGAGTTCGTCCGCCGGTTCATCGGCGAGGCCAAGTCGGTGGCGCGGCTGTCGCACCAGAACGTGGTGGCGGTCTTCGACCAGGGCGCCGACGGCCCGTTCTTGTACCTGGCGATGGAGTACGTGCCCGGGCGCACGCTCAAGGAACTGCTCAGGGACAGCGGGCGGTTCGCCCCCGCCACGGCGCTGGAGATCATGGCCGGCGTGCTCGACGGGCTCGCGGCCGCGCACGCGTCCGGGATCGTGCACCGCGACGTCAAGCCGGAGAACGTCCTGCTGACCGCCGACGGGCGAATCAAGGTGGCCGACTTCGGGCTGGCCCGGGCCCAGTCGGCGGCCGGGCACACCCGGGCCGGGCTGCTCATCGGGACGGTCGCCTACGTGCCGCCCGAACAGGTGATCGGCGGCACCACAGGCCCGGCCGGGGACGTCTACTCGGCGGGGGTGATGCTCTTCGAGCTGCTCACCGGCCGCCTGCCGTTCACCGGGGACACGCCGCTTTCCGTGGCCTACCAGCATGTCAACTCCGGTGTCCCGGCGCCGTCCACACTGGTGCCCGGCATCCCCGCGGCGGTCGACCAGCTCGTGCTCGCGGCGACCAGCCGGGACCTGGCCCGGCGTCCCGTCGACGCGGACGAGTTCCTGCGCGCCGTCCGCCGCGTCTCAGGGGGGTACGGGGGGGCGGAAAGCCCCCCCGTGAGCAGGGGGGGTCTGGGGGGGATCGTCCCCCCGGGGATACAGGGCGTGATGGGAGCCGGCGTGCAGGGCCTGGGCGAGGCGCCGTGGCTGGACCTGGACACGCCCGCGGCGACCGACGGATGGTGGGCCAGGGACGCGACGCTGCCGCCGGTCAGCGTGCACGACCTGGCTCCGTCGGGCCCGCAGCCCGTCAGAGCGGCCAGCACCGACCCGCTCGCCCACGGTGAGAACTCGCACACGCTGGTCGTGCACCGCGAGGACGGCGGCCGCTACCGCGGCGGGCGTGAGCCCTTCCTCGGCCGCTGGCTGTTCAGCCCGCGGCTGATCATCGTGGTGGTGGTCGTCGCGCTGGGCGTGGGGCTCGGGCTCGGCGGCTGGTGGCTCACCTCCGGCCGGTACACGAACGTGCCCTCGGTGGCCGGGGACAGTGTCACCCAGGCCGCGGCCATCTTGACCGCCGACGGCTTCACGGTCAGGCAGAACGGCCGGGTGCACAGCAACACGGTGGCCAAGGGCCTCGTGGTCGGCACCAGCCCGGCCGGGCGGGTATCGAAGGGGACGGCGGTCACCCTGCTGGTCTCGAGCGGGCCGTTCACCTCCGTGGTGCCCAAGGTGAGGGGCGACACGCAGGCCGCCGCGCAGGCCGCGCTGCAGCGCGTGCACCTGGTCTCCACCATCGGCAAGGTCGGCTCGGACGCCCCGGTCGGCACGGTGATCGGCACCAACCCGCCCGCGGGCACCAGCTGGCCGCAGACCAAGACGGTGACGATCCTGGTCGCGGCCAGCCCGCCGCTGCCCGATTTCACCGGGATGAACATCGCCGCCGCGCAGCAGTGGGCGGACGCGCACAACGTGCACCTGCAGCAGCAGCCGGACGCCAACAGCCAGGAGCCCGCGGGCACCGTCGTCGGCCAGGAACCCGCGGCCGGGTCGACGTTCCAGGCCGGCCAGACCGTGGTCGTCCAGGTGTCCTCCGGTCCCCAGCTGGTCGCCGTGCCGAACCCGATCGGCATGACGGTGGAGCAGGCGACCCAGGTGCTGCAGGCGGCCGGCTTCGGTGTCAAGGTCAACAGGTTCGGCCTCTTCGACAAGGTCTTCGACTTCAGCCCGGTCGGCGAGGCGCCGCGCGGCAGCGTGATCACCCTCGACACCGGCTTCTGACCGTTGGGCCGTCGCGTCGTGACGGCATGCGCTACCATGACCGTCATGCGCGAGCAGTTCTGGTTTTGGTTTGGCTACCGGCCCTGGTTCGGGACGGTCGCCCGCCAGACCCTGCGCTGACGGAGCAACCTAACGAGAACCCCGGGCCGGACGGCCCGGGGTTTTCTTTATGACTGGAGGCGGACGAGATGGTCGTGGTGATGGCGGCGGAGGCCGGGGAAACGGAAATCGACGGCGTCGTCGACCGGGTGCGGGCGGCGGGTGGCGACGCCTTCGTGAGCCGCGGCATGTCGCGGACGATCGTCGGCCTGGTCGGCGACGTCGACCACCTGGACACGCTGAACCTGCGGGGCATGCCGGGGGTCAGCGACGTGGTGCGGATCTCCGCGCCGTACAAGCTGGTGAGCCGCGAGCACCACAGGGAACGTTCGGTCATCAGGGTGGCGGGGGTGCCGATCGGACCGGACACGCTGACCGTCATCGCCGGGCCGTGCGCCGTCGAGACGGCCGAGCAGACGCTGGCGTCCGCGCTGATGGCCCGGGCGGCGGGCGCGTCGCTGCTGCGCGGCGGCGCGTACAAGCCGCGCAGTTCCCCCTACGCGTTCCAGGGACTGGGCGAGACCGGGCTGAAGATCCTCGCCGAGGTGCGCGAGGCGACCGGGCTGCCGGTGGTGACCGAGGTGGTCGACCCGGGCGACGTGGACCTGGTCGCCAGCTACGCGGACATGCTGCAGGTCGGCACCCGCAACATGGCGAACTTCCCGCTGCTGCAGGCGGTCGGCGGGGTGGGCAAGCCGGTCATGCTCAAGCGCGGGATGAACGCCACCATCGAGGAATGGCTGATGGCCGCGGAGTACATCGCCCAGCGCGGCAACCTGGACATCGTGCTGTGCGAGCGGGGCATCCGCACGTTCGAGAAGGCGACGAGGAACACCCTGGACATCAGCGCGGTGCCGGTCGCGCAGCGGCTGTCGCACCTGCCGGTGATCGTGGACCCGTCGCATTCCGGCGGCCGCCGGGACCTGGTCCTGCCGCTGTCGCGGGCGGCGATCGCCGTCGGCGCCGATGGCATCATCGTGGACGTCCACCCGCACCCGGACTCGGCGCTGTGCGACGGCCCGCAGGCGCTGGTCGAGTCCGACCTGCGTGAACTGGCCGCCGTGGCGGCCCACCTGTCCCCGCTGGTCGGCCGCACCCTCACCCCGGCCCCCACGGTCCCCCGCCAGCCCGCCCTGAACTGAGCCAGGGCGGGCGACCCGGACCGTTCGGGACTATGGGGTTTCGTGGCGGTATTCGTGTGCGCTTGCGGCTAGTTCCTCGGCTAGGTCCTCGGCGTCCAGCCGGACCTCGATGCGGCGCAGGTCGTCGACCCGGGCGCGGGTCTCGACCCGGCGCGGGGTGAGCAGGGTGCAGCAGTCCTGGTCGGGGAGTTCGGAGATGGCCAGGGTGCGGATGCGGCGGGCCTCGGCCATGATCTCGGTCTTGTCCCAGCCGATCAGCGGGCGCAGGATCGGCAGCGTGACCGCGTCGTCGAGCGCGGTGATGTTGGTGAGCGTCTGGCTGCTGACCTGGCCCAGCGAGTCCCCGGTGATCAGCGCGGTGGCGCTGAGCCTGCGGGCCAGCGCCTCGCCGGTCTTGAGCATCAGCCGCCGCTGGGCCACGATCAGCAGCCGGTCCGCGCCGGAGGACTTCAGCGCCTGCTGCGCCTTGCCGAACGGCACCACGAACAGCCGCGACCCGCCCTGGAACCGGTCAAGCCCGCGGGCCAGCGCGTAGGCCTTGTAGATGGATTCCGGGCCGGTCAGCGGCATGCCGGAGAAATGCAGGAAGAAGCAGCGCAGGCCGCGGCGCATCATCCGGTATGCAGCCACCGGCGAGTCGATGCCGCCGGACATGAGGACGACGCCGCGGCCGCTCATCCCGACCGGCAGCCCGCCCTGGCCCGCCATTCCCTCGGTGAACACGAACACCTCGTCCTGGTCCACCTCGATGAACACCGTGATATCCGGGTGGGACAGGTTGACCCCGAGCCCGTGCGCCTCCTGGATCTCCCGGCCGATCAGCACGCCCAGCTGTCCCGAAGTGAGCGGGAACCGCTTGTCCCGGCGGCGGGCGCGCACCGCGAAGGTGCCGGACGTGCCTTTGGTCAGCGCCATCGCGGCCGCGGAGATCGCCTCGGGCGTCTTGGCCACCCGCAGCGGCAGGCACACCCGGGCGATGCCGGGCACGTCCCGCATCCGCTCCGCGATCTGGCCC
>WNGL01010993.1_pt1 | contig 10396 bp, 10 predicted proteins | sample 5400591 | NCBI WGS metagenome assembly WNGL01 (sample SAMN13153377, study PRJNA577476) | soil metagenome | isolation source: 80 cm soil or saprolite under Garry oak tree replicate 1 | place: USA:California | collected 2016-06-15 | reverse complement strand
TACTAAGCACCGCCGATGCTGCCCCATCAGGCCATCACCGGCAAATCAGGCCCCAGCGGCAATCAGGCCACGCCAGCCACTCCCGCCGAAAACTCCTCTGGCACTCGGCTCCCTCACCGAGAAACTCGGAAACACGAGTGCTGACATTCACGAAAAAATTCCGCGAAGCGCCCTACCCGCAGCGAAGGTCCCCACAGGGCAACTGCCGCGTGCCCATTAAGGGGGAGTTATATTCCGGTCAGCGGCCAGGACCGTTCCGACGTTCGACCCATCGCATGGGCGAGAACGTGGCGGGTCCGATCCGGTCATTCGACTTCATCGCCTTCCAGTTGCGTCGCACCCGGCCTGCTCAAGGAGCGTTCGGACGCGCTCGCGGGCTCGCTGCCTTACCTCATCCGGGTCGCAACCTGCTGGCATCGTCACCCTGTCGGTCTCCTCCGGTCGCAGCGTAGGCCGGAGCCTTCCGGCACCCTATCCGCTGCCAAACGTTACTTGATTAGGTGAGAGGCCAGATCGCGTGTTGCTGCTCGCTATTTGGCCTGTCCCGCCCGGGGGACTACCCTGCGGCGGCTTCGGCTGCGTTCTTCGCCACGTCGGGGAAGAGGACGCCGGCCGATATCGGAGAGGAAACCTGACTGGGCTGACCAGGCAGGATGCCCGCGAAGTCCTGGATATCTACATCCAGGCGCGGGAAGAGCAAGACCCCGACCTGATCGTGACGATCTTCACTGACTCCGCGACCTACCATGAGCGCGTGCTGGAAGAACCGATCCCGGACCGGGAAGCGATCAGGCGTTACTGGCAGGAAAAGGTGGTGCGGTCGCAGGCGAATATCAAGTGCGAGCTTCTGAAGCTGTACCTCGACGGGATAACCGTGACCGCCGAGTGGGAGGCCGAGTTCGATGATGTGGTGCAAGGCGTGCATAAGCGGATGCGCGAGTTCGCGGTCCTCGTCTTCGAGGGCCATCTGATCGCCAGCCTCCGGGCCTCCGGGAGTACTGGGCATCAGAGACCGTCGGGCAGTCGGCCGGGCGAGACCCGGAACGCGGCTGGACGGAAACGAGGGGCCTGACTCAGCGCGGTGCCGCTGACAACAGACGTCGCTTCGCCTACCCGTCACGGGCATGGGGCTCGCCAGCCGAGTAGCGTCAGCCGCTGTCGTGCCCGGGATCGCCCGCTTCACATACCGAGGCGCGGGACTGTCGTCGCTTTCCCCCGCCCGGCCGGCTGGTGGACATCGGCGGCCGGAGGGTGCATCTGGTGACCGCTGGTGAGGGAACGCCGGCCGTGGTCATCATCCCGGCCCTGGCCGAATCCGATGGTTAGCCCGATGCCCTTGGCGATCTGTGCCCTGGTCAGGTTCACCGTGCCGGGCACGCCCTGAATCTGGAAGCCGTACGAGGCGTACCCGCCGGGGACGTTCTCGATGGTGAAGTCGCTGTCGCACAGGCCGAACGAGGCGTCGCCGAACCTGTGTCTCGGCCGCGAGCACAAGCTGATCGCGGGCGGTCTCCGGGCCGCCGGACGCCGCGCACGTATACCGCGGGCCAGCGTGGTCGCGGGCCTGCTGCTGCGGGTTCGGCTGGATGATGCTCACCGCCGGGACGCCCCCGGGACCCGCGCCGAGCCCATCGCCGCGGACAGCTCGAGCGCCGCGGACGCGGGAAGGTCCAGCCACGGTATCCGCGCCGGCGGGAAACCGGCGGCCAGCAGCGCCCTGGCTACGGCGAGGATGAACGGGTCCTCCTCGGGCGCGCCGTCGATCACGGTCAGAGCGGGGCGTGTTACGTTGGCCATCGGTAGTCTTTCTCGTCGGGAGTTCGGGCGGGGTTACCTCGGCGGCCCGCGCGGTTCCAGCGCAGCGGGCCGCTTTCGTCATGTCCGGGGCGATGCCAGAGCGGTAACCGTTCGTCCCTGTCCTCGCGGTGCCGCCGGCCGCTGTGGTACTTGCATTCGATTTCGGCGTCGAGATCGCAGATGCAGCCCACCTGCTGATCGTTCCGCCAGAACTCGCTCGGCCCCGGCGGCCGGAGTAGACCAGGGTCGTGCCCACATAAGAGCGGCGGCCGTTCAGGTCCTCGATTCCCACGGCGGCGTTCCCTTCGGCGCGTGACTGGCGGGCCCGGGGCGCGGCGCCGTCCCGCAGCAGCGCCCCGGGCGCGGGTACGGGCCGGTGCGGTTTACCGGACATCGAGGTCCGTGGCGCCACCCAGGACGAGGCGAAGTTTCCCGGCATCCCCATGGGGGAGCCGGTGTATGAGATCCTGCGCAGCGCGATCGACGCGGAGGACCGGATCGTCGAGACGTGCGCCAACGTGCTCGCCGCGAAGCAGTGGCGGCTCACCTGCAAGTGGAGGCAGGAACCGTGAATGAGCTACCCCGCCATTCGGTCAGCGTCACGTCCCTCGTCTTCGACGACGAGGGACGCGTGCTGGTCATCAAGCGTGACGACGATGGGCGGTGGGTACCGCTGCGCGGGCGTGGCGTCCGCCTGACTGAGGGTCCCTGATCGGCATGTGACGGCCCTCTGCGCGCCCGCCCCGGGGGGCGGTGGCTACGTTCAGGGACGACGAAGGCGGCGCGTGTTACTGTCACGGTCATGAGGCTCGCCGGCCGTGCCGCAGCCGTCGTTACCGCAGCTGGGCTCGCAAGCGCCATCTACCAGAAGATTTCTGAGGCCCGCGACCGCCGCCGCTACCCGCCTCCCGGTCGCCTGGTCGACATAGGCGGTCGGCGCCTCCACCTGATGTCCGCAGGCGAGGGAACGCCAGTCGTTGTGATCATCCCGGCGCTGGCCGACAACGTGCTCCTGTGGCTGCCGATCGCGGTGGGTGCCGCGGCCGAGACTCAGGTCATCGTGTACGACCGGGCCGGGGTCGGCTGGAGCGACCCGCCGCCGCACTGGAGGCGCACGCCGGACCTGATGGCCGCGGATCTGCACGCGCTGCTGCGCACGGCTGAGGTCCCGCCACCCTATGTCCTGGCCGGGCACTCCATCGGCGGCATCGTCGCCCGCCGGTTCTACGTCCAGCACCCGGATGAGGTTGCCGGGATCTTGCTGATCGACTCAAGTCATGAGGACCAGGCGAGGCGGTTCGATGCGGCGGACTGGCGGAAGGGCACCGCGGGCTACATCAGGGTGATGGCCAGGCGGCAGGCCCGCATCCTCGGCGCGCGCCGGCTAGCTGACTTCCTCGGGCTGATGCCCGGCATCGAAGACGACGTGGCGCGCGAGGCCCCGCCGGAGCATGCGGGCGCCGCCCGCGCGATCATCCTGTCGACGCGGCAGAGGCGCACCATGGTCCGCGAGATGCTCATGATGGTGCGGCTGCGGGAGGCGCCACCACCCAGCCTCGGCTCCGTCCCGCTGGCCGTGCTCACCAGGGCAAGCTCGCCCGGAGCGGGGTGGCTCGCATGGGCGCAGATGCAGGACGAGCTTGCCGCGCTGTCATCGGACAGCATCCACATCCATGCAGAAAGCGGCGGCCATTACCTCCAGCGGGACGACCCGGATCTAGTGATCCAGGCGATCCGCGACCTTGTAACGCGTTGCCGCTCGGCTGCCGACGCAACGACAGCAGGGACTGGGTAGCGCATTGACCCTGCCCGGGGTGCGGAAACGGGTCTTTCGGCACCCCGGGCTCCGCGCGCCTTGGAGCGTCCCCGCCTGGCTGTTGCCCCAAGACGATGTAGTTATCAAGTTGCACGCGAGAACAATGCTCGCCAAGTACCAGCGTGTCCTGCGGAGCCTGGGTAACCAGCGTCCCTGGGCACGCTGGCAATAGCTCTTATATTAGAGCTTATGTTAGAGTTGTCAAGGACCGCATGGATGGTTGCGTGCCTTCCGGCAAAATCAGCACTAGCGTTAGAGCTGAAACCAGCAGGTCCACGAGGAGGTGGGATGGCCAGGGACTGGGAAGCCGTCGCGGGGGCGATGAAGAGGCGGCTCGCCGAGCTCGACATGACCCAGGCCGAGCTGATCCAGCGTTCCCGCCTGGCCCCGATGACGATCCGGGAGTTGCTGTTCAACACGGCACAGCGCCGCCGCAGCGGCCAGACCCTCGCCGCGGTGTCCGAGGCGCTCGGCTGGCCGGCAGATTACCTGCGGGCCGTCGCCGACGGCCGCGACCCCGGTGACCCTGACTCCGGCGATCCGGTGCTGGCCGAGCTGGCCGGGCTCAGGGAGGCGGTTACCGCGATCAGCTCTCGTCTTGACGCGATCGAGCGGCAGCTAGCTGGCGGCGGCGGATGACGATGAGCCGGTCGATCCGCCGTTCGAGTCCGGCGGCTGCCGCGTGCAGTTCGCGTACCGCAGCGGCCACCTGTCCGGGCTGCGCATCGCTTTCAGCCCGCGGGGGAGCACGGCGTGAACGCTGGTCCGGGCTTGCGGCCATCACGCCATCTGCCGGTGTCGTCCCGGGGCGGCTGCTGTCTTTCCCCGCTGTGCTTGCGGCGGGCGGTGCCTGACCTGCGGCCAGCACCTGTTCGCGGGTAGTAGGCACCTTCACCGTGCCCGTGTGCTCGCGTCGTTCCTGCCCGCGCGAGCGCCTGCCGCCCCTGCTCGAGGCCTGCGTCACTTCTCGCCTTCCCCCGCCGCCCCACCAGCAAGGAAACTGTCATCAGGGTATGCCAGGTCCGCGCGGAGCTGGCATACGAATTCCTTACGGATACGGCCGCCGCCGGGCGCGGCTGATCCGGTCCAGGTCAGGCACGCGAGCCGCACGGCCGCTCCCAGTCTGCCGGCAAGCTGCCGTGTTCCCCGTCACCAGCTAGGCCGGCCGGACTCGGCGTGCACGCCGAGGGCCGTGCCGGCTAGCACCGGTCTCTCGCCCTGGTCTCTGGCCGCCCGGCTCCAGCCCGGGCGCGGCAGTGCATGACCGGGCTGGTCACCGGGCTCGTCGCGGCCGGGATGCCGGGGGCGGGCGGGGTACGTGGCGGGCGGCCCGGCCGGCCAGCGGGCGGGCGGTCACCGGTGGCCCGGGCGCGTCGGCGTCGGCGAGCCTGGCCGGCGCTGCTGCGGTGCTGGGGTCGGCGGCGGCGGTCAGTCCTGCGGCGGCGTGGCGGGCGGCGGTGGCCTGCAGCAGCCGGTCCTGGGCCTGGCGCAGGTCGGCGACCGCGGCGGCGAGCCCGGCCAGCGCGGTGATCAGCGCCCGCCGGGTGGTCGTACGGCGGGTCCGGTCCGGGACCGGCCTGCTCAGCAGGTACGCGGCGGTGCGCAGCACGGACCCGGCCGGCGACGGTGCGGGTACCCGGCCCCACGGGGCGCGGGCGGCCCGGCTGAAGCCGTCGGCGGCGCGCAGCCCGGCGCTGCCGGTCGCGTCCGCCGCGGCGTGCAGCACGTCGGCGGCGGCCCAGGCAATGTCGGCGGCCTCGGCCGGGCCCGCCCCGGCGCGGAGCCGGCGGGCCGCCTCGCCGGCCATGGCGGCGGCGTAGCCGAAGATCTCCCGCACCTCGGCGCCGGTGAAGTCCGCGGCGAACGGCGGGGCGCCGGCCAGGCCGGCCCGCCACCGGCGGCGCAGCGCGGCTAGGCCCAGCCCGGCGTCCAGCGTCTGCCCGCCGTACCAGACCTGCTGCCCGTCCCGGTGATGGACCAGGCCGGGCAAGCTGACCGCGTACCCGGCCGCCTCGCCGGGCCGGCCTGGGCCGGCCCGGAGCCGGACCAGCAGCCCGGCCGCCTCCAGTCCGGCCCAGAACTGCGGCTCGGACCGGGCCGCCGCCGCAGCTGCGGCGACCTCGCGGCGCAGCACGGCCCGGGCCTGCCCGGGCCTCGCCGGGCCGCCATGCAGCCGGGCCCGGGCCGCAGCCGGGCAGGGGACCTGCTGGCCGGCCCGGCCGGGCGGCCCGGCCCACCGGCGGCGCAGCTTGGGCAGGGTCAGGTCCGGCGCCAGCTTCCCGCCGCCGAACCACACCGGGGCCCCAGCCGCGGTGCGGGCTCCGGGCATAGTCACCGCGTACCCGGTCACCTCGGCCGGGTTGCGCTCGCTGTACCGGAGCCGGACCTGCACGCCGCGGCGGGCCAGGGCGGCGAAGAACTCCGGCTCGGACCGGGCCGCGGCCGCGGCGGCCTGCACGTGGCGGCGCAACGTGATGCGGGGCGGCTCGGCCTGCCCGGCCCGGGCCGCCTTCTCGGTCTCGGCCCGGGTCGGCCTGCGGGCCGCGGTCCGGTCGGCCCGGGCCACCACGGTCAGGCCGTACTCGGCCTCGATGTCGCGCAGCGCCGCCCCGACCCGCCACCGCTCGTTGTCCAGGCTGGCCCGGCGGCCGTCCTGGCGCGCCAGGGTGGCCACGATATGGATATGGTTGTCGCCGTGGTGCACCGCAATCCAGCGGACCCCTTCGTCCTCTTCGCCGTAGCGGGACAGGCCGGTGCGGTCCATGATCTGCGCGGCGATCCGCATCCACGCGCCGTCGCCCAGGTCTGGGTCGTCCGGGGCGGCGCGGACCGCGCAGTGCCACACCGGTTCGGCCGGGGCGCGGGACCCGGCCAGGGCCACCGGCTGCAGCATCAGCCCGGTCAGCCTGCGGAAGTCCCGTTTCCCGCCGGGGCGCAGCGGCGGCTCGAGCCCGGCCGGGTGCCGCCAGCCCGCCACCAGGTGCGGGCTGACATGCTCGCAGGCCTTACCCGGCCCGTACAGGTAGTACAGCAGCCGGCCGAGCTGGTGGCCGCGGGCCAGGATCCGGCCGATCATCCCAGCCGCCTTTTGATCACCTCGGCGGCCTGGTCGACGTGGTCCAGGACCCGGGTGCAGTACGCGGCGGACGGCCCGAGGTCCGGGCCGGGCTCGCCGGTGGCGTTCATACGGGCCACCGCCTGGTTCAGGTTGGTCCCGGCGCGGCGGACCAGGCCGGCCACCCGCAGCAGCTCGGCCAGCAGCTCGCGCTGCATCTTCGGGACCGGGACGGCCCGGTGCTCGGCCGCGTCCATCGCGGCCTCGCAGACGTAGGCCGCCAGGGCCATCCCGGCCCGCTCCGCCGCGTCCGACAGCGCGGCCTTCTCCGCCGCCGACAGTTTCACCGTAATCGGCTCGCGCCGCTCCTGGCCGCGCGTGCGCCGCCTGCCGCCCCCGAGCGAGGCCCCGGCCGCCATGGGATCCCTTTCCCTGCCGCCGCCCCGCGAAGGGTATGGCTACCAGGGTATACGGGGCCGCGCCCGGACCCCGCGCAAGGATGCCCTACCAACATCTTGCTCCACTGGAAGTGGAGATCGTCTGCTACCTGCCGAAACGTAACCTGGTGTCCTTTCTGTTGAGCGTCACGACGATGTCAGTGGAAACGTCACGACAATGTCAGTGTGGCGTCACCAGATGTCAGTAGCATTCAGGGCGAAGCCTGCCGGGCCGAACCATCGGGCCGCGGCGATGGCTGACGCAGAGATCGTCTATCACGTATGCGCCGGAGGCAGCGGCTCGTCGAGCGCCGTCAGCAGCTCAGTAACCGCAGCGCGTACTTCGCCGACCAGCGCGCCGCGCTCGTCGAGATCAACCGCCTGCGCCCAGGGCCAGATGCGCCGTACCTTGATGCCGGGACGCAGATGCGCGGCCCGGTTGCGGCCGAGGAGACTGAGGAATGCGTCGAGCCGCGGGCCATCCTGAGGGCCGGCGTACTGGCGCTCCCGAAGCCAGGGCCACAGGCTTTCCCGGATCTCGTCGTAGCGGTGCGCCCCGACCCGAGCGAAATCATCTCCCGACCAGCGATGGACGTACTCCGTGATGTCGAGGTGACAGTCCGGGAAAAGCCGCTGGGCAACAGGGGCGTTCCGGAAGGCTAGCTGCACGTTAGGCATGGCTTGCCACGCCCCGGGGTGCTCTGCTACGAAGTCCATGAGCCGCTGGGCCCTGCCGGTCCGGTACAGGGCCTTGGCTTGCGGCTTCAGTTCGGCGGGGAAGGTGGAGAGCGCAAGGTTGTCGTCCTGTTGCTGAAGGGAGATCCGCTGCGTTGACTTCGTCCTGATCGCCGTGTCCAGCCTCACCGTGGCGCCGGTCCAGGGGAGCCTGTCGGGTTCAACCTCATCGATGCCTGTGGCCTCCCGCAACAATGCCACCAGGCGGCGCTGGCTGAGATGCCGATTCACCCGGCCCCCCATCGGTGTGGGTCCGTAAGGGCACACCCTGCACAGTACCGTTTCCCCCGTTTCCCAGGGGCGGCCAGCTCGCCGAGACGGACGGGGCATAGCCATGGGCGCCCCGACTGACGAGCTCGGCCGGCAGGCCGTCACCGAGGCCGGGCACTGACATTTCATGACGTTTCCACTGACATCGTCGTGACGCTCAACAACGACACGACAATGTCAGTGCCGCGTCACGAAATGTCAGTAGCACCGAGGTCGAGGTCTACCGGGCCGAACCATCAGCTCCAGCTCTGGGCGTAGAGGGATTGAGCGTGGACCTACGACGCTGCTCGTCCGACGGTTGCGTTGGTTTCTAGTCCGCTAATGCTGCTACCCGTACATGGCCTTCGGTCGCCGCTGTTGACGATCCAGCAGATCAGCCTGTGCCCGAGCACGGCGAGAAGGATCACGATGCTGCCGAGAACAATCAGCGCGAGCCCGTGGGTGGCCGAGGTCGGGCGAGAAGAGCAGCGGCCCCGGCCACCCGCCGGCTCACGCGATTCATGGCGTTCTCCGCCGCGGCAGCCCGGTCCCCTGCACGCCAGCCGCCGGGGCATCTCCGCGGCGAAGGCCACGGGCCGGACCTCTGCAATCTGCTCGGGTGCTGTCCCGGCATGACCGCAAAAAATAGGACAAGTGAGCGGAGACGCCGCACAATCGAACAAAGCCCTGCTAGTGCCGCGCCCCAGAATTGCCATTCGGGCTTTCCCTTAAGGATGGGGGTGCGATACTTTGCCCTGCTTACCCCGAGGGGGGTGTCCTTGGGGATTGGCTCGTAGAGAGTGGGGTTCAGGGTGTTTCGTATCTTTTCGCGTCCGCGGCGCGTGCTCCGCGTACTAATCATCACCGCCATGGCAGCGGGGCTGAGCATCCCAGCGGTCGCCATGTTCGCCCAGCCCGCGGGGGCGGCCAGCCTGGCCGCGAACCTCGACCAGTGCACGAACGGCGGGGTCGGCCCGCCGCTGGCGCTGACCCCGTGCCTGAATGGCACGCTGGGCGGCACAAGCTTTTCTGACTGGGTGAACGGGAACGCGAACGCCTCGAAGGCCCACTGGAAGGAGGGGCAATTCATCTCCTACCGGACCACCATCACCGGGCTTAGTGCGGGTACTCACACCCTGGTCTTCGACTACCAGACCGTCCACGGCGGCAAGCATGCCCTGGACTACGTCGGCTCCTACGATGCCACCGAGACGACGAGCCCGACCGCCACGGCGGAAAACCGCAACGACAACAACCCCTGCTTCGACAAGCTGGGCACGAGTGGGTGTACCACGCCGGGCACCCCACCCACCCCCACCAGCACCTTGGCGGTTCCCGCGGCCAACCTGGCAGGCGAGAAGACTTGCGGCGGCGCCTCCGGTCTCGCGACGACGCCAACACAAAAGCCAGGGACCTTCGACCTCTTCGCCCCCACCGCCGCCGGGACGGCGACCCTGACCAGCGCCACCTACGTCAGCCAGAACGTGCTGTCCGGCACCGGACAATGCAGCACCACGATGAGCATCAAGTTCAATGTTCCCAACACCGCGCCATCCGGTGGCTGGACCGTGGTTCTCGCCTGGGGCGGGCACATCGCCTCCGCGCTCGACTGGGGCGTTGGCAACTCCGCAGGCAACATCAGCGGCTCCCCCTACCACATGGCCCTGGACACCATTGACGGGACCAGCACGGGCGCCCAGGACCGCGCCCTCACGGCGGGTGCGGTCGCGCCTCAGCCGGCCGTCGTCACGCAGGTCAGCAAGGCTTCCATCGCTGTGGGCGGCACGCTGACTGACACGGCGACGCTCACCGGCTCGGAAGGAACAGTCACGGGCACGGTGGACTTCCAGCTCTGTTCGAACACCACCACGGGCTGCCCCCAAGGCACCGGCACGACGTTCCAGTCGGCGGTCCCGCTGGTGAATGGGTCGGCCACGTCCGCGCCGTTCGGCTCCAACCTCGGGCCCGGGAATTACTGCATAGGCCTCGTGTACCGCAACGACAACAACTCGTTCTATTCGGACACCTACTCCGGCAGCGCCACGGGCGAGTGCTTCACCGTCGGGAAGACCGCGCCGTCGATCACCACAACGCTGTCGGCGAACCCGATCCCGGTGGACGGGACGGTGCATGACTCCGCGACGCTGACCGGGGTGACCTCGGGCGCCGGCGGCAGCGTGGATTACCGGTACTACGGCAGCCTGGCGGCGTGCCAGGCGGACGCGTCGGCGTTCCCGGGGACCGCGCCGTCGGGCGGGACCGATGTGGGCACGGTGAGCGTGACCAGCGGCAGCGTGCCGAACTCGG
>WNGL01017854.1_pt1 | contig 10399 bp, 22 predicted proteins | sample 5400591 | NCBI WGS metagenome assembly WNGL01 (sample SAMN13153377, study PRJNA577476) | soil metagenome | isolation source: 80 cm soil or saprolite under Garry oak tree replicate 1 | place: USA:California | collected 2016-06-15 | reverse complement strand
CAACTCCGATTGGCGGTCGCGATGCCGAAGCGGCCGTACGTCGATTCGCGGGCGAACACGGCGAGGCCCACCGCGGGGTCCACGCCGGCCGCCACGAACGCCAGCCAGCAGCGGCCCGCCTCGGCCACCGCGGGCGAGCTCGCCGAGCGGAGGACCGTGACGAAGCCCGCCTCGGTCATGCGGGGCGCAGAGAGGATCGTGAAATCCGGTGTCGCCGCCATCTAGCGCCGCCGGCGCCGGCGATGGGCCAGCCGCGCGAAGCGCTGCGCGCCGTACTTGCGACGCCCGATCCAGGCCGCCAGCGCGTCCGGGTGGCGGACGCCGCGCCGTCGGCCGAGCGTCCGGGCGAGGGCCGCGAAGCGACGCCGGCGGGCCACCTAGTTGATCCTCGAGCCGACCCGGACGTGCGCGACCGGGACCCAGTAGCCGGTGTACGCGGCGCCGACGATCGGGTAGCAGCTGACGCCGCCCTCGATGTAGTGAGCGCCCCGGATCACGAGCGCGGTGCCGGCCTTGATCGCGTTCGGGCCGTTGTAGACCCAGCGTTGCGCACCGGGACTCCACAGCGCGGTGGCAACGCTCACGGTCGCGTTGTAGTAGGGCGCCGCGGTCGAGGTCGGCTGCGTCGGCGTCGATGCCGGGGCAGGGGCCGGAATCGGCGCCGCGCCGCCGCCGCCCTGATCAGGCGGCAGTGCGCCCGGGGTCGGCAGCGTGCCTCCACCTGTCCCGCTGTCGCCCCAGGCGTTGCTATCGCCGCCGAACTGACTCCAGATGTCGCCGCCGGTCGATCCGGCGAGGCTCGAGTCGCCGGCGCCGCCAGCCTGCGCACCCGGCGCCGTCGGCGCCGGCGTCGCGCCGCTCGAGGGGTGGAGGACGCGGCTCGCGGCAAAGCCCGCGCCGGCGGCAGCTGCCGCGAGGATCGGGAGCGGGGCCGGGAGCTTAGATGCCATAGCCGGCGAACGGGTCCGGCGCCTCGGCCGGTGGCATGCTGGCCGAGCTCGAGGCGATCGTCGCCGAGCGGGCGGGCGCACCGCTCACGGGCCCGCCCGCCGGCGCCGGCGGTGCAGCGGGCGTCGCGCTCGACGGGCCGAGCCACGACGGCAGGCCGGGCAGCGCGCCGGCGCCGAGGATCCAGCCGCCGAGTCCGGCCAGTCCGACGAGGACCCACGGGTTCCGGCGAGCGAGTGACGCGAGCTCGTGCATTGCTCAGTCTCCGAAGAAGTCCATCAGCCGGGTGGCGCCCTTCCGTTCGGTCGAGAACGCGGTCAGCATGTCGCGTGGCAGGGGCGCCCGCTCGTCCGGCTCGAGGAGCGTCGCTGTCTGGACGTTGGGCGCCGTGTCGCGGGTCGTCGCGCCCCAGACCGTGCCGCGCCGCAGGAGCCGCACCCAGCCCTTGTTGTAGGCGCCGGTGAGATAGCCCGTGCCCCGGCCCTCGACGAGCTCGGGCGGCAGGTTGGGGACGTACCAGGACGTCGGCATCGGGACGCGCCGGACCAGGCCGACGTTGAGCGCCACGAGCGGCGCACCGCGGGCCGGGTCGCCGGCCACCTGCTCGTCGCTGTAGTCCGCCTCGGAGCCGGTCAGCCCGGACAGGCCGCCGCGGAGGGTCGAGCTCGTCGCCTGCGCCGCGGCGATGTCGGCTTGCGAGGGCATCGCCCGCGCGTACGAGCGCGGGCGCGTCGCCGCCTTGACGTCGCCGAGCGACACCGACGGGGTGAGGAAGCCGACGAGGAACGCGAGCGGGCCGCCGATCATCGCATGACCAGGTGCGCGAGGGGCAGGACGATGTTCTGGAACAGGAATACCGCGATCAGGGCGAGGACCACCCACATGATGACCTGCCAGACGCCGGCGGGGAGGGTCGGCATCGGTCAGCGCCCCTGGAGGACCTTGAACGAGGCGTTGACGCCCTTGAACCCCGACGTGATCAGGGTGTTGACCGCGGCCGGGTGGACGACGACGAGGTAGAGGGCGACGAGCGAGAGCCCCGTCATCACGAACCGCTCCGCGCCGCCGAAGATGCGTTCGAACATCGGTGTCTGTCCCTCTCAGGCTGTCGCGCGTCGCTTGCCGAACGTCCCGCCGAGCGCGCCCGTGCTCTCGTCGACCAGGGCGGTGAAGCGCGGGACGTTGGTCAGGAGAGCATAGAGAACGAGGAGCCCGAGGACCATCGGCAGAATCCGGGGCGCCTCTCGGTTGACGAGGTACAGGAGCGCCAGCGCGGCGACGATGTCGACGATCCGCGGCGTATGCAATTTCATGCAATAGCGCCCCGCTGGTTGGCCGAGGCCGGCTGCGAGGCGACCGCGACCGGGGCCGACGCCGGCGTGCCGGCGGTCGAGGTCGGGGTGCCCGGCGAGAACAGGAACGCCAGCCAGCGATCGAGATTGCCGGTCAGGAAGCCGATCAGGCCGAGCGCGCCCACGAGCAGGAGGAGGAAGCCGCCCGCGCCCGATCCTCTCACGACGACGGCGCCCCGTTCGCGCTCACGACGGCGGCCGTTGCAGCTGCGGCCTGCCGGGCGGTCCGGGTCTGGACCTCGGAGCCGAACACGAACGTCAGGGCCGAGCCGATGAAGCCCGCCACGACCACGCGCAGATCGCTCGACGCCGTCTCCGCGCGCGACAGGTACAGGATCGTCCCGCCGCCCACGACGACGACGAAGGCGATCGCGTAGGTGAACGCGGCTCGGACGGTGTCAACCGTGCTCATCGCCTCATTCGAGCGCGTAGCGCCAGACGAGCAGGCCGACGATCAGGACGACGATCCAGCCGGCCGGCGAACTGAACAGCCCGGCGCCGAGGTTGGCCCGGGCGACCGCGTTGCCGGCCTGCGCGACGCTCGCCTCGGCGAAGGCCGGAATCGCGCGGTCCTGGGTGCGGATGCCGCCGATCCCGATGTGCGTGGGGTAGATGTCGGCGGTGCTCATGGACGCGTTGTAGGAGATGCCCGGGAGCGGCTCGAGCGAGCCCATCGGTGCGCCGTTTCCTGGCATGCGGTCAGCCTCTCAGTGGTGGCGCCGGAGCCGGCGCCGGAGCCCGGCCGCGCTCGGGATGCCGAGGCGCCGCCGGCGCGCGCCCCGGATGCGATCGTGGAGCGTGCCGGAGTGACGCTGCGAGCCCCACAGGTAGAGGCCGCAGACGTCGCACTTGTGCTTGCGCTTGGCGGCCACGAGCCCGGCCCTAGGCCGATCCGCCCGCCGGCCCGGACAGCTTGATGACCTGTTCGAGGAAGGTCCGAATGTCGGACGTGCCGGCGATCGTGGCGCCGCCGAGGGTCAGGACCGAGGTCAGGTCGTTGAGGAGGAGGGTGTTGACCGCGTCGCGCGGCGCGCCCGGGTTCCACAGATCGAGGACGTAGACGCCGTCGGGCAGGTCGCGGACCATCCGCTCGCGCTGGATGTAGGCCATCAGCTGGCGGCTGAGGTTGTACGGAATCTCGTTCTGGTTGAACTTCAGCTGCAGCGCGCTGACGTTGGTCCCGTCGGGGAGGGTGTTGGTCCAGACGTCGTGGACGATGCGGGCGATGGTGTTCCCGCGGGGCACCACCACCTGCTGGTCGCCGTTGCCGGTGATCGACTGCGGGCCGAGCTCCGACCAGGTGTGAATCCGGCTGAGGTCCGGGTAGTCGGCCTGGCTGCGCGGGATCGTGAAGAACTCGACGAACGGGGTGAGCGTCCCCGTCAGGGTCGCGGTCGCGGCGCCGGTCACGGTGATCGGCGTCGTGCGGGCCGCGGTCAGGCTGAACAGGGTGCTGCCGAACGTCGCCTCGACCTGGAGGACGGTGTCCGGGGCCGCGGCGAGGATCAGCCCGACCGGGTCGCGCCAGTCGTCGGCGAGCCCGAGGGGGATCTCGAAGCCGAACAGCCAGTTGTTCGCGCCCGCGCTCACGCACGAACTGAAGTTGACGGCCGAGAAGGCCGTCGCCGCGGGTCCCGGGACGGTCGCGGAGTCGACGATCCGGGGTCGGCCGCCGAAGCCGGCGAAGCCGTACGCGGTGAACAGGCTCGAGATCATCGCCCCCCAGCCGGTCATATCGAAGATGGCCGTGTTGCCGTTGGCGGTCAGGCGTAGGCGCGTCAGGAGCGACCAGGGCGCCTCCGCGCCGAGGACGGCGGTCCCGCCGCCGAGCGTCACGGTCAGCGTGCCGCTGAACAGGAGGATGACCCGCTTGAGCAGCCCGACCTTGGGCAGGACGGAGGTCAGCGTCTGGCCCGCCGCGTAGGTGATCGGCGGCGCCGGGATGATGTTCTGGCGGGTCGATGCGTTGAACACGTGCGAGGTCCCTCTCTGCCGGGCGCCACTGGTCACCGGCACAATGAACGCCGGCCGTTGCAGGCCGGCGCGACGGGTTCAGACGCTCTGGACGACGTCCGAGAGGCCGGGGACGGGGAATCGGCTGAGGAGCCACTTGCTCGCGAGGATGCCCGCGACCGCGAGGACGGTCACCATCACGAGATTCCCGATGGTCGGCTTGATCATTGCGCGGCAGCCTCCGACGTTGGTTCGGGTGCCGCTCGAGGTCCGGCGCCGAGCTCCAGGGGCGGGCAGCGATAGACGACGCCGCCCGTGCGGGTGCCAGCATAGAGGAAGGCGAACGGCTCGAGGATCACGGCGCCGGCGTCGTCGCCGTAGAACGCGGCGAGCTTGTCGCGGTCGCCCGAGCTCGTCAGCTTGAAGGCGAAGCAGTGTTCCGCCTCGGTCAGGATCGTGTTGTGGATGCCGACCGGCCGTTGCGACGCGGAGACGACGGGAACGTAGAGCTCGCGGCCCTGGGTGATCGCCCGTTTGTAGGCCGGCAGGATCGCGCCCGGCGACGCGAGCTCCATGGCCTCGTCGACATACAGACACGTCCGCCCGTACGCGAGGACCCGCCCGATGACCTCGTCGACGTCCTCGTGCCGGCGCAGCCGCGGGTCGGGCCGGTAGATCACCCGGCGGATGCGCTGCGGCCACCATTGAGCGAACGCGCGGGGAGAGCCCGAGATGACGCCGGCGCCGGGCACCTGGACCCTCCACTTCGGGTCGATGACGACGAGCGAGCGGTAGCCGCGGATGAGCTCGAGGGCCAGGGTCGTCTTGCCCGACCCGGTGTGTCCGACGATCAGGGTCCGGTCGGTCGGCTCGATGCGGAATCGGGGAGTCAATGGGGTCCTCAGGGCCGTAGAGTTTCCACTAGAAAGGTTTCACGGCCGCCGAGCGACCCACGCTCGGATGATCGCACGTGAAGCCGTGAAACCGAGGAGTTGACGATGCGCCCATGCTCGCGCTGCCATCGTGACGAGCCGGCCGGTGGCCAGGCGTACTGCCGGGGGTGTCACGCGCGCGTCCAGGCCGAGTTTCGGGAGCGACGCCGGCGCGAGCTCGTCGCCCTCCGTGAGCTCGCCGCGGTCTGCCATCGCTACCTTGTCCACAGGGCCGACGCGGGCGCGCTGCACGTGGCGACGAACCGGGCGCGCGACCTCCGGCCGGTCCGGCCGTACGGGGTCCTGCGCTAAACGAACGCCGCCGCGACCGGATGCCCGTCCGGTCGCGGCGGCTGAGCGCTGGACTCGGGGAGGAGTCCGCCGATCAGGGTATAGCGAACGGCCGCCCGGAGTGTCTGGCCCTCGATTGGCCCTCGATTCGAGACGTCGCCGCAGGTCGCTCATCACGTGCCCTCATCGGGCGGGCGGTGCCTCAAACGTCGAGCCGGACGCTCGGCGGTCCCTTCGCTCATCGCGTGCCCTCATCGGGTGGGGGATCGCCTTCTCGTGCGGCCATGTCGCGCCGGCCCGGCCGAAACCGGATCAGTGCGACCGGCGCATCGTAGCGCGTCGCGGGTGGTCCGGCACGGGGACCTCGAGGACCTCGGCCGGCGGCCGGAGCGGGGTCGTCCAGCCGCATCGACTACAGGCCCAGGTCAGGGCCGGTTTGCGAGGCAGGGTGACGATCAGCGCGACATACGAGCAGCGGAGACAGACGATCGCGGTCCTCCACACGGGCTCGGTCTGGTAGATCGCAGGCCCGATCGGGTCGAGGAACGTCCGCGATGGCCGGCCGTCGTTGTAGATGTCGAGCGCGGCGAGGGCGCGTTCGGCCGTCCGGCGGGAGCCGCGGTCCATTCAGCCGGCCACCTCGGCCACCGCGGCGATGGTCTCGTCGGGGACGAGCTCGACGTGGGGCCGGCCGTCGTCGCCCGTCGACCACTCGAACCGGAAACGCGGCAGGGGCGCGCCTGGTGCGTAGTAGAGAGTCGCCTCGAGCGCGGTTGCGAACGCGCCGACGGCGGCCTCGAGGCCTCGCCCGTCGACCTCAGAAATCCTGCCTAAGAGCTCGCGGCGGAGTGTCGGCAGCTGCGAGCGGAGGACCCGAACCATCATCCTCGCGCCAGGGGATCGACCCTCCATTGACTGATCCAACGCCCCGGGGGTCGTGAGCGCGTCGAACATCGCCGCCGCCGCCGCCGCTAGTTGGTTCTTGATCACGGCCGCCCGCTCGGGGTCCAGGGGCGGCAGGGCTTGTAGATCGGGCACGAGCACGGTCCTCCGCGAGACGCGATGAGACGACGAGGGCGAAGCCGCCGACGATCAGAATCCAGTCACCAGCCAGGCCGACGGTCCGGGCCGCCGCCGCGTTCTCGTTGAGCTTCCGGGCGATCGCACTCGACAGCCGCTCGCGCTCGTTCGGCCGGAGCTTCCAGTGCTCGCCGCGACGGTCGGCGACGAAATCGAACGGCAGGGTCAGGAGGTCGGCGACCTGGTCGGGGTGGACGAGGAATCCCGGCTCGTCGGAGACGGGGCCGAGCTCGGCCAGTGGATCGCCGGCCGGGTCCTCGCCGAGATCGAGGGCCGGCAAGGGCGGGACGTCGAAGCGGGGTGGTGGCGCGGACCTCAGTCCCGCCGGAGCCGGCGCGCCGCCGCCTGTAGGAGCTCCAGCGGGGTGTACGAGAGGGGACCGCGGCCCTCCCTCACCCGTCGTCGGCGGACTCGTCGGAGTGTCGGGGAGTGGGAGGCGCTTGTGACTGCCCGGCTTGCGAGGAACCGGTTTCAGGCGGGCGATCTGCGCCGCCTTCTGTTCCGGCGTGAGGCCGTCCCACTGCGTCCGGCCGATGACCCGCAGCTTCTCGATCGTCTCGGGTCCCGGGCGACGCCGGCCGGTCGGTGTCGTCGGCCCGATGTTCGAGGCCGTTTGTTTCGCCATGACTGGCCCTCGTGAAGCGGGACGCGGCGCCCTCGAGAGCCGCCGCAATCCCGATCGGACCGACGGCGGGACCCTTGCCAGGATGCGCCGCCGGCCCTGGCCCGGATTGTGCCATGCTCGGCCCGGCCCGGCCGGGGTGCCGTCTTATCGGGGCGGGGCGATCACGCCACTCGGCCGGGCCGTAGTCCGCGGTGAGCCGTTCGCGGAGCTCGTACGGGGTCGATGGATCGGCGATCAGCCGGGCCGCCTCGAGCTCGCGCCGTCGACGCACCGATGGGTCGGCGATCTCGGCCGGCGACCATGATCGGGGGACCGGCGTCAACCGGAGGTCGACCCGTTCGCGGACGGCCAGGCCACAGCGTCGACAGGCGCCCCGCCACTCGGCCTGCAACGCTAAGTAGCCCGCCCGCCATGAGGTGAGATCGACCAGGGCGCGGTGGCCGACGGGACAACGGGTGTAGAGCTTGCGAGGAGGCCGGCGCTCCCGTCGGGGGCCGACGCCGGCGGTCCTCGCGCCGCCGGCGCCGGGGGGGCCAGCCGTTCTGCGGGTCCAGGCCGCCTCGAGCCCGTGCTCTCGCGTGAGGAATCTCCCCGCAGGGGATGAGGTCGAATCATTACCGACGCTGCGAGCACGGTACGAGCGGGTCGACGGTCCGCGGTGGAGGCCGCCGGCGACCCACACGCGTATCCAGCCGGTCCGCCCACGGTGGCCCTCGTAGCCAACCAGGCCGAGCATGCGGAGCCGCGCCAGCCGGTCTGACGTCCTGCCCCGGTTCGGTGTCGTCGCGCCGTCCGCGCGCTCGTACGTGGATCCCGAGAGGCGCGCCAGCCGCTCGAGCGAGACGGTCGCGCTGCCGCGGGCGGTCAAGAACCGGACGACCATCAATAGGGACTGCTGGCCCGACGAGAGGTACACCGGCCGAGCTCGTGAACGGGCCGGCCAGCGCAGCGCCGACGACCGATACGCCCGAGGTGGGGGACGTTGCGCGGTCAACGATCGCGAGGGTGTCGACCGGGCGGCTAGGCGTTCCCCCACGGTGCACCGGGCACGGGTGGGAAGTAGAACGGGACGCCGTAGGAGAGCTCATCGCGCGTCGCTCGGGCGGGCAGGGGCGACGGGTGCGGCCACCACAGGAGGGTGCCCGGGCGCCCGCCACGCGGGCGATTCGGTAGTCCGCACTCGTCACACATGATCGTGTCGCGGATCGCGCGGACGCCGGCGCGCGCTTCCTGCGCCCGGTCGCGCTCGAGCTCAGTCAGCCGGCCGGTCATTCACGCTCGTCCAAGCAATGACCGCGCCGTCGTGATACAGGCCGCCGCCTCGAGCAGACGGTACGAGGTCAGCGAGCGCGAGCCGGGTATACGGTGCGTCGCTGGCGAGCCGGCGAGCTCGCGCAGGCCGCGCTCGATGGTCGCGAGCTCGACTGCGACCGCATCCAGCCAGGCCGGGCCGAGCGGTGCAACGGCCACGAATCCCGCTACCGTTGCATCGGGGTCCGCGGGGCCGTCCCAGCGTGCGGATTCCGTGCTTCCCGGGGCTTGCGTTGCAGCCTCGCGAGCGTGGGCCGTTGCAGCCGACTTCCGAGATGGCACGTTATGTCTGCCCGCCGGTGCGCGATTCGTGGGCGAGGGCGGCGGCTAGATCGTCAATGCGGGTAGTGATTCAGTTTGAGCGCGACCGCCGTTGACGATGCTTAGGCTGCTGGTCATGCTTAGGGACATGCGTGACGTCGCGTGGATCGTCGTCGGTTCGATCATTGGGACCGTGGGCTTTTTGTTGATCAACCGCTTCGTGTGGCTGCTGGTCATAGGCACCCTTTTCAACCTTGGACCGACTGAATGACCGCGATCAAGCGCAAGCTCCCCCGCGACCCGAACCAGCGAGCGAAGTCTATCACGGACATCGTAGCTGCGATCTCGGAGGGCGAGGACCCGGACACGCTGGGCGATCCACCGCCCGCCAAGGACCCGGAGCGGATCGCGCGAGGCAAGCTCGGCGGGAGTAAGGGCGGGACGCTCCGGGCCGCGAAGCTGTCGCCGGCGCGGCGGTCGGAGATTGCGCGTCAATGCGGCTTCCAAGAAGCGCCCGATACATGAGAGACCATGTGCGATCGGTGCCGTAGAACCGAACGATCTCTCGTGTGGCCTCTCGCAGCCACTCGTCGGCTGGCGGTCGGGCTTGGGCAGGTATCCGCACCTCGCGAGCCAACAGGTCCCACACGAAATCGACGATCGAATCGACGTCGCACGGAAGGTCGACGATCGCGCCGCGGAGCTCATCGTAGAAATGCTCACGCGTTGTCACAGGCCCATCCTCGAGCCGAGTATCAGGGCCGCGTCCGCCGTCACCCGCTCGTACCGGGCGATCGCCTCGTGAATCGTCTCGGTGTTCGCCTCACGGACCGCGCGCCACGCGGCATTGACCGCGCGCCGGCTCGCCGGCGGGAGCGCCCGCCAGCACTCGCGGCAGACGTAGACGCCGGACGGGACCGACCGGCCGCAGCCGCCCGGGCAGCTGCGCGGGCGATCCTCGCCGACCCGCTGCGCGACCTCGCCGGTGGTGGTCATCGGCGGGCCGCCTTCCGCTCGTGCGCCTGTCGCTGGCGCCAGCGCCACAGATAGTTGCGATGGGTTACGGAGCAGAACGCCCGGCTGGATCGGAACATCCAGGCCTGCGTCCCGAAGGGGACGAGCGGGCCGCCGCAGAACAGGCAGCGCGCCCGGCTCGACTGGTAGCCGTCGGGGCCGCCGGTCGGCTCGTGACCCTCGCCGTAGGGGCACCACACCGGGCGGTCGGGTCCCCAGCCGTACGAGCGGATGCCGGCCTTGGTCGCGGTCCGCAGCCGCTCCCCGTGGACACTGCAGCGGCCGGGATCGGCCGAGGCGATGACGGCGCCGCCGGACGCGCTCGGGCGCCCGGACACGTCAACGGACGGGGGCGAGCCGTGGGGCGGCGCCGTCATGGCCTCGAGCTCGGTCATCGCCGGGGGCGCCCGAGCGTGAGGGCCGCCAGGACGAGCGCGACCGTGGCAACCGCGACGAGAGCCGCGATCAGGACCTGGATCACCTCGAGGATCGTCATACGTGCTGCCCCGCGGGTCGCGGGCGCCAGGCGCCGGCGACCTTGTGCCAGGTGAGCCGGCGGACATCGGTAGCGGCGACGATCGGCAGATGGCGCCAGCCGGGGCCGGACCGGGCGAGCTCCGCGCTCCGGCCGG
>WNGL01010989.1_pt1 | contig 10399 bp, 8 predicted proteins | sample 5400591 | NCBI WGS metagenome assembly WNGL01 (sample SAMN13153377, study PRJNA577476) | soil metagenome | isolation source: 80 cm soil or saprolite under Garry oak tree replicate 1 | place: USA:California | collected 2016-06-15 | reverse complement strand
GAGCACCGGCAGCGGCTCGGGCGCGAGCGCGGTCGAGACGACGATGTCCTCGCCGATGAGCCGGCGCAGCATCTTGACGAGGCCCTGCACCACCTCGTTGAGCTCGAGCTCCCGCGGACGGAGCGCCTGCTGGCGGCTGAAGGCGAGCAGCTGGCGGGTGAGGGCGGCCGCCCGCTCGCCGGCCTGCAGCACCTCCTGCGCCAGCTCGTGTGCTTCGCCCTCTCCGCTGCCGAGCCGCCCCAGGTCGCGCGCCGAGCTGAGGATGACGGTGAGGATGTTGTTGAAGTCGTGGGCGATGCCGCCGGCGAGCCGACCCACCGCCTCCATCTTCTGAGCCTGCCGCACCTGCTCCTCGAGTCGGGTGCGCGCGGTCACGTCGGTCGCGACCAGCATCGCGCCGCGCAGCACGCCGTCGCCGCGCTGGAACGGGGCCGCCCGCAGCGAGAGGACGCGGCCGCCCACCTCCGCCTCCTCCTCCACCGACTCGCCCAGCACGGCGCGCGCCAGCACCTTCGCCAGCGGCCCGCCGACGCGATCGGGGTGGTCGGTGACGCGCCGGCCGACGATGGCGTCTGGAGCGCCGCCCACCTGCTCGAGGAGCGTCCCCTCGGCGAGCGTGCAGCGCAGGTCGCGGTCGACCAGGAAGACGGCCGAATTGGGCGTCCCGCGCACCAGCAGGCGGTAGCGCTCCTCGCTCTCCCGCAGCTCCACGGTGCGCTCGCGCACCATCGCCTCCAGGTCCTCGCGCGCGCGCTCGCGCAGCTGCTCCAGCTCCTTGCGTGAGGTCTGGTCGCGCGCGATGCCGGCCGTGCCCACCACCCGCCCGCGCTCGTCTCGCAGCGGCGACTTGACCGTCTCCATCCAGGTGGTGCGGCCCTGCGCGTCGGTGAAGGGCTCCTCGAGCCGGCGCGGCTTCCCCTCCGTCATCACCGCCTCGTCGTCAGCGCGGGAGCGCCTCGCCAGCTCGGGCGCGAAGTGGTCCTCGTCCGTCGTGCCGATCATCGCCTCCGGCGTCGTGCCAGCCGCCTCGGCGAAGGGGCGGTTCACGGCGACGTAGCGGCAAGAGGGGTCCTTCAGCCAGGCGGTGTCGGTCACGCTGTCGAGGAGCGCCCGGACCTGCGCTTCGCCCCGGCGGGCGCGCTCGAGGAGCACCTGGTTCTCGCGCGCGACGTGCGCCTCGCGCGAGAGGTCGCGTCCGAGGACGAGGGCCGTCACCGCACCCGCGCCGCCGGCCGGCTCGGCGCTCACGAGCACGGGCACGCTCCCGAACGCCGCCGCCAGGGACCGCACCTGCTCGGCCGCCGGACCCTCCGAGGAAGGGGCGGCCACGAGCGCGAGGGCGGGGTCCGAGACGCGGCCGCAGAGGACCGCCTCGCGCAGCGCCTGGGCGCCGGGGGCGGTGGCGAGCCCCACGTCGAGCGTGGTCTCCACGATGGCCAGCCCGACGCCGCCCGGCAGGGCGCGCCCGCCCACCAGCACCGGGCCGGGCGCGTCGCCGCCCGCACCGTCCGCCACGGCGGCGAAGACGGGCAGCCGCCCCCCGGCCCGCCACGACAGCTCGGCCGCGACGGTCCGCGCCGCCTCGGCGCTGCCCGCGAAGACGAGGGCAAAGACGCTCCGCCCGTCGCGCGTAGCCGCCAGCCACGGCGCGGGGCCGGCGAGGTAGGGCGGGTCGCCGGCCTCCGACAGCGCCGCCTCCAGTGACCCGCGCAGCCCGCAGGCGCCGCTCGCCCCGCCCACCCGCGCGCGGAGCTCGGGCGAGCCCAGCGCCACCACCAGCACGGCGGTCGCGCCCGGCGGCGCCGTCGCGAGGTCCAGCGAGGCGACGGCGGCCCCCAGGACCGGCGCGTCCCCCACCACCTCGCGCGCGCCTTCGAGCGCCAGCGCGGCGCCCGGCCCGGCGGGGAAGACGAGGACCAGCGAGGGGGCATGCCGTATCAGCGCGCCCATGGCGCGCCGCGCAGCGTCGCGCCCCGCGGCCCGCGCGTCGGCGCCGAACGCGTGCCCGTGCCCGACCTCGATCGTGGGCGGTCTCTCCATGGTGCGACCCAGGAGCCTCACGGCACGCAACGGCGGTGCCAGGGGCGGGCGTCTGTTTTTGCGGACCTGCGGGCCCTGCGCGGCCTCGCCCTGGGACCCACGGGTGCGGACGACCCCTGTGCGACACCTCAGTCCGGCAGCGGGATCTCCAGGATGAGCCCGTCGTGTGCGACGTCGGTCGCCGCCCACTCCTCGCGCGCCTGCTTCACGAGCGGTGACGGATCCTGGTCGTAGCGGGTGGAGAGGTGGGTGAGCACGAGCCGCTCGACCGCCGCCTCGCGCGCGACGCGGCCGGCCTCCCGGGCGGTGGAGTGGAACGTCTCCTCGGCGCGCTCCTGCTCGTCGTCGCCGAAGGTGGCCTCGTGCACGAGGAGATCGGCCCCGCGGGCGGCGGCGGCGGTGGCCGCCACCGGGCGCGTGTCGCCCGTCACCACCACCGTGCGCCCCCGCCGCGTCGCCTCCAGCACCTCCTCCGGCCGGACGGTCCGCCCGCCCACCTCGACCGGCCGCCCCCGCTGCAGCTCACCGAAGAGCGGGCCCTCGGAGACGCCCAGGGACGTGGCGAGCTCCGGGTGGAAGCGGCCCGGCCGCGCGTCCTCGACGAGCGCATAGCCGAGCGAGGGCGTGCGGTGGGAGGTCGGGTAGGCCCGGACCTCGGCGCCGGGCCGCCGCACCACTGCGCCGGGCTCGAGCTCGTGGATCTCGATGGGGAAGTTGAGCGCGTCGGTGCCGGCGAAGAGCATGACCTCCAGCAGGCGCTTCGCCGGGCGCGGGCCATAGAGGTAGAGGGGCGCGGTGCGCCCGAGCATGGAGAGCGTGCGGAGGAAGCCGATGGCGCCGAGGTAGTGGTCGGCGTGGAAGTGGCTGAAGAAGATGGCCGCCACGTCGAAGCCGGTGCCGTAGCGGATCATCTGGCGCTGGGTGCCCTCGCCGCAGTCGAAGAGCAGCAGCTCCCCGGCGCGGCGCAGCGCGAGCGCGGTGAGCCCGCGCGCGACGGTGGGCTGGGCGGCCGAGGTGCCGAGGAAGGTCAGGCGGAGGAGCATCGGTCAGCTCGAGGCCGAGGTGTAGTGACCGATGGAGCGCGTCCAGACCACCCGCGCGAAGAACCCGAAGGCCGCCGCGCCCAGGAAGGCGGCGGCCGTGGTGCGGAGGTCGAGCCGGCCGAGCAGCGCCAGGGCCGGGTAGGTGGTCATGAGCGCGAGCGGCACGATGAAGGTGAAGAAGACGCGCCAGGCGCCGCGGAACACGCTGATGGGCCAGCGGGCGGCGTCGAAGATGGAGGAGAAGAGGAACGACAGGTTGTCCACCTTCACCACGAAGAAGGCGGCCGAGACGACCAGGATCCAGATCGAATAGAGCGTCAAGGCCGAGCAGAGGAGGAGCGCCGCCGCCGCGAGGGCGTGGCTCGGCGCGGGCACGCGCCCCATGCGGTGGAAGGCGATCGCGAACAGGGCCAGGCCGGCCAGCACGTCCACCACCCGCCACGGCTCGAACTTCGCGGTCGAGACGAGGAACTGCGCGTCGGCCGGCTTGAGGAGCACGAAGTCGAGCGTGCCCTTGCGGATGTGGTCGACGACGCTGGTCAAGGACGGGTTCACCGCGCCTTCCAGGACGCCCTTCATGAGCGTGAACCAGCCCATGACCACCAGCGCCTCGTCGAAGCTCCAGCCCGCCACCTCCGCCCGGTGCCCGAAGACGACGAGGAGCGGCACGAGCGACCAGAAGGCCCAGAACAGCGCCAGCGCCCCCTCGCCCACGAACTCGACCCGGTACTGCAGCGCCAGCGCGGTCGAGGCGCGGAGCTGCACGGCGAGGAGGCGCAGGTAGCGGCGCATGCGTGTCCGATCCCTACCCGCCGAAGGCGGCGAAGCGGCGCAGGCCGAGGCGCCAGGCGCCGAGCGCGCCGAGGAGCAGCAGTCCCACGAAGAGCCACTGGACCGAGAGCTCCGCCAGCGCCCGCCGCCGGCTCTCGAGCCCGATGATCATCTCGACCGGAAAGGCGAGCATGTAGCGGAACGGGAGCGCGCGGGCGAGCTGCGTCACCCAGCCCGGGAAGAGCTCGAGCGGCACCAGGTAGCCGGAGAAGACGCCGAAGAGGCCCATCCATATCTCGAAGACCGACCCGGCCGACTCGATCCAGAAGGCGAGCGCACCCACGATCGACATGGCGAGGAAGGTGATGAGCCAGGCGCCGAGCACGGTGACGGGGAAGAGCGCCCACAGGAGCGGGTCGCGCGTGAGGTGCGAGCCGCCGAGCGTGAAGAGGAGCGTCAGGGCCACCGGCAACGACAGCGCCACCCGCAGCGGCATGGCCGCCACGTTCTCGCAGGCATAGGCGAGGAGCGGGTGCACCGGCCGCAGCAGCCGGAAGGCGAGCGTGCCCTGCCGGATCTCCTGGTTCACCTCCCAGATGACCCATGCGCCGGTCATGAGCCGGACCACCAACGCGGCGAGGAAGTAGGCGACGAAGTCGCGCTGCCCGAAGCGTCCCACCGGCGCGTCGCGCGCCACCGCCGTCCAGAGCGCCAGCATGACGAGCGGCATGTTGGTGGAGAGGAGCCAGACCACGAACTCGGCCCGGTAGGCGACCGCCTCCGCGAGCCCGACGCGGAGCATGGTCGGCAGGGCGCGGGCGGTGCGGAGCACGGAGGGAGTCTACCTTCGACGGGGGCGAAGCGCTCCGCTCGTTCGGCCAAGGCGCTCACGGCCGTCTCGCGGAGGCCACCTCGAGCTTGCCTCGGGCGGCCGTGACTGCGTTCGCCCCCAGCTTGATGGCCTTGTTGAAGGTGAACACGAGCGGCACCGCCACCCCGAGCTGAGTATCAACTGTACTCGTCACGAGTTGCACATCGATTCCGTGCTTCTCGCCCGCTCGAGAGTTTGCCGAATGTCCTGGGTTGTTTGTTCGCGGCACAGGAAGTCCCCTTCCTCGATGATACACAAGGCCCTGTCCACGACTGCCTTCCTGAGCCTGCTCGGGCGAGTCAACAGCCCTGAATGCGCCGCCAAGAGGGCTTTCTCGCTCGCCGGGAGTATGAACAGGGTGCAACGTTGCTCCGCAAGCAGCGCGTGCGCTGAGGCCCACGCACGCATTTCGTGCGCTTGGATCAAATACATGAAACTGAGCCCGCCGCGCAGGCGTGCTGCTCCTGGCACGGAAGCCCCGGTCACCGCCACAATGAGTCCAGATTCTCGGCAGAATGCTTCGAGCGCCAGCCACATTGCTCGCGCCGAGACGCCTGCATAGTCCATTGACGTGACTTCTCTAAACTCGCGTGTCGCGAATCGTCTCACAATGAACGGGCGACCCCCAGCGGCCACCGTACCATAGGGAGTCGAGTGTTCCTGCCATGTAGCGGGACGGCTTGCCACTTCGCGAGTTTCGGACGGATCTACCACAAGCAGCGTAGCGCCGACGTCCTCCATGTAACGATCCACCGCGCGTAATGCGCTCTGTTCGTCCTCGGCACCCACAATCAAAGATTGATAGTAACTGTCCCACTCAACCACTCCTTTGATGAGGAAGTGTATCGCCATAGTCGTTGGTCATGCGCCATCATCGGCGCGGGCGTGCTCCCCGAGGGCACCGTCGAGAGCGGCACGAGCCCCTCGCCCCAGCCCGGAGGGCTCCGCAACCTCACTGATCTCCACGCATTTGCATTTTAAGTCGACAACGTCGAACCCAATCATGCGCGCGATGCCGCCTCCAAACCCTCGCACGACTCGGAAGCTGGGGAATGAAACATCGGGAGCACTTGAAGTGAGCTTTTCAATTCCACCAATGGTCGCATGAGTCATCTCGCACCTAGCCTCAATACCGATGAGCAGCTACCCCCGCAAGCGCACGAAGCGACCGCGGAAGGTCGCTAATTGACTGGGGTTTAGCCGCCCTACCCGCCATCGGAGTCCCTTCGGAACGAAGGAGAGCACCTCCCACCGCCCGCACGAGGCGAGGGGCCGCCTTGCCACGCGCTCCGAGTCATGGTGCATGTCTCTGCATGGCCGGAGGTATCCATCGGGCGCAGGCGTGGCTGGGGCAGGTCCCGGCGGCGAACGAGCTGGAGCGGCGCCAGGCGGTGTCGCTGCAGGTGTTCGCCCTGGTGGGCGCGACGTCCATGGCGGGCCTCGAGGCGTGGCGGGCGCTGTCGGGCGCCGGCGCAGCCGTCCGGCCCGCCACGGTCTCGAATGCGTTCAGCGTGCTGGTGCTGCTGTCCGCGGTATGGGCGGTCCGCTCCGGCCGCTTCCGGCTCGGAGCCTGGATCTTCGCGTGCGGCTCGACCGCCGTCCTGGGGGTGGCCATCGCCGCCTCCGGGCTCCTCTTCGCGCGCGACCTCCTCAAGAACCTGGCCATCCCGCTCGCGCTGGCGGCGCTGGTCCTCGGACGGCGCGCGCTCTGGGGCACGCTGGCGGCCATGCTCCTCTTCCTGGCGGTCGCGCTCGGGCGCGACCAGCACCTGCTGGGCGGCGCCGGGCCCCGCGCCAACCCCACCTCCGAGGGGGTCATCTTCGCCGTCTCGGCGATCGTGCTGGTGCTCCTCGCCATCGTGCTCGACCGGTTCGGGCTGACCGTCCTCGACGCGTTCGCCGACTCGGAGTCGAAGCGCCAGCAGCTCGAGGCGGCCACGGCCGAACGCCTGCGGGCGGAGCAGGAGCAGGAGCAGCTCCGGGCCCAGCTGCTGCAGGCCCAGAAGATGGAGTCGGTGGGCCGCCTGGCGGGAGGCGTGGCCCACGACTTCAACAACCTCCTCACCGTGATCAACGGGCGCAGCGAGGTGATGCTGCTCGACCTGCCGGCGGACAGCGCCCTCCGGGAGGACGTCACCGAGATCCGCAACGCCGGCGTCCGCGCCGCGGCGCTCACCCAGCAGCTGCTCGCCTTCAGCCGGCAGCAGGTCCTCCAGCCGCGCGTCCTCGACCTCAACCAGGTGGTCGCGGACACGGAGCGCTTATTGCTGCGGCTCCTCGGAGAGGACGTGGAGCTCTCGGTGGCGCTCGGGGCGGAGCTCGGCCGGGTGCTGGCCGACCCCAGCCAGCTCCACCAGGTGCTCATGAATCTGGTGGTGAACGCGCGCGACGCCATGCCCTCCGGTGGCCGGTTGACCATCGCGACGTCCAACGTCGACGCGGAGGGCGCGGGCTCCGCGCCGCCGCCCGGCCGCTACGTCCGCCTCTCGGTGACCGACACCGGGATCGGAATGGACGCCGAGACCCGGCGCCGTATCTTCGAGCCCTTCTTCACCACCAAGCCGCTCGGGCGCGGGACCGGGCTCGGCCTCTCCACCGTGTACGGCATCGTCGACCAGAGCGGCGGCAGGATCGAGGTCACCAGCGAGGTGGAGGCGGGCTCCACCTTCCAGATCGACCTGCCCCGCGTGGACCGGCCGGTCGATGGTGTGGCGGCGACCGTGCTCGCGCCGACCGGGACGGAAACCGTCCTCGTCGTCGAGGACCAGCCGGACGTGCGGCGCGTCACGTCTCGGATGCTCCGCAGCGCCGGCTACCGGGTTCTCGAGGCGGGCGGAGCCGACGAGGCCCTCGCCGTGGCCGCGGCCCACGGCGGGCCCCTCCACCTCCTGGTCACCGACGTGGTCATGCCCGGCACGTCGGGCCCTACCCTGGCCGCGCGCCTCGCCGCCGTGCGGCCCGGGATCCGGGCCCTCTTCGTTTCCGGCTACGCGCCCGACGTGGTCGTCCACCATGGCATGCTCGATGGCGGACCCGCCTTCCTGCAGAAGCCGTTCACCGTCGCCGCGCTCGGTCAGAAGGTCCGCGAGGTGCTCGCGGCGTCTCCGGACCAGTCGTGAAACCCACCGTGCCCGTCCCAGTCATGCGCAGCTCGTCCTGCTGGACCTCGCGCACGCGCCGCTGCAGCGCGGGGGTCACGGCGGCATCCACCTCGCGGATCTTCGACACGATCCATTACCATCAGTGCGACACGGACATCTCGCGCCCGGCTGGGTTCCTTGGGGGAGGTCCATCGCCGCACCTCGTCAGGCTCCACGGTCCGCGCGTACTCGAGACACTGAGCGGAATTCGGCTATGAGACCCGGGTGCCGCCCACGACGGACCTCGACCCGGTCCTCATCTTCCCTGGCCTCGGTGACTCGGCGAGCGGCCTCGGCTCCTGGCCGGCGGGGCTCATCGCAAGAGTCACGGTGACCGTGGTCGTCGGCGTGGTCGTCGGCTGCGCAACCGCGAGGCCCGAGCGCCCTCCAGCTGGCGCGGCAGGCGAGAGCAGGTCCGAGACCCTCGCTGGGTGGCCCGACTCCTGGGGCATCGACTTCGGTCTCCGTTGCGCGGCAGCAGGCGAGGACGTGCGCTTCTGCACCTGCGTTGCGAAGGAGGTCCAGAAGCGGTGGACGCCGGAGCAGTTCAGGTCCCTCGGCCCGGAGGGCCTCCAGGAGGAGGTGCGAGCCTGCCGCGAGCGCATCAGGGGCGCTGGCGCAGAGTAGCCGCACGGTGGCCAGAGCACGACGGATTGGGCATAGCTCACCAATAGTGAGCGGCCATCGGCTCCGCCCCTCGCGGGCCCCTCGCGACCCCGCTCGGGACCAAGCTGCGGCCGCCGGATCACCGCGCGCTGATCGGCGCCTCGGCGACTGATGCTCCTACCCGATGGCTTCCAGCAGGATCTTCTCGATCCGCTCGACTTCCTTCTCGATCTGACTTCCTTCGAGAACGCGCCCGTGGCCCGGAACGAGAACCCTGGGCTCCAGCCGTCGCACCAGTCCAAGAGCAGCGAGCCACGCTCTCCATTCCGCCGGTCCCCCGGACGAGAGGTTGGGCAAGTAGTCCGCCACGACCGTGTCACCCGAGTACACCACGCCGTCCGCCGCGACATGAACGAGCATGTTGGCCGGGCTGTGCCCAGGCGCGGGTATGACGGTCGCGTCCACTCCGCCGAGATCGAAGCGCATCTCGGCGGAGATCCGGTGCTGCGGATTCACGATCCGGCTCCCGCGAAAGAAGACTGCGGCCTCGTTCCGTCGACGCCGCGCGGGCTCGGGAATCGTGCCGTTGAATTCCTCCACGTTCAACTCCAGCGCATCGCTGTTCCGCTCGCACTTCTCGTGGCCCCAGATCGGGACGGACATCTCCTGGAAGAACGAATTCCCCAGGAGGTGATCGACGTGCATCTCCGTATTCACGGCCAGCACTTCGTTGCTCGGCCGGACGTTCGACGCGTATCCGTACACCGTGCGCCCGGCGAGATAGCTCGGGCCCGTATCGACGACCAGCGTCCTTCGGGAGCCGCAGGCGAAGCCGGCGTTCACCTCCCAGGGCGCAGTGAAGCCCAATCCCGTGATGGCAAAGCAGTGCTCAGAGATTCTCATGGCGCAAGATCCGCTATTCGTGAATCACGACCGGTGTCCCGGGCCGGACCCTCTCGAAGAGGTCGAGGATGTCCCTGCTCCGCATGCGAATGCAGCCGTGTGACAGGGGCACACCCATCGCGCAGTCATCCGGGCAGCCGTGCAGATAGATGTACCTGCTGAACGTGTCCACGGGCCCGAAGCGGTTTCGCCCAGGCTCAAGTCCGCCCAGCCACAGAATCCGGGTCAGGACCCGGTCCTCGTCGGGGTGGAGCGTGCGGGAATCCGGCGTGAGGACTTCCCCGGTGAAGCGCCGCCCGACGAAGATACCGCCGGCTGGGACCGAAGCGCCGATTCTCGCTCGAATGATGTGCACGCCCCTCGGCGTCTGTTCACTACCGTGCTGTTCGCCGACGCCTTTTCGCGCCGTGGAGACCGAGCATTCCAGGATGATTCGTTCTTCTGAATCGCTGAGGACGAGCCGCTGCGACGACACATGGACTGCGATGCTGACGTGACCTGCGGTCCCCTCTCGCGGCCGCGTTCCAACCGTGGAGCCCTCCCAGTCGATGGACGCCGAAGACGCGAGGGCAGCCTCGTCCGGTGAAGCCGTCATGGTGGAGCAAGAAGAACACGCCGCGCACCCACTGTCTATGTCTGGCCGGGGCGCCCGAGAGCGTAATCGATTCACCGACAGAACGTGACGGACTGAGCATTGTTCACCCTTGGTGAACTAGAACCGGCGCCACTCCCTCGCGGCTCGCGGACTGATGGGCGGGCGCCCTCCTGGTCGTCGGGGAATCCGCGCACGAAACACCGCTGGCGCCCCTGGCCCGGGCGCCGCCCCGGCCCTCCGGCTAGAACGCCGATCGGTTCGAAGTCCCCATGAATCCCATCGCTTACACTTCAGGGATCGACATGGCCCATCCGGTCGTGATCCTCTTGGCTTTCGAGCGAGCCTCAGCTCGCGCGGAGGTGGCGATGGAACGGTGGCGGCCGAGCGCGACGGTGACGAGGCAGGAGCAGTTCATCCTGAAGCGGCTGGA
>WNGL01010988.1_pt1 | contig 10400 bp, 10 predicted proteins | sample 5400591 | NCBI WGS metagenome assembly WNGL01 (sample SAMN13153377, study PRJNA577476) | soil metagenome | isolation source: 80 cm soil or saprolite under Garry oak tree replicate 1 | place: USA:California | collected 2016-06-15 | reverse complement strand
AGAAGCTGCGGCTAATAGTGCGGACGAAGGGAAGAAATTTCGGAATTTAGCGTTGGCAATGAAGGCATATTCACATGCTGGGAAGCTCGAGAGAGTGCGCAAAATCGAGAGTGTGCTCAAAGAACAAGCAAAAGATAGCCGGTGCGGGCTATCAGCGCATGGCGAACTTCAGCTAACCAAAGCAATACCCTGGCGATGAGTAACTTAGGCTTCAAGCTGCTAGGTGCCAGCTTTTTTGAAGAAGCTAAAAAGGAATGCGACAAGGCGCTCGTTATCGAGAGATATCACAAAAATGTACCTGAACTTCTGAAACGCCTAAACGATGCGAGCGACGACGAAGACGAGAAGCTCGATGGGGCCTTGAGTAAGATCAAGCCGAAAGCGGCATTTTACCACAACCTCGGCGAAGCGGTGCTAAGGCCGAGGGCTACGAATATCGCGATGGAATGGAATTCGCCGGACGGAGTTCTTCAGGCGAAGATCGAAGGCGATAACATTCGAATTTTCGGCACCCATGAAAGGACCGAAAATCCATTTGCAGGACTTCTAGCGCAAGCCGTCGGTAGTGGTTCTAGCCTTGTTTTACAGAAGACGGTCCACAGGACCGAATTGCGCGGTTGCGCGATCTCAGGTGACATGAAGCGGTCTCGCGAAGGCGAAACGCCCTCGTTACTGGCGGAAGCTCTGAGTAATCCTAACGTCGTCATGTACTTTAATGCCGACCATACCGAATTATTTGCGATGGAGAATCCTCAAAGCAAGGAACCGAGATTCTACAGCCTCACACGAGTGCGCTAACTGATTTGTCATTCAAGTGCGTATGTTACCGGCCAGGGGGTGGACGAGGTGCTGCGGGCGCTGCTGCAGATCATCGATAAAGCTCGCCGCGACACCAGTGACCAACGCGCTGCCGACGCGGCGTGGCAACCGTAGCGCGTTGGCGTCTTTCCGACGGCGGGGGAATTCATGGCCTACACGTTTGTGCTGGTCCACGGAGCTTGGCACGGCGGCTGGTGCTGGGGGCGTGTCGCCGAGCAGCTTCGCCGTGGCGGTCACGTTGTTTTCGCCCCGACGCTGACCGGCCTTGGCGAGCGCGCGCATCTGCTGCGGCCCGATATCGATGTTGGCACCCACATCGCCGACGTCGTAAACGCAATGAAATGGGAGCGGCTAAGCGACGTGGTGCTGTGCGGCCATTCTTATGGCGGATTCATAATTTCAGGGGTTGCCGAACAGATGGCCGCGGCCATACGCGCGATCGTGTTCCTCGACGCCTTTCTGCCGAACGACGGCGATACGATACAGGATCTCACCGGCCCCGCGGTCCAGGACGGCATTCGCGCAGCCTTACAGCGCGGCGATCTTGGCGTGCCCCCGCGTTCGGCGGAAGTGTTCGGCGTCAACGAAGCCGATCGTCACTGGGTCGACAGCCTGTGCGTCCCACAGCCGATCGGCACCTTTACGTCCGCCATTGCGGTCACCGGCGCTCACGAGCGGATCACACGGAAGACCTATATTCGCGCAAAGGGCTACAGCAATCCGGCCTTCGATCGCGCATTTGCAACCGTGCAATCGGATCCATCATGGCGCTGTTACGACGTACCGTGCGGCCATGACGTAATGATCGATTTGCCGGAGCGCCTCAGCGAGCTTCTGCTGCAGGCCGCGGCCTGAACCGCTCGAATTGCAATAAGCCGTCGCGTTTGATGCGTGGCAGAAGATCCACTTCCCAGGCTAGATAGTCCTGCATCGCTGCTTTCGTGTCGCCGAAGCGCTCGTAGGGTTTGCGCCATTGATCGACGGCCTCGTCGGCCATCCTCGCCTCGGCCGAGAATGGCTGGTCGGCAGCGCGCCAGGCTGCGTTGCCGCCTTTTAGAAAGCACACAGGCTGGTTACTCACGCTCGCGGCTTCGATGACAGTAAGCTCTGCCAGCGTGCCATCCTCCGATGTGAGCACGAGCGTGCCGTCGACGCGAATTTTCTTCAGCGCTTGCCCAAGCCGCGTCCTGATCGCGAACCAGGCGCCCGGAATGTGGTGGCTAAGATAATTCCGGCTTAGCGAGAGATCGACGACCGTCGCGGCATTACGCGACAGCAATTTAGCCAGCGCCATACAGTCGATTGCAATCTTGGGGCGCGTGTCGCTTTCAAGAATCGGGATCTTTGGCCAGCCCGTTTCCGGGCCGGCCTCAGCGAGCACATAGACATCGGCAAAACCCATTTGCCGTAGCCAGGAGCCGGTCATGGCGGCGCGGACTTCCAGATCGTCAGTCAGCACGATGCGCGCACCCAGCGTGCCGATATATTGATCGGTCGCTTGGACCAATTGGCCACCCGGCGCGCAAACCGCGCCGGCGACGTGACCAGCCTGGTATTCGGCGGGGTCACGGACATCGAATACATACAGCGTGCGGTCTGCATCCCCTCGCCAGGCGTCAAGCTTTGCCCGATCGATGGTTTCGACGCCGCATGCTTGCGCGACGCGCTGCGCTGCGCGCTTCCCCCAATTCAATTTTTCCGCCGAGACGCGCGGCGCACGCTTGTCTCGGTCGTTTTCGCAAGAAAATCCAGCAAGACTCCAGCCCATGGTGCCGTTGCGCAGTGCGACGACCTTGTTCGGCAGGCCGGCATTGATCAGGGACTGCGTGCCGATGATGCTGCGGGTGCGGCCGGCGCAATTGACCACCACCAATGTGTCTGGAGAGGGCGCGATATCGCGCGCGCGCAGCACCAGCTCGGCGCCGGGCACATTGGTTGCGCTCGGGATGGAGACCCGCGCATATTCTTCGAATGGCCGGCTGTCGAGGACGACAAGATCGGCGCCTTGGCGCAGCAGCGGTGCCAGCTCCTCCGCCGCGATGCTTGGCGTCGCCTCTTCATGTTCGATGAATTCGCCGAATGCTTTGCTCGGCACATTGACGCCGGTGAACAGTTCAAAGCCGGCCCTCGCCCACGCCGTCACGCCGCCAGCCAGGATGCGCAGATCGGTATAGCCGTTGCGCGCCAGGACTCTTGCCGCGCGTTCGGCAAGGCCGTTGTCATCGTCGCACAGCACGATCCGCGTCGCGCGCCGCGGCGCCAATTGGGCGAATTTCAATTCCAGCCGGCTGAGCGGCGCCGAACGCGCCAGCAAGAGGTGGCCTTGCGAATAGATCAACTCTTCGCGCACGTCGATGAGCGCGAGTTCGCCGCCGTCGTCGAACATGGCCCGCAGCTCGGCGGGGCCGACGGCCGTGGTCACGTCGCCTGCTGCGGCGTCATCCGTTTGACTTCGCCGGTGTTCAGATCGAAGCGCACGCGATCGATGCGATCCAGGTTCGTTCCGGTGACGCGAATGAAGCGCGCGTGATCGGGATAATCGATCGAATGGATCTTGCCATCCTGATAAATCCCGGCCTGTCCCGGCATCAGACGGTATTTTTTTACCGGCTTGAGCTTGGCGTGCTGCGAATCGCGGCCGTCGTCCTGCCGCTCCCACTCCGTCATCTCGGTGTAGTGCGTGGCCTGACCATAGATCGCCCACGAATCGCCGTGGTCATGGGGCGGTGAGACCCGCGCCTTGTCATTGATATGAGCGAGAACCTGGAAGCCAAGCTCGGGGTCCTCGTAAAGAACGTGCAATCCGCGCGGCGCCTGCTCGCAGTGTCGCTGGATGAAGTCCGGATTCTGCAGCAGCCGTTCGAGCTGCTTGCGCACCTGTTCCCGGCCGGCTGGGCCTGGCTCGCGTTCCAGGATGGAGCGGCAATCGGAGATAAACTGGTCGAGTTCGTAAGCCATCGCAATCACTCCTGATGGAGTTTAGGGCGCTGAATTTCGCGCATTCGCGCGTCGAGCGCCAGTGCATTTGGCGACATTTGGCGACGCTGCGCCGCAACGTTACATTACACGCATGTTTGGTCTGCCACGAACTCATGAGCGTCCGCGGAACGTCCGGCTGGATACGCTGATCCGGCTGCGCTGGCTCGCGGTTTGCGGCCAATTGGCCGCCGTTCTGGTGGTGCATTTCGGCCTGGAATTCGAAGTTCCGATCTGGGCCTGCCTTGCCGTGATTGCGCTGGCGGCGGTCTTGAACGTCGCGCTGCGCGTCAGCTTCCGGCAGACGCAATGGCTCGAGCCGGATCGGGCGGCCTGGCTGTTGACCTTCGACATCGCCGAATTGGCAGCGCTGCTTTACCTCACCGGTGGGTTGGAAAATCCCTTTGCGTTCCTCCTCCTCGGCCCAGTCTTGATTTCGGCGACGGCGCTGCCGCCGCGCATGACGCTTCTGATCGGCACGTTTGCAATGTTCTGCGCGACGATGCTCGTGTTCCTCCATTACGATCTGCCGTGGGATTCCGAGAACCCGCTTGAGCTTCCCGAAATCTATATGGTCGGGGTCTGGCTCTCGATCCTCCTGGCGATTGGCTATATCGGCGTTTACACGTGGCAGGTCGCCGAGGAAGCACGTCAGCTTTCCGACGCACTGGCCGCTACCGAACTAGTGTTGGCCCGCGAGCAGCATCTCTCCCAGCTCGACGGGCTTGCCGCGGCGGCAGCGCACGAGCTCGGCACGCCGCTGTCGACCATTACGGTCGTGATCCGCGAGATCGAACGCGCCCTCGAAAAGGATTCGCCTTACGCCGAAGACGTCAAGCTTTTGCGCGAACAGGCCCAGCGCTGCCGTGAGATTCTGGCCAAAATCACCGAGCTTCCCGCCGGCGAACCGTTCGACCGCTTGCCGCTATCGGCCCTGATCGAGGAAGCGGTGGCGCCGCATCGCAATTTCGGCGTTTCGATCATTGTGACTTATCCGCCCAATCGGGCCGGAGAGCCGGCAGCGGAGCGCAATCCCGCGATCCGCTATGGACTCGGCAATTTGATCGAAAACGCGGTCGATTTTGCCCATACCCGGGTCGAAATTGCCGCCCAATGGACGACTGAGGATGTCAGTATCTCGATCAGCGATGATGGACCCGGATTCGCTCCCGAAGTCGTCGATCGCCTTGGCGCTCCCTATGTCACCCATCGGCGGCCCGGCCCCCGCGGTTCGAAGGCCGATGAAACTGCACTGTTCGGTCTCGGACTCGGCTTTTTTATCGCCAAAACGCTCTTGGAACGCTCCGGCGCCAAGCTCGCGTTGATCAATCAAGCGCCACCGCTGCACGGCGCCACGATCACCGTGACCTGGAACCGGGACGATTTTGAACGGCCGCTGGTGGCGCCGCCACTTGAGGCGACGGCTGTTGCTTCATAACTGTAAGTTGCCGATCATGGCGTTGCCTGACGGCGTGTTGAACGTACTGGAATTGCAATGGACGATGCCGGAACAAGCTCGCTGCCAAACGAGCGTTCACTTCTGATCGTCGAGGACGACAAGTCGTTCCTCCAGCGCCTCGCCCGCGCCATGGAAGGCCGCGGCTTTACGGTGACGACGGCTGAATCGGTCAGCGATGGGCTCTTGCAGGTGGAGAAAGCCCCGCCTGCCTTTGCCGTGGTCGACATGCGACTGGGCGATGGCAACGGTCTCGACGTCATCTCGGCAATGAAGAAGCGGCGCCCGGAAGCGCGCGCCATCATTCTCACCGGCTATGGCAATATCGCCACCGCGGTGAACGCGGTGAAACTCGGCGCGGTCGATTATCTCGCCAAGCCTGTCGACGCCGACGACGTGGCCGCGGCTCTGCTCGCCGTCGACAACAAAAAGATCGAGCCGCCGGAAAATCCAATGTCGGCCGACCGGGTCCGCTGGGAACATATCCAGCGCATTTACGAACTATGCGGCCGTAACGTTTCGGAAACTGCCCGCCGCCTCAACATGCACCGGCGCACGCTGCAGCGCATCCTGGCCAAACGCGCCCCAAAATAGTTCGCGCCCGGAAATATTTCGTCTTTCCTCTTCCGATAACCTCGCGTCCGCTCAGGCGTCCCGTCTGTGCACCGCGCGCGGCTGATTATAGCTCCGCGCTATAAGGTCCTTGCGGATCGGCGAGGGCCTGTAGACGTAGCGCTGCGGCATGCGCGAAGCGTAGCATCACGGACCGACGCGTCGCGGCGGCGATCCGCTGCTCCGGCGCCTCGCAGACTACCGTAGCGCCGAATGCGTCGGCGACGATCAAGCCGGCATCGGTGGGGAAAATATCGCAAGGCACATCAGCGTGCGTGGCGAAGAACAGCCGATCGCAGTGCCGCCGATAATCCATCCATTTTTGATCGGCGCGGAAGTCGGCAACCGAAGATTTTATCTCCACGATGATGATTTCACCGTCACCGCCGAGCGCGACCAAGTCGGCCCGGCGCCCTGACGGCAGCGGCAATTCGCTGACCACGCAATAGCCGAGCGCGTGCAGATATCGCGCGGTGCCGCGCGCAATCGCTAAAGCCGCCGGAGATTGCCGGCCGTCGATCACGGGAGTGGAGGGCGCCTGGCTTGCGTCTGCGGAGGTTACGCTGGCCAACACGTTGGGCGGAACGTTCATGGTGAGGATTCCAGCAAGCGGCAGGTTGGAAAGCGGCGGACAGGTAGGCTTACGCACGCAACATACTCCCAGCGAACTGAACTGAGTCTCGTCATTCTGCCGCGCCGGCGCGTTCCGGAAAAGCCCTGGCCAGCGCGCTGCGCGAAGCGGCAATCACGCCGCGTTCGGTAATCAGTCCGGTCACCAAGCGCGCCGGCGTGACGTCGAAGCCGTAATTGGCGACCGGCGAGCCGTCGGGAACGATACGCACGGTTGCAATGCCACCTTGTGCGGTACGGCCGGTCATCGTCGCTAGTTCATCGGCGCCGCGTTGCTCGATCGGAATCTCGGCAAGGCCGTCGCTTATCGAAAAGTCGATGGTCGGTGACGGCAGCGCGACGTAAAACGGCACGTTGTTGTCGCGCGCGGCGAGCGCTTTCAGGTAAGTTCCGATCTTATTGCAGACGTCGCCGGCGGCGGTGACTCGATCTGTGCCGACAATCACCAGATCGACGAGTCCATGCTGCATGAGATGCCCGCCGGTATTATCGGCGATCACGGTGTGCGCTACGCCATGCCGGCCGAGTTCCCAGGCGGTCAGCGACGCGCCTTGGTTACGCGGGCGGGTCTCGTCGGCGAATACATGGATGGCAATGCCTTTATCGTGCGCCAGATAGATCGGCGCTGTAGCGGTGCCGACATCGACTGCGGCCAGCCAACCGGCGTTGCAATGCGTTAGCACATTGACCGGCTGGCCCGGTTGCTTGCGCCGGGCAACCGCTTCGATGAGCGGCAGCCCGTTTCGTCCGATCGCGGTATTGATCGCGATGTCCTGTTCGCAGATTTCTGCGGCGCGCCGATAAGCCGCCGCTACGCGCTCGTCGCGCGCGCGGTTGCGCACCGCCGCGACTATTTCGTCGAGCGCCCATTTGAGATTGATGGCAGTGGGCCGTGTCGCGAGCAAGGTGGCGCAGGCGCGCTCCAGCGCCTCGTCGGACGCGTCGGCGCGCAGCGCCAGGCAAACTCCGTACGCAGCAGTTGCGCCGATCAGCGGCGCGCCACGGATCAGCATCGCGCTAATCGCGTGCGCCGCGTCTTCCAGGTTGATGAGGCGCGTAGTCGTCAGCCGATGTGGCAGCGCGGTCTGATCGATAATCCCGACCGACCAGCCGTCCGGCTCGAGCCAAATGCTGCGCATTGATTTGCCGTCGACTCTCATGTCGTTCCCTTTACCGCTCCTTTTAGCGGGCTGCGTTGCTGCCGGAAACAGTCTTCAAATTCGCTTCTGGGCGGTGAGCCGATCGGCGGCAGGGCGCTGGTGGCAACTTGCCAGCGCGGCGGACATGCAGCAGATTTGCAGCAGATTTGCCGGCAATTTGCCGCCGCAATTCGCCAAACAGTACGTCCAACAGTACTCCCAATGGAGGCGCCGGGTGCCCGCGATCGATTACGAGGCTGAATATAACAATCGCGCCCGCGTCCCGGAGCATCCCGATATTTTCGCTCGCTGGACGCTGGAAGCGGAGCTTTACCGCGCCGAGATGCTTAAGAACGATCGCGCCGAGCTCGGCCTGACCTACGGCAGCACGCCGCGCCAGATGATCGATCTCTTCTTGGCCGGGGAGGACGACAATGCGCCGCTTGCGATTTTCATCCATGGTGGCTGGTGGCGCTCGCTCGACCCTTCGATGTTCAGCCACATGGCGCGCGGGCCGAACGGGCAGGGCATCTCCGTCGCCGTGGTTGGCTACGATTTGTGCCCCAACGTCACCATCGCGGATATCATCGAACAGATGCGCCGCATGTGCGCGTATCTGTGGCACCGGTTCGGCCGGCGCATGACGGTCTATGGCCATTCGGCTGGCGGGCATCTCGCCGCGGCTCTGCTCGCGACCGACTGGCGCAGGCTGTATCCGAAAGCGCCGGAGGATCTCGTGCCGGCGGCATATTCGATTTCCGGCGTGTTCGATCTGGCGCCGCTGATCGGCACCAGCGTCAATCAAGATCTGCGTCTCGACCCTGCCGAAGCAGGCAAGATGTCGCCGCTGTTTTGGCCTGTGGCGCCCGGCCGCTTATTCGATGCTGCGGTCGGGGGGCTCGAATCAAACGAGTTCAAGCGGCAGAGCCGGACGATCGCGCAGGCCTGGCAGCAAGCCGGCGCCCAGGCGCGCTACCAGGAATTCGACGGGACCAACCATTTCACTGTGATTGACTTGCTGTCCGATCCGCAAAGCCCGATGGCGGCGCGGGTCGCCGAACTGGCGAGGGCAGCCAAGCCATAAGGATTTTCAGGCTGCAATCCGGTCAGCTGGGTTGCGAGACTGTCTCCACGACGGTCTGCCGCGTGAGCAACACGCAGGCCGACGCGACAAAGATCAGAGCAAATCCGATCATGTCGGCAAGGGTCGGCACCTCGCCGAGAATCAAGGAAGACGCGACGATGCCGATTACCGGCACGGCAAGGACGCCGAGCGATGCGGTGACTGCAGGCAGCCGCCGCACCACGGTGAACCACAGTGCATAGGCGATGCCGTTGCCGGCGATTCCAGTCCACGCCGTCGCCAGATAACCATCGAGATGCGCGCCGCCGAACTCGGGCCGGCCTTCGAAGATCAGCATGGCGGCGACCAGGATGACCGCCGCCACGGTCATTTGCCAGCTTCCCACCCCCATCTGATCCGCGTCGATATGCGCCCATTTGAGGTAAACCGTGCCGCCCGCCCAGCACACGCCGACCGCGAGCGCAAACAGAATGCCGAGTGGAATGCCGTTTTGCGTGAGTGGATAGATGAGGATGACGAGACCGGCGGCGCACAGCACAAGTGCCGTCGTTTGCGTGCGGTTCGGCTGTTCGCCGAGAAACCACCACGCCAGCAACACCGACCAGATCGGCATCGTATAGGCGAGGATCGTCACCCGCGAAGTGGTGGCCGCAAGCTGGGCAAACGCGCTGAACAAGCTGAAGGCGACAATATTGAGAAGCGCGCCTACCAGCACATGTCCCCAGACTTTAAGCGAGGGAATGCGAAAACGGCGACGCATGATCACGCACAGCAAGGAGTACGTCACTGCGCCCAGCACTGCGGCCGCGGCACGCATTGTCAGCGGCGGAATTTCAACGAGCGCAAGCTTCATCAGCGGCCAGGTAATGCCCCAGATGACGCTCAGCACGACGAGAATCATCCGCGCGCCGAAATCGGCGGGCGTCGAAACGCCGGGCGAGCGGTCGGGATTTCTCACGGAGCTTTCGGACCGGCGGCCATGAACCAATCTGCGATCTGCGCGCCGGTCCAGAACAGCACATCGCGCTTCTTGCGAATGACTTCGAAAATGCGGCGCAGATATTTCACCCGATGCGGCGCACCCATGATGTAGGGGTGCATCGATAAGGCCATGATCCGCGCCGAGCCGGCAGAATCGGCATAGATCTGCTCGAACTGGTCGAGCGCGCGTTCGCAATATTCCGAGGCCTTGTGGTGCTGAATCAGCATCATGGCGACGTCGTTGCATTCCTGCGTGTAGGGCAGATTGAGGATCGGTCTGCCGCGGGTCTTCAGCCAGACCGGCTGGTCGTCGAGCACCCAGTCGGCCACGTAGTCGTAGCCCTCTTCGGCCAGCACGTCCGGCGTTTGCCAGGTTTCGGTGAGGCCGGGGCCGAGCCAGCCGCGCGGCGGCCGGCCGGTCGCCTTGGCAATGACCTCGCGTACTTTGCGGATATCGGCGCGTTCGTCCGGAACCTTCTGCAAGTTGCGCTGGGTGAAGCCGTGACCCATGAACTCCCAATTGCGCTCGACCGCGGCGCGCACGATCGGCGGATAGGCGGCGAGCGCTGAGCCGTTGATCGCAATGACGCCGGGTATCGCAAACTCGTCGAATATTTCGACGAAGCGCCAAAAGCCGACGCGGTTGCCGTATTCGTGCCAGGCCCAGTTGGGCACGTCCGGCATCGGCGAGCCGCCGGCGGGC
>WNGL01010986.1_pt1 | contig 10400 bp, 5 predicted proteins | sample 5400591 | NCBI WGS metagenome assembly WNGL01 (sample SAMN13153377, study PRJNA577476) | soil metagenome | isolation source: 80 cm soil or saprolite under Garry oak tree replicate 1 | place: USA:California | collected 2016-06-15 | reverse complement strand
GGGGCAAAGGGTGAACACGGGCGACCCCCTAACTCACGCGCGGTTCCGAGAGCGCATGGAGTTGCAGATTCAACGCGGCCAGCAGGGAAAAGTTGCGGCTCGCGCCCCTTAGTTGCGGCAACCGCCGGAAAGGTTCACGCCGCCTGGCTGGATCAAGCTCGTCCAAAACCAACCCCGTGCCGCCGAGGCTAGCAAGCGAAGGTAAACGACCGATGAGCGCTCTCGGCGCAATCACTCATTTCGCTACGCTGCCCTCGAATCACGGCACCGCCGGTTGGCCACGGCTGCCGGCTCAGAAATAACGCCACCACACATAGAGGTGGCAGATCGCGACCGAGACGATCATCATCGGCATGGCATAGAACGTATAGGTCGCGAACCGGAACGGGATGCCCCTGCGCTCGGCGCAGCCGGCGACAGTGAGATTGGCGGAGGCGCCGATCAGCGTGCCGTTGCCGCCGAGACAGGCGCCGAGCGAGAGACACCACCACAGCGGCTCGATCTGGTCCGGTCCTCCATAGGCCGGAGCCATGTTCTTGATCAGCGGAATCATGGTGGCGACGAAGGGAATGTTGTCGACGATCGCGGAAAGGAAGGCCGAAGCCCACAGGATGGCGTAACCGGCCGTCGCCATGTTGCCGCCGGTCGCCGCGACCAGCTTCGTGGCGATGAGCTGCAGCAACCCGCCGACCTCGACCCCGTGCACCACGATGAATAGGCCGATGAAGAAAAAAATCGTGATCCATTCGACGTCGCCGAAGGTCTTGTGCACGTTCTCCGACTGCTTCTCGTTGTGGTGCTGCCAGTTGTCGAGCAGCATCAGTACGGCCGCCCCTGTCATGGCGATGGTGGCGGGCTCGAGATGGAGCGGGCGGGCAAGCACGAAAGCGACGATCACGACCGCCAGCACGACCACGGATTGCCCGAGCAGCGTCCAGTCGGTGATCGTGCCGGGGGCATTCATGCCCATGACCAGCGCGCGGCTTTCGGGTGTCGTTCGCATTGCGCGGCCCCAGACCAGGTGGATCATGAGCGCCTGCACCGCCATCACGATGACGATGACCGGGGTGAGGTGGATGACGAAGGCGTTGAAGTCGAGGCCGGCGAGCGAGCCGATCATGATGTTGGGCGGGTCGCCGATCAGCGTCGCGGTGCCGCCGATATTGGAGGCGAAGACCTCGGCGAACAGGAACGGATAGGGCGGGACCTCGAGCCCCTCGGTGATGGCGAGCGTGACCGGCACGATGAGCAGCACGGTCGTCACGTTGTCGAGCAGCGCGGACACGACGGCGGTGGTGACTTGCAGCAGCACCAGGATCCCGGCGGGATTGGCCTTGACCCGCTGCGCCGACCAGATCGCGAGATACTGAAACATGCCCGAGCGGCGCGCGATCGACACCAGGATCATCATGCCGGTGAGCAGTCCGATGGTGTTCCAGTCGATGCCCTTGAGCGCCTCGGCCTGGTCGAGCGCGCCGATCGCAATCATCGCCGAGGCGCCGAGCAGCGCCACGATTGCCCGGTTGAGCTGGTCCCAGATGATGACGGCGTAGGTGAGAACGAGGATGGCGGTCGATACCGCCATCGGATCGAGGCCGAAGAAAATGTGCGGCATGAAGCCCTGGCCGGCCATGCGAGCTCCCCTGACAATCCCGTTCCCCGCGATGCGCGCGGTCGGCCGACGAATCTGCGTAAAGCTCGGGGACTGTCCCCTGCAAGTCAAGCAGGCGGGATAGGGCTGCAACACCTTGCTAATCTCTCCGGTAATTCGGGAGAGGGAGTTCGCGTGCCGGGTCCCGCTTACGCGCCACCGAGCCTGGCTGTAGATTGATCACCGCCACTCAGCTCGTGTGCCATTCCAGCTCGAAATCACAGGGAGGACGCCGTGGCCGCCACCATTCGCTTCATCAATCCCGAGACGCTCGCCAAGCCGCCGAGCTACACCCAAGTGGTGGAAGTGACAGGGCCGGCGCGGACGGTCTATATCGCCGGCCAGCTCGGCACCGACCGTCAGGGCAATGTGGTGGGCGCGCCCGGCGATTTTCGCGCCCAGGCGGTGCAGGTCTTCGACAATCTGAAGTCCGCGCTCGCGGCAGTCGGCGCCGGCTTCGACGACGTGGTCAAGCTCAACAGCTATCTCGCCGACATCGCCCATCTGCCGATCCTGCGCGAGGTGCGCGGGCGCTATCTCGATGCCGCCGCGCTCCCAGCGAGCACCACGATCGCAGTGTCGAAGTTCGCGCGGGAGGCCGCGCTCTTGGAGATCGAGGCAGTGGCGGTGTTGCCGCTGAAGGCCGCGCGCGCCAAGCCACAAGCCGCAGCCCGTGGCGCCCGCGCGGCTAGACCCAAGGCCGCAGGACGAAAACGAAGGTGAGCAGCGCCAGGACCGGCAGCAGCACTGCGCTCGCCCAGGCGAGATAGCCGAAGAAGCTCGGCATCTTCACGCCGCGTTCGACCGCGATGGCATAGATCATGAGATTGGGCGCGTTGCCGATATAGGTGAGCGCGCCCATGTAGACCGCGCCCATGGAGATCGCCGCCAGGGTCGAGCCAAGCGGGCCCATCAGCGCGCGGGCGTCGCCGCCGGCGAGCTCGAAGAACACGAGATAAGTCGGCGCATTGTCGAGCAGGGCCGAGAGCGCGCCGGTCACCCAGAAATAGGCGACATCGTGGGGGGAGCCGTCGCGTGCGGTGACCGCGGCGAGGAGCCAGGAGAACGAGCCGTCGCGGCCCGCCTCGAGCATGGCCAGCACTGGGATGATGCAGGCGAAGATGCCGGCGAAGAGGATCGCGACTTCCAGGATCGGCTCCCAGGTGAAGCCGTTGGCCTCGCGGTGCTCGTTGGGCGTCAGGACGAGGGAGAGGAACGCGAGCAGCAGCAGGATGACATCACGCGCGATGTTTTGCAGTTCGAGCGCCGTGCCGTAGGCGTCGAAGGTGACGCCCGGCTTCCATGCCGCCGCGCCGAGGATCGCCGCGATGATCCCGGCGATCAGGAGAAGGTTGATGCCGCCGCGCACGTTGAGATTCCGCGGCGGTTCGGTTTCACCGACCATCGTGACCCGCCGGTCCTTGCGATAGAACCACAGATCCAGGGCGACGAAACCGGCGAACACCAAGCCGGCGACGAACGCGGTCGGCAGCAGCAGGTGCCGCGTGGTCCAGAAGAAATCGACCCCGCGCAGGAAGCCCACGAACAGCGGCGGATCGCCGAGCGGCGAAAGCGCGCCGCCGACATTGGCGACCAGGATGATGAAGAACACGACCACATGGACGTTGTCGAGCCGCGTCGCGTTCGCGCGCAAGAGCGGACGGATCAGGATCATCGCAGCGCCGGTGGTGCCGACGAGGCTCGCGATGGCGGTACCGAAGGCGAGCATGGCGGCGTTGGCGAGCGGCGTGCCGCGCAGGTTTCCGGTCACCAGGATACCGCCGGCGACCACATAGAGCGCGAACAGGAGCACGATGAAGCTCAGGTATTCGCCGAGCATCGCATGCACGAAGGCCGCGACGGCGGTCGGGACCCCGTGGAGCGCGGCCATCGGGGCAAGCGTGAGCGTCCCCCAGATGAAGGCGAGCTTGCCGTAGTGGTGGTGCCAGAACCTCGGAAAGACGAGCGGGCCGGTGGCGATCGTGAGCAGGATGCAGAGGAACGGCAGCGCCCACGGCCAGTGCAGCGATGCGCCGTCGAGCGCTGGGGCGGCGGAGGCGGCATCGGGCGCGAGCACCGCAATGATGATGAGAGTGAAAAATCCTGACAGCATTACTTGGGCGGACGCGCGTGTAGACATGCGCGAAACGGCTTCAGTCTAAGTCCAAGACGGCGGGCTTCCTGCATCGCTTCGACCAGGACAGCGCCCGTCAATCCTTCGTGATTGGGAGGAGCCTTTTTGTCATAATCGCTCACAGCGATGACCACTGCGGCATCCTTGCCGCGAACGGTTACGCGCTGAGGCCCTTCGATCTGCGCGCGTCGCACCACCTCGCTGAAGCGAGCCTTGGCGTCTTGGAGCTTCCAAGTATGCGGCGGAGAAGGTTTCCTGGATCGGCGATTTCTAGTCGGCACGACTTAGAATTTAATCGAACGCGCCGGAGCTCACAACTGGCAACCCGCTCGAACTCAATGCGCCTCGTCCCAATTATGCGCCGCCCGCGCCTCGACGGCCAGCGGCACGGAGAGCGAAAGCGCCGGCATCGGGGCGTCCTCCATCACCTTCGTGACCACCGGCAGCGTCTTCTCGACCTCGTCCTCAGGCACTTCGAAGACGAGCTCGTCGTGGACCTGCAGCAGCATCTGCGCCTTGAGCTTTTTCTTCGCGAGGGCCGCGTCCATGCGCACCATGGCGCGGCGGATGATGTCGGCGGCGGTGCCTTGCAGCCGCGCGTTGATCGCGGCGCGCTCGTTGAAAGCGCGGATCGAGGGGTTCGAATTGACGATGTCGGGGTAATGGCACTTGCGGCCGAACAGCGTGAGCACGTAGCCGTGCTTTTTGCAGAAGGCCTTGGTCTCCTCCATGTAGTCGCGGATGCCCGGGAAGCGCTCGAAATATTTGCGGATATAGGCGCCCGCCTCCTCGCGCGCGATGCCAAGTTGGTTCGCCAGCCCGAAGGCCGAGATGCCATAGATGATCCCGAAATTGATCGCCTTGGCGCGCCGCCGCACCTCGCCTGGCATGCCCTTCACGGGCACGCCGAACATTTCCGACGCGGTCATGGCGTGGATGTCGTGGCCGTCGCGGAAGGCCTGCTTCAACGCGGCGATATCGGCGATCTCGGCGAGCAGCCGCAGTTCGATCTGCGAATAATCGGCGGACGCGAGCTTCATCCCTGGCGCGGCGACGAAGGCGCGCCTGATCTTGCGGCCCTCCTCGCTGCGGATCGGGATATTCTGCAGGTTGGGCTCCGAGGAGGAGAGGCGGCCGGTGGTGGTGGCGGCGAGCGCGTATGAGGTGTGCAAGCGGTGGGTGTCGGGATTGACGTGAGCCGGCAGCGCGTCGGTATAGGTCGATTTGAGCTTCGACACCTGCCGCCAGTCGATGAGGCGCTGCGGCAGTTCGTAGCCGGTCTCGGCGAGGTCTTCGAGCACCGAGGCCGAGGTCGACCAGGCCCCGGTCTTGGTCTTCTTCCCCCCGGGAAGGCCCATCTTGCCGAACAGGATGTCGGCGACCTGCTTGGTGCTGCCGGGATTGAGCGACTCGCCCGCAAGCTGCTTGATCTCCGCCTCGAGCGCGCCCGCGCGCTGGGCGAATTCGCCGGAGAGCCGCGACAGCACTTGGCGGTCGATCGAAATGCCGCGCCTCTCCATGCGCGCGAGCACCGGCACGAGCGGCCGCTCCAGCGTCTCGTAAACCGTCGCCATGTGCTCGGCGGCGAGACGCGGCTTGAGGACCTGCCACAGCCGCAGCGTCACATCCGCGTCTTCGGCGGCATATTCCGCGGCCTTGTCGATCTCGACGCAGTCGAACGTGACTTTCGATCTCCCCGAACCGGCGACTTCGTTGAAGTCGATGGTCTTGTGATTGAAGTAGCGCACCGACAGCGGGTCGAGGCCGTGATCGGAACGGCCGGCGTCGAGCACGTAGGACATCAGCATCGTGTCGTCATAGGGGGCGAGCTCGATGCCGCGCCGGGCGAAGATCTGCCAGTCGAATTTGAGGTTCTGACCGATCTTGAGCACGCTCGGGTCTTCGAGCATGGGCTTCATCGCTTCGAGCGCCGCGCGCTCCTGGATCTGATCGGGGGCGATCTCGCCCGCGAACAAGCTGCCATGGCCACCCTCGCCGCCCTGCCGGTGGATGAGCGGCACATAGCAGGCCTCGTTCGGCGCCAGCGCGAGCGAGAAGCCGCACAGCGTCGCCTGCATCGGATCGAGGCTCGTGGTCTCGGTGTCGATCGCGATCGCTCCGGTATCCCTCGCGCGCGCGATCCATTCCTTGAGCCGATCGAGTGTGCGCACGATCTCATAGCGCGACCGATCAATCTTGCCGCTGCGCGCCGCCTCGGCCCGGGCCGCGGCCAGCGCCTGCGGCGTCAGCCGCGGGCTCGCCGCCTCGCTCCCTCCCCCCTTGCGGGGGAGGGGCGGGGAGGAGGGCGAGCCGTGAGCTCCGCGTTGGCCGCCACCGCTCCCTTCGAGCGGGGAGGGAACGGAGGGCGCGTCCGCAAGCGGCCGAGGCGAGGAAGTGGCCGCGCCGCCCGCCTTGAACTTCTCATCCAGCTCGATCTCTGCCGCATCGACGCCTGAGAACTCCGCCACCCGCCGGGTGAGCGTCGTGAACTCCATCGCCTTGAGGAAGGCGATGAGGCGCTTGTGGTCCGGGTCGTGCACGACAAGGTCGGCGAGCGGGACGTCGAGCTTCACATGGGCGTCGAGCGTGACCAGCCGCTTCGACAGCCGCGCCTGGTCGGCGTTCTCGATCAGGGCCTGGCGGCGCTTCTCCTGCTTGATCTCGCCCGCGCGGGCGAGCAGCGTTTCGAGGTCGCCATATTCGCCGATGAGCTGCGCCGCGGTCTTGACCCCGATTCCCGGCACGCCCGGCACGTTATCGGTCGAATCGCCGATCAGTGACTGCACCTCGATGACCTTCTCCGGCGGCACGCCGAATTTCTCGATCACCTCGGGGATGCCGATCCTCTTGTCCTTCATCGTGTCGTACATGACGACGCAGTCGTTGATGAGCTGCATCAAGTCCTTGTCGGAGGCGACGATGCTGACGGTCGCGCCCTGCTCGCAGGCCTCGCGGGCGTAAGTCGCGATCAGGTCGTCGGCCTCGAAGCCGGCCTGCTCGATCGAGGGCAGATCGAAGGCTCGCACCGCTTCGCGGATCAGCCCGAACTGCGGGATCAGGTCGTCGGGCGGATCGGGACGATGCGCCTTGTAGTCGGGGTAGAAGTCGGTGCGGAAGGTTTTCTCCGACTTGTCGAACACGACCGCGAGATGGGTCGGCTTCTCGTTGGGCTTCATGTCGCGCAAGAGCTTCCACAGCATGTTGCAGAAGCCGAACACGGCGTTGAGCTGCAGCCCATCCGACTTGCGGTTGAGCGGCGGCAGCGCGTGATAGGCGCGAAAGATGTAGGACGAGCCGTCGACCAGGAAGACGTGGTCGCCGGTCTTGGGCGCGCGCGATTTCGGGGCGGTGGACATGGGTCCCAAATGTGGGCTGTCCGCGACCCATTGGCAACGCCCCGAGAGCGACGCGCTTTTTGTGCGGGGATCAGATCTATTCCGCGGGCTGCAGGACGAGCGGCTTCCCCGGCGCGATCCAGAACCGCCGCGGTCGGTCGAACAGGAAGCGCAGCAAGGTGCCCCGCACGGCCCAGAACAAGACCAGCGAGCCGAGAACGCCGGCGAGGGTGACGATCGCCGACATGGTGCCGATGTCGGCGATCCAGCCGCTCTTGAGGAGGATCGTGCGGCTGGCCGCCATGGGCAGGAAGAAGGCGAGATAGATGACGATCGAATTCCTGCCGCAATAGCGCAGCGGCTTGAACAGGTCGCATTGCGCCATCAGCGCCGAGACCGAAACCACCGCAACCGCGCCGACGAGGCCGAGCCCGAGCGAGACGAGCGGAAGCTCGGCCATCCCGCTGAAGACCAGAAGACCATTGAGGAGCCCCCAGGCCGAGAGGCCGGCAAGCGCCGCCTCGGGCGCGCCCTGCACGTGGGCCGCGAGCGCGAAGATGCGCGGGGCGAGGAGGTAGCCGGTGTAGAAGAACACGAAGCGGCTCGCGAACTCGTCGATCACGGTCGATCCGGTCGCGATCGGCGCGATTTCAAGTGCGGCGGCCGCGAGCCACACCATCCATGGAGGGACGCGCAGGGTGTACGCGAGCTTGCTCACGACGAAGAAAATCGGCAGCAGATAGATGAACCAGAGCGTGCCGAACGGCTCCCAGAAGGATTCGAGATAGAGCCAGGCGACACCTGTCAGTCCATGCTCGGGCAGGAGGCCCGGGGTCTTGAATGCGAACTGGATCGCCGTCCACAGCAGGTAGAAATAGGCGAAATGCAGGACCTTGCGGTCGCCGTAGGTGCGCCAGTCGCGCTCAATCACCTGGGCCAGGAAAAGGCCGGAGATGAGGAAGAAATCGGGCATCCGGAACGGCTTGGCGAAGGCGACCATCGTATGCAGCCAGCCCTCTTGGCCGGCCACCTGCTCGACCCCTAGCGTCGAATGCATCATCACCACGAAGACGATGCAGAAGCCCTTGGCATAGTCGACCCAGTCGACCCGCTGCCTCGGCGCGTCATCGGCGGTCATCGGGCGTCCCATTTCGGTTCCCATTTGTCTCATATACGGATGAACGCCTTGGTTCGGCTTTACCCCTTCAAAGACAATGCCAGGGGCGGCCTTAGCTGGCGATTCACCATGCGCGCCGGCCGCGACTGGTTTCACCTCTCGCCTCGCAGGGGAGAAAAGGTCGCCGCAAAAGGTCTTTTTGTTCCATTCTCCTGTTCCATGGCCTTCAACCCGCCGCTTCCCATCGACGCTGTCCTCCCGGACCTCACCACCGCGCTGCGCGGTGGCAACGCGGCCGTCCTGGTCGCGCCGCCTGGGGCCGGCAAGACCACGCGCGTGCCGCTCGTGCTCGCGGAGGAGCCGTGGGCGCAGGGTAAGCGGATCATCGTGCTTGAGCCGCGCCGGCTCGCGGCCCGCGCCGCCGCCACCCGCATGGCAAAGACCCTCGGCGAGGCGGTGGGAGACACCGTCGGCTATCGCGTGCGCTTCGGCACCAGGGTGTCTCAAACGACCCGTATCGAGGTGGTGACCGAGGGCGTGTTCACCCGCATGATCCTCGACGATCCTTCGCTCGATAGTGTCGCGGCCCTCCTGTTCGACGAGTTCCACGAGCGCTCCCTCGACGCCGATCTCGGTTTGGCGCTCGGCCGCGATGTGCAGCAGGGCCTGCGCGAAGACCTCAGACTGCTGGTCATGTCGGCGACCATCGACGGCGCCCGCGTGGCAGGGCTTCTTGGCAACGCGCGGGTGATCGCGAGCGAGGGCCGCGCCTTCCCGGTCGAGACGCATTATCTCGGGCGCGATCCGCGGGCGGCGATCGAGCGCGAGGTCGCTGACGCCGTTGCGCGGGCCTTGCGCGCCGAGACCGGGTCGGTGCTGGCGTTCCTCCCCGGCGCCGCTGAAATCAGCCGCGCCGAGGCGCTGCTGCGGGAGCGGATCGCCGATCCATCGATCGACGTGGTCGCGCTCTATGGCGCGCTCGAAGCCGAGGCGCAGGACCGGGCGATCGCGCCCGCGCCCCCAGGCCGGCGCAAGATCGTGCTGGCGACCTCGATCGCGGAGACCTCGCTCACCATCGAGGGGGTGCGCATCGTCGTCGATTGCGGGCTCGCGCGCGTGCCGCGTTACGAGCCAGACGTGGGCCTCACGCGGCTCGAGACTGTGCGCGTCTCGCGCGCCTCCGCCGACCAGCGCCGCGGCCGCGCCGGACGCACGGAGCCCGGCATCTGCTATCGGCTGTGGGACGAGCCGCAGACCGCCTCGCTCGCGCCCTCGAACATGCCTGAAATCCTGGCCGCCGATCTCGCCGGCACTGTGCTCGATCTCGCCCATTGGGGTGTCGCCGATCCCGCTTCGCTCGCCTTCCTCGATCCGCCCCCGCGGGCCGCATGGGCCGAGGCGAAGGCCGTGCTCGCCGAGCTCGGCGCGATCGATGGCGCGGGACGCATCACCGAGGAGGGCCGCCGCTTGCGGCAATTGCCGTTGCCGCCGCGGCTCGCGCGCATGGTGGTCGATGCGCCACAAGCGGGCGACGCCAAGCTTGCGGCCGAGATCGCGCTCGTGCTCACCGAGCGCGGCCTCGGCGGCACCGATGTCGATCTCGCCCATCGCCTCGATGCGCTGCGCCGCGACCGCTCGCGCCGCGCCCATGACGCACGGGCGATGGCCAAGCGGTGGACGGACACGGTGTCTTCTCGCTCCGCGGAGGGGCCGCAAAGGGAAGGGGAGCAGAGCGCTGTCTCGCCCGGGGCATTGCTGGCGCTCGCCTACCCGGACCGGATCGCCAAGCGCCGTGACGCGGGCGGCGCCTTTGTTCTCGCCAATGGCCGTGGAGCCCATGTCGATCCGGCCTCGGCGCTTTCACGCGAGCCCTTTCTGGCGGTCGCCGAGATCACCGGCACCGCCGCGCAGGGGCGGATCGTGCTGGCGGCGGCGCTGAGGCTCGACGAGATCGAGGAAAAATTCGCCGATCGTATCGAGCCGCGCGACGAGATCACCTTTGACGCGGCGACCGCTTCACTGCGCGCGCGGCGCCTGCGCCGGTTGGGCGCGCTCGCGCTCGCCGAGCAGCCGATGAAGGTCGTGCCGGGCGACGACAGCGCGCGGAAGCTCGCCGAGGGGATTGCCCGCCTCGGCATCGAGCGGCTGCCCTGGAGCAAAGCG
>WNGL01010983.1_pt1 | contig 10402 bp, 10 predicted proteins | sample 5400591 | NCBI WGS metagenome assembly WNGL01 (sample SAMN13153377, study PRJNA577476) | soil metagenome | isolation source: 80 cm soil or saprolite under Garry oak tree replicate 1 | place: USA:California | collected 2016-06-15 | reverse complement strand
CGGCGTACTTCTATCCGGCGACCGGGTCCTGGTATGTCGTGCTGGCCGCGAGCCGGCAGGCGAGCGACAACGGCGGCGTGGGGACGTGGACGGCCTTCGGCTCGAGCAGCATGACGCCGGTGGCCGCCGATTACGACGGGGACGGGAAGACCGACCTCGCCCTCTACGATCCGGCGACGCAGCTCTTCTGGATCGTCCGGAGCACCACGCAGACGCAAGTCAGCATCTCGCTGACCGCCGGGAGCGTGCCCGTGCTGAAGCGGCCGCAGTAACAAGGAGGACGTGTGAAGAGCTCGCTTGGCGTGTGGCTGATCGTGGCGGCGGCCGGGATCTCCGTCTCCGCCCAACAACTCGCGCCGACGGCGCCGCTCTCCCGCGACACGCTCGCGGTGCCGGGGCAGCCGACGACGCCGCCGCCCGGCTGGACGCTGCTCGCCTCGGATGCGGCGACGACGGCATCGCCGGCGTCGGTCCAGCGGTACGGGCCCGGCGTGCGGATCACGACGCTCGACGAAGGCGCGCTGTTTCGTCCGGCGTTTCCGCTGACAGGCGACGGCGTCGTCAGTGCTGTCGTGTTCGTGGACGCCACCACCCCCCCGGCATATGGGCTCACGCTCGGTGGCGAGACCGGACGGGCGTTTCTGGTGCGCGCGGCTGGCGCGGTCGCGATCGCGCCGCTGCAGAACCGCAAGGCCGTGCCGGGCACCTGGACCTCGGCGCCCGCCGTCGCGACCACCAGCACCCCGTCAGGCGCGGTGCCGCAGCGGCTCGAAGTGCGCGTGCACGGCGTCACCGCCGACCTGGCGGTCAACGGGGTCGTGGTCGCGTCGACCCCGATCGCCGCCGGCGCGCTCGACGGCGTGCCCGGCGTCTACAGCGGCGGCCCGGGCGACCTCGCCGTGGCGGGCTTCAGTGTGCGCACCATGCAGCGGACGGGGCCGCCGAAGTGACCGAATCATGCGGGCGCCGCGGCGTGTCGGTGACAACGGCCGGACGATGGTCATGGATCGCGCGTGTGGATCGCGCGAGCCGGTGCGGTTCTTCTTGAGGACTGAGGCATGAAGCCGATGCGATCCCCGATGCGATACGGACTGATCCTGCTCCTCGCCGTCGCGGCGTGTCCGTCGCTCGCCCGCGCGCAGGCGCCGGAGACGATTGAGTATTACGGGAGCGACACGATCGGATCGATTCGCATCGTCTTCGACGTGAACGGGACGGTGCTGGGCCGCCAGGATTTCACGCCCTTCGGCACGCCGGTCGTCCCCGCGCCGACGATGCCGAAGGAGGCGTTTGGCGGCAACGAGAAGGACGACGAGACCGTCCTGAGCTACTTCCACGCGCGCATGTTTCAGGCACGGTCGGGGCGGTTCAATCGACCCGATCCGGTCGACGGAGATCTGTCGGCGCCACAGGCATGGAACCGGTATGCGTACGCGGCGAATAATCCGCTCACTTTCACCGACCCAGCTGGGCTGTTCATCGTGCCGTTTCTACCGCCGTTATGCCCTACCTTCGTGTGTGACTCCACAGGCGTGACCGCTCCGTTGCTGCCCATTGGCGGGGGAGGCGTCGGCGGCGATGGAATGATCGTTGCGCCTGGCGATCCAATCGGAGGTAACGGAGATGGTATCGGTGATACGATCCCTGGCACTCCCGTAGATATCCCGGCTCCGCCCACGAACGATAATCCCAAGCCGAACAATCCTCCAATCGTGCCGCCGATTGTACCTGGGCATCCGAGGAGCATGGACGACCTCGTTCGCAAAGCCTTTCTCGACATCAATAAGCGGTTAGACGCAGATCGCTGTGCCGGGCTCTATGGAGGACACGATGGTGCGAACAGAGCATTGCAGAGTATTCCTGAAGTGCGCATTGTGCCATTCCCAAACTCCAGCACTGGAGCAGCGACCCTGCCGAACAACTCAATTTTCATCAACTCCGGTGGAGCTTTCTTCCAGAATCAGTCCGCACGCTCTGGTTCCCTTACTATTCCTGCTTCTCAAGTCCAGTCCGTCATTTTACTGCATGAGCTGGGCCATGTGGCCCAGATATTTGGGACTGATTCGAATGATCCAAGTCTGAATCAAACTTACACGGCAATGGTATATGCTGCTTGCTTTTCACGTTGACTCGCTAAGCTTTTTCGATCAGAGGTGTTGACGCCGTGAGCCTTCTGACCCTAAGTCTTCTGATCATCGCTGCCGTCCAAGGGCCTTCGACTGCCGACAATGTCCGAGGCTCGCTGAGCATCTCTCGACAGGTTTATTGTCGAGGTGACGTTAAGGGTGATTTCTTGCAGTTGTTCGTAAGAATTCGCCTGCACAACATGACTGGACGTCCGCTCGTCGTTCCACCGCGCGTCTCTGTCGGGCGAGTAATCGTTAGTGATGTTGATGGCGCGAAAGATCCAGCCAGCCTATTGTTCTCGATGACGCCTGAGAGTTTGTCGAGCGATAATCCTGATCCGTCGACATATAATGTATTGCCAGCGGGAAAAACGGTGACATTTCAGACAAGCACCGTCGTGCCGGTAACTCGGTCCACCACCACACACGATGTACTCGGTCCTGGGCGACATTGGCTCATGCTCGAAGTGTCACCGCCAGTACGCAGTAGCCTGGGTGGGCATTACGAGAATCTCGCTCGGAAGGGGGATGTCTGGACGAGCCCGGTCCGCGTCGGCGGGACATCCTTTCAGGTCGATCCTCGATATACCGTCAAGGATTGCAAGTAGAAGGGCAGCGCAGTCTAAAGAGACGAGTCGGTGGAATCGTTTTCGAACTGCGGCACGAGGTTGACCGTGGTTCGTCGCGAAGTCGCAAAGTGAAGGCACTGGCGCAGCGGTTCAGTTCCAGCCCTTTGCGGCCGGGGCCGTGGGCTATTCCTCCTGCGCACAGATCAGATCCGTCCTGTGTCCGGCAGACCTCCGTTCGCAGGATCTCCCCGCCAGCTTCGAGCCGTAGCTCAAAGCCGAGGACATGTGACCAGACGGAGCATTCCGCCTTCTCCCGGCCCTTGTGCAGCGGGTCCACGCGGGCGAGAGTCGTTCCGGTCCTCTGAAGTGTTCACGAATGGGAACGAGCGTCGTGGAGCGAATTGGTAATGGTGATCATGCCTTTGACAAAACATCTAAGGCGTCTTGCGACGAACAGCCGACCAGAATGCTCGTCCCGCCCCACGGATATGCCTCACGGCCGTGCGCGCGAACGTGAAGCGCATCACCACGAAGGCTGATAGCGCGCCCATGAACGCCCCGAAGATGGCTGTATCGGGCCACCATGGCATGGGCGTCTCGGCCAGAAAATGCCCGAGCAGCCCAAGAACTGGGGCGGTGACGAGAAACGTTTTCACATACCGCATGACTGGCTAGCGAACCTTCTTCCCACGTCGATCTCCGCTTCAGCGCCTCTCGGTACGAGGACATCATCGCCCGAGTTTTCAAAGAACACGTGTTAACGGAGTTCAGTCGCTCTTGACGCGGACGCGACACGCGCTGACCGTCTTCTTCTTGCAGACGTCGATGGTATACACGGGCTGAGCCTCCCACACCGATCTTCACTTCGAGGAGCCGCTACTGTTGTGGCACGGCGTGTGCGAGCCGTCCATCATCATCTGCCCGGTGATGCGCAGCGGCCGATCGAGATCCGTGGCTGCGACCTTTTCGTTCGCGGTCTTCGTCTTGGTCTTGTCCAACTTCCGGTCGACTGTGAGCCACAACAGCGTGGGCTCGACGCGCGGCGTCAGTGCGGATGCTTCGTCCGCCAGTCCTTCAGCGACTCCCACGTCGTGTTCGGCGTTGTCGGATCGCACGACTGAGTCTTCGGACAGACGTAGAACTCCAGCACAGGATGCACTTCCCAGAGCGACACGCGCTTGGGATTCGTGCCGCGCGGGTGCGCCTTGTCCGAGTTGACCTGGTGCTCGTTGTCGTAGGTGAGCGAGCCAATGGCGAGCACCGGCAGGGCGGCATCGCGCACGGCCTGCAACGCAGAGACGACGGCGAGGTGGTCCGCCGATGTCCAGCCGGGCAGCGGGCTCTGGGGAATCACCTCGACGACGATGCCGGTCCATTCGTTGAACGTCGGCGGATTCGGCAGGGGCTCGTTGATGTTCAGGTGGATGTCGCGGCCGTCGCTGGGCGCAGTTGACGCTCTCCGCAGACGAGCCTTCCTCCGCTCGGTGAAGGAAACCGGTGATGGCCACGCGATCGCCCTCGCTGACCGTGTGCGTGCCGGCGTGCTTGTTCGTGAGGGTGCGCGGGAGCTGCTTGTGCACGTGATTGGTCGCGTCCGGATCGGTGTCGGCCTGGAGCGCCTTGAAATCCGCGATCGACAGGATGACGGGCGTCGTCACGGTGGCGATGAACCGTTTGGCGCGGTTACGGAGCTCGTCGTCCTGCTTCGCGGGACCGGTTCGGTTACTGTGACCCTCGGCCGGACACGAGGGATCGTCAACCGCCTCCGTCCCTGGCGCCGCAGCCGGTGAAGGAGGCGGTGGAGGTGGAGGAGGCGGAGCGCCGGCGGTGCGATGCCCAGGCGGCGCAGGAGCGCCGAGCGTAACGTTCTTCGCCCAGACCCATCCCTCCCGGCCATCGGGCGCCTGCACGTGGTAGAAGCCGTTCTTCTTCGTTGGCGAGAGCAGCGTGACGCTCGCGGGTGGGGTCAGCAGCTCGAGGGGCGGCTTCGCCGTCGACGCAGTGGACCGGAGATTGGTGTTGCGCGCAACCGTGGCGGTCTGCTGCGCAAAGGCGGGCGCGGCCACGGCCACCACGCACACCAGTGCCAAGAACCATCGGCGCATCGACGTCGCTCCCTTCCTCCGGGTCGCAGCGGGAAGGCGGTATCGTGCGGTGGGAAAGCCACTCTGTCAAGTGTGCGCGCGGTGCCGGACGTGTGGGAATTGGAAGAAATCATCGGGCCGCTGGACGCAGCCGAGAAAAAAGCGGCGTAGTTCGCTAGCCGGTCATGAATCGGCGTTCATCCAGAAGTACACCGCATAGACTGCCAGCGCGACTAATAAGAGGCGCCAAATCCACTTGAGATATGGGCGGACTTCAGCGGTCACGGCTACACACCAATCGTCTTGTCCGGCATGGGGCATCACGATACACCTCGCCAGGCGCGCTTGTCGTCAAACTTGACCACTACGGTGCCGGTGTCCGCGCGGCGAAGCAAAGGCGAATATGCTAGGGTACACGCGTGCCGATGCAACGCTGCCACGTCTCGGTGACTGACAGCGACGGCATCCGGCATTCGGTCACGTTCACGACGTTCCTCTAAAAGCCGTGGACCGCTGGATAAGCGCGCCGACACCGGGGTCGCAGGATCGGTCAGAGCGGATGAATGCCGAAGAAATGGGGCACGCGGCTTGGCCGCTCGGTAGGCGCCGCCCGGACAAAAGGGCGGCTAGGTTCCTCGCTCTCTAGTGCACATCTTCATCGACGAGTCAGGGTCATTTCAGCCGGCGCCGCCGGCGCGGCCACGTTTCTGCGCCGTCGTTGCACTGACTATTCGTAGCCAGCTCGTCCCACAGTTCAGTGAACGGCTCAAAACTCTCCGCGCCGGCTGGGGGAGCGTCGAAAACGAAGTAAAGGGAAGTGCGCTCAACGAGCGGCAGATGGCGGAAGCGTTGCGCACGTTCGACACCTACGACATAACGGCGTTCGCGGCTGTCGTGGACACCGGCTTGCATCCGCCAGAGCGCATCCACGCCTACAGACAGAAGGCAGAAGCGAGCTTGCTGAATGGGCTCACGCCTCAACATAACGACAACGCGCGAGCGTTCGTCGGCGGTTTGGTCGAGCGTCTCAGGGCACTGTCCGATCAGCTCGCGCTACAGGTCTACACCATGATGGTGCCCGTCGAGCGCTTAATTCGAGAGATGCCAACTTACTATGCGACCCGCGCCCCGAGCGAGGTTGGATCGTTTCATTGGACGCTGGACGCAAAGAGCGACCGAGGGATCACGGCCGCCGAGACGTATTGGCGGCAGCTCGTGTGCCCGTTTCTGCAAACGAACTTCATCACTGAACCCGGTATTGCAGTGAAGGGCTTCAACTATTCGGCCTACGATGCGAGCTACTGCACGAAGTATACGGAGCTACCGGACTACCTGCGCGAGCACCTGCCGACTGGCAAACCAATCAATGGCCGCGTGTCGGATCTAGGGAAGCTAATGCTTGAGCACCTGCGGTTCGAGACTTCAAAGGAGAATGCGGGTTTGCAGGCCGCGGATATTGTGGCGAGCGCGCTGACACGGGCGCTGAACGGGACGCTTCAGATCGACGGCTGGCGGGATCTCGGTAGACTCTTCATCCGACGAAACTCCAAGCCGCCCGTTTCCGTCGTGCAGTTTTCGGATGATGACGACGGCCGGCCCGCGAAGGTTGCACCACCTGTCGCGGTGGTCCTTCGGACGCTGAATAGCTCGGCGAAGTCGATGTGGCCCAGCTAGGAGGCGAGCGGGAGCAAACCGCGTCGGTTCGGCGATGTGAACAACAAGGATTCTGCGATATGCTCGGGTGCGTTTTCTGCCGTGGTTCGCCCCTGAGGCGAGAGGACGTCTGGCCGACGTGGATCGCGGTACCGTACGCTGTACAGTACTAAACGTACATCGTGCGTGTCTCCGAGATCGGATGGCGAGCGCCACAGAAGTACACCCGCAGCGGCGAGCGTGCCGATTGGCGGTAACGACCGGCTGGGACCGAAAGTTACGCAGAACGTGCCACGGCCGTCCCCTCGGCGGCCAGCACCATGCAGATGCTGCGCCTGGCTTCGTCTTGAGCGGGCCAATTGACAATGAGCGCGTGTGACGGTGGCGGTGGATAGGGCACAACGTCGATGCGAGGCGCGACATCCGACCGCGTCGCCTGCACGGTTGTACGAGTGAAGTCGGCCCGTGCAATCGCGCGTCGCTGCCGCTCAGCGCCAGTTTCGTCGCCGAGCGTCCAAATCGCTCCTTCTTCCATGTCGCCGATACGCGCGATCGATACATCGTTATCGGTTGGTTTGAGATAAAAAGCGCGCCACTTGGCTTGGGAGCCGCCGACCTTTACGTGACCGCTATCGAAGATGAAGCGGGACAGCGGCTCAGAGAGTGAAACCTCGGAGGACGGCGCTGGCGCCGCCATCGCAACGACGGTAGTCGCAGCGCTTGTCGCGGGTACAGCGTCAGGCGGAGCGCTGGCGACCGTGTTGACTGACTGGGAAAAGACGCTGGAGAAGATGCGCAACAGTCTCCGGAACAGTCCCAGCAAACGGCGCCCTCCCGTGAATTGGCTCGTGTCCGATTAGGGCTGCATAGCCGATGAACGTCGTCCCGTTGATCGTCAAAGACAATTGCTGGCGAGCGCCCAGATCCCAATCCAACGCGATCTGGTTCTCAGACTCCACCACAATCTCGGGTACGTCGATCGAGCGCGGCAGTAACGTTAGCAACTCGAACATCCGCGTGTAAGGGACGATCGACACAAAAACGCCCTCGTTTGCGTGCCCCGCCCGCAAGGCGGCCGCGATGCGCTGAAGGATGATGTCGGTACGGTTGTCATTCGGAGGCGACGCGATCGCCTGCTGCATCGACGCACGCAGCGCGGCTCCCACCTCGCTTATTGCCCGGTCCTGGACGGGTGAATAGGACGCCGAGGAGCCGCTGGCCACGATGCTCATGCGTAAAGCATAACAGCTTCATCGGTTAGCACGGAGAAGAACGAGCGATTCTTCACACCTCGCAAAATTGTGAGCATTTGCCGGAGTTCCGCTGGATCCGTTCCGATTTCTTTGGCAAAGAACACGTCGACGTCGATCATTAGCTGGAACGGATGAACACCATCTGTGCCAGGTGCGAATCGTTGAGTGACGATCGCGGTTGCTCCGAGCGGATCGTGGGCGACCACTCGGCTCAGAAACTCGCTCACGGCCTGCGGTCCTGGCTCCGGCAATTCGGCAGCGGCATTCAAAAAACGGTCAAAAGGGTCTCCCTCGCGCCAGGGCAAGTCGGGGAGCGTGTTGATGTATCGCATCGCAAGCCGATTGACGCGCTCTGGCCGCGCAACGGCGACATACCGCGGCCAGAGAGCCAACGTCTCTTCGATGAGTCCGTCGCCGCCGATGTACTTCCCGACGTTATTGAACGTGAAGCCATCGGTCCGAAACTGGACCTGTCGGCGTCCCCCATCCTTCGACAGCTTAATGCCCTGGAATATCTGCCGTGTCTCCGGAGGCACGACCCGGCCCTGTTCGACACGGAATTCGGCTTGGATGTCGTGCTGTTCCTGAACGTCCGGAAACTCTGGTTGCAGTGCCGTCACAAGGGGCTGCAGCGCCTCCCGTGAGACGGGCGTTGACAGGAGCACGCGAAAATCAATGAGAGCTTCTGTGATTGGCGGCTTACGGAGTTCGCGCGGCGCGGCCACTGCCGCGCATTCTACGGCATATTCTGCCCAGCGCGGAGGACGGAGGCGATCCGTACGAGCGCGCCTCCGAGTGAGGGCATTCAGAGCCGCCGGGCTCGGCGGCCAGGCGCGACGGGAGCAGTGCGGCGTGAGCCTCGTGGTTGCGCGGGGGTTGCAGCGATCTGCTTCGCGATGCCGCGTTCTGCAAACCTGACAGGCAAGAATGCTCGCAAATCCAATCATTTCGGATCTCCAGAGGGACTCTTAATCTGCGGGTTGAAGGTTCGATTCCTTCGCGGCTCACCACCTCCAGCGTGTTCGTTCCAAGCGATCGGGATCCCGATCCCAGGAAGTAAATCGAACCGCGCCCATGCCATCCTGAAAGGTCTTGGCGCCTACTCCTGACGGACCGTCTCCACCGGGTTGACTCGCATCGCGCGACGAGCCGGAGACAAGCAAGCGAGGATCGCGACCGCCCCCGTGAGCAACAGCGCCGACACGTACGCGATGGGATCGCGCGGACTGACGTTATAGAGGATGGCTGACATCGCGTCACTGCCGGTCAAGGCGATTATCGATCCAAGTAGCGAGCCAATCACCCACACGATGATGGTTCGGCCGAGCACAGCGCCCAGAACCTGGCGCCAGCCGGCCCCGAGTGCCACTCGGATGCCAATTTCGCGCGTCCGACGCGAGACCGCGTGAGCGACCAGCGCGAAAACGCCTGTGGAGGAGAGAACGATCGCCAGCAGGCCGAACACTCCGAGCACAGAGGCGGCTACGCGAACCGGAAATAACGGGAACGCGAGTTGGTCCTTGAGTGTGCCGACGTTGAACAGCGTCAGCGCGGGATCGAGGTCAAGCATCGCAGTGCGAATCAACTGCACCGTCCGCTCAGGCGGGAGTGAACCGCGAACGACCAGCGTTGTCCAGCCGTTGTACCGCTGAGCCATCGGTGAGTAGACAGCAGGTGTCGGGTCTTCCCCCAGGGATTGATACTTCCCGTCCTCCACGACGCCGACGATCTCGATAGTGTTCCCCGCAGGAGGATGGCCCAAGCGCAAGCGCTTCCCAATTGGCTGCTCCCCGCCGAGCAGCCGACGCACGAACGTCTCATTCACGACTGCCACGGGTAGCGAGCCGGCCCGATCGTGTGTGTCAATCGCTCGTCCTGCCACCAGTCGCGTACCAGCGGCCGCGAAGTAGCCGGCGGATACCGAATACAAAACGGCCGTGACTCTCTCGTCGCGCGGCGGTGTCGATGCGCCAACAATCGACACGTTGTCTACGCTGTTCCCCACCCGGAGCGGCATGTAATCGATCAAACCTGCGGCGGATACGCTGGGGAGCGCGGCCACGCGTTCGTGGACCTGCTGCTGAAAAGCGCGGCCTCGCGCTTCGCTGTAACCTTCCAGGCCAAGATCAAAGGAGACAGACACGGCGTGCTCGGGATCGAAGCCAAGGTCGAGATGCAGGGCGCGCTGCAGGCTTCGAATCATCAGCAGCGATGCGATTAGCAACATGACCGAGAGGGTGATCTGGGCGGCGACGAGCACATCACGGATGTGCCAGCGGCGCACCCGCTCCACGACGGCAGCGTCCTTTAAGGCCGGCACAAGACTAGGCCTCGTGGCCTGAAGGGCGGGCACAAGAGCGAAAAGCAGGGTCGCAAAAAGCGCGCTCGCCACGGCAAAGAGCACCACGCGAGCGTCGATCACGAGAGAGGTGTTGATCGGGAGGTCGAACGGCGGCTGCCACGTACGGAACAGGCCAGCGAGCCACGTCGAGACGAGCAAGCCGGCAGTAGCTCCTGTCACCGCGAGCAGCAGACTTTCAGTCAGCAATTGACGAACAAGTTGCGCCCGACTCGCGCCAAGCGCCAGCCGGACCGCGATCTCCTTGCGGCGATCTACCGCGCTAGCGACCAGCATCCCGGCGAGGTTGAAGCAGGCCAGGAGCAAGACGAGGGCTGCGACCCCCATCAGGACACCCGCAAACGCTGTGATCGGCCCA
>WNGL01017539.1_pt1 | contig 10403 bp, 6 predicted proteins | sample 5400591 | NCBI WGS metagenome assembly WNGL01 (sample SAMN13153377, study PRJNA577476) | soil metagenome | isolation source: 80 cm soil or saprolite under Garry oak tree replicate 1 | place: USA:California | collected 2016-06-15 | reverse complement strand
ACCCGCTTCGCTGTCGGCTTGAAGTGCAGTTCCTTGAGGACTCCTCCCGTTCCGTTGGTGGCGGCCTCGGCCAGCGAGGCATTGAGCATGTTGGACAGCGCGACCATGCCAAACCCTCCGCCCATCAGGGCGAGAGCCTGGCGTCGAGTTACCGGTTTTGGATGGTTGCAGGACATTAGATTCGTCTCCTTGTAATGGGATGTTCCTTAATCAATGAACAAAAACTCGTTCGAGCTGAGCAGCGCCCAGCAGAAAGACCTCAGCGGCGAATCCTTGGGCTTGTCCTTGGAGTCCTCTTCGTCAGCTGTCGAGATCATCGCCGTCATTAACGACGAGCCCGTACTCTCTGGCTTCGCGTCTCCTTTGACCACCACGGGAGCCGGCGTGGAGGGAACCGTCTGCGCGGCGTCGTGCAAGAATGAAATGGAGGACTTGAGTTCCTCGGGTGTCGGAACTCGCTGATAGGCAATCTCGAATGCCTTGGTCACCTGCGCTTCTTCGCTTGGCCGAAATCGTCGGAGTTGGAAAGTCGAACGTCATTTGAAAGTCATTCGGATACATCCGGCTGATCTTCGCGTAAACGGCGCGGCGGACCATTTTATCGTCGAGGTCTCCGGATGGCCCGCCGATCTGGTTCAGATCGAGTTTGCCCGATGCATAGAGGAGTGAATCCCAAACGCCTTCGGCTTCGAGGCGCTGGCGGTTGGCGCGCCAGAAGAATCGATTGTCGGCATCTTTCGCGAGGTTCGCTTCGACAGTTGCCGAACTGAGCTGGTACGTTCGCGACATCAGAATCTCTTTGTGAAGCTTCTTCCACGACATACCATCGGCACTGAACTTCGCAGCGAGATACTCGAGCAGCTCCGGATTGGTCGGGCGCTCACCGGCCATGCCGAAATTGTTCGGCGTGTCGGTAATACCGCGGCCCATATGCCACCGCCAGATGCGGTTCGCGATAACACGCGCCGTGATGGGCTCCTTCGCGATGGTTTCGGCGAGGTCCAGCCGGCCACTCCCTTTTTCAAAGCGCTTGGCCACGCCGTCGTTGAATATCGATGGATAGGCCCGCGGTGCATCATCACCGAACGAGTACGGGTTGCCGCGCACGAACACCTTGATATCCGACGGCTCTTTCTCTTCCTCGAGTCCGTACACGAACGGATACGCCGGCGGCATCGATTTCTTGAATGCCTCGATATCGGTTTTGGCCCGCGTGACGTGGGCCGAGAGGTCTGCAGTCAGGCGTTTCTCGAGAGCCCAATCGGTGAGTTTCAACAGACCGGGCTTCTTCTTGTCGTCCGCGTTCGGGTTGATCATTCCCAGCTCCGGAATGTCCTGGTCGAAGACATCGCGCCACAGGTAGGTCTCTTCACGGTTGAGGCCCTTGAGGTCGATCTGATGCTTGTTCAACACGCGCTTCAAACCGTTGGGCAACGGATCGAACTGCTCCTGCTCGGTCTTGAATTGAGCAAGGACGACTTCGTTGTCCTGCTTGAGCTTCAGGTATTTCTCGTTAACCTCCGCGATCTTGAGATAGAACTCGTGGGCGGCCTTCTTTGCTTCCTCCGGTGTAGTTCCCGTCCGGCTCACCATCCCTTGCCACGGCTTCAGGAATGAGTAGTTGTTGGGCTTTTTCTTGAGGAACTTCACCCAGCGATCGAGCAGCTCCGCATCGAGCTTGGAGTCGTCCGCGACGCCCTGCGCGGTTGCACGCTTCTGACTACCAACCTTCCACGCGGCAACCATATAGTCTTCGGTCTGCGCAAACAGCATCTGGGCATAAAGGTCGGAAGCCTGGTCTAGGAACTTCTTCAGGTCTTTTTCTTTCGCTTCGAGTTGCTTACTTTGTTTTTCGTACTCATCGACAACGGACTTGGGTACCTGTGGATACGCCTTGTAGTGCGAACTGGCGAAGACGCTGACGAGGCTGTAGTAGTCCCGCTGCGGAATCGCATCGTACTTGTGGTCGTGACAGCGTGCGCATCCCACGGTCAATCCGAGAAACGCTTTTGTCGTCACATCCACTTTGTCATGCCATTCGTCGGCGCGTTCGATGGGAGCCGGATTGTCTTGGTAACTCCATACGCCGGTTCCATGCATGCCGAGCGCGGGAATCATGCCGGGGCGAACCTTCTCATCGAGGAGGTCAGCGGCAAGCTGCGCTTTGATGAACTGATCGTAAGAGAGATCGTCGTTGAGAGAGCGGATCAACCAATCTCGATAGATGTAGGCGAACGGATACTTTTCTGCGCGATCGGGCTGCTTGGCGACGCGATAGTCGTCTTCGCCGTAGCGGACGACGTCCATCCAATGCCGTGCCCATTTTTCACCGTAGCGCGGAGAAGCGAGCAGACGATCGATGACCTTCTCGTACGCATTCGGCGACTTGTCCGCTTCGAAGGCTTTCGTCCGGCGATCGGCCACCGGCGCGGGTTTCAGGCCTTCCTTTTCCAGACGGGCTAGAACGAACTTATCAACGTCATTCAACGGCCACGCTGCATCCTTGACCTTAGGAACTTCCGGCTTGGCGAGCGGTTGAATTGACCAGATGTGCATCTGCTCGTCAGTGAACTTTTTCGCGGCCGTCGCCTCCACCGGCCAGAGCGCGCCGTCCTTCACCCAGTTGGTGAAATCGCTGATTTGCCCATCGGTGAGTTTTGCCGCGCCTTTCGGCATCTTCAATTCGCCATTGTGCTTGATCGCGGAGATCATCAGGCTCTTTTCGGGTTCGCCGGCAACAATTGCAGGCCCGGACTTTCCGCCTTTGACGATGTCGTCTCTTGAATCAAGTCGAAGGCCGCCCATTTTCGAATTCGTGTGGCAAACAAAACATTGCTGAGCCAGAACCGGACGGATGCGTGATTCGAAGAAATCTTTTTGGTACGCGGGATCGCTTTTGTTTACCGCCGCGGCCTCTGTGGCATCGGGCCAGTACGCGCCATCCTTGATCCACGTACTGAAGTCGGCGACCTGCATAGCCGTGAGCGGAGTGCCGCCCTTAGGCATCTTCAGATCGGTCGTCTGACGAATCGCAGTGACGAGGAGGCTTTTCTCCGGGTCGCCGGGAACGACGACTTTCGCGAGTCCCTCTTTCGAGTCCAGACGCAGCCCTCCCATCTTCTCGTCGGTATGGCATGCGTAACATTGCTGAGCCAGAACCGGGCGGACTCGGGTTTCGAAGAATTCCTGCTGTGCCGAGGTTTGCAGGAAGAGCATCAGGAGTAAACCGGTCATTTAGATTCCCTCCAACTTGTTTTCGGAAAAACCACAAAAAAGCACAGAAGACGCAAACACCAGCTTTTTCTCTTTTGTGTTCTTTGTGCCTTTTTTGTGGCTATTCCCTCCGTTTAGAACTCGTAACGCAAAGCGAACTGCATCACGCGCGCCGGGGCGGCTTGCGTGAACTGACCGAAACTGGACGGCGAATTGGCGTCCAGAGTGAGATTGGTAAAATTCACGTTGTTGAATGCATTGAAAGCTTCCGCGCGGAACTGGAGCCGGTGGCCTTCAATCGGCATCCGGAAGACTTTGGTTACCGCTAGGTCGGCGTTCACGAAGTCGTCCAGGCGCACGGCAGCGCGAGTTCCGACCTCACCGGGCAGCATGGGTCTCCAGTTGGCGGCTTCGGTCGTTGATGCAAAGATGCTTGGGTTTCCGAATTGATTGAAGCCGACCTCCGATTTGTAAGGACCGACCGCATAAGCGATCGTGTTGAACGAGAAGTTGGTCGGCCAGAGCCCCGTGTACGCAACTGCGGTGGGAAGGCCCGAGCGATACCGCGTGATTGCGGACAACTGCCAACCGCCGGCAAGTTGATCCAGCCAGCCCGGCGCATCGGACATGAAGGGTTTGCCCTTGCCAAAAGGAAGGTCATACAGAACGTTGCCGTTGATGTTGTGTCGGATATCGAAGTCGGACGAGCCGCGGAATGCCCGGTAGTTGTAGGGGTTCAGCATGATGCCGCCGGCTGAACCGCCGCCGGATTCTGGAGCTCCGCCGTTGTCGATGGAATGGGAGAGCGTGTAGTTGAAGTCGAACGAGAACCCTTTGCTGTAGGGCTTGCGGATCGAAAGGGTGCCGCCGTTGTAGCTGGCGAATCCCGTGTTGGTCCACATCGACATGCCGCTGCTTTGAATCGGATACAACGTGTAGCAGCCGGTGACGGTGATGCAGTTCGGGAATTTCGCCGAACGGAGACGATCCAACTGGTGAGTGGTGTCGGCCTCACTGCCCGCCTGCTGACCCCAGAGCAGGTTGTAGTAGTTTGCCGACGCGCTGCCCGGAAAGTAGTTGTCCTTCAAGCCGGGGAACATATCTTCCACGAACGGATTCAGAGGTATCAGGCCGGGGTTCGTCGCGACCGCTTTGGGATCAATCCCGGCGTCGTGATAGCCGCGCATCGTCTGGGCCATCTGCTTCCACGTTATGCCAGACATCTGATCCTTGAACAGGATGGCCCATCCGCCCGCGTCGATCTGCATCAGAAGGCTGCGGGACAAACGGCCCGCGTAACTCGCCTCCACTGTAAGCCCGCCGGGCAGTTCACGGGCGAGCGACATGTTGAAGACCATCGAATATGGCGTATGGAGGTCGGTCGAGATTCCCATGTAGTTGCCGCCGATGAAATTGACTTCCGGAGGGGTGTACGGGAACGTGTGCGGGGAGGCCGACGGAATGGTCGGGAGAGTCCCTAGGTAACGCGGACCGGTAGTGAAGTTCACGGAAGGTCCGAGGTTCTTGATATCCGTAAGACCGAACGACGCGGCTGTATCAAACTGTGTAACGAGATCGCTTCCGAACCGGTCGTACATCAGCCCGCCGCCGCCGCGAATGACGCCGCCCTTGCCCAGGAGCTTGCCGAGGAAGCCGTCGCTCTGGTTCGGGTTGTAGGCAAACGAAAGGCGAGGCCCGAAATTATTCTTGTCCGGCTTGTACCAACTGTCTTTTCCGTTGGCAGGACCGTTGAAGTCATACGACATCAGAGCGTGGGGCAGAGCGTTGCTGGGAATCCCCGCCTGCATACCTCCGAGGCGTTCGGCAAAGAAGTCCTGAAGAGGAAAAACAGGAGCGACCTGCAGGCCGTTCCTTTCGTAGGGAACTCCGAAGTTCGTATAGCGCACGCCGTACGTGAGTGTCAGACTCGGCGACGCACGCCAGTTGTCGCCGAAGTAGAGTTCAAATTCGTTCGACGCGAACTGCCGAATCGGAGCCACACCGATCGGAAGAGCGCTGCCGTCATGCAGGTAGTTGTACGTCATCGATCCGCTGGTGATGACACCGAACACGTCGCCGAATGCCCGTGATGCGGATGAACTATCGCTCAAGCGAATGCCGGGATTGCCGGTAGTCGACGCCAGATAACTTTCGGTCGCGTTGACGATGTCGGCGCCGAGGCCAGACAGACTGCCGCGGCCGTAGGAATAACGGGGAAAGGCGTTCTGGAAATTCGTCCGATTGTTGCGAACGAGCCTGAAGTTCGCGCCAAACGTCAGCGTGTGCTTCTGGTGAGTCCACGTCATGTCGTCGGCAATGTTGTATGTCGGCGCGACGCGCTGGTAACCGCGCGTGTAGTCCTGAAGGGAGTCGATGCTATCGAAGGTGAACGCGGTTGCCTGCGACCCTGTCCGTTCGAGACCGATTCGTGTCAGCCCGAACGTCACAACATTCACAAGACCAGAATTCAGAACAGCGGTGTAGACGGCCGCGCCGCCCTTGCTGTTATTGAGGAGCCGCGACGTGGGGACATCACCGGGATACTGGGCGAGAATTTCGTCCTTCTTGCCGTCGGCGAGCGTGCCGCGAACCGACAATGTGTGGAGACCCGCTTTGTCGAGCTTGAAGTCCATCTTGCCGACATAAGCTTTGCTGTCGAGCTTCAACGGCGCGTTGAACCGGAATACGGAAAAGTTCAGGCCGCGGTCGATTCCGGAGGCCGGATCGTTCGCGATGGGCATTTTGTTGAACATTGCCAGCATCGCGGGACTCACTCCGACATGAAGAGGATCGATCTCTTTAAGCTTGTCCGGAGTCAACGATTGGGTTGCGCCATCGTTGGTCTTCAAGGTGATGATTCCCTGCCTTAACGTGTCGGACGCGACCTTGCGAAGCTGGTTCGACGCGCTCGAGTCGATCCGCTGCTCGTAGTTTGCGAAAAAGAAAATGCGGTCGCGGACGACATGTCCTCCCAACGATCCACCGAATTGATTCCGGATGAGCTGCTCGCGGGGAATGCTGGCGCGGTTGCTGAACCAGTTGTTCGCTGACGTTGCCGTGTTGCGGTTGTACTCGTACGCGGAACCGTGAAAGGTATTGGTGCCGCTCTTTGTAACGAGAGTGACCTGGCCGCCGGAACTACGGCCTTGATTTGCATTCTGACCGCCCACGGTGACGCGGAACTCCTGAACGGAGTCGAGCGGCACGGGCAAAGCGGCATTAAATCCGTTCTCACGAAAATTGTTCGATGAATTGAAATTGTAGCCGCCGGTTGCGGCATTGCCTCCACTGGTCTCGAGACCCGCCGTCTGGTTGTCGTTCACATCAACGCCGTCCAGCGTCACGTTGTTTTGATCGCGACGCGCGCCTGCAACCTCGCCGCTCGGCGTGACACCCGGCTGGAGGCTGAGCAGTTCGACGACGTTGCGTGTCTGCAACGGCAACTGGCGCACTTGAGTTTGGCTGAACGCATTGCCAATCGTGGCGTCCACCGCGTTGATCGTGGCAGCTTCCGCTTCCACGTTCACGGTCTCGGCAACGGTCGCCACTTCCATCTTGACGTCGAGGCGTGTTGGCGTATCGACGAGAAGGTCGACCCCTGTATGGGTTACCACTGCAAAGCCCGTCATCTGGGCCACGAGAACATAAGTTCCGGGCGGGACCTGGGAGAATTGATAGGCTCCGCGTTCATCCGTAACGATGCTTCGCTTGAACCCCGTTTGCTCGCCCACCAGCTCCAGGACTGCGCCGCCAATGACGCCGCCCTGCGGATCGCTGACCGTACCACGGATCGAAGTCGATGCCTGGCCGAAAGCCGTGGCTGTTATAAGAAGGATTGAAGTCAGTACACAAAGAATCCGATAACAAGTCATGTGAAGTTCCTCCGCGCCTAGGAAAAAAATTAATCAAGAGGTGACGGCAGGGTCACAGAGCTCAGTCATGGAGTTAGGAAGCGGCCGCTCGCAAAAACGCGCGCAGCCTGTGCCCCACAACTGGCAATGCAAGTACCAAATCGCGAATTCTCGTTATCTTGATGCACCACAAGGAAGACTGCGCGGGAAGGCGGGAAGATAAGGAAGGCGCAAGTAACAAAGATGTAACTGGCGCTCCAAGAGTGTCGGTCCTGGACACCGTAGGTCCGGTCTATGACCGCCGCTAAAGTGCCAACTACTGCGGCGGTGGTGCGGGCGTGGGCGTTCTCGGAACGATGGTGATATCGCGCAACGCGACTGTCTGCAGCTTGCCATTGAGGCGAATGAGAGCTTCATTCAGTTCGAGCAGGGTGCCCCGAGAAAGCTCGAGGGAGTGCTCGTCGGGTTGATACGTCATACCGCGCGGATAGTCCACAAATGGAGTGCGTGTTTGTTCGATGTGTGTTCCCAGGATATGCGCTATTGGCAGATCGCGAGTGAAGTCGACGAGCCTCTGGTTGCTTTGAACGAAGGCCGGGAAATCCGTTACGTAAAGCCGGCCCGGATAAACGCTGTCGCCGGCCAGGAGGATTCCAGTCTTGCGATCGTATATCGCGACGCCGGCATCGTTGTGGCCGGGGATGGGTATGACGTCCAGTGTGCGGTCACCCAGATTGACCAGGCCGAGACCTTCGGGCCACTTCGAAATCCCGAATGCCTTTTGGTTATCTGCCGGCGTGGATGCGACGAACTCCACGTTCGGTACGTTCTTGAATTGCGGATCACCCGCCGTGTGGTCCCCATGAGCATGGGAATGCACAACCAGCAACGGAATTGGATCTCTGCCCTTGCGCTTCGACCATTGCGCAACTAAATCCAGCACAAACCTACCGGTATCCACCTCGCCCGCACCGGTATCTTCAAGCAGCGCCCGGTCGCGGCCGAATATCAAATAGAGGAAGGGCTTTTCATAATGAGTGCAGCCCGACTCGCGGATGATTAAAAAATCCTCGTTGTATTCGTGAACCTGCCATCGCGGCATTTCCAGACAGTTCGGACCGCCTGTTCGCCACTGCTTCGGTAGCGTGCCCGGTTCGAGATCCGCCGCATTCAAGCACGCCGCCGCTGTAAAAAGGAAAAAGAATAAGGCCGCGCGACCGGTGTGTTGGGAACACAGCGGCCGCATGGAAGGAGAATTATTATTGGTTGGATTTATTTCGGTAGGGTTGGAATTAGTTATGGTCATGCAGAAATCTACCATGCAAGAGAAGCACCTTTTACCGAAGAAACGCAGCGCGGCCTCATGCGATTGGAAATCCAACACCGGACGCCCGGAGGCAATCTACAGAAACGTCGCGAGCGATCTCATAGTCCGACAAATGTGTAATTCTGATTTCAATGCGTTATCAGCGACGGCAATTAACTTCGAGGATGAATCTGTTCTGCATGCGCTCATCACGCTGTCCGTCCGCACACAAATTCATTCTCGATGGCCGAATTTTGTCGCGGAGTCGGAGATCAGATTGTCTGTTGCGGTGGCTGGAGTCGAGCGAGCCTTCGATAAATGCGACGAGAATGTAGCTACAACAATCCTGTGCGGTTCCGTGTTTCCGCGCAGTTAGCCTCTGGCATCCGCATTGCTACGACGCCGGGCATGAAACGTTACGTTGTTCTGCTAGCTTTCTTAATGACGACATCATGCGCACGGAAAGTAGAAGTGCGCGCTCCGGAGTTCATTCACCGGGAGCGATACTCATACATCAAAGATGGTGACGGTCGTGTGTTCATTGTGACTGCCAATACAAAGGATTTTGACGAAGCCATGAAGGCGATCCAGCCAGGCCCCGCCAGCGTGGATAAGCTGGACTTGTGGGTGATCACACCGCTCGGGCCAGTGAAGAGGGAACCGCATTGAACGCATATTCCGCAAAGGCATCGTCAGTATAGGAGTAGCCAACGCTCACCGGGTTCGGCCGATGCGATGACCGGATGTTTACTCGCGGGCGCGTGCTTGCTGGCGTGTTTCTTGTTGGGACGATCGATGCGTATTACGAAGCGAACATGGATCTGCTGCAGCCCTTGCCTGCGATTGACCTGTACCAGGGGGACTGGCCGATCCGAACCTACGAGGGGCAACATCCTCCGGCTCGCAGCGTGCACGGGAGGTCTGGGCGGGAAGCGGAAATCGTCAACTGCATGCTCGCTTCGGGCACGCTGATCGTCGGGGGAACGTTGCGACACGCCATCCTATTCCCGAACGTTCGGTTAGAAGAGGGCGCCGTGGTAGAGAATTCGCTCCTCTTCCATGGTGTCACGGTCGGGGAGGGAGCACAGCTGCAGCGCTGCATTGTCGATAAGCACGTCATGATTCCCGCGGGCGAGAGGATCGGTTTTGATCGGGCGCGCGATGAGGAACGCTTCACCGTTTCCGACAGTGGCATCGTCGTCATTTCCAAAGGATACTGTTTTGATGTGGGAGGCGGAGTTCAATATTTCGTTCCAGTCCCGAGGGAAATTTAGCCAACTCCTGATCGTAGGATTGCGGCCGACAATGAGAATTCAAGTCAAGCCGGCGCGGAGAATTCAAGCTCGGGCGGCGTATGTAAGGCAAAAGCCCCTCGGTCAAGATTACGTCGACTTTTCCGAACAGTAGTTTCTGTGAATACGCAACATTCATCAGCTCCCGCTCCCCTGCGAGCGCGACATTGCTTGCCAAGCGATCGCGCAATAACGTTTCCCCAGTGATTGTTCTATTAAGTCCGCACCGCCGGCGCCCACAACGTAGGCCGCGATTGTTCCGACCCCCGACAATGTTCGACTCAGAATCTTCTTGCCCGTGTTTTTTCCCGAAACCTCGCCCTTCAGAGGTCGGTGATCGAGAGCGACCCCAACTCCTTCGATCTTTTCTTCTCTGCCATCTGGCGTCTGCAACGTGTGGAAGCGAACGTTGAGGTAGCCTTCTGACGACGCCTGCTGAACATCACCGATTGCCCTTGTGCCAGCGGGCACCACGATCATCCCGTCGCGTTCATAGTTGTACTCGATTGAAGCGACAACAGGCACTTTCACCGCGGTTGTTGCGGCTGCCTCAAGACGCGCCATTAGCCGCGTGCCTGGTGAAAGCAAAGAGGTGTCTGCAAGTGGGGTTGTTGGCGGCGTTCTCAGGGCAGATTCGATCGAGTTGGGCGTTCGAACGAACACTATTGATGACTTTGAACCTGAAGCATCCAGCCGGTTTGATTTGTTGCCATTCCAATCCGGCTGAAGCCGTCGTTAGCA
>WNGL01010977.1_pt1 | contig 10403 bp, 9 predicted proteins | sample 5400591 | NCBI WGS metagenome assembly WNGL01 (sample SAMN13153377, study PRJNA577476) | soil metagenome | isolation source: 80 cm soil or saprolite under Garry oak tree replicate 1 | place: USA:California | collected 2016-06-15 | reverse complement strand
CGCGCGCGGTTTCTTTTCTCCCGAACTCGAGGCCGATGGATTGAACGTCGCGCTGCACGGCCTGGCTGCAAATATTACCGAGCGATTTCGAGTTCCTTGCACGTTCGATGGCGATGACGCTATCCACGTTGGAGACGCATTAACGGCCACGCAACTTTATCACATCGCTCAAGAAGCAGCGATGAACGCCGTTAAGCATGCTGGCGCGAGTAGGATCGACATCGAGCTTGCGCGAAACGGCCAAAAACTAACACTGGCAGTGTCCGACGATGGCTGCGGATTTCCGCAAAAAATTCCCGAGCCGCCCGGGCTTGGGCTGCGTTTGATGACGCATGGCGCCTCTTTAATCGGAGGTAAACTTGCGATCATGCGTAACCAGGATGGCGGCACGCTGGTGACATGCAATTTAAACGCGATCCAGTCCGCTGATTGAAACCCCAACTCTTATGAATCAAAAATCATCCAACGGAGTCGCGCGCAAGCGCCGAGTGTTCATCGTCGACGACCATCCTCTCGTTCGCGACGGACTCGCCAATTTCATTAACCAACAAAACGATCTCGCCGTTTGCGGTGAAGCAGAGGATTCGGCCGGAGCGATTGCGGGAATCGAATCATGCCGGCCCGATGTCGCCTTGATCGACATTTCGCTTAAAAACGAATCAGGACTGGAACTGGTCAAGACATTACAGACCGGGTTTCCACAGGTTGCGCTGATCGTGCTTTCTATGCACGACGAAGAGCTCTACGCGGAGCGGGCATTGCACGCCGGCGCGCGTGGCTATGTGATGAAACGCGAGACCACAAAAAATGTTCTCATCGCGATCCGCCGTGTGATCGAGGGGGACATTTACGTCAGCGATCGAGTCGTCAACTTAATGGCGCGTCGTATGAGTTCGCGCAAAGCTTCCGCAGCGACTCCCGTCCAGCGCTTGAGCGACCGCGAGTTGGAAATTTTCCGATTGCTCGGCCAGGGCCGAACGCCATCGCAGATTGCGGAGGATTTGGGTCTGAGCTTGAAAACGGTGCAGGCGTATTGCGCGCGAGCGAAAGAAAAATTCGGCGTGACTTCACTCACTGAATTGTTGCGCGCTGCCATTCGCTGGGAAGACGCGATGCACGTCAAGTGAGATGTCGGCCGCGCCCTAGCGTAGCGAAGGCGGGTCGATCTAGGAAAATGTTGATCTAACACGCGCCGGCCGAATACTTGCGGCCGCGGCAGAAAGATCTCGCCTGGCCACTCGCAGGTCACAGAAATTCCCCAATCGTTCCAGCATCGCGGGCGGATCTGCCTGGAGCTCTTCGAACTGGAGGCGCTGATAGTTCGGAGAATCAGCGAGTTGCTCTCCGGCCGCAAGGTAGGTTTGAACAAGTTGCGTGCAGTAATTAAGGTCCGCGAGATTGGGCGTGGGCGGATCGCCGGCCGCTTGAAATTTCAATTCACGCTCGCGAATGCTTGATGCCGCCGCCTCTGCGTCTCGGACCACGTGGACAATTCGCGCTTCGGGAAAAATTTCCAGCCAGGCAGGAGCGAACAACGTGGTGCGCGGTTCCTTCCAACCCCATCGCGCACCGAAATTGAACTGCACTCGGAGCCAAAGTCCTTTGGGATTCCGGCGGTAACCAAAGATTCTAGCGAAACCGCGGCGAACGTTTGTCCGCAGATAGGAACTGCAATCCTGCTTCCCTTCTGCGGTCCCGATCCATTTCAGGAATGGCTGCGGATTATACCAAGCGGCTCCAACTCGCTGCAGATAATCCTCGTGCAATTTTTGCAACGGTCGCGACTCACGATGACTATCGAGGTGCTGACCAATTTGTAATCCGAGTAATTCCAGCGCGCGGGCGGTCGCAGTCGTACCCGAACGATGCGCGCCGACGATGAGCACAGGCGGACGGTGTCGCCAAACCCGGCCTTGCCGGGCAGCTCCTTCGACTAGTTGAGTCGATTCATCGAAGGTAGAGTGGAAGGAGCTGGGCGACCCAGCTGATTGATGCAATCGGCTGCCCTCCGGTCGCGAAGCGGGTCGATCTTTCATCCGCGGCTGGTTACGCCGTGTAACCGAAGCGTGCGTCCAGATGTTTGAGCGCGTCCGCGGCAAATTCCTGGTCCTCCGGCGAAAGATAATCGCGATAGCCGCCTACTTTGCCGCGACGCACCTTGAACGATTCCGGATTGCGAACGTCGCGTGAGCGTAAGATTTTCGAGTCAAACACCCCGGCCACCTCCAGCCGCTGCATGTTCGCGAAATCGGAAAACTCGAGCGCGTAATTAAATGCTTCCGGATCGGGCGAGGTTTCGCCGAGCGTGCTCAGAAGATTGTGGAAATTTTGCTCCGGCGCAGCGCGCAATGATTCGTAATGTAAAAGGGTAAAGTTTTTGCGGCGTCCGAATTCTGCGAACCAGTTGTTCATCGTCTTGATAATCGACATGATGCCGTAACGCCGGTCGCGCAGGAGATCGCCGATGCTTTTTTCTTTCAACTCCTGCGGCGTTTCACGAGTGCGATGGACTAGTTGCATGTAAAGCGAGACGAATGCGTCCCGCGGATCGCGCACGAGAAGAATCACGTGGGCCCGGGCCAGTTCTCGTGCCGGCACCAGATATTTGCCGCGAACACGCTCCCACAGCGTCGCTTTCATTCGCTGTTCGGCGAAATCGTGCGAAAAAATCATGCGCGGAATGTCCGGCTCATGATAACGGTCGGGGCGGAGGGTGAACGGTTTGCCCGTCCGTTTGCAAAAATAGGCGCAGAGAAAAGTCCGCACCCAGGTGCGTCCGCTTTTCGGCACCGAGATGACAACTGCGTCGCCACCGGAAAGCTCGCGCGCGCGGCTGCTGAAGTTCCATCGGCCAAAACTGCGACGCCCGCGAGAATCCGCCGATTCGCCCGGAATGCGAGCGACTTCGCGCAAGAGCTTGGCGTAACCCTGGGCGAAGGTTTCCAACGAATAGCGTTTCTCGATCAGCTCGCGCCCGCGCAATCCGAAAGTTCTTCGTTGCTCCGCGTTTTGGATCAAAGTGCTGAGCGCCTCGACCCAATCATCCTGCGTTCGCGCAAGGAAACCATTTTCGCCGTGAGAAATGATTTCATTGTTCACGCCAACATCGGACGCGACGACCGCCGTCCCCACTCCCATGTATTGCAAAATTTTGTAACCGCATTTCCCCCGTGTCCAAACCGAGTCCCACAGCGGCATAATTCCGATGTCGAAGCTCGCGAGATTGGTCTGTTCCGTCTCCAACCGCCATGGATCGTTCTCGACGTGCACTCCGTCGAGTTGAAGCGGTTTGTCGGACACGACCTTCAGTTTTAGTCCAGGAAACATTTCGCTCAGCCGCTGCAATGCGGGCTGGATGTGCCGGAGATAGGGCAGGCCATCGCTTAGCCCAACCCAACCGATCGTTACTCCCGGACCGTCGAAGTTTTGCTTTAAATGATAACGCCGAAGGTCGATCGAAGTCGGCAGAATAATTGCTCGGCGACCGGCCGCTTCGGCGAAGCAGGCAAGAAAATCATTGCCCGCCACGACCGCAGCGCAGTGTCTGACGGTTCGCAGGAATTTCTTGAAGTCTTTACCGCGCAAAGGCCGCCGGTGCTTCTGGTCGCGAAACATCACCGCGTCGTCGAAGTCAAAAATGATGCGGCGATTGACACGCTGCAGGAGACCGAGCTCGAATTCGTTGAAGCCGATTGTTTTGAAAAGAACAACTACATCATGCCGACGTGCTTCTTTGAGCACGCGCAGCCGCTCCGTCACGCTCGAACGTCGCGTCGGGACGACCGTCGCCTCGACGCCGAGACCGGCATAGTAATCAAGACAATCTCGCAGACGCAGCCGCGTGCTGGGAGCGTTACCATGTTCAACGACACAAAGTATTTTCATTCAAGTGGCTGCGAAGAATCCCTTTTCCTACAACTTCCTTGCCTGCCATTCCAGCGGTTAAGATCGCGTTCTTCCCGCCGAAGCGCTATTGCGCGCTGACATCTTAAACTGTAGCCGCTTTGCTCTGTGAAGCGCGATGTTGATCTGCCACCATTCGCGTCGCCGGGAGGGCGACGGCTACAGCTCACACTCTGCCCGTGCCCCAGCGCCGGTGGAGAAACCGTTCCCACGGTGAGAACAAAATTTTGTCCGCCAACAATCCGATCACCACAATCACCAGCATGATGCCGATGACTTGGTCCATCGCGTTTAATTCGCGGCCGTAATGGAGAAGGTGACCAAGGCCAAAACCGGTGAGGATCGTTACATAAATTTCCGCGGCCATTAATGAACGCCACGCAAACGCCCAGCCCTGTTTCATTCCGCTGACCAGATAAGGAAGCGACGCCGGCAAAAGGACGTGCACCCATTTGTGAAACGGACCTGAGCCCATCGTGCGGGCCGCCCGCGCGAAGATCGGCGGAATCGTGCGCACGCCGGTATCAGTTGCGATTACAACCGACCAGACCGTTCCCATGATCACGACAAACAACATCGCGCCTTCGGTTTGTCCGAACCACAATAGGGCCAGCGGCACCCAGCAAACGCTCGGCAGTGTCTGCAAACCAAGCGCGAGCACGCCGATCGTGTCTTCGACGAATTTCGAAGACGCGGTCAGCAATCCCAGCGGTATACCAATTGCCAGTCCGATAAAATATCCAAGCAACAAACGCCGCAGCGTTACTGCGGTTGCTTGAAGCAACGTCCCGTCACGAAAAGCGCTCGCGAGATATTCAACCACGCTCCCCGGCGAGGGCAGCAGAATCGGCGACCAGATCTGTGCCCGCACGATCGCGCTCCAGATCGCGACCAGCGCAATGAAGAACAAAATCGCAAGCAACGTTCGTCTCATGCTTCCGCCGGCGTTGTATTTGGCATGTAGCCTTTCAGCGCGCTGGTCAATTGCGCCGCGTGCTGGGCGATTTCGATACTATTGAAATTGCGGGGGCGAGGAAGTTTGACCTCAAAAACCTCGCGAATCCGGCCCGGCGTGGGCGACATGATCATAACGCGATCAGCGAGACAGGCCGCTTCACGGACGTTGTGGGTGACGAAAATAATTGTTTTGCGCCGCTTCTCCCAAATCCGTTGGATGTCTCCGTAAAGCTGCTCGCGCGTCATTGCGTCGAGCGCGGCGAAAGGCTCGTCCATCAGCAATACGCGCGGGTTCGGCGCGAGCGCGCGTGCCAACGCCACCCGTTGCTTCATGCCCCCGGAAAGTTGGTGCACATTTGCTTCCATGAATTTTTCCAGGCCAACCAGATGAAGGAAGAATTTTGCAACTTCTCGCCGCTCGGGGTTGCGCAAGCCAGGCTTTAACCGCAAGCTGAACATCACGTTCCCGAAAGTGTTCAGCCACGGGAAGAGCGCCGATTCCTGAAACATCACCGGTCGATGCCGACCCGGCGCGAGGACCGGTTGATTATCTGCCAGCACCTGACCTTTGTCCGGTTTTTCTAGCCCGGCAATGATATCGAGCAATGTGGATTTGCCGCAACCGCTCGGTCCGACAATGACGATAAACTCGCCCTCCGCGACCTCGAACGAAACATCATCCAGCGCATGGATCGTTTGTCGCTTTTGCTGAAACCATTTCGAAACGTGGTCGACCACGAGTTTCGCAGGGGGCGGACCCTTCAGCTCTTCTTGGAGCGACATTAGGGCGTCTCAAATAATTTCGAAAGATCAGGCGCGGTCTTGATGAAACCGGCGCGCACCGAATTTTGCATGAATTTCTCCACCGCCGCCCGCGGCGTTTCCGATGTGAACGCAATTCGCTTCCACGCCGACGCGATGACTTGTGGCGTCATGTCGCTTTTTGTTTCCTCCAGCAACTCGGCTTTGATCAATGGCGGCGCTTCTTCCGGATTCTTAATGATCCAATCCGTCAGCTCCGCGTGAGCCTGCGCAAATTTTTTCGCGAGATCGCGTTGCTCATTCAGAAACTTCACGCTCGAGACCAGAATGGTCGTCGCGACTTCTTTTTCTTCGACAATTACTTTTCCGGAGTCTTCCTGTTCTAATCGAGACAACCATGGTTCCACCGTCCAAACCGCATCGACTTTCTTTCCGCGAAACAATCCGAGTTGGTCCGGATTTTGGGTCGGCAGCACTTGAGCGTCGCCGCCGAGCTGGTGATTTTCAGTCCGCCTTCGCTCAACCACGCCCGGCACGAAATGTCCTGGGTGTTTCCCAATTGCGGCGTCGCGATTTTCTTTCCGCGAAAATCCGCCGCCGCCTTCAAGTTCTGATCCGGTTGCACAACCAGTCCGGATCCGCCGTTCGCCGCACCGGCAATCAAACGAATCTCCTGGCCGTTCGATTTCGTGTAGGCATTGAGCGCCGGTCCGGAGCCGACGTAAGTTAAATCGATCGATTTTGCGAAGATCGCTTCCATCGCGCTCGGGCCGGCGTTGTAAACGAACCATTCGATTTTCGTGTCCGGACCCAGTCGCTGCTCAAACCAACCTTTGCCTTGTCGCGAAAGCGCGTGCGCGATCACGCCCTGCGCATGCGTGATGTTCGGGAAATGGCCGACCCGAATTTTGGTTTCGCCGGAAACCGGACCGGACACGAACGCCGCGACTAAGATCGATGATGCAAAGATCGACATCTTCATTCGCGAATGTCGATCTTGTCAGCAGTTCGGCGCAACAGCAATCGTCGATGTTGTAGCTGCCGCCGTCTCTGGCGGCAGATTTATCTCAAAGGCCGCGCGACCAGAATTCCCGAATCGCTCCGATACTTCTTCAGGTAATCTGAAAGCCGCGAATCGACGACCACGCGACCGTAATTGTGCGGGGCTGAAGCGTGCAAGAAATGTAAAACGCCGTCGGGGGTGCGCAGCGCGAGTCCGACATGTGATGTCGAATATAAACGGCCGTCGTGTGAAACGATTCCGATGATGTCGCCGCTCTGAAGTTCCGGTTCGATTTTTGCGACGCGATTTTTTGGAATTTGGTAGAGGGGTCGCCTCGAAACATCCGCTTCCATTCGCGCAAGCGGTCCGAGCAGCGATTTGTTCGCCGCCAGGTAACGGTAATGCCGCCACGCAACGGTCATTTCATGCGCCGCGTGCGGCACGCTCTTGCCGCCAAGCTTCGTTGTCAGGTCTTCCACCAGTCCGCGCTTGTCGTTGTCGTAGAGCCAGTCCTCCAAATAATGGAGGCGCGAAAGATATTCACCGGTGCACACGCCGCCACGGTAGCGATCGGTTTCGATGTAATGCAAAAAGTTTTCCGGCGTCCAGTTCGTTTCCGGCTCGTTCAGCATTCGCGCAAACGCGAGCGATGTTTCAAAAAACGTCCAGCAGTCGAGCCCGTTGAAATTGACCGACGGTGACTCAATTCGATTGTCGATCTCGAGCGTGTACGATTTGTAACGCGTGCCGGTCAGCGCTTGCCCCACCACGGCTGTCCGCTCCCCGATCGGCAGCGATTTCCAATTGTTGTCTCTGGCCAGCGAAACCAATCGATTGAATTGGTCCTGCCCTTTGAAAACTGTCTTGAACGGCAACCGCGTCTCGACCGCAAACGCCGTCGCGCAAATCAAAACAATGGGAACAATAAACTTCGAAGCCCTCATAGCGGACAGAACTGAAATCGAAATTGCCGCGCGATCAAGCAATACTGACCCTCACCTACCACTTTGCGGTCTCCTCTCCTCTCGGAGGGAGAGGAGGGAGACATGTCGAATTATCGACGACGCTCGACAAGTTTGTCGCGCAGCGAATACGCCCGCGATTTGAAAAATTCTTTTGGCCGCTCACCCCGGATCGGTTTCATGAAATAGCGCAACGACCGGCGATTCAAACGCGGCTCGTAACCAAATTCCGGCATCAAATCCCGACAGTGCCATTCCGCCCAGCCGATTTCGTCTTCGTGCAGTTCGTTTTTCCATCGAGTCACCGGCGCGGTGCTGATTTCAGTGAACCGGACGCCGGCCGCAGAATTGCCCATCCACGAGCGACCGACTTTCGTTGGATTCAGAACAATTTCAGGATCGAAATTGATCTCGAGATAATCGCATACTCTTTGCATCGACACCTTGGGATCGAGCGCGAGGTCTTCGTAGCCAACGACCAAACCGGGAAGTTCGCGGTCGCGAATCTTTCTCGCCAGCTTTGCTGCGGCCCGCCAATGCGCCACCACGTAGTAAACCGAGAAGCGTCGCGTCTTTCTCGTGCTCTCGAGCGCGATCTGCGCCGCGAGCAGCGCACGCGGATCGCGCATCGTTAGCAACAACTTTGCCTTCGGGAATCGATTAAGAATTGCCGGCACGTAGTTGCGATTGGCCGGTGTTTTTTCGACCCAGCGTTTCACCCGACTGAGCGGAACGCCGACGACCTCCGCGTACGATTCCATCATCAGCACCAGCAAATCTCTGTTCGCGTTTGCCGGATCAAACGCCACGCGCTCGAACGTCGCGAGAAACTCTTTTTTTGGAAACTCGGCGTAGTCCTGCCGGCCGCGGATCGCTTGAAATCCGAAAAGCACGTTCGTCCACGATTCCTTGGTCAAGTAATCGAACTGGTCTCGCCGTCCGCGCGCATCGTATTTTGTCAGCACCGTCGGGAAATAGGCCGTGTCCTGCGGCATCACCAGTAGTTCGGGATGACTGTCGAGCAATGAGACCAGCAGCGTCGTCCCTGACTTCGCCGCACCCGCGATGAAACAGGCGCGCTCATCGAACGGCAAATTTTCCATCGACATCAACCTAAATCTGGTGGCCTAACCACACAAACCGCCGATGATTTACTGTAGCCGCGTACCCTGCTTTCCACGCGTAACGCCGCGAAGGCGGGTGGGCGACGCAACGCGTCGCAGAGCGACGCGGCTACAAATATGCCGGAACAAATTTTGCTCACGAAAACCGCCGTTGCCGAACGCGCCGATGCCTTGTTGGCGAAATATCGAGAAATGATAGGAAGCATTCCGCCCGAAGCCGGCTTCGGCGGAATCTGGGAGAGCGAAATGTTTTTGTTTTACGCGGCGGTAAACCCATTCGCGCCGAAGCAAATTCTCGAATCCGGCCGCGCCCGCGGCAAAAGCACGCTCATCCTTGCACGCTGCTTTCCGGATGCGCGCGTTATCAGCGTCGAATATGAACGACAATCAGAAAACGCCGCCGCTGCGGAAGCGAAACTCAAATCGTGCAAGAATGTCGATCTTCTCTACGGCGATTCGCGCGAAATCTTGCCGCAGGGATTGCGAAATGGCGACGCCGTCTTGATCGACGGTCCAAAAGATTTTCGCGCGCTCAAGCTTGCTATCGATCTACTGCGTACTGGAAAACCGTGCGCGGTTTTCATTCACGATTTCCCGCCAAACTCGCCACAGCGAAAGTTTGTCGAACGCAACTTTCCCAGTGCATTCTTCGGCGACGATCCGCTCTTCAAGCGCTTTCAAAGCTTGGATAGCGAACGCGATCCCCGCCCAAATCCGCAGCGCCGCTACGGAATTTTCGTATGTCTGCCGCCACGACTGCCGACGCCGTATTTTCTATTGCGACTCCAATTAATGCTTCGCGGCAATCCATGAATGTTTGATTCAATTCGCGACGCTTATATCGTCTGTCGCCTGTGCCGAATCCTTTTTCAAGAAAGCGCAAGATAGTTCGCCAAACTTCTTCGGGTGGCGCGAAGAAATCGACGCGAGTAAAACTCCGCCCTGGCAGCGATTGGACCAAGCGCAATTTCATCACCAGCGTTTGGATCCCAACGCTGTTCACGAAACGTTCCGGCGCGCGCGCGCGTCCGCTGTTTCCGAAAGTGCAGCCCGGTCAGATTGGCATCACCTGGATCGGGCATGCTTCGTTTTTAGTTCAAACGTACGAGGTCAATGTACTGATCGATCCGATCTGGTCGATGTGGCTCAGCGTTATCAAGCGATTGAAGGAGCCCGGATTTCACATTCATCATCTGCCCTCGATTGATTTCGTGCTCGTGACCCACGCGCACTTCGATCATCTCGATCGCCGGACGTTGCGCAAAGTCGCATCCGATCAGCCAATTGTCGTGCCGGTTGGCGTCGGACGACTGGTTCATCGGCTCGGTTTCAATATCGTGCACGAACTTGATGAATGGCAGACGATCGAGCTCGGCCCGCTCAGAGTCTCGCTTACGCCCGCGCATCATTGGGGCGCGCGCTTTCTTGCTGATACTCATCGCGGCTTTGGCGGTTTCGTAATCGGCGCGAACGGGCGCTCCGTTTTTCACTGCGGCGACAGCGCTTACTTCGAAGGATTCAAGGGAATCGGCGAACGCCACAACATCGAGATCGCGCTCCTGCCCATTGGCGCTTACGATCCGCCGCTTGCGCGCGAAGTGCACATGAATCCGGAAGAAGCGGTGCGCGCATTCAATGAGCTCAAAGCAAAAACACTCGTGCCCATGCATTACGGCAGCTTCCGTTTGGGTT
>WNGL01010976.1_pt1 | contig 10404 bp, 7 predicted proteins | sample 5400591 | NCBI WGS metagenome assembly WNGL01 (sample SAMN13153377, study PRJNA577476) | soil metagenome | isolation source: 80 cm soil or saprolite under Garry oak tree replicate 1 | place: USA:California | collected 2016-06-15 | reverse complement strand
CGTCAATGTGGTGAAGATCACCTTGGAAAAACCGCTGGATGAAGGACAATGGGCCGCAGGCTACAAGATCGACCTCGCCTTGGGACCGGACGGGGCGACTCCCGCTGGAACTGGTGGCTCGCTCGGCTCCGGAGGGTTTGGAACATTCCCGATCAAGGAGGCCTACGTGGTGGTTCGCGCGCCGGTCGGTAACGGGCTCGACTTCAAAATCGGCCGGTTTAACTCGGTCATCGGTTACGAAAGTTTCGACTCGGCGAACAACCCGAACTTCACCCGGTCCTACGGCTATACCATGGAGCCGACGGAGCACACCGGCGTGTTGGCCAGCTATCAGTGCAACAAGCTGGTGAGCGTCTCCGCCGGCATCGCCAACACCGCCACGACACTGGGCCTCAACACGCGCTCGACTCGCTCCGAATCCGCCAAGACCTACCTGGCTTCTGTCGCCTTGACCGCGCCGGATGACTGGGGCGCCATCGCCGGCTCCTCGCTTTACACGGGCGTCATCGATGGCTTCGGCTCAGCGACCGAAGATCAAAGCAACTTTTACATCGGCGCTACGTTGAACACGCCGGTTAAAGGGTTGAAAGTCGGCGGTTCGTACGATTACGTTGAGCACCTGGGGTTCGGTGGGCCTACGCCCCGTCCGACTGGGCGCGCTTATGCGGCTTATGCCTCCTTCCAAGCGACGGAAAAGTTGAGCCTGCACGGGCGTTTGGAATACGGTGAAGGCTACACATCAGCGACCGTCGCACGCGACATCTTCGAATGGACCGGCACCGTCCAGTATGACCTCTGGAAGAATGTGTTGAGCCGTCTCGAACTGCGTTGGGACCACGCTACCGATGGCAGCCCGGCTTTCGGCGGCACGGTCCCAGGTGTTCCGGCCAAGAAGAACAACGTGATGGCTGTGGCCAACTTCGTCTATAAGTTCTAATCGAAGTCCGGTCCTTTTCACCCCTCTGCCGATTTTCGGCAGAGGGTATTTTTTTGTATCCGCCTCACGGGCTGACGCGTCAAGCCAGTGGCGACCCACCGGTGCCGGTACGCGCGATCCGCTTGTGAAGGGACGCAGGTCATCCCTAAAAATGCTTTGCAGTCAGTGAGGCACTGTCGATGCGAGATCAGGCTGTAGAGATTTGCACAGACAAGTTTGTAGCGAATCGGGCACCAAAAAATTAAACCTGTTGGAATTGAATGACATAGGACCTTGCGCCGTGTATCGGCATGTCGGCTGCTTGGGAATGAGCCTCCTCGGTAAACCGTTCCTCCGGTTGGGTTGGGGCTGCGGTCGTCCATTCCCGGCCCCAACCGTTTACAATCGGACTGAGGGAGAACCGGGGCCGATGAACTCAATCACCACGACAACCGGAGCCGGCATTCCAGTTCGAAGCGACCAGCGATCGTGCGTCCACCTCTGGTCGGCGGTCGCCATGCCGCTGTAGGATTTTGGCCAGCGAGAACAAAAGTCAACCGCACAGCCGGAGTCGGACGGCTCTTGCAACTCGTTAAGTACTTGTAAATAAGCAGCTTGTGAATCTGACTCGGTCCTGGCACCGGTATTGCTAACGTCCACTGAACACAACCGGAGCACTGGTTCTACGCGCAGGCGTGGCTTGGGTTCCTAACAAACTCAACAAATAAACCTAAAGAGAAATCATGAAGTACAATCGCCGGACATTGGCTTTAGCCACGGCAGGCCTAGTGACAATTCCTTCGGTTCTGCAGGCTGAGGAAAAACCCAGCTCGGTTCTAACCGCGCTCTCTTCAACGACCCTGAGCGGCTACGTGAGTACCTCCGCCATCTGGGAACCGGGCACGAGCACCGCGAACATCCCAGGGCGCGCTTTTGACGGGCCATCTGGAAAGCAGGATGGCTTTAATGTCGATGTCGTTTCGCTTACGCTCTCAAAGCCGCTCGATGAGACCGCCTGGGCGGCAGGATATACGGTTCAACTCTGGCTTGGCCCGGACGCGGCAGGCTTCAACACCTCATTTCCAAATCCATCCGGTGCAGGCGGCGACTTCGCGGTGAAACAGGCTTTTGTCGAGCTGCACGCGCCGATAGGCAACGGCTTGGACATCAAGCTGGGCCATTTTAATTACATCGGCGGCTTTGAACAGCCCGATGCGGGCCTCAACCCAAACTACAGCCGCTCATTCGCCTGGACCCAGGAGCCGGCCAGCCACACGGGCTTGCTCCTCTCTTACGTCGTCAACCCCGTTGTAAGCTTGATGGGTGGCGTCGCCAACACGGTGAACAACGGCGTCAACTGGCGGGCGGCCCGCTACAACGGCACCGTGACCGGGTCACCGTCTGAAACCGAGAAGACCTACATGGCGAACGTCACGCTGACAGCGCCTACCAACGGCTTCGGCTCCTTCGGGGGATCGACGCTGGCTGCCACGATCGTGAACGGCCTCAACAATGCTTCCGGTGATGCTGGCACGACTTTAACCAGAGGCCACACTACGAGTTTCAACCTCAGTGTAACCACGCCAACCCCGGTCACAAACTTAAAGGTAGGGTTCTCCTACGATTACACAGACGGCCCGAATCTGCCGGGTGCGCTGCCGACGGTTGACACCAGAGGCAAGTATATCAACGTCGTAACGGCTTATGCATTCTACCAGGCAACGGAGAAGTTGAAGTTTGCCGGGCGCGGGGAGTACACCAGCGCCAGTAACGGCGCTTGGTATGCCCCATCCGCGACCAGTCAGCACGCGGAGTTGATGGGCTGGACGGGCACAATCGATTATTCGCTCTGGAAGAATGTAATCAGCCGCGGTGAACTGCGCTGGGACCACAGTTTGACGGGCGACCGGCCGTACGGCGGGACAGTTCTTGTTCCCGGTGGCGAAAAGAATGTTGTCACGTTCGCACTGAACATGATCTACAATTTTTGACCGAGCCAGTTCGGTTCATGGGCCCCTTCCTCCCGCGTCGCGGGTCCTTTTCACCCCTCTGCCCCGAAAGCTTTCGGGGCAGAGGGTGTTTTTTTGTACTCAGCACACCATCGGATTCAGGTTCAACGCACTCCGACCCCCGCAGCGCGGAGATCGGCTTCCGTTACGCCTTTGCCTTTGCAGCATTCGGCGAATTGCCCATCCACGACCACGGCGGGAACATTTTTCACACCGTATCGTTTCGCGCGCTCCGACACTGCGCGATCACGCATATCCAGCACTTCCACTTCACAGGAAGGGCAGGCAAGGCGATTGACCAGCGCAATGGCTTCTTCACAGGCCGGACAACCGGCACTGAACACTTCGATTTTTCGTTTTTTTGCCATAATTTTTGGCTCCTCTGCGCTCATTTTGCAGGCCTGCTTCCCGCTGGAGCGCATTCACAACCGGAAGCGGTTTTGGACTGTTTTCGTGGCCACGTGTTCCAAAAGGATGAACCGACCAGCAGCGCCAAGCCGGAGTAAAATAGAAAGCCGGAATGAAGCGTGAATTTGCCGAGCAAGACGCCCGTGCTCGCGATAATTCCCAAGCCTAGCGGTCCGTAGCCGCGCCGTCTTCCTGCTCCGAATGCCTGTCCAACCAGCACGACAGTCAGGAAAAGAACGGTCAGTGGAACCAGGTATTCGGTTCTGGTGAGAAAGCCGAGGCCGACGGCTGAAAGTACTCCGACGTACGCTGGCCAGCACGCTGGACAAGCGACTTTGGGCAACAGGGCAAATAACATCGCGGGAATGAGACGCAGCTGCTCTTTGAGCGGACTTGCATTTGAGCGTCCACGATTTTCCTGATCTGAGTTCGACAACGCGTTGACAATCAGTTCCACCGAAGGAACTCCTGATGATATTCCATTCGCAAGTTGATAAATCCGGCACGCGTCCCCCGTGTTTGGAGCCAATCCTGCAACATCTCGCCCATTGACCAGGATCGCCGGTGAACCAAACTCGCGTGCATAAGCCGGTGTGTCAGGAGAGGACCGCTCCCATTCCGTCCACCTGGCCGGAATTCCCTTTTCCGCAAAGGCACGCAGCAGATTCGTGCGAGCCGCGGCGACATTCGGGCAATTCTTGTCGTAAATGAATTCAATAGACATCACCGCTCATCTCCTTTCCAGAACCAAGGCATTCGAGAATTGGACATTTCGTCAGCGGCCCACGTCCGCGGCATGAATCAGCGAGCTTCCGCAGGACTTTTCTCATCGCTTCCAGCGCGGCGATTTTCTGTTCAATGTCGCCAACCTTCTTCTCCGCACGTTCGCGAACTGTCTCGCAGCTGGTTCCCCGCGCGACGCTCAACGCCAGTAGCTCCTTAATTTCTCTGAGGGAAAAACCCAAAGTTTGCGCGCGTCGGATGAAACGCACTCGTTGAACGGCTTCAGCCGGAAACACTCGATAGCCCGCAGCCGTCCGCGGCGGTTTGGGCAAAAGATTCTGTCGCTCGTAGAACCGGATCGTCTCCAAGTTCACGGCCGCGGCCTTCGCCAGTTCGCCTGAACGCAGCTCTTTCAACTTCATTCTGGTTTCAAGCTACACCCTGGACCTAGGTACGGGGTCAAGGGATTTTTGAATCAAAATTTTTGTCCGCAATTGTGGACAAAATGACCACGACTCCGCGCCTGCATTCTCTCAAAACCATTTGCGTCCAGGGGCCTCTTCCCCCCGCGCGGAGGGGGCTTTTTGCGTTTGCTTCGCCTCATTCTTTGGTCCAAGGAAAAAGGTTTTCCTTTCATTCGTTGGCAGTTCTGCTAGAAGAGGCTCATGGAGCAGCTTGCTGCCGGAACGAACTTTAAAATCTGGGCGTTTGACAACGTCGTCTATGGACCCGTGGAATTGCCCACGCTGATCAGTTGGGTCAAGGATGAGCGGGTGACGGCGAAGACCTGGGTGTTCAGCGAGAAGGATGATTGCTGGCTGAAAGCGGCCACGGCGCCGGAGCTGCGAATGTTCTTCTCGCCGAAAGCCGAAGCTGGCGCCGCCCAGCCGGCCAGCGATGCCACGGGCGGTCTCAAGCCCGGTTCGCTGCGGCGCGTCAAGATTTTCGCCGATCTGACCGACGAGCAACTCGCGCGCTTCCTGCAATTCATGGAAATCCAGCGCGTGCGGCAATGGACCGAAGTCGTCAAGCAAGGCGAGCATGGCGACGCGATGTACCTGGTGCTCGAAGTCGAACTGCGCGTGCGGCTGATGATCGCCGGCAAGGAAACCATCCTCGTGACGCTGAGCGCCGGAGAATTCTTCGGCGAGATTTCCCTTTTCGACCACGGTCCGCGCTCGGCCGACGTGATTGTCAACCAGGACGCCGTGCTGCTCAAAATCTCGGCGTCCGGGTTTCGAAAACTGATCCACGCGGCGCCCGACCTGGCGGCGCCCTTCCTGTTTTCGATGGGCAAGACGCTTACCGCCCGTATCCGCGCCGACAACAAACGCTACCGCGACTCGATCAATTTCGCGCGAACCGCCGGGCAGTGATAACGAGGTTCCGGTTCGGCCCGCCCGCCATCATGCCTCACCGATCCGCATGGCCCTGACGCCCGAACCAGGATTTAAGCACCGGCTAATTCTATTCGCCTTCAGGATGGGACAGCTGACGGGTCAGCAGCGTACACCACACTTCGGTGGTGGATCCCCTCTCCCCTTGGAAAGGGGAGAGGGACAGGGTGAGGGGTGGGGTCGAAGCATTGAGCATGGATCTGATCACCGGGGTCGCGACTTTTCCCCCTCACCCCTGCCCTCTCCCCCTCGGCGGGGGAGAGGGAGAATGGGTCGCTGGCCTCGAATGGCTTATTGCCACTTCGTCGTCTATCTTGAAGATCCATCAGTAACCCAATGCGACAAAGCCCGCCCAGCCCCCTCAGCCGTCCTTCGGACACCCTCTCCCCTCAGCAGGGGAGAGCGAAGGGGTGGGGGAATTCGACCCCACTGTGAGGTAATCTGGAACTGGCGGCCCTTTCGACTGCGCGCGCTCCCGCCATCGACGGGCTTTGGGGTTGATGGGATAGCCAACTTTGACTCGGGAAGCCGGTCGAGTTGAGCTTGCAAAATTCGTCCGGCCGTTTTGGTTGGCCGCGACTCCTTCCCCCTCACCCTGGCCCTCTCCCTAAGGGAGAGGGAACAGGCATTCCGCGCGGCGACGCGTCGAGGGGCTCCGGATTGGCGAAAGCGCAGCGTACGGTTCTCCCTCTCCCTAAGGGAGAGGGAACACGAATCCCGCGTCTTTCTTGGGTCGGGCGTCGCTCCCGCTGGCGCCGCGCGCTGCGCAATTAAATAATGCCCAGACGCCCGCACGACCCAGCGCGTTCGATTCGCCAGCAAGCGGATAGCGATTCTCCCTCTCCCTGGGGGAGAGGGCCGGGGTGAGGGGGTTTGTCCTCTATCTGAGAGCCGCCTCGAATAGCCCCCTCGCCGGGCAGAGAGCAGCCGCGGCTCGAGGACCGGTTGCTAATCGCCGAAAAGCTTTTTCAGGTTTTCCCGCGCTTGCGCCTCCCGAGGATTCTCTCCGGCCTTGGGCGTCCAGTCGCGGCGGATGAAATCGAAGTACTCGCAGAAATTGGCCAGATGTTTGTCCGCCACGGGGTCCGCACGGCGGTCGCGGCATTGATGGGCGACGCGTGGATCGTAGCTGACGCAATTCAGGCAGACTTTCAGATCGGCGCCGCACTGGTGACAACTTTCCGTGCGGCCCGGCAGGCCGGGCAACCGGTATTCCCAGCCGCAATTGTGGCAATGTCGGGTCATGACGTTACCTATGGCTTGAGGTTTTCAAAAATGTGCCGGTAGAATTCCGGGTGGCTCTCCCAGGTCTGTGACGTGATGATTTTTCCGTCCACCACGCTCGGCCGGTCCACCCACGTGCCACCGCAATGTTCCAATTCCAGCCGCACATTCCGGTAACAGGTCAGCCGCCGGCCCTTCGCCAGGCCGGCGGCGATCAGGATTTGAATTCCATGACAAATGGAGAATATCCACTTATCGCGTCGATGGAATTCCTGGACCATCCGGATAAGCCCCTGATGGTGCCGAAGAAATTCCGGCGCGCGGCCTCCGATTAGGAGCACGGCCTCGTAGTCCGGCGCTTTGACCTGCGCGAACGCCAGGTCGCTCTGGATCAAATAGCCGGGCTTCTCAACGTAGGTGTTCCAATCCGGATCAAAGTCATGGATCACGCCATGGAGGCGCTTCTTGGCCGTGGCGCCAATGACGGGCTGATAGCCCGCTTCCAGAAAGCGGTGCTTCGCGTAGTAGATTTCCAGCGATTCACCGGCGTCATCCGTCACGATTAGAATCTTTTTGGGCATAGCGGAACTTATTTTCAGGTAGGTTAACGCCGTCGGGTTTCGGAAAAAAGTCTCATTTGCTTTTCTGTCGGTCGACCGGCGCAGGACAAAATTCCTCTGCGAGGCGGTCTTCTGGTGCGTGTGTGGAAGCTAGTATACGACCGTCTATGGACGGGTGCGTCCTTTCTCATTAACACCCTGCTTCAGCGGGGTGAGCATGATGGCGGCGGTATTGAAACCGTTTCGTATGTGTTTAGCGCAAGGGTAGGGATGGCGCGCCGCGCCGTCCGCGCCGCGAGGTTGCGGCGCAACGTAGGGCGTGGTTCGCACGTCGCGCATGGTTTGTTCCGCCCGCTCTGACGCGGGCGGGGACATCGCGGCGCGATGTCCCTACCACGTTAAACACATACGAAGCGGGGTGTTAATGAGAACCGCGTTGTGGCCAGGCGGAAATTCGGCGCGCGCCCCCAGTCCGGGCAGGCGCGCTGGCCCCCCCTTTATTTGGAAACCGGCTTTTGTGCGGCCAACAATTTCTGAAATTCCGGTGACTGGCGGATGCCGGCGACGTTGAAGCGAGGATCGGTAAGCGCGTTGCTGTATAAATTGGCGGCCTTCGGATCCTTGGCGAGACGTTGCGCGCTGCGTTTCAATGACTCGGTGAGCGAGGCGATGGCCTCCGGCTTTTTGCTCAGCGCGGCCTGGATGCCGGCCAGGTCGAACCAGGCTTCAGGGTTGTCGGGCGCGAGTTTGACCAGCCTGGCGAGCGACTCTTCGACGCGGGCCGGCTGGCCCAACTGATTGAAACCGTTGGCGGCGAACAACAGGGTATTGAGGTCCGCCTGCGGATTGGCCAGGAGCGATTCCAACAGCGGCAACGCTTTGGCCGGCTGCTGCAGTTGCTGGTAAGCCTGCACCAACTGGAAGATCAGCGCCGGGTTGCCCGGCTGGACGGCCAATTGCTTCTCCCACTGCGTCACCATCGCCTGAAGCTGGCTGGCGTCCGGACTGCGGGCGGCGAAGTTCACGGCCTCCCCTGGCGGCGGCAACTGCGGCGGCAGGCCGGTGGTTTGCTGCTTGATGCGCTCCAGCTCATCGACCAGGCCTTTCATCTGGCCGTTATTCGGGTCGAGCTTCTGGGAGGTGACCGCGATCAAACGCGCGTCTTCAACCCGGCCCAGGCTGATGAGCAGATTGATGTAACGAAAAACCGCCTCCGGGCTGTATGGACAGAAGGCGTAGGCTTGTTTGAAGGCGAATTCTGCTTCCTTCAGCGCCCGCCGCTGCTCCTCGGCCGTCTTCGGATTCTGCACGTGCCAGTTGTAAAGGCCCGCGATGGAGCTGCGCAGTTTGGAAAAGGCTTTCTGTCCGTCGTTGTCCCGGATGAATTTCGGATCGCCGTTGAATCCGCGATAGTTGCGCCGATTATAAATCTTCTCGGCGAAGGCGCAGACGTTCGACACGCTGGTGTCGTAGGTAATCCAGTTGCCGATCAGCCGCTGCGAATAGTGGCTCCAAAACTCGTGGTCCTTCTTCACCATCTCCTCGGTCAGTTCCGGCAAGGGATCGCGGTTGATCTTCATGATGATGCCGTACGGGGAAAGGTGCGGATACATCCAGTTCAGCGGGAAGCTCTCTTCGACGTAGAATTCGTGGTCGGGGTTCTGGTCAAAGATCACTTTGGTCAGCAGGCCGTTGATCGCCATCACCGCGACCTGGCCGGAAACCTGGACGTGGTTCTCGACGACTTTTACGTCCTCGCCGGGCTGGATTTGCCTCTGTTCGTTCGGATGGGTGCGATCATGTTCGAGCCGGCGTTGCGCCTCGGTCAGGTACTCCGTGAACGAGCGCTGCGACTGCTCGTTAGAGGGCGTATGTATTTCCCGGTCGGGATAGACGCCGCCGATGCTCTTGGCGATCGCCTCCGGATAAGCCTCTTCGAGCAGCAGCCGGTTCAGCCGGATGCGGGTGTGGCTTTGCGGATTTTGGTCGATGAAGCGCCGCGTGGTTTCCTTGAGTTTGATGCTTTTGAAACGCTCGGGATCATATAACGGGCCGATCGCCTGGAGCGCCGCGATTTCCTGGTCCAATTTTGCCCGCGCGGCCTGGTTCTTTTCCGGCGGCTGTTGGTCCAGCACCGCCTTCTCCTGGAGCTTTTCGGCGAGCGCCTTTTTTGCCGCCAATTCGCGTTCGAGCAGCCGGTTCAAATCACCGGCCAGTGTGCGGCGCAATGATTCGCTCGCGCCGCCCTGGGCCAGCAATCGCTGCGTCTCCCCGGAGAGTTGGCCGTAAATAAACTTCGAGAGCGGCGCCCGGCCCTCGCGCAACCGGCCGGCCTGCCCGGCCAGCTTGACAAAATCCTTCTCCTGGATCGAGGGCGGAGACTGGCCCTGGCGCAACTCAGCGGCCAATTCGGCCAGGTTCGTGAAGTCCTTCTCCTCGAAGAAGGAGGCGCCCGCCCGCCGGCGCTCTTCGATGTTGTCGCCGAGCTGGGTGAAAACGCGATCGAGCGGCAACATCATCCGCGCGATGAAGTTCGTATAATAGTTCTGCTCCTGCTCCTTGGGACCGCGGAGCAGCTCGGAGAAAAACAGCGGGTCGATCTGCGTGCTGCGGTTGTAATGGGCGCGGATGTAACTCAAATACGTACCATCGGCCAGCGCGTTCTGGGTGATGAGATAAACGTCCCGCCGGTCAAACTGCGGATCGCGCGGCTTCTTGTCGGGCGGAATGAAACTTTCGCAGAAGATCATGTAGGTCGGGTTGAAGCGGCCGGGATCGGTGCCCCCGAACAGGACCGCGTCGCGGTCCATTTCCGGGTAAATGGACTTGCCATCCGTCCCCTTGAACGGCGGCGTGAACATGTCGTGCCCAAACCAGTAGCCGAAAAGATGCCCCCGCTGTTCGTTGTCCTCCCAGTGCGACATGATCGAATAGATTGGCATCAGGGCGAAAATGGCCAACAATCCGGTCATCGGTGCCCGCTCCCGCGCGAGCAGGAGCGCGCCGGTGGCCGCCAGTCCCAGCGCCAGGCCGAAGTAGGCCGTGTAGTGCACGAGCGGATTGGCCGTGGTGATCGAAACCAGCCCCACCCAATAGAGCGCAAGCGCTGAGGCGACGACCAGGCCCCAGATGGCCCCAAAACGAAACCGCTGGTATTGCGTCGCCAG
>WNGL01025211.1_pt1 | contig 10405 bp, 9 predicted proteins | sample 5400591 | NCBI WGS metagenome assembly WNGL01 (sample SAMN13153377, study PRJNA577476) | soil metagenome | isolation source: 80 cm soil or saprolite under Garry oak tree replicate 1 | place: USA:California | collected 2016-06-15 | reverse complement strand
GCTAGCGTCGTTGGCAAGCTGTCTTGGTTCAGCACGCAGTGCGTTGCCGGTCGGAATAAGATCCTCGCTTCGCGTCAGATGAGGTGCAAGGACTACCTGTTACGGCTTCTCACCGCATGCCGTGAGCAAGTACCATATCGAACAGAAGTCATTCGACATCATCTCAGCCATCGCTTGTTGGTATAGCCGCTCCGCTTCTTCTTGTGTAGTGACTCCAACCTTCACCAGAAACGGTTGACCCAATTTGAGGGCGATCATCCAATTCCGACACATGCTTTCATGCGCTTCTGTTCCAGCAGAAAAGTCGATTACATGGGGCGTCATTTTGATGTTCTGGCAACCGGCATCACGTAGAAACTTCCTCAGTCTCAGTGTGGTACCAAAATCTCGTTCTTCAGGGGTAAAAGTCCGCCCGGTCAACTGCAATGCCTGTATGCCTACCTCCCACAGTTTTTCGAGGGCGGGACTGTTGGTCCTGCCCATATTATCAGTTTCAGTCAGACGAATGAGCCCACCAGGCCGGGCCACCTGTACACATTCCTGTACAAAGGTTGGCCATCTCATCGGAGACATAAATCCACCAACTAAGCGTACATTGACCAGGTCAAAGGAGTCAGCGGGAAAATCGCCCAGCCACCAGGTCCACAGGCAATATCGAGCACACGATGAATATTGGAGAAGTCGGGCCGCTCTGGAAGCAGCCCGCCCATGATCTTCGTGATGAGTATATCTTGATTTGTCAGACGAGCCATTTCGGCGGCGCTTTCGGCATCAAGCATATAGGTGTTTTCGCCCTGAGATGGATCGGATGGCTTTTGCATACCAATGCTCCTTCTTTTGGCCGATAAATCGGCGGTGGCCACGAATAAATCGGGCCTTACGCAACGCGAGGCGATGATGGGATTCACCCATCAACCGTCACGGTTTCTCACCACATACTGATAGGGAGTAGGCTACCCCGCAGAAATCAGGGGAGAGTATCTCTGCCAGAACCTGCTGATACAGCTGGTCGGCCTCTTCTTGCGTGGTGATCCCCATTCTGATCAGAAACGGCTGGATCAATTTGAAAGCGACCTTCCAATCCTGGTAGGTACTTTCATACGCTTCCGCCCCCGCCGAGTAATCGAGTACATGTGCTGTGCTCTGGATTTTCTGGCAGCCAGCATCGTGCAAGAGCTTCCTCAACCTGGGAGTGGTTCCCAGATTCCTCCCATCGGGGAAAAAAGTTCTTCCAGCTAACTGGAAGGCACGTAAGCACATTCCCCAGAGTTTCTCAAAGGCAGGACTGCTCGTGGTACCAAAATCATCCGCCTCAGTCAGGCGAACGAGACCCTCTGTATCCGTAATCCGCACGCACTCTTCTACAAATGCTGGCCATGCAGATGGAGACATAAACCCTCCAAGAGTACGAGCATTGACCAGGTCAAAGGAGTTATCACGAAAATCCAATGGCTTCAGTGCATCCATGACTATGAACCTGGCATTGTCCAATCCTTGTACCTGCGCCTGTGCAGTGGCATATTCAACCATTACCCTGCCAATGTCGATACCCACTACCTCAATATCGGGATGGGCAAAGGCTACTTCGAGCGCCCAGCCACCAGGTCCACAGGCAATATCGAGCACACGATGAATATTGGCGAAATCAGGTCGTTCTGAAAACAGTCCTCCCATACATTTCGTCACTAGAAGATCTTGATGCACCAGGCGAGCCATTTCAATGGCGCTTTCAGCATCAATTACATAGGGGTTATCATTCTGAGACGGATCCGACTGTGCCGTCATAGAAAAACTCCTCTCATATAGGGAGATGGCCTTATTCCACTCGAGAGAATGGCAGTTGTAATAGCTCTTCTTCTATCTGTTGCCAGACCAACTGCTCTGCTTGAATAATGTTTATAGGCTGCCCACTCCTCACAGCTTCTATCATAGTGGTAGAAACACGCTGCCAGAAGTTGGTGAGATGTGGCTTTTGCTCCTCAGAGGAAGGCATTACACGTAGCTCAACTTGCTCTCGCTCAAAGAATTCCGCTGGCTCGAATGCTAGCGCAATCAATTCTGCATAGTTCCGAACGAGTGTTTGCCGAAATGGCAGAAAATAACGAGGTTGGGCGCTTGAGAAGAGCAGGCATCCTGCTACACGGTCGCCTCGTAGAATCGGATAGCCTGCCGCACTTTGTTCCCGAGGTTCCCAGCGGGCCGGGAACAAACTTTGTCCCTCCTCTGAGCTGTGGACGGCAAGCAATCGGCCTGTCGTAACGAGATAGCCTGCCAGAGATTCTATTCCAAGAAAGAGCGTTTTTTGTTCCAGGTCTGGATTCCAGGGAGGCGTTCCTCGTCCCACAATCTCACGCAGGCTATAAATTTTGTTCTCATTCGGGCGGCCCTCCATCGTCCCCCTATTACCTGCCCCCCAGGCAGGGTGGTGGGACATGCAGCGTATTACAGTAATTTCCATACCTACACGGTTTGGGTCGAGCTGCTTGAGGGCTTGCTGCAAGATAAGATCGCAGATAGAAGTGAAGCGCAGCACCTGGGGAACATCTGCATGAGCATGCAGGACACGTGAATAGAAGATTGCAGGTATCTCCTGCGAGGATTCCTCTAGACTGAAAAGGCGCTCCGCACGCTCCGCTCCTGTGCTCTCATCCAGGAAATCCCCATACTCTTCTGCGAGCAATTCGCTCAACACCTTGCGATGTTCAGGCAGGGCCCTGAGCAAAAGACGTAGATTGTGCAGACGGGGCTTCGATTCACCAGTAGCCCAGCGCATCAAAGTAACGGGACTTACACCTAACTCATTGGCAATTCTCTGTCTTTCGTGAGGATCCTCTATAATTTTCCCCACCAGATCTCGCCATGTCCGTGGTAAATCTTGCATATTCTTCGCTCTGTTGCTGAAATCACACTCCATACCTCTTCTGGACTTCATGATAGCAGCTAAAACTACAAACGTCAACCATTTTTAGGCTGCTTCTGGACGTTCACCACTTTGAAGCGCTATCCCACTGACACTATGAGCCAATACTAACACTTGTACACAGAGCTTGCCCTCAACAATATCCACTACGACTATATCTCCTGGGGCAAAAGCACCCTGCAAAATCGCCTCCGCCAGCAGATCCTCCAGTAGATGCTGCACAGCCCGGCGCAAGGGTCGCGCACCATAGACTGGATCATAGCCACGCTCGACCAGCAGATGACGAGCTGCAGGGGTGACTTGAAGTTCGATGCCCTGCTCTGCCATTCGCTGCTCGGTCTGCTTGATCATCAGGTCCACAATCTGGCGCAATTGCTCCTGCTCCAGGGTATGAAAGACTACTAACTCATCAACGCGATTGAGCAGTTCAGGCTTAAAGATGTCTTTTAGAGCCTGCAACACCTGTTCATGCATATACCCATCTGTTTCGGATTGACTTCCCTGTTCGTCGTGCCGCCTGGAGGTAAAAGCCATAGCACCGTGATTGAAGTGCGTTGTTCCAGCATTTGAGGTGATGATAATGATGGTTTGTTTGAAATCGACGGTCTGGCCGTGCGAATCGGTAAGACAACCATCATCGAGAATCTGCAAAAGGAGATCAAAAACCTTCGGATGGGCCTTTTCAATTTCATCGAACAAGACAACACTATATGGACGCCGCCGTACCGCCTCGGTCAACTGACCAGCCTGGTCGTAGCCAACATATCCGGGAGGGGCACCAACCAGGCGCGAGGCATGGTGGCTCTCCATAAATTCTGACATATCCAGCTTGATTAAGGCACCTTCATCCCCAAAGAGTGCCCCTGCCAGTGCCCGCGCCAGTTCCGTCTTCCCGACTCCTGTTGGGCCGACAAAAATAAAAGAACCAATCGGACGACGACTATCCCTCAAATTGGTGCGCGAGCGACGCACAGCCCTGGCTACCGCCTGCACTGCCTCATGCTGTCCGATAACTCGTCGATGCAGTTCATCCTCCAGTTTCAGCAAGCGCTCAGCCTCTTCAGCAGCAATCTGTACGACAGGTATACCTGTCCACATGGCGACCACTTCTGCAATCTGCTCCTCACCAACCACAGGACGATTTTCCTGATGGGCGGTCGCTGTGGAAGCTGTCCAGTTCTGTTCAACTTCTCGCAAATCCTGGCGCAGTCGTAGCTCAGAACTACGTTGCTTCGATGCACTAGCAAAGTCTCGATGCGCAATAGCGTAATCCTTGGCCCTCTGTGCTATCGCTATCTCTTCACGTAACTTACGCACCTGCTCGGGAGCAATAGAACGTTGCACACAGACACGCGCTGCCGCCTCATCCAGCAGGTCAAGCGCCTTGTCGGGTTGGTAGCGATCCTGGATGTAGCGCGAAGACATCTGCACGGCTGCCCGTAACGCCTCATTGCTAATCGTAACGTGATGGAAATCGGCATAGCGCGAACGCAGACCTCGCAGAATCTCCATCGTTTGCTCTGGAGTCGGCTCCGACACCTGCACAGGTTGAAAACGACGTTCCAGCGCAGGATCAGCCTCAACCGTTTTACGGTAATCATCGAACGTGGCGGCCCCAATACACTGAAATTCGCCACGGGCCAGCATGGGCTTAAAGAGATTGGAGGCGTCTATAGACCCTTCAGCTACACCTGTCCCGATCAGCGCATGGAGTTCGTCAATAACGATGATGATATTTCGCACATTAAGAATCTCCTGCATGATGCGTTTCAAACGTTCCTCAAAATCTCCCCGGAACCTGGTACCAACAGTGAGTAAGCCAACATCCAGCGCTACCACCCGGCAGGATTGCAAAGGTTCAGGCACCCGTCCCTCAACAATACGCTGAGCTAGCCCTTCTGCAATCGCTGTTTTGCCCACCCCAGCAGGACCGACCAGCACAGTATTATTCTTTGAGCGGCGTGTTAGAATCTGCATAGTGCGCTCAAGTTCTGCCTCGCGACCGATCAGAGGGTCAAGTGTGCCAGCGAGTGCAGCCGCCGTCAGGTCGCGGCTCACCGAGTTCAGTGTCGGCGTCATATCATACTGTGCCTGGTACTGAGGCACAAGGCCATTCCGCCCTCGTCCGCTATGTAGTAAATTTGTAATTTGTAGTTTTATTTGTTGGCGTGCAGTATCCAGGTACACGCCAAAACTTTCCAGCACCCCCACGGCTACACCTTCGCGATCACTCAGCAGACCAAGAAGGAGATGCTCCAGGTCAACCAGTTCGCCATTGAAAAAGCCAGCTTCCTGCTCTGCTCGTGCCAGTACTGCTCGTGCTCCTGGACTAAGCGGTGGATCACTCATTGGCGTCTTGTTGCCACGCCCCACCACAAATTCCAGGGCTTGCTGCATACGAAACGTATTGACATGGAGAGCTGAGAATACTGCTTCTATAAGAGGAGCTTTTACCTTGAGTATTCCCAGAAGGATATGCTCAGTCCCAACTGATCTATGTCGAAGCCTCATAGCCTCTTCACGGGCATACGACAACGCCTGCCGTGCCTCTTTACTATACCGATTGAGTCGGCTCACAATCGCCCTCCTTACGTGCTGGATAAATCTATTACCTCTCCCCCGGAGAGGGTGCTCTACAAACAGAAACAAATAGCCACGAGACCCACAAGGGGTCTCGCTACATTACTGGTCCTTCTAGAATAGATATCGGGCAAGCGGTGTTTTTCTGGAAGGGCATTGGACGAATGGTAGGAAAAATGAAGAAGAAAGTCCACACCCAAAAGTGTGGACCGGGTGGGTTCGGGGGATATGTAGAGACTAGGAAATCTTCTTTCCACTCATCAGAACTGCTACCATGTTCCTTGCTCAAAGTCGATACCAGGTTAAGTGCAAATGCCTTAAGTATTACAGGCCAGGCATTCGCAAGGCTTTGGCTCTGCCTTCCTGGGCCTCAGTATTGCGGGAATCATAGGTAATGGCCTGGTTATAAGCATCGCGAGCTTCAGCATAGCCCTTGAGCTCAAAGAAAGTCTTCCCCTTCCCAATATAGGCATCAACATATTCTGCATCACTGCCTATCGCCTGCTCATAAGCTTCGAGAGCTTCCTGATAGTGTCCGAGGGCGTAGAAGACATTTCCCTTGCCAGTATAGGCAGCAGCAGAACCAGGGTCCAGTTCAATCGCTCGCTCAAAAGCTGCCAGGGCCTCTTGGGCATACAGAGGGCGACTACGGTTATCACGTTCAAAGAGCTTATAGAACACATTACCTTTGCCGACATAGGCAGGAGCAAAGTTGGGATCGATTTTCATGGCTTGCTCATAGGCGCTCTGGGCATTTCCATAACTACTGCGACCGGAGTGAGCATCCCCTATGCCCACATAGGCAACAGAAGAGTCAGGGTCCAGTTCAAGAGCTCGCTGATAGGCATCAAGTGCCTCAGTATATTCCCAGCATTTCACGAGGGCAGCTCCCCGGTGAAGGTGAAAGATGACTGTGCTCTCCTGCAATTGTGCCGCCTTCTCATGAGCCTCGGATGCACGCTTATACTCTTTGAGGGCAAAGAGGGCCAGCCCTCTGCCATCATGAGCAAATGCAGAAAAGTGAGCAAGTCCTTTCCCATCGTGGGTAAGTGCAGATTTGGTATCCAGGTAAATAGCTTGCTCATAGGCTGTTACTGCATCTCGATAACTTCTGAGTGCAGAGAGAACATCCCCCTTCCTTGCATGGGAAAGGGCATAGTCACGATCCAACTGAATGGCTTGATCATAAGCCACGAGTGCCTCTCTGTAGCGCTTGAGCCCAGCGAGGGCAAGTCCCTTGCCGTTGTACGTCGTCACAGATCCTGGACCAAGCTCAATCGTCCGCTCATAGGCTGCCAGAGCCTCCTCGTAGCGATTCAGTTTAAGCAGAGCATTTCCCTTGCCAGCAGAGGCAGCAACAGAACCGGGGTCAAGTCGAATGGCCGCTTCGTAAGCTTTGAGAGCTTCTTCATACCGTTTCAGATCAGAAAGGACATTCCCTTTCCCGGTATAGGCAGCCGCAGTTGGAGCCAGCTCAATAGCTCGCTCAAAAGCAGCCTCTCGAATTGAAGTGCTTGAACAAAAGCAGCAAGCGCTTCTTCATAGCGTTGCAGCTCAGTCAGGATAGATCCCAGGCCCATATAGGCAGCGGCAGACCTGGAATCAAGGCGAATGGCTTCTCTGTAAGCCGCAAATGCCTCCTCAGAACGTTTGAGCTCATAGAGCATATCTGCCCGATGAGTGTGGAAGAGAGCAACATCAGGATCAAGTTGAATAGCTCGTTCATAGGCTTCAAGCGCCTCTTGATAGCGCTTGCCTCTCTGGAGAATATTCCCCGTGTTATCATGGAAGAGAGCAACGTAAGGGTCGATTTGAATAGCCTGGATATAGGCGACCAGCGCTTCATCATCCCCCGGATGCGCGGCTTCATGATCATGTTTGGAGAGGTGAAAGAGGGCAGTCCCTTTCCCATTATAGGCGGCTGCAAGGTCATCATCAAGTTGAATAGCCTGCTCACAGGCTTTCAAGGCTTCCTCATACCGCCCAAGATCGTTCAGCACATCTCCCTTGCCAGCAAAGGCAGCAGCGGAACTGGGATCGAGCTCAATCGCCCGCTCATAAGCACCGAGCGCTTCCTGGTATCGCTTCAGGTGACGGAGAGCATCCCCTTTCGTGCTGTAGGCATCTGCAAAGTCGGGATGAAGGCGCAGCGCCTCCTCACAAGCCTCTAGCGCTTCCCTATGCTGCTTCAGCGCGCACAGAGCTTTCCCTTTCCCATAATGGGCGATAGCATAATCAGGGTCAAGCCGGATGGACCATCCATAAGCGGCCAGAGCCTCCCTGGTGTACTTCTGCTCACGGAGCACATCCCCCCTACCAGCGTAGGCAGCAGCAGACCTCGGATTGAGTTGAATGGCCCGATCATAGGCTGCCTGCGCCTCTTCATAGCGCTTGAGGCCGTAAAAGACCTTCCCACGTCCAATAAAGGCACCAGAAGAGGTGCGATCATGTTGAATCACCTGGTCGTAAACTGCCAGGGCCTCTTGATACCGCTTGAGATGACAGAGGATCTCCCCCCGATTCAACTGAAAGATACTCTTGGCAGGATCACGTCGAAGAGCTTGGTCACAAGCATCAAGCGCCGCTTCATAGCGCCTGAGGCGAAGAAGCACCAGGCTCCTCCCATAATAGGCACCAGCAAGATCAGGAGCATACAGGATTGCCTGCTCATAGGCGGCTAATGCTTCCGGATACCGTTGCTTCTGCAAGAGGACATTCCCTTTGCCATGGTAGGCAGAAGCGACATTTGGGGGACGATCAAGTCGGATCACCTGCTCATAGGCGGAAAGAGCCTCATCGTACCGCCTGAGATAATAGAGGGCATTTCCCCTTCCCAGGTGGGCAAGAGCATAGTTGGGGTCAAGTTGGAGAGCCGCATCAAAAGCGGCTAACGCCTGCTGATATTCCCCGTTTTGATAAAAATGCCACCCTTCTGCGCACCATTCCTCTTTGGTCTTTCTCCCCCTGGGATTACCCCTATGTAGCATCTTGTTCTCCCCCCAAGAATATATGAACTCCCCTACCCACACATCACTTTATTGACACAGTTGTCACACTAGAACCAGGACAGCACAAGAGGAAGGGCATAGAGAGTACTCCTCAGTGCAAAATAGTATTCTCAGGAATCTCCAGCAGAAGCGCCGCTCCAACAAGTGGCGCATTTTCCCCCTATTACCTGTCCCCCGGACAGGGTGCAGCAAGATTTAACTCTAGTGTGGCTCCTTTTATAATATCATTAACCTTCTGCTGTAACAATATCTGAATGAATGAATTATTCAACGCAATGATTTGCTGAAGTTGCTGTTGATAGTCCTGCTCAGTTGGGAACTTTGTAATGAGCACAAAGTCAGAGGTATCGAGAGATTGAAAGGAGCCTATACGGGTGCTGGTACCGCCGATATCAATACCAATGTATGGATTCCCATTTTGAGTTAGCATATTCTCTCTCCGAAAGTGGCCATAAGGCATCTATGGCATACAAGGACAGGGAGTTTTATGCAGATACCCCTTATGCTTGTAACTGGAAGGATATCACATTGCGAAGCCCCGCATTTTAGCCCCACCCCGCCCCATGACACCCACAAGGGGTGTCACTACATTTCACGCTTCCCCCCACCCCAATGTCTCCCCTATGGTCCAACACCGCCTCCCAAGACCAACAGGCGCGTTCGGGGATGGGGAGAGGGGGCAAGGTGAAATGTAGTGAGACCCCTTGTGGGTCTCGTGGGGTTGGGTGGCGGGCCTTCCATTTGCACAATACCCACCCTAAGGCATAAAATTGTACAGGTAAACAAGCTTCCTCATGAGACTTCGCGAAAGGAGACTCGTAATGAGCACATCAGCAAATGGAACCATCGCCCTCATCGGCGCTGGCGAATATCTGCCACCGATTGCATCCGTGGATAAAATGTTACTTGAGCGGATTGGTGATACCCCACATGTAGTTGTGTTGCCGACAGCAGCAGTACCAGATGGGCCAGGAAGTGCAGAACGCTGGGCACGCATGGGCGTAGAGCATTTCACGCAATTGGGCGCAACAGTTGAGCCAGTGATGCTCCTCAATCGCACCGATGCCGATAACCACGATATCGTCGCACGATTGGCTGCTGCGAATTTCATTTATATCTCCGGTGGCCAGCCCCGCTACCTGCTTGAGACCTTGCAAGGAACTGCTTCCTGGCAAGCCATTACCCATATACTCACTACCGGTGGTGTGATAGCTGGTTGTTCTGCTGGAGCAATGGTGCTCGGCAGCGCAGTCTTCGACTTTCCCCGGGTGTGGCGCACAATACCCGCACTCGGCCTTGTCCCCAGCATTGCCGTTATTCCCCACTTCAACGAACTACCCCGCTGGCTTACATCCACAATCAGCCGCGCAGCCAGTCGTAAGATCATTGTCGTTGGCATTGATGGCACAACAGCTCTCGTCGGCTCAAATGGACAATGGATAGTCCAGGGTCGTGGGAGTGTGACTGTAATCACGCGAAAGCAGAAGAAACGCTACCAGGCAGGTGAGCAGGTGACGCTCCTACCAGCGCCAGCAGATGGAGCAGGTCTTTTCTAAAGCCACCTCATCAACGCCGCTCGTTCGCGGCTGAACCAAGCCACCGCGTCAACGCTGCTACCGCAGCTTCTCTTAGGACGTTCGGAAACGCCGCTGTCGCGGCTAGCCTTCGGCTCATCCGAACGAGAAGCTTACGCCTTCGGCTCAGACGCGGTGCAAGGTGTACGCTCGCCGTCAGATGAGGTGCAAGGACTGCTGGCCTACCTGGTTGAGCTGGTAGAGTGCCGATTTATCTGCGTAGGGGCCAGATTTATCGCGCCCCAATTCATTGGCTCGTCACATGGCGGCTGGTGAAAAACAGCCACAACAGCAGTAAACCACCATCGGTGATAGAGGGACCC
>WNGL01017203.1_pt1 | contig 10407 bp, 9 predicted proteins | sample 5400591 | NCBI WGS metagenome assembly WNGL01 (sample SAMN13153377, study PRJNA577476) | soil metagenome | isolation source: 80 cm soil or saprolite under Garry oak tree replicate 1 | place: USA:California | collected 2016-06-15 | reverse complement strand
CCTTGCGCTTGTTGATGACCTTGCCGGCCTTGACGCCGATCTTGTCTTTGTCTTTCAGCCGCCCGGCGGCCACCTGCGCGGCGATCTTTTCGAGTTCTTTCTCGGTCGCCTCGAGCAGGGATTGCCTTTTCGCGGCACGCTGTTCGCCCAGCGCGGGATTGCGGCAGCAGATCAGCCGCTCGCCCGGGTATCTGGTGTCACTGATCTCGGCGAAGTTCTGCTCATCGAACAGCGACATCTGCAGCGGCCCGCCGTCGCTGGCCAGCGCGGCGATGGAGGGGGCGCGCAGGGCGGTGATCCAGCCCGCGCCCGGCAGCGCCTGCAGCTGGCGGATCCGCACCTTGGTGACCGAGCCGCGGTCACCGACCAAGATGACCTCATCAAGCCCGAATGTGTCTCTGACGACCGGGATGATTTCCCCGAACGCGACCGGATCGGAGGTATTGCCCGCGAATACCCGGACCGCGGCCGGGATCCCCGCCCGGCTGGTGACCATACCGAACTCGATCTGCTCCCGGTTCTTCTTCCCGTCCCGGGAATGCCCGAACGCCCCCAGCGGGCAGCTATGCCCTTCCAGCCACGCCGACGACAAATCAAACAATGCCAGCCCGCCGCGGGAAAGGTGCCGGGCGGCGAGCTCGCTTTCGATCGCGTCCTGCCGCGGCAAAGGCCAGTCCATCGCCGCATACACCTCATCGGTGGTCGCGCCGGCGATGCCCAGGTCGGTGCCCAGCGTGGTATCCGCCCACCAGCGCGCGGTGGCCAGCTTCGAGGCCGGCGCGACCGCGCGGGCGATAATCAGCCCATACGCCAGGTCCCGTTCGGCGCAGTCCGGCCCCAGCAGCTTTTTCAGCCCGAGTTTCTGCGCCATCACGTGCGCCGCCGCGACATGCCCGTGCGGCAGCGACCGCTCGATCTCGAAAACGTCATCGGCGTCCACCAGCACCGACCCGGACAGCGATGCCTTCACCGCCGCGACCGCAGAATCGGGAAGCACCGACAGATTCGCCAGTGTTTCTTTTTTCACTTTCCCGCCCTCGCGGAACGAGCGGCGCAGCAAATGCGTCCGGTAGGTCCGCGTGCTGCCGTCCTTGGCCTGGTAGGTCCGGGACGGGCTCTCGATGTACATTCCCGCATGCCGTGGACTCGCCATATGCCAATCATCGCAGGTCAGGACGCGGAAGTCCAGCACATTTAGTGGCTACACTCAGTGAGGTGTCAAGACTGGTTTCCGCAGGTCAGGCCGCTCGATGTTACAAAAAGTTACGGCAAGCTCGGGCTAACCCGACCTGCCTGGTAGCAACCGCCCCAGGTGGCTGAGCACTGCGCCCCTGTACCCGTAAGTTTCCGGTCAGCGCCGGTGCGGGCGCGCGAAGATGTGCACGTGTTGCCAAGAGCGATCATGAGCCAGCGGTCCTTTCTGCTGAACTCCGAGCCTCCCTACGGTTGAGCTTCCCACGGGCCTGCGCCCAGCCGCTCTCGCCGAGGACTGCGAGCGCGTCGCCGACGAGGTCGGCGGTGCCCACGTTACGCTCCACGCGCTTCATGGCTGCGGTAGCCTCGGCCGACGTAAGCGGCCACACCTTGGCGCGTTCGGGAGGGCGCCATGCCCTACGCCGTGGATTTCAGCACCGTCTCGACAGCCGGCCTGGAGTCGTCGCCGGTCGCGGTCGCGCTCGCTGGTCTGCGGGCGCACGAGGCCCGCTACTTCAAGAACAAGTACGGCCACGTCTTCACGGTGGAGCCTGCCAGCGACGCCAAGACGACCATCGACTGGGTGCACCGGATCCTCAGGGAAGAACGCGACATCGTCATCTCGTCTCACCCTCTTGAGGCTTCGGCGTTCCAGATCGAGAACATCCGCATGGCCTTCGTCTTCTACCAGAGCGGTCTGTCGATCAACGTGATGTACACCGTTGACGACCCCAAGAGGCGGGCGGTCGGGTTCAAGCTCTCCGAAGGGATGGAGGTTCCCGCGGAGCTGGCCTCGCGGTTCAAGTTCGCGAGGCAGAAGTCGAAGCTGGCCGGAACTATTCGTGGTTCCTACTTCGACTTCAAGAACGAGTATTGATCCCGGGCCGCTCTGCGAGGTCAGTCATCGCCTGCCGGTCGGGCCGAGACCGTGAAGGACTGTTGGCCGGTCCGGTCCTGGTGCAGCATCGCGTTACGGTCGAACTGTGATCCTCCCCAAGGACCGCGACCCCCGGTTCATCACCATCCGCCGCGGGGGGACGCTCACGGACTCCGACCATCGGCTCCTGGCTTTGTGGGCGGCTGCGTGCGCGGAGCACGTTCTGTACCTCTTCGAGTCGGTGCAGCCCTCAGACCCCCGGCCTCGTCGGGCGATCGAGCAGATTTGGGCATGGACTCGCGGCGAGATCAGGATGTCTCAGTCCCGCGCGGCGGGTGGCCATGCCATGGCTGCGGCAAGAGTGTTGAGCGGAGCAGCTCGGCATGCAGCATTCGCTGCCGGCCAGGCTGCGGTGGTGGCCCACGTCGCGGCACACGAGCTGGGTGCTGCGGCCTACGCGATCAAGGCGGCGCGTGCGGCGGCACCCGCGGGCCAGGCTGAGGCTGCCGGACAGCTCGAGTGCCGTTGGCAGCGCGCACAGCTCCCGGATGCGATCCGCGAACTCGTCCTGGACGACCAGCGATTGCGCAACGAGATCTGCTGGTCGGTCTTGGACTGTTGACGGCGCGCGATCGTCGTGGTCAGGCTCTGGGCTTGCGCTAGTGCGGGCTGCTCATAAGGTAGTCAGTTCGGCGAGGTGGGCGAGCGAGTTGCCCAGGTGCTCCGCAGGGAACGGCGGGAACCCGATGTGCTCTCGGATGGACTCCGGAACCGCTGACCAGTCATAGGAGAGCGTGACTGTGGTGTTTGAGGGTCCAGCTGGCGTGAGGTCGTAGCGCCAGATCCAGCCGCCGAAGCGCAGAGTACCGTCGCCGGCGTCATAGCCTGGCTCCCAGGAGATGGCCCTCGGCGGGTCGAACACCTGGACCCGGTTGGCCATCTGGTAGTTGCCGTCCGGGTGGTTCGGGTGGTACATGGACATCCGGAAAATCTGCCCGGCGGCGGTCAACGGCGTGCTGTCGCGGGTTTCGCGGACCCAGCCGGTGCCATCGATCGCGGCGTGCTTTGCTGGATCGGCAAGGACTGCGAAGATGGCCTCCGCCCGGGCGTTGATGACCGTGGTCGCGCTGACACGGTCGCCGGCCATGTAGCTACCTCCTCATCAGCTGAGCTTGTCACGGGTCAGACGTTCGCCAAGTCCAGAACTAATCGCTGGCGTCGCCACCGACCGGCCGCCCTCGTCCCAGCTACACGCGGCGGTGAGGATCGGGCCGAATCGCTGCCCGCTCGTATTCAACCAACTGGTTGATAACTTGCCCGCGCTGCCCTATCGTATTCAACCGAAGGGTTGATGAAGGAAGGCAGGAGGACCGATGCCGGCAGATGCGCTTTCGAGGGTGTTTGCCGCCCTGTCGGATCCGATCCGCCGGGACATGGTGGCCCGTCTCACCGATGGCGACGCCACCGTGAACGATCTTGCCGAGCCGTATGACGTGACCGTCCAAGCGGTTTCGAAGCACCTCAAGGTGCTCGAGGACGCCGGCCTGGTCAGCCGGAGCCGCGACGCCCAGCGCCGCCCCGTCCATCTCGAAGCGGAGGTGTTCGACCTCATGACCAAGTGGATCGAGCGGTACCGCCGCCAGGCGGAAGAGCGGTACCGCCGCCTCGACGAGGTGCTTCGTTCGGTGCCCGACGACGATCAGCAACAACCAGCAAGGCCAGCGGCAAACACACCCAGGAAGGACACGACATCATGACGACCATGACGCATGAGACCGAGATCAGTGCGGACGCCAAGGTTCCCGTCATCCGCATCACCCGGGAGTTCGATGCATCCCCGGCGAAGGTGTTCCGGGCCCACACCGACCCCGAGTTGGTCGCCCAGTGGCTCGGGCCCCGCGACCTGGAGATGACGATCGACTACTTCGACTGCCGCACCGGGGGCGCCTACCGCTACGTGCACCGGCGCGGTGAGGACGAGTTCGGCTTTTACGGCAGCTTCCACGAGGTGCGGCCGAACGAGGTGATCGTCCAGACCTTTACCTTCGAAGGCGTCCCGGACGGCGTCGCCCTGGAGCGGGCCCAGTTCGAGGCCCTGAAGGGCGGCCGGACCCGCCTGACCGTGACCTCGCTGGTCGGCTCGTTCGAGGAGCGCGCCGCCATCCTCGCGAGCGGGATGGATCACGGCGTGCGCGAGGGCTACGAGAAGCTGGACGAGCTGCTCCGCAAGGACAGGTAGGCATGGGTACGACGTACCTGCACGCTGTGGCCTCGCTGGACGGGTACATCGCCGATGAGCGCGACGACGCGGGCCCCCTCCACGACTGGTATTTCAACGGCGATCATCCCCTCGTCGACGAAGACCATGCCGATGTTCACGGCGCGCCCTTCCGGGTCTCAGCAGCCTCAGCCGACTACGTGCGTAGCTTGTGGTCGCGCCAGAAGGTCCTGGTCATCGGGCGCCATCAATTCGACTTGACCAATGGCTGGGAGGGCCACCCGCCGGCAGGCGACCACGTCGTGGTCGTGTCGCACCGGCCGCGGCCCCCCGGCTGGCACCCAGAGGCGTCATACCACTTCGCCACCTCGGTCGAGGAGGGAATCGCGCAAGCACAGGAGCTGGCCGGCGAGGGCGAGATCGGTGTGGGCGCGGGCGACGTCGGCGGGCAGGCGCTGTCGCTGGGCCTCATCGACCACGTGGCGATCGACATCGTGCCGGTCGTCTTCGGCCGCGGGAAGCCGTACTTCGGGACACACGCGAACGGCCACCGGACGCTCCAGGATCCAGAGGTGGTCATCCAAGGCGACGGGGTGCTTCATCTGCGCTACCCGGTCCACCGGTGATGCGGAAACTGTCACCTCTGATCGTTCCGGATATTGGGATCGCTCCCGACGGTCTTACGACGCCACTTCGGCGCCGGCGGGCCCCAATCCGGTACCACGAACGAGCCGGTGACCAGCAGCTTCGCGCTTACCTCCGGTTGGCCTTGTACGGAGGCTCCTGCCGAGCGCGCCAGTTCAGAGCCCTTGTCTCGCCACCCCGAGCGCTCGCGGGTCGGTTCAGGCCATCCGGGGAACCGGTGACCGCTCGGGAACCATGAGCCAGCGCTTGGCTGATCCACTCGGCGGCACCCGCTTGTCGCCTTCCACCCCTGCCGCAGCCCGGCAAGAAATCCACTCTCATGCCGACTCCGCGCGCAGAACTGGTTGGTATGCGTTCACGGCGCCAGGACGGTCGAAGGAATCGGCACCACGCCCTATTCGGCAGGGAGGATGTGGGTAAGTGCTCCGGCCCTGCTTCCGAGGTTTTGCGGTGATGTGGGCGTAGGGTCGGTGGCCTGGGTCCCGGCCTGACCTCCTATTCGGCTGACGCCGCTGGGGTTGTCCTTCGAAACGATCTGTCGGCCGGGCCCAGGTTTTTGTGGCACCCACCGGCGCTGCCGGTCTGATCTGCCCGTCCTGTGCAAGAGGCCGGGGTCACAGGTCCGACGGTCAGCGGGTGCGTGCCACCCCTTCAACCAGAGAAGAGGGATGGCATTGACCATCGTAGAGACACGCGCGGTCACCGGCGGGGTGGACACCCATGCGGACGTGCACGTCGCCGCGGCGCTCGACCCGGTCGGCGGGCTGCTCGGCGTCGGGGAGTTCCCGGCCACGCCAGCGGGTTACGCGCGCTTGCTGGGCTGGCTGGGCGGGTTCGGGACGGTCTGCCTGGTCGGGATCGAGGGGACCGGCAGCTACGGCGCCGGCCTGGCCCGGCACATGGCGGCGGCTGGCGTCCGGGTCGTGGAGGTGGACCGCTCGGACCGGCAGGACCGGCGCCGGCAGGGCAAATCCGACCCGCTCGACGCGGTGAGCGCAGCGCGGGCCGCGCAGTCCGGCCGTGCCCGCGGCGAGCCGAAGGGCCGGGACGGGCAGGTGGAGGCGATCCGCGCTTTGATGGTCGCCAAGCGCACCGCCCGGTCCGAGCGGACCCAGACCATCAACCAGGCCCGCGCCCTGGTCCTGACCGGCCCCGATGACGTCCGCGCCCGGTTCTCCCGGCACACCCCCGCCGCCATGGTCGCCCAGCTCGCCGCGCTGCGGCCCCGGCCCGGCGACGTCGTCGGCTATGCCACCCGGATCGCGCTGCGCGAGCTGGGGCGGCGCGCCGAGTTTCTCGACGGGCAGCTCGAGCGCCTCGACGAGCTGACCGTCCCGCTGGTGACGGCCCGCGCGCCCGGCCTGCTGACCCTGTACGGCGTCGGCCCGGACACCGCCGCGCTGCTCCTGGTCGCCGCCGGGGATCATCCCGGGCGGCTCCGCTCGGAGGCCGCCTGGGCGCACCTGTGCGCCGCCGCCCCCATCCCCGCATCCTCCGGGAAAGTCACTCGCCACCGGCTCAACCCCGGCGGCGACCGGCAGGCCAACCACGCCCTGTGGCGGATCGTCATCACCCGGATGAGCTCTCACCCGCCAACCCGCGCCTACGTCGCCAGGCGCACCAAGGAAGGGCTTTCCAAGCCCGAGATCATCCGCTGCCTCAAGCGCTACGCCGCCCGCGAGACCTACCGCCACCTCCGGCCCGGGCCCGGCTAACGTCCCAGACTCCGGGGGCGGCCTGACCCGCTAATCGGCTGCCGCCCCGTGCTGGCCTGCTAACGATCCGTCGGCCGTCCCCGGACCCATCTGACCTGCTGGGCGTGACCTAATAAGAGCTTTCCCTCACCCGAGTGGACCGACCCTGTCTTGTCCGCAAACCAGCAAACCAGGCCCCGAACACCATTCCATTCAGGACCCCAGAAATCAGACCAAGAAAATGTCCCACGAACCCCTTGACAGCCCATAGGAGCATCGATCTGGGGCGACTTGGGAAGAGGAGACCGCTCGTCATTGGTCGCTCTCTGTGATTGCGTCGGCCGGGTTATGGCTGCTGGCCGGATCGCAGCGGGCCTGGCTCACGCTGGACTGGTTGAGTCAGCTGGATTCGGTTGGGCGGGTGAGGTGGGCGAGCGCGCCGAGTTCGGCGTTGGAGCCTCGCATGCCTGCCGAGCGGAGGGTGCGCCTGGATATGCGGTGGCCGTCTGCGTGGAGCCGGGCGGCGGTGGCCCTGGCGTCTGCCAGGCGGTCGGGCCCGATCGTTGTCCGCGTGTGGTCCGAGTCGCGGTCTTCATGGCCCGTCAACCGGTCCGGGCCAGGCGGCCCAGCCTCCCCGTGTGGGCCGGTGTGGTGGGTGTCGGTGTGGATGAGCTGGGCGAGGGCGGCGCCCATGCCGAGGACGAGGACGGGCAGGCAGGAGACGGCGGTGGTGATCGGCCACGGCGCCCGGGTGGCGTGGGCTTGGGTGAGCAGGTGGTAGGCGATTTGGCCGGCCATGCCGAGCAGCAGCGAGCCGGTGGCGGAGCGGCGGGCGAAGGCGCGGGTGCGGGCCGAGACCTGGTTGTTGGCGGTGAGCCAGGCGTGCAGGGCGTAGGCGGCGTATGCCTCGACGCCGACGGGGAGGGTGATGGCGGTGTCGAGGCGCAAGCCCGGCCATAGGCCGGGCAGGGGGTGGACTTGCCCGAAGCCGGTGAGCTGGCCGATGCCGACCCACCCAGACCACACCGCGACGGCAGCGGGCATGGCCAGCAGCAGCAGCGGCCAGGGCCGCACCGCCCGGCCACTGTTAGGGCCGGCGCGGGCGCGGCCCGGGTGGTCCGGTCCAGCAGGACGGACACCGGGGGACTGGTCCGGTTCGTGGTCCGGGCTGCGGGGACCGGGGACTAGCCGGATCATGTCCGGGACCGGGCTGCCGGAATCTGTAGTTGACAGCACAGATGGGTGGGAGTTGCCCTCCGCGGTGGTCATAGCCGGCCCACCTGTCTTCCCCGCGCGTGCCTCGCAGGCTGTTGAGTGTGCGCGGGCTGTGCGGCATGGTCTCAGCGGTGTGCACTGCGCGCAGGCGTCTGGTCTGGGCGGTGTGACGTGAGGCTCGGGCATGGCCGTCTGGCGTGCCGCCCGGTTGGCGGTGGTGGCCGGTGGCCGGACTATGTGCAGGTGTGTCCGGGCGGTGGCTGCGGGCAGCGGCCGGTTCCTTCCCGGCGTGCCACCCGCCGCCGGGGTGCGGCCTGGGCCAGGCCCGGGTACGTCGTAGATAGCTGCCTGTTTCGATGCGGGGGAGGGGGTGGCTGGGTGGCTGGTTACCAGATTGGTTACCGTCCGCGGTGAACGCCGGTGAACGGCGGCGCACTGATATGAACGAACGCGCAGGCCAATTGGGTCGCTGGTGAACTGCGGTGAACCGCTATGAACGGTTCTGGGTTCCATGGCATGCAAGAGGCCAGGGGTTCGAGTCCCCTTAGCTCCACTTTGGTATTTGCCCAGGTCAGGGCATATTTAAGGTCGTAGACATTTGGCTCTCCAGCGGGCTTGTGCGGCAATCATGCCCTGGCCGGGCGCTTTGGTGTGTTGCTGTTTCCGCTGGTCAAGGCAAGTCTTCGAACTTCGAACAAGTCGCTTGCCTAGCGCGCAAGCAGCCCGGCTGCGGGTGTTCTGGTGGGGCGGCTTTCTCGCAGGTCAGCCCGTGTGGAAGCGGTCAGCCGGTCCCGCCTGGTTACCGGGCTGGTTACCAACGGCGGAACGCGCACAGGTTTCCCGGGGCCTTTACCGCGAATGTCCTGAGCACCAAGCCGACGGTGATGACACCAGCGGCGCCCGGATGCCCGGCGGGCAGAATCCGGCCACCTACACCTACACCGCAACCGGCCACAGCGCCGGCAAGAGCCGTTTCGTGTACGGCATGACCGCCCGTGCTAAGCCCGCGGTCGGCGGGACACCGCCGCCCAAGTCCGGCCAGTTCGGCCTACCCGGCCTGTGCGCCGTGGGAGAGGCACTGATCAAGCCATCCGAAGTTGGCAATCGCCGCGCTCAAGAGCCGACGGCATGAGACAACGCCAGCCGGCCTAGGCAACCCGACATAACCCCCACAGAACAGTCAGAGTCGACCTCAATCGCCGATGAGCGTGTGAGTTGTGTGAAGCAACTGACTGCATGTTCCCCGCTGGGATGTCGTGTGCTGCTCCGGTGCTTCGGCCGGGGATGGTGCCGCCGTGTCGTGGCAGGCGCCATGGCCGGCGGCACACGTGCCGCTCATCATCGACCCGAAGCCGAACGCGCCGACGGTTCGCTGCGTTTCTCCCTCGGCCAGATCTCCGACGCGGGCCGGTGTCGCGCTCTCGCCGGGGCCACCCGGCCAGCGATTTCTGTCTCGGCTTGCTGAGTCATGACTTCCCGCTCGGCGTATGCGCGGCCCACGCGGGCCTGCGCCTCGGCTCGTGCCTGTTCAAACTGGGCGGTGTGGCCGACAGCCGAAATACCGGGGGACCACTTCGCCGACCGGCGAGGTAACAGTTACGTGAAAGCCCAGTCCAGGAAGACACGGGGCCACGAACGTGTTGTAGTCTGTTGTCATCACCGCCCCGTAGCCGCTCTTCTTGTGGCTACGCATTACGGTCCCGGAGAGCCGCAAGGCTCTCCGTATTTTTTTGGCCTTGATCGCCTGATCCCGCAGGGAGACCCCCCGATGCGTGCGCGTGTGTTCGTGGACTTCTGGAACTTCCAGCTCGGTTGGAACGAGGCGACCGCAAAGACGGCGAACTGCGATTGGTCCATCCTGCCCAGGACGCTGGTCAAGGCAGCGGATAGCCTGCTGACTGCCACGGGGAACCCTGCCGGGCTCACCCTTGAAGAGACCATCGTCCACGCATCGGTCAACGACGCCAGCGACACCAAACTCCGGGACTGGCTGACCAACTGGCTTGACAGACAGCCCAGCTACGACGTGAAGATCAGGGCGCGAAGACCCCGGCGACGCATCATCCACTGCCGCTCATGCGACAAGCTGATCAGCGCCTGCCCGCACTGCAGCGCACCGCTGACAATCGCAGCAGAGAAAGGTGTAGACGCAGCCCTCGTAACCGACCTCCTCTCACTCGCCTGGCAGCGCGCTTACGACGTCGCTGTGCTCGTCTCAGGCGACTCCGACTACATCCCCGCCGTCGAGTATGTGCAGAGCCAGGGCCTCAAGGTGATCAACGCCGCATGGACAGCACACGGCCACGAACTCCAGGGCGCCTGCTGGGGCAGCTTTCCACTCGATGCTTTGATCCCCGGACTCACCCGCAAGTAGCCCAAGGGCAGGCGGTCTGCACGCGCACAACGCGCTCATGCCGCCGATAGGGTGCGTTTGCGGAGGTCCCGCAACGAGAGGTACTGAGAACGCCTACCGTGGCGGATGCACGGTCGATACGACGACGGGAGGACGGGCCTATGTCACATGTACGACGCTTCGACCACGTCGGCCTGACGGTCGCAGATCT
>WNGL01018876.1_pt1 | contig 10409 bp, 8 predicted proteins | sample 5400591 | NCBI WGS metagenome assembly WNGL01 (sample SAMN13153377, study PRJNA577476) | soil metagenome | isolation source: 80 cm soil or saprolite under Garry oak tree replicate 1 | place: USA:California | collected 2016-06-15 | reverse complement strand
CACGGGAAGCTGCCCGGTCGCGCCAGCGTGTGGTCTATGCCCGGCCTGGGTCCATGATCGCGGCGGGTTGCCGGTGCGGGCACCCGAAACCCGCCGCGATCATGGAATTGTCACTGGCCGGTGGTGTGCTGCCAGTTGGGCACCGACGGATGACGGCGGCCGACCGGCCCCTGGCCGAAGACACGCAGGATGTTGCCGGTGATCCGCTGGATGATCGCTGCCGCGCAGCGCCGTCCGGCGGGCCGCCCGCGGGCGCCGCACCCGCTGCGGTCGTGGGCGAGCGCGGGAATCCAGTTCGTCGTCCCGGTGTCCAGCACCCCCGCGCGGCCACGGGAATCGGTGTAGTACGTCATGTCCGAGTAGAACGCCCCGATGTCCGTCTGGCCCATATGCGGCGGAATCGGCGAGTGCGCGAGCACCCGGACGTTCGCGGGATGGATCATCCTGGCGTAGAAATGATCGACGTCCATGCCGATCACCCCGGGCACTCTCGACCCGTCGCGCAGGCCGGTTCCGCGGTACGCCCAGGACGAGGCGTCGGTCACTACCAGGCTGACCTGACGGCCGGGCTCGAGGAAGCCCGCGTACATCTCGCCGACGAAGTAGCTCTCCGGCCAGTTTGTTGGCGGCGACCCCCAGGTGTTGCCGGTGACCTGCAGCGGGCTGACCTTCCCGTCGAGCGGGTCGGCCCGCGCGTCTCGGTAGTCCACCTCCTCGCGGGCCGGCCCGAGCGGAGAACCGCGCAGCCGGACATGCCGGAGGATCGGGCTGGCCCCGAAGAACACGATGTTCATGCCGCGGTCGTGCGCGGTCACCGCGGCAGTCCGCCCGGCCAGCGACCAGCACTCGTCATGGCCGAGTGAGAGCAGCACGCGATGATGCCGCAGGGAGCGCGGGTGCTGGGCGATCGCGACGTCGGTCGTGTAGGTCACGTCCAGGCCATGTTTCTCCGCGAATCTGACCAGCGGGTACTCCAGCTTCAGGAAGTTGCCCGACCCGTGCTCGGCCCGGTAGGGCCGGTCGAAGGACACGACCCGGGCCCTGGAGCACAACGGATACTCCCCGGCCGGGCAATTGCCCAGGCCCTGGTAGTAGTCGTAGCCGCCCCACGCGTTCCACGCCTGCCAGGTGAGCACATCGTTCTGCACCAGGTACGTGGCGGTGCTCGACGGGTCCCAGACCGTGAGCGGCAGGTAGCTCTGCTGCCCGCCGCGGCCGACCAGCTTGATCAGGTAGTCGCCTTGCACGAAAGCGGCGGAAACCGTAAAGGTGATCGATGGCTTCCAGCCGTCACAGTGCACCATATTGACGCCGGCCGTTACCGGGCACGACGATTGCACCCTTCCGGCTATTTCCGGAGACTGCCAGACCAGCCGGGCACCCGTTCCGTGATAGTAGCCCATCCGGAATGCCTCGGCCCGGAATGTCCGGGCAGCGGTCGTAACGTAAAGCGTTATCCGCTGGCCCGCCCTGGCATAAGTCCGACTGGCGAATCCGGCGATGCTGCCCTTCGGATGGCGGATTCGCCACGCGGTGGTGCCTAACCGCTTGTTCTCCGCGATGACCCACTGCGCCTGCATGCCATCCGGGCCAGGCCGGGCGGCCGCTGCCCGGGTTCCCCGGCCGGGATCCGGGGGCCCGCCGCCGCTGCCGCTGCCCGGGCCCGCCGCGGTCCGCGCCGCGACTCCTAGCCCGCCAGCCCGTCCCCCGGCCTGCGATGTTACCCGCGAGTGCGCGGCCGCGCTGGTCCCGGCGACGTCGCTCAGGCTGTGCCGGGTGAGCGTGACGCCGACCGCCCCGATCGCCGCGAGTGCCGCGACGGCGGCCAGGCCTGCCAGCGCCGCCCGGACGGCGGGGTGAGCAGGCCTGCGGCCATCCGGCCCGCTTAAGCCGTGGTGAATGGCTGAGCCTCCTGCCTGCCACGAGCCCGGGGAATCCCACCGGGCCGCCCGTCGCGCGATCGAAAAGCCAGCACGCGGCAGTGGCCACGAATAATCTTCTCGCGCATCAACTTCGTTTTAGCAATTCTATAGCCGTCAAGCAAGTCCGATGATAAATATCTGGCCGCTGCATACAGGGCCGTCTGGTTATATACGAAAAAGACGATTAATGGTCGAAATACGCACCCGCAGGCCAACGACCAGCACGGCCGGCCCGTACCTAGCCCCGGCAGCAAGGCCAACAAGCGGAAGCGGCTCGCGGCGGCCCGTCCCCCGGGCTGCGGGCCGGGCGCCCGGGGCGCTGTTCCTGACCGTGATCCTTGGCGCGGCGGCTGTCATCGGCTGCCGCCTGGCGCCGCACCGGATGGCCAGGCGCGACCGCCCGGCCGGCGCTCGGGACTGGCGCCGGACTTTCGGGCGACCAGCGGCGCGGAGCGCCCCCGGCCAGCGGGATAGGCTCGGGCTCGACCTGACAGAGTCCGGACCGGGCGGCGGCGCATGCATCCAGGGACATGGCTGGCCAGGACTAGCGCCGGAGCCGCGGCCACCGCCCTCTGCGCAGGCGCCGTCACCGCCTGCACGGCCCCGCTGCCGCGGCTGCTGCTCAGCGGGATCACCGCGGATCGAGCGGCGCCGGACGGCATCCGGGCGATTCCGGCCGGTGCCGGGACGGCCGCAGGCGCTGTGCCATCGGCGGGCTCATCTCCGGCAGGGAAGTTCCGGCACCCAGCCGGAACAACTCCCCCGGCAGGCGCAGCCCCGCAGGCCGCAACCGGCCCGGCAGGCCGTGCGGAAATCAGCGCAGCGGACCGGCTGGAAATACGCCTGGCCGCGCGACTCAAGCTGGGTAGCCGCCGCCTTCGCCGCCACCGGCCATCCTGCTGAGTCACTGCGCATCCTGCGGTTCCTGGCCCGGGTCCAGTACCCGTCCGGCACCTGGGCGGCCAGGTACACGCTGGCGGGAGCGCCGGTGCGGACCGGGCTCACGTCGGAGCTCGACGCGGACGGCTGGTTCCCCTGGGCAGTCTGGGTCTGGTACAGCGAGCAGCACGCCGCGCCCGCCGCACGGCGGGAACTGGCCGGCCTGTGGCCGGCCGTCCGCCGGGCGGCTGCGGCGACGACCGCCGCGACGTCGCCCGGCGGGCTGCCGCCGCCCGCCCCGGACTACTGGGAGCAGCGGGTAAGCCAGCCGACGATCGGCACCGCCGCCCCGCTGCTCGCCGGGCTGCGCTCGGCCATCCTGCTGGCGACCAGCCGCGGCGACGTTACCGACGCCAGCCGGTGGGCCTCGGCTGCAGCGCGGCTGGACCGGGCGACGCAGGCTGCGTATAGGCCGGATTATGACCGCTTCCCGAACGCGACCGGCGGCTCGAATGCCTGGTTCGCCCTGTTCGGCGCCGGGGCCAGCACCAGGCTGGCCGGGCTGCCTGCCGACTCCGTGCTGAACGGCCCCGATGCCGCGGTCACCTTCCTCGGCCCGCCGTTCGCGCCGCCAAGCGCGGCCGTTAGCGGCGCTGTCACCCGCGCGGCCCGTGCCCTCACGCTGCCCGACGGCGGGATCCTGCCAGGTACCACGTGGCGGGGTGACCGCACCGCCGCATGGACGCCGGCCACCGGGTTCTTCGCGCTCTACGAAGCCGCGTCCGGCCACACCGCCGCCGCCGCGGCCTGGCTGGACTGGCTGGCCGCGCACCGTACCGCGGCCGGGGCGCTGCCCGAGCGGGTCAATGCAAGCGGGCAGCCGGTATCCGTCGCGCCGCTCGGCTGGACCTGCGCCATCGTGCTGCTGACGCTGGCCGCGCTGCAGCACCCGCTGCCCGTGCCGTGAGCCCGCCCCCCCGCCGCGAGCGCCCGCGTCCGGCGGGCCGGCATGGCGGCGCGCGCCGGGCAGCCGCGGCACGGCCGGCGCAGGCGCCGGGCGCACCGGCGTGCGCCGGTCTCGATACTGGCGGGCCACCCTCAAAGGAGCCTGGGGGAACTCTGCAAGAACGCCGGAATCCCGGTTCCTGCGGGGAGGCAGCAGCGCGCCTTGGCTGGCACCAGCCGAAGATCGGCCGCATCGAGAGCGGCAGTTCGCCGGCTGCACCTGACCTGCTTGCGTGCGATGCTCAGCTTGTACGGAGTGACCGACGAAGCCCAGCGAGATCCCTGTTCACCCCGCCAGGGAAGCCGACGGCCTGCTCCCCCGCTGTACGTGGCGGGTCACCTCCGGCGGCGCGTCCGGATCACCTCCGGTGGCGGGGCGGACTAGGCGGGCCAGGCGCGGGCCGGTATACCTTCACTTTGTCAGCCTGGTAGCCGAGCCGGAAGCCTGTCTTGTGCAGATAGCGTATGCAGGCTCGTTCCCTGGCGCCGCCCCATCTCCACACCAGCACCCAGCCGATGTGCAGGTGACGGGCATCCTGCCAGGCCGCAGCAAGCTGCGCAGGATTGTTCTGCTTCCCATGCTGGATCGCGACCAGTCGGGCGAAGAAGGGGTGCTTGCTGATCGCGGCTACGGTCGGGGCCGGGACGCGGGACAAGAAGCCCACCGCGCGCGGGTGACCGTCGGCGGTCGCCAGCACCTGCGCCTGCGGATCGTACTGGCTCCCGTAGGCATCAGTTCCGCCCCGCAGGCCATAGGGGACGTCAACGACGAGCGAGCCTGAGTGGTCCGCGGCGATCGGGCGGTCAACGGCCGGCCGGGCGGTAGGCATGGACCCGATGCGGGGGTTACCCGACCAGCCCGACTCGAGGATTCCGAGCGCCAATACCATGATGATGACCGGGGCCGCATGATAGCGCAGCCAGTTCACCGCTGCCCCGGCGAGCAGGGCGGCGGGCACCATGCCGAGCATCATGATCCGGCTCGCCTCCCGGAAGCCGGACAGCCCCGGGAGATGGACGAACCACGTGTACGGCATGACGGCTGACAGCCGCACGCGATTCAGCGTCTCAGCGTCGGGGACGTAGATGTGCGAGCCGACCCGCAGCGCCGGGCCTAGTGCCAGCGCGGCGCAGCCGAGCCACAGGAGTGCCAGCAGCCAGGCACTGCGCCTGCGCCTGCGCCAGGAAACAACGAGGCCAGCCACCGCGAGCACGCTCAGCACCAGGCCGAATGTGGGGATCCCGTCGCCTTTCGGGCCGTGGTAGACGAACCCAAGGCCGGACAGCCCGAAGTGCTTAACCATCGGGGAGATCTGGAACATCCGGGGGAACGTGACGCTGTTCCCGAGATATGAGACGGCCAGGGCATGCGGCGGGGAGGCGGCGCCGCCGGCTCTGGCCTGCTGGATGATGGCCACGAGCTGCGGGCTGGCGACAAGCAGGGTGATGCCTGCGGCCAGTGCCGCGGGCCATAGCCTCGGTGTTATCGGGCGGCGCAGCAGCGACGGCAGCAGCGCGAGGCAGGTCAGGATGATCACCAGCACGGCCGTTTCCTGGTCGGTCAGGATCGCCCCGCCGACGGCCATCCCGAGAATCACCGCCCGGCGCCAGCCGGGCCTGCGCGTCAGCCGGACCGCGGCCGCCAGCGCCAGCGGCAGGAACAGCACTCCCGCGGCCAGGTTCAGGTGGTAGAAGGAGCGCCAGGTCAGCATCGATGAGAGACCGAAGAACGGCCCGCAGCAATCGCGCCGGCCGGCGATGGCAGCCACAGTCGGGCCACCCGGTACATCGCATAGCAAAACAGGCCGGGCATCGCTATGGACAGGAGGTTGTAGGAGGCGCTTGGCCCGAAGGCGATGGTGACCGGCATCATCAGCACGCCAGGAAGGGGCAGCAGCGCGTGCAGGCCGAGCTGGGCCCCGGCCGGGGCGTCGATGGAACGGGTGAACCACGGGTTGCCGAGATGCTCGACCTGATGGGCGATCCACCAGAATCCCCAGACGTAGCTACCCGCGTCACGGGTGGCCGGCAGGCGCCCGGCCAGGTAGGTGACCCGAGGCCAGCTCACTGCGATGCCGGCGGCGATGAATCCAGCCAGGACTGCCAGCTGGATAGCGACCGGGTGCCTGGCCGTCGCGCGGATCCTGGAAAACGCGGTCCGGCCCGCGCCGTCCACCCCCGGGGCCGCCGTCTGGCCGCCTTCGGGGGTGGCCGCTGTCTGGCCGTCGGCCGCGGTGGCCGTGCCGTCGTTGTCAAGCGTCTGTGCCGTGCCCGAGGCAGGCCGGCTCGGCCGGCCGGGGCCGGCTTGATCCATCACAACCGACCCTCGCGGACGGCTTGTTCGATCCACGGGATGACCTCGGCGAGCATCTCGTCAAGCGTGGTGGTCGCCTGGTAGCCGAGTACCCGGCTGGCCTTGGCCAGGTCGGGAACGCGCCGTTGCACGTCGTGCTCGTACGGTTTCTCAGTGACGATGCGAAATGGGACGTCCGGGCCCTTGATCTTGCGCCAGATAAGCTCGGCGAGTTCCAGCACGCTCGTCGACTCCGCAGTGGACAGGTTGAAATCCTCATTGACCGCGCCAGGATGCAGCAGCGTAGCGGCGATCCCGCGAGCAAGGTCACCGCCGTAGGTGTAATGACGGACCTGGTTACCCTGGCCGAGAATGCGAAGCGGGTCCTGGCCCTTGAGCACTTTCTGCACTAGATCGGGCACTACATGTGACATGGCGAGCTTGATGTTGCCGGAGAGCACCTCAGCCTGTCCGAGCGCCCGCCCCTCGCCGATGCCAACGCAATTGAAGGGGCGCACGATCGTGTAGGGCAGCTTGTACTGATCCCACGCGGCGCGGGCGAAGTACTCCACGGCGAGCTTCTGGAAGCCGTACGAGGAGAGCGGCGGCGGAATCCGCCGCTCGTCTCCTTCCACGGATGGCCACTGGTCCGTGCTCTCGTACACCATCGAGGAACTGACGTAGGTCATCTTCTTCAGCACGCCGGACTTGTGTGCCCGCAACGCAGCGTCACAACTCGACGCAATGATCCGCTCATTGGTAGCCAGCAGGTCGTAGGCATAAGCGTGGAAATAGGAGATCCCGCCAATCAACGCGGCCGCCGCGATGAAATGATCACACCCCTCAAGCAGGTCTGTCAGCAGGCCGACATCGCGCGCGTCACCCTCGGCGAAGTAGTAGTCAGGATGGTCGTCGAAGCTGTGCTTCACGACCCCGTACTTGGAGAAGTTGTCCACGCCGACCACAACGTGGCCGCTATTGAGCAACTCCGCTGTAACGTAGCTGCCGATGAAGCCGGCCGAGCCGGTGACAAGAATCTTTGCCACGAAACTCCTTAGTCTCAGCGCTCCCGCGCCCGCCGGTCAGCGCGCTGATGCTTGCGTCCGGCATCGGCAGCACGGCTGCGGAGCCTGGACAGCTTGTCCGTAGTCAGCCTCGGGCCGAAGGCAAAGCGGTACCAATGCAGGTAACCGGGCAGCCATCGAACCAATTCGAAGCGGGACTCCCCGAGCGAGCGGTCCAGCCAGACTGTCGGGATCTCCGCGACCGGCAGCCCCAGCCTGGTGGCCTTCACGGTGAGTTCGAGGCCGATCTCAAATCCCGCCCTTGAGTCGATGCCTGCCTGCCGCACGAATTCGGTGGAGTACGCCTTGAAGCTGTTGGTGGCGTCGCGGGTGCCCACCCGGGCGAACAGTCGCAGTGACTTGCCAGCCCACCTCGACAGTCTGCGCTTGAGCCGTGCACCGCCGACCTGCTGGCCACCCGGCATGTATCGCGATGCGGCGGCGACTGCGACGCCCCGTTCCACCAGGCGGGCCAGGTCGTCGATCTGCCGCGGATCGTCACTCCCGTCGGCCATGGTGACCACGGTTACCGCCGAGCACGCCTCGTCAAAACCGGACCGGATCGCGTTGGCCGGGCCAGGGCCGTAGGCATTGAGCACGCCGCGCACCCGCGGATCAGACCTGGCGGCCTTCTCGATGTACGGCACCGTGGTGTCGTCGGGCCGGTCGTAGACGACGAGCACCTCGCACTGCGAGGTCACCGCTTCAAGGATCCTCTCCAGGCAGGGCAGCACAGCCGGTCCTTCGTTGTAGACCGGGATCACCACCGTGATCTGGAGACTCATATCCGCATGCCTCTTCGGGTCACTCCCCAGATGTCCGCGACCGGCTTGTCGGTGACGAGGTCGCGGTATACGGGATGGGGCGCCCCGATAATCAGCAGGTCCGCCTTCGCAAGCACATCCTCCAGGGACGCAAATCGCTCATCGGCGATATACGGGTCCGTGCACAGGGTCTGGCCTGCCTTGAGCAGCAGGATCTTGCGGAGCTTGTAGGACAGGCTTTCCCGCGGATCGTCACTGCCGGCCTTGAATCCCATCCCTAGGATCCCCACGGTCATCGACGCGAGCTCATAGCGGGACTGCAGCTTGGACACGAGGTAGAGCGGCAGGCCTTCATTAATAAGCATCGCCGAGTGGCCGAGCAGGAAATTGTTCTGGTTGAACGCGGCAAGCTGCATTGTGTCCTTCAGGAGGCACGGACCGGCCGCGAAGCCAGGCCCCGGCATATCGGCGGCTCGCGGGTAATCGTGGCAGATTGCCTCGCGTATACGCTGGAAATCGAGTCCGTAGTCGTTCGCCATCATCCAGAACTGATTGGCGGTCGCGAACTTGATATACCGCCAGGTATTGGTGAATAGCTTGGCGAGTTCAGCCTCCTCAGGCTGCAGCCGGATAACCTCGTTGGTAATGTTGCGGAAGAACTTCTCCGCCCGGTCTCCCGCGCGATCGGTACGCGCACCGACGATCTGCGGCAGATCGAACAGCTCCGTCATGGCGTGTCCCTCCGCAATGCGTTCGGGACAGAAGGCGATATCGACGCAGATACCGCGCTTGCGCAGCATTCGCTCGGTCAGCGCGGTGACCGTAGGGTGAATCGTGCTGCGCAGGATCACCAGCTGGCCATCCACCAGATGGCCGGCGCACCGGTCGAGCACGGCGGGCACGACGCCAAGATCCGGGTTGAGATGCTCGTCGACCGGGGTTCCGACGACGACAACGAGGACTTCGGCAGTGCCGACAACCGCTGGGTCGGTCGACGCCATGAGCCTGTTAGCGCGGACGGCCGCCCGCAACGGCTCGTCGGCGCCTTTCTCGGTGAATGGCATGCGCTCGCTATTAACCAGGTCGACTGCGGCAGCGTTGACGTCATACAGCCGAACCGACAATCCGCGGGATGCAAGCGCCACGCCAAAAGGAAGGCCGACCCGGCCGCAGCCGCCGATAATCACCACGTCGGCGGAGAACGCGGCAGCGACCTGATGGCCCATCGGCATGTCGTTCCTCGCTAAAGCACAGACATCGCGACATTATCCGGGATTATCGAATAGCCGTATGGAAACAGCCACGGTTTACCTGCCGCCTCGAAACGCCTGCAGGTACCGGACATGCCCGGTACCTTCCGATGCCGCAGTCTATCCGCCCAGCACAAGGTGAAAAAATCGTTACTTCACCAGTATTCACACATGGGGTACGCTTGACTTAATCATTGCGCTGGTGGTTTCAGGTGCAGGCGGGGTACCTGCCGTGTTCCGCGCTTCCTGGCGGTCAGCTAGCGGAGGCCGGCGCTCGTGCCTTGCAGGCGCGGTGTGCTTGCGGTTTCCTGATGCCGGTGCCGGAGCCGATGCCGGTAGAGCATCAGCCAGATGTCGCTCGTCCGCCATTTGCGGACGAGCCGGAAGCCCTCGCCCTGAAGTAGCGGCAGCCGGAACGGGCCGACGCCTTTTCGGACCTCGACGACCCAGACCCTGCGGACGCTGGCGAGCCTGCGGCGCACCCAGGCTGGCGGCAGGTAGCTGCCAGACAGCGTGCCGGACGGAATCGGCGTACGTGCCAGGGCGACGTTACGCAGCTGGGGGAGGCCGGATGGATAGGCAGCCGCCATGTTCGCGGCGCCGGAGTTCGCATACAGCACGGCGTCGCCGGGACGGCGGGCGGCCGCCACGATGCTGTCAGCCATCCGGATGTTGTCTCCATGCGCACCGTGCTGCCGCACATCGACCTGCGCGGGAAGGCCGGCGAGCAGGACGAGCGCAAGCCCGATGGTGCCAGCCATCCGGCCGAGCGCGGCTAGCGCCGCCCCCGCGAGCAAGGCCAATGCCGGCAGGGTGAACAGGACGTAGCGCAGCGTGTAGGCGGGCTGGATCAGCGAGCCGGTCAGCAGCACGGCCGGCGGCAGCAGCAGCCAGGGCAGGCACAGGGCCGGCAGCCTGGCCGGCCAGTCGGCCCTGGCCCTGGCCCGGCCGCCAGCGACGCTGACCGCGACGGCGCAGCCGATGACCAGCAGCACGACGATGACCAGTGCTGACGGGCCGACCAGGTAGCGCAGGGCGGCGAGCATCCGGGGCCCTGGCCTCTTGAGCCAGTGCTCCTGGCCACGCTGTGCCCAGGCGGCTGCGATCAGCGGGCTGGCCGCGGCGGCGGCCACCGCCGCGGCCGCCAGCCAGCCAGCCAGCAGTGATCGCCGGGCAGGCCGGCTCCGCTGGCGCCGCAGCGCGAGCGCCACCGTCAGCCCGTGCGCCGGGAC
>WNGL01010973.1_pt1 | contig 10409 bp, 6 predicted proteins | sample 5400591 | NCBI WGS metagenome assembly WNGL01 (sample SAMN13153377, study PRJNA577476) | soil metagenome | isolation source: 80 cm soil or saprolite under Garry oak tree replicate 1 | place: USA:California | collected 2016-06-15 | reverse complement strand
CGCTGCCCCAAGGCCCAGGACCTGTGCGCCACCCAGGAACCCGCCCTGGAAACCAAGGACGGCGACCCCCCCACCCACAAGGCCGCCTGCCACTTCCCCGTCACCGAAGGCGAAGTCCTGGCCCGGGCCGACCGGAGGGCACAGCGATGAGCATCACCGAAGTCCAGTTCCAGGCCACCGCCCTCGGCGACGCCCCCGCCGAGGCCATCGAAGGCCGCAGCCAATGGCAACTCACCTGGCGCCGCCTGCGCAGTGACTGGGTGGCGGTCCTGTCGATCGTGGTGATCCTCCTGATCTGCGCGTTCGCGCTGGCCGCCCCGGCCATCGCCACGGCGACCGGGCACGGCGAGTTCCAGGCGTTCCCCAACAGGGGAACGAACTCCTTCGGGCAGCCCGTCGGGCCCGGGGTCCACGGCTTCCCCATCGGCACCGACCAGATCGGGCGCGACCTGCTCGTGCGGATCCTGTTCGGGGCGCGGATCTCGCTGTTCGTCGGCCTGTTCACCACCGCGGTGGCGGCGATCTTCGGCGTGAGCATCGGCCTGGTCGCCGGGTACTTCGGCGGCTGGGTCGACACCGTGCTGGCCAGGATCATCGACGCGGTCCTGGCGTTCCCGTTCATCGTGCTCGCCCTGGCGCTGGCGGCCGTGTTCAGCCCGAGCCTGGCCATCGTGATCGGGGTGATCACGTTCTTCTCCTGGGCCGGCATCTCCCGCATCGTCCGCGGCCAGACCCTGTCACTGAAGGAGAAGGAGTACATCGAGGCCGCCCGCTCCATCGGCGCCGGGCCCTGGCGGATCATGTTCATCGACGTCCTGCCCAACCTGCTCGGCCCCGTCCTCGTCCTGGCCACCCTCTACATCCCCACCGCGGTGAGCTTCGAGGCGACCCTGTCCTTCCTCGGCATCGGCATCCCGCCGCCGGCGCCAAGCTGGGGCAACATCCTGGCCGAAGCCCAGGACCACTATCAGACCGCGTGGTGGTACGTCGTTTTCCCGGCCGCCGCCCTGCTGATCACGACCCTGGCCTTCAACCTCCTCGGCGACGGCATCCGCGACGCCATGGACCCACGCACCGAGCGCATCTTGGCCGGCCGCAAGTCGGCCGCGCGCAAGCGCCGCAAGCACGACAAACACCGGGGCCTGGACCTCGACCAGGCCATCATGGTCGGCGAGGAAGCCGACCTCAGCGTGGACCGGCCGCCCCCGGGGCCAGCACCCCCGGGGGGTTCCGGGGGGTCGTCCCCCCGGGCCAGCACCCGGGCGAGGAGGGCTGAGCGGTGGGCATGGCGCGCTTCCTGATCCGGCGGATCCTGGCCGGCATCCTCGTGCTCTGGGCCGTCGCGACGCTGACGTTCTTCCTGTTCTTCGTCGCCGTGCCGGAGGGCGTGGTCGCCCGCAACCTGGCGGGCCGCGCCGCTACCCCGCAGATCATCGCCCAGGTCGAGCGGAACCTCGGCCTGAACCTGCCCAAGCCGGTCCAGTACTGGCACTACCTGTACGACCTGCTGCACGGCAACCTCGGCTACTCCTACTACTCGCAGGAGCCGGTGACCACGATCATCAAGCAGGCGCTGCCCGCGACGATCTCCGTCGTGATCGGCGGCACCCTGCTGTGGCTGGTCGCCGGGCTGGGCACCGGCATCCTGTCCGCCACCAGGGCCCGCAGCCTGTTCGACCGGATCGCCACCGTCGGCGTGCTGGCCGGGGTGTCCGCTCCCGTCTTCGTCGTCGGCGAGCTGCTGATCGTCGCCGTCTACGTCCAGCTCAACAACCACGGGATCAGCTTCATCCAGACCGGCTACACGCCGATCACCGAGAGCTTCTCCGGCTGGCTCGGCAGCATGATCCTGCCCTGGATCACCCTGGCGATCGTGCAGGCCGCCGTCTACACCAGGCTGTCCCGCGGTTCGCTGCTCGACACCCTCGGCGAGGACTACATCAGGACCGCGCGGTCCAAGGGCATCTCCGAGCGCCGGGTGCTCTACCGGCACGCGGTCCGTTCCGCGATGACTCCCGTCGTATCGCAGCTCGGGATCGACGTCGGCGCGCTTCTCGGCGGCGTCATCGTCGTGGAGCAGGTTTTCGGGCTCCAGGGGCTCGGCCAGCAGACGGTCACCGCGATCACCCAGGGCGACGGCCAGCTCGTGATCGGCTTCGTGATCCTGGCCGCGCTCTTCGTCGTCGTCGCCAACCTGATCGTCGACCTCTCCTACGCCCTGCTCGACCCCCGGGTCAGGGTCAACTAGCCGGGGACGTGTCCCGGCTCTGCCAGGCTCACCCGCCGACCATGGGCGGGCCGCGGTATGCCGTCGGTGAACTGCTGGCGCCGCCGTGACGTCCGAGGCCTGGTGTGACCAAACGGCATTGGCGGTATCGCCCGGCCCGGCGTCCTGAATGCCGCTGAAGGGTCCATTGTTCGTCTTGTGCCCATAACCGGGCTGGGCCAAAGGTTCGTGCCGGTCACGGATCGGTTTCAGCATGCGGCTGCCTCTAGACAGCGCCGCCAGAGCGTGGAGATTGGTCCTATATCCGGTTTACCGTGGCTCGCCTATAGCCGAAATGGGAGGCATGGATGAGAGTTTCCAGCTCACCTAGACACCGTTACGGATACTTCATTGCAGCGCTGGCGGCCACCTCGTTGGTCCTGGCGGCATGCTCCTCTAGTCCCTCCTCGTCCGGCAACGCCGGCGGGATCAAGAGCGGAGGCTCGCTGACCTTCGCCCTCGACGAGGACGTGGCGGGCTTCAACCCGCTGTTTGCCGACGACAACGAGTTCGTGCTGGCCGAAATACAAGACCAGGTCTATCCGCAGATATTCGTGGTCCAGCCCAGCCTCAAGCCCAAGCTCAACACCGAGATAGTCACCAGCGCCAAGGTCACGAGCACCAGCCCGCAGACCGTCGTCTACAACATCAACCCGAAGGCCACCTGGTCCGACGGGACACCGATCAACGCCTCGGACTTCATCTACAACTGGCAGGCGCAGAGCGGCAGCCCGAAGTACAAGGACGTCGGCGGCAAGGCCTTCATCCCGGCCACCACGTCGGGCTACAACCAGGTCCAGTCGGTCACCGGCTCGAACGGCGGCAAGACCGTAACGGTGGTCTTCACCAAGCCGTTCGGTGACTGGAAGGCGCTGTTCTCCCCGCTGATCCCGGCGCACATCGCGCAGAAGGTGGGCTTCAACGGCGGCTTCCAGACCTTCGGCGCCGCCGCCAAGGTGTCCGGCGGTCCCTATGAGATCCAGAGCTACACCAAGGGCGAGAACCTCGTAGAGGTCCGCAACCCGCACTACTGGGGCCCGCGGGGCAAGCTCAGCAAGATCATCTTCAGGTTCATCCTTGACGACAGCCAGGCGCCCCCGGCGGTGCAGAACGGCGAGGCCAACATGGTCAACCCGGCGCTGGCCTCGACCGCGTTCTACGACGCCGTCAAGGGCATCCCGAACTTCACCACCAAGGTGCTGCCCGGCCTTGAGTTCCAGCACATGGACTTCAACGAGTCCAACCCCTACCTGGCCAAGCTCGGCATCCGGCAGGCCATCGCCTACGGGACGAACCGCCAGCAGATGGTCACCCGCATCGTCAGCCCGCTCAACCCGCACCCGGCGATCGGGCCGCTGGCGAACCGGATCTACATGCCGACTCAGCCGCAATTCCAGAACACCGGCGGCGCCCTCGGAAGCTATGACCCGGCCAAGGCCAAGAGCCTGCTCAAGGCGGCGGGCATGACGATGGGCCCGGATGGCTACTTCCAGCCGAACTTCGGTCCGGAGAAGGGCAAGGACTTCACCATCAGCATCTCCACCACCAGTGGCGTGCCGGTGCGGGCCCAGATCGAGCAGCTCCTCCAGGCCGACATGAAGACCATCGGCGTCAAGCTGGATATCAAGAACTACGACGCCGCCACCCTGTTCGGCACGGTCGGCCCGAAGGGCGAGTTCGACATCATCGAGTTCGCCTGGGTCAACTCGCCATTCGTGTCCGGCAACCAGCCCATCTACTGCTCGTTCACCAACACGGCAGTGTGCGGCGAGAACTGGGATCACTACGCGAACCCGAAGGTGGACAGCCTGCTCAACCAGGCCCTGGCCACCGTGAGCACCAGCAAGGCGCAGGTGCTGTACAACCAGATCGACACGATCCTGTGGAAGGACATGGTCACGCTGCCGCTGTTCCAGCAGCCGCAGCTATTCGGCTGGTCGTCCACCTACGGCAATGTCATACCGAACACCAGCAGCACCGGCATTCCCTGGAACGCCAACGAATGGGGACTCAAGGGGTGACAGCCAGCCGGTATCGGTAGGACGCTAGACCAAGCGGGCCGGCGGCTGCCCTCCGGGGCCGCCGCCGGCCCCGTGGTCGGGCTGACAGGAAGGCGTGCGCGATGTCGGCTTACATTCTGCGGCGGATCGGGGCCGGGATCCTGATCCTCTTGGTGGCCAGCTTTCTGATGTACTTGCTCGTCTCCGAGTCCGGGAACCCGCTGGCCCAGCTCATGGCCAACCCGCACATCTCCCGGGCCACGATCGCGGCGGCCCGGGCACAACTTCACCTCAACCAACCGCTGCTGCAGCGCTACTGGACCTGGCTGGCCGGCTTGCTGCACGGCAACTTCGGGATCAGCACGACCGGCCAGCGGGTGGGCCCGCAGCTATGGCCGCGGATGCTGGTCACGCTCCGGCTGGTGGTCCCGGCGGTCATTCTGTCGGTGATCCTGGGCATCTTGCTCGGCGTGGTCAGCGCGGTCAAGCAATACAGCTTCCTCGACCACATCTCCACCGGACTTGCCTACGTCTTCTACTCCACCCCGGTGTTCATCATCGCCATCCTGCTCAAGGACTTCCTGGCCGTGGACTTCAACAAGTTCGTCGGCCGCACCGTCCTCTACACGATCGGCGAGAACACCCCGGGGACCGCGCCCGGCATCAGCGCCATCGTCAACTCGATAGCGCACACCGTCTTGCCGGTGCTCACCCTGGTCCTGATCACCTACGCCGGCTGGAGCCGCTACCAGCGTTCGTCGATGCTCGACGTGCTGAACGCCGACTACATGAGGCTGGCCCGCGCCAAGGGGCTCAACCCGCGGCGGGTGCTGTACGTGCACGCCCTGCGCAACGCCCTGATTCCGGTCACCACGGTGATCGCGCTGGACTTCGCCGCGCTGCTCGGCGGCGTGATCATCACCGAGACCGTGTTCGACTGGGAGGGCATGGGGCGGTTCTTCATAGAAGGACTGACCGGCCCGGTCAGCCCGGACGTTAACGCGGTGCAGGCCTGGCTGATTATCGCCGCCGCCGCAGTCATCGTTTTTAACATCATCGCCGATGTTGTCTACGGCCTGCTCGACCCGAGGATCCGCTATGCCTGAGCCAGCTCCTGAGCCGGTCAAGACCGGCGAACCCGCCCTGCTGCCGCCCCGCCTGACCACCGGCGAACTGGACGAGGCCGACGCTGTCGCGCTGCAAGTCGCCCGTGAGGGACTCGCCGTCGAAGCGCGTAGCCAGTTCCAGATGGTGCGGGAGCGGTTCATCCACCACCGGATGGCGTTGGTGGGCCTTGGCACCTTTGTATCCATGCTGCTGTTCTCCACGATCGGCCCGGTGTTCTGGCACTACGGCTATGCCAAGATCACCGGCGAGTTCGGCACCGGACCATCGGCGGCGCACCCGTTCGGCACCGACCCGATCGGCCACGACCTGTTCGCGCAGGTCATGTCGGGTATAGCGACATCGATCAAGACCGCGCTCGTCGTGGCGGCGCTCTCCACGGTGGTGGGATCGGTCATCGGAGCCGCGGCCGGCTACTACGGCAAATGGGCGGACTCGCTGCTGATGCGCTTCACCGACCTGGTACTCGTCGTGCCGGTGCTCGCCGTGTTGCTGGTGTTGGCGGCCGGCGTGAGCAACCTCGCCAACAACTGGTTCATCATCGCGCTGGTGCTGGCCGCGCTGTTCTGGACTTACCTGGCCCGGCTGGTGCGCGGTACGTTCCTGTCGCTGCGAGAACGGGAGTTCATCGAGGCGGAGTGGGCGATCGGCGCCAGCGACCGGCGCGTCATCTTGCGGCACCTGATCCCCAATGCGATGGGCCCGATCGTCGTCAACGCCACCCTGACCGTGGCGAACGCGTTGCTGATCGAGTCTTTTCTCTCCTTCCTGGGACTAGGCATCCAGCCGCCCGCGGTATCGCTGGGCAGCCTGATCGCTTCGGGCGAGGGAGATGCCACCGTGCTGCCCTGGCTGTTCTACTTCCCGGCCGCGTTCCTGGTCGCGGCGATCCTGTCGGTGAACTTCATCGGTGACGGGCTGCGCGATGCGCTCGACCCCACTCAGCGGGTGCGCGCATGACGCCGTCGCTGCTGGAGTTGACCGACCTGTCGGTGGACTTCCACACCAGGGAAGGAACCGTGCAGGCGGTCAGGCACATGAACGTGCGCCTTGACCAGGGCGAGACGCTGGGCATCGTCGGGGAGTCTGGGTCAGGAAAGTCCACGATCGCACTCGCCACCCTCGGCCTGCTGCCCAAGAACTCGCGGGTCACCGGCTCGGTCCGCTGCCGGGATCGGGAGCTGCTCGGGCTGTCGGAGAAGGACCTGGCTCGCCTCCGTGGCGGCACGATCGCCTATATCCCGCAGGATCCGCTGAGCTCGCTCAACCCGGCCTTCACGGTTGGATGGCAGGTGGCCGAGGCAATCTGGACCCGCCAGGAGGTGTCCAAGGAGGCGGCGCACAGGCGCGCAGTGGAGCTGCTCGAGCTGGTCGGCATTCCGCAGGCCGCCGAGCGCGCCCAGGGCTATCCGCACGAGTTCTCCGGTGGCATGCGGCAGCGCGTCGTGATCGCCATCGCGATGGCCAATGACCCGGACGTGATCATTGCCGACGAGCCCACGACCGCGCTCGACGTGACCATCCAGGCCCAGGTGCTCGAGGCGCTTCGGGCCGCCCGCGACCAGACTCACGCATCGCTGGTCCTGATCACGCACGATCTCGGCGTCATTGCCGGAATGGCTGACCGGATCATGGTCATGTACGCGGGGAAGGCCGTCGAGACCGCGGACGCCGACGAGGTCTTCTACAACTCCAGGATGCCTTACACCCTCGGGCTGCTCGGCTCGCTGCCGCGGCTCGACGCGCAGAGCCGGGAAATGCTCCGCCCGATCCCCGGTGCCCCGCCCTCGCTGCTCAACCTGCCTCCCGGCTGCCCGTTCGCGCCTCGCTGCCCGATTGCCTTCGGGCGCTGCGTGCACGAAGAGCCCGCCCTCCTGGTCGTGGCGGCGGGGCATCAGGCTGCCTGCCACCGCTCGGCGGCACTGGCCGACGTCGGCACCGAGCTCTTCGTGCCGACCTGGACCGACACCGGCGAAGTCATCCCGAACGGGTCAGCGACGCGCTCGGCTGCCGCACCGCCGGCACCGCTGGCCGGGCTGCCGGGCAGCACGGTTGTCGAGGTCAGGGACCTGGTCAAGCACTTCCCGATCCGCGGCGGCAGGGTGATCCGCCATCAGGTCGGCGAGGCGCACGCGGTCTGCGGGGTGAGCTTCGAGCTCAGGGCGCATGAGACCCTTGGCCTGGTCGGCGAGTCCGGTTGCGGCAAGTCAACCACCGCGCGCACCCTGCTGCAGCTACTGCGGGCGAGCGCGGGCTCGGTGTGCTACGACAGTCAAGAGCTCACCACGCAGAGCCGCCGCCAGCTGCGCCCGCTGCGGCAACACATCCAGGTGGTGTTCCAGGACCCCTACGCCTCGCTCGATCCCCGGATGCCGGTCGGCGAGATCGTGGCCGAACCGCTGCGCATCCACGGACGTTGGGACCGGCGGGCCGGGCCACGCCAGGTGTCCGAGCTGTTCCGGATGGTCGGCCTCAACCCTGAGCACCGAAACCGCTTCCCGCACGAGTTCTCCGGCGGCCAGCGGCAGCGCGTGGGGGTCGCCAGAGCGCTCGCGCTCGATCCGAAGGTCCTGATTCTCGACGAGCCGGTCTCGGCGCTCGATGTCTCGATCCAGGCCGGAGTGGTCAACCTGCTTGAGGAACTCCAGGACCGGCTCGGGCTTTCCTACCTGTTCATCGCGCACGACCTGTCGGTCGTGCGGCACATTGCCGACCGGGTCGCGGTCATGTACCTCGGCAAGATCGTCGAGACCGGGACCAAGTCCCAGGTCTACGACACGCCGTCGCACCCGTACACTCAGGCCCTGCTGTCCGCGGTCCCCGTTCCCGACCCGGTCATCGAGCGGCAGCGGCAGCGCATCCTGCTCACCGGCGATGTGCCGAGCGCCGTCGCGCCACCGTCAGGATGCCGGTTCCGTACCCGGTGCTGGAAGGCCGAGGCCATCTGCGCTGAGCAGGAGCCCGCGCTGGTGGACCGGGGACAGGGCCACCCGGTGGCGTGCCACTTCGCCGAGTCCGCCAGCGTCGTCCCGACCCGGTGAGCCCCGCGCCCGCGCCGGTGCTTCCGGCAAGATTCGCCAGGCCGGCCGGACTGCACTATTTGCCCTATTTATCCGTTTGTTTGTCACGGGGTGGTTGCGGTTGCGTAAATGCACGCGACCGCTTCGCTGAGGCCGGTAGACGGCGACCCCGATTCCGTGTACCCACATAAGGGAATACGGACATGCCTGCGCTAAACCCCAGGCTTAGAAGGAGTTCGCTCATGACACGTCACATCCATCGAATTGCTGCGCTGGCGACCGCAGGCCTGGCCGTAGCCGGGCTGGCCGCCTGCAGCAGTTCGGGTGCCGGCCCCGGCGGAGCCAGCAACGCCAACAAGCCGGTCTTCGGCGGAACCCTGCGGATAGTCGCCGCCTCGGGGCCCGACCACCTTGACACGGTCCCGGCGTACTACACCGCGGACTACATCCTGGAGAAGGGCTACACGCGCCAGCTTCTCGCCTACCCGACGGTCCCCGACCCGACGCTGACGTCGGCGGGCTGGCACACCGACATCACCCCCGCCCCCGACGCCGCGACCACGATCCCGACCACCGCCAACGGCGGGATCACCAACGGCGGCAAGACCTACACCTTCCACATCAAGCCGGGCGTGGACTGGAACACCAACCCGCCCCGCCAGGTCACCGCGGACGACTTCATCCGCGAGTACAAGGCGTTCTGCAACCCGGTCAGCCCGGTCGGCAACCTCGGCTACTTCAGCGCGACGATCGCCGGGCTCACCCAGTACTGCGACGCCGAGACCGCCTTCTTCGCGAAGAAGTCGAACAAGCCGACCGCCGCCAACATCACGGGCTTCCAGAACTCGCACGACATCTCCGGCCTCAAGGCAGTCAGCTCGTCGACGCTCCAGTTCAACCTGAGCGCGCCGGCCGGCGACTTCCTCTACATGCTGGCGATGCCGTTCACCTCGGCCCGCCCGGTGGAGTACGACAGTTACGTGCCGAACAGCCTCCAGCTTGACCAGCACACGATCTCCGCCGGCCCGTACCAGATCACCTCGTACGTGCCGAACAAGTCGATGGTCATGCAGCGGAACCCGGCGTGGAAGCAGTCCACCGACTCCATCCGGCACCAGTACGTCAAGACGATCACCATGACCATGGGCGTGACGTCGGCGGCCACCCAGCTCGCCGACATGCAGGCCGGAAAGACCGGCACCTACGACTTCGTCGATGACACCGGCGTGGAGCCGACGGCCATCCCGACCCTGCTCGCCAAGCACGACCCCAAGTTCAAGGTCTGGCCGTGGAGCTCGACGCTGCCGTACGTGGTGTTCAACTTCCACAGCCCGAACAGCGGTGGCGCGATGAAGAACCTCAAGGTCCGCCAGGCGATCGAGTACGGCATCAACAAGGTGGCCGTGCAGAAGGCCGAGGGCGGCCCGGCCGTCGCCAAGGTCATCAACACCGCCATCCCGCCGGGCAACGTCGGTTACGTCAACTACAACCTGTACCCGAACAAGAACGGCCAGGGCGACCCGGGCAAGTGCAAGTCGACGCTGGCCTCGGCGGGTTACCCGAAGGGCGTCAAGCTGACCTACCTGTACGCCAACGACAGCGTCAACCAGCGCATCTTCGCGGCGATCCAGGCCAGCCTCAAGCCGTGCGGCGTGGACCTGGTCGGCAAGCCAGAGCCCGGCTCCAGCTTCTTCGTCGACCTGGGCAACGCCCCGGCCAACAACAAGCCGGGGACCTGGGACATGGGCCAGCCGGGCTGGATTCCTGACTGGTTCGGCCCGAACGGCCGCACCATCATGGACCCGCTGTTCAAGACCCGCTGCGTGCTGAACACCAACAACTACGGCTGCTTCAGCAGCAAGCTGCTGGACAACACGATCAACCAGGCCGAGGCTGCGCCGCTGTCGCAGTCCGCGGCGCTGTGGCACAAGGCGGACCAGATCGTCATGCAGAACGCCGTGATCGTGCCGCTCTGTGACGGTCAGGCGCCGTTCTACA
>WNGL01010972.1_pt1 | contig 10409 bp, 9 predicted proteins | sample 5400591 | NCBI WGS metagenome assembly WNGL01 (sample SAMN13153377, study PRJNA577476) | soil metagenome | isolation source: 80 cm soil or saprolite under Garry oak tree replicate 1 | place: USA:California | collected 2016-06-15 | reverse complement strand
GGGGGTGCTCTATGCCACCGCCGAAGAAGGACCGGTAGGAGTCAAAGTGCTGGACGTGGTCCAAGGGAGCCCGGCGGCCCGGGCCGGATTTCAGGGGACCAACTTCCCCGCGGCACAGCAGAATGATTTCTTCAAGGCTGCGATCGTCGTCTTGGCGATGTCACCGGCTGGGCCTTTTGCCATTCCCCTAGCTATTGCGCATGACATATATACGAGCCGGCAATCTCCCGGTGACCTGATTGTGGCCGTGGGCGACCACCCAATCCGCGACGCACAGGAATTTAGCGAAGAGATGCGCCGCTACCAGCCCGGTGACACAGTTTCGTTCTCGGTGATGCGTGGGGGGAAGCCCCTGCAACTGACGGTACAACTCGAAGAAGAGCCGTCGTAGTACCTACCCTTAACCTCTTACCGCTTTTGCGTTGCTGTCTGCGCTCTGAACGCCTGCTGGAAAGTCGCTAGGCTTCCTGGTAGCGCCTGAGCTTGCCATACGCTACACCCAACGCCCGCCCCAGGTCGAGGGGCGCCCCAGCAAGATCGGGCTGAAGGTGGATCGCCTGCTGGAGAGCCGTTATCTCTTCCTGGTAGCGCCCGAGCTTGTCACTACAAACACCCACACTGACCCACGCCTTTGCATGGCGGGGGTTTATCCGTACAACCTGATTGAAATAGGAGAGTGCTTTTGCGTAGTCTTCTGCCAGAAGGAAAGTGCCCCCCATGACGAACAGCTTCTCTGCCTCGACCGACTGTTCACCGGGCAAACCAGCCGTCCACTCAGCAACCGTCTGCCCATATATTTCTTTGTACCGTTGCCGGGCCTCAGCCTTTTTCTCGGGTGGCAGTTCTTTGTAGGAGTCTGTTTCAACGAACTCTTCCCAACTGAGAGGTGGGACTTTCTTGCTCTGCCCTTCCCTCCATACCGGCCCGCTGACCAGAGCCAGGGAGAGGAAGGCCAAAAGGACGCTGAATGCTAGGGGTCGATTCACTTTAAGAGGCGGTGATAGACGAAAGGTGCCTCTCATTGCCTGGAGGTAAAGGTACACGAAGACCAGACTACCGCCGATGCCTATGACACTTGCAGAATGAACCCATTGGCATATCTTGCTCACGAAGAAGTATACGAACATGGAGGTCGCTGCGACTCGACTGCGCTGATAGATACCGAATGCCAGCACCGTCATAAGGAATACATCAAGAAGGTTCCAAAGGTTATAGTTGAGCCCTGTAGTGCCAGTTGCGCCTGCAAGTGCAAATAGGAGTGTTACAAAGGCAGAAAATAACGCCGCGATCCACCCATTCCGTATCCACGTTCGCGCCTTTTGGGTTGATTGCAGGGAATCATTGCAGGCTCTTTCGACTGGCGAAGACTGCTCCATCGGTCCTCCTCCCTCTTTACCAGGCCGCTTACCATACCACGAGCAGGATACATGCCAGGAGCGTAACTTCTTGTTTTTTCAGGACTTGGCTGGCTGCGTTCTCCTCCAATGTCAGGCGTTTTTGCCAGAACTGACACACCCTTTGCCACAACTGACACGCCGCCTCCTCGGCTAACAGTGGGCGAATCCGCAGCCCAGGCAGGCGAGGAGACCGGGAGACTTCGGCCAGGCGCTGACGGTGTGGGGCAGGCTGCGAGAAAGGCTCGCTTTTCCCTTCCCTAAAATTTTTGGAAATTATTTCGCGCGAAGCCTGAGCGGGCTGTGACACCCTCTCAGGACCCTGGCCGGAGGTTATCACCCCCGGGCTGCCTGCGTGCCCCCACAGCTTGCCGGTTTTCTCAGCCGTGTCTTCAGGGGGCAGGTTGCCCACTTTGTGAGCGGGGCTTTTTGCCTCTGCCTACTCCGGCTGCCCCTTCCCCTGTGCACAGGATCCTTGGCACATAGTCCCGACCTTGCAGCAGCAGAAAGTTGTGGCGCTGCGCTAACTTGCGGCGGTGGCGGTCTGCGCCTTAAACGCCTTGACCGTGTTCTGCATCAACATCGACACGGTCACTGGCCCTACCCCTCCAGGCACAGGCGTAATGAACGCGGCACGCTCCTGAGCCGCGGCCAACTCCACATCGCCGACGATTCGTTTCCCCACCTGGCTGACGCCTACGTCGATCACCGCCGCGCCTGTACGGATCCATTCTCCTTTGATGACTCCAGGTGATCCCACCGCTACGACCAGGATCTCGGCCCGACGCACGTGCTCCGCCAGGAGCCCGCGGCGGGCAGTGGCGATATGACAGATCGTCACCGTGGCAAGGCGCTCGAGGAGCATGAGGCTGACCGGTTTGCCTACCAGCTCGCTGTGACCGACGATCACGGCCTCCTTGCCCTCCATGGCGATGCCGGTGGCGTCTAACAGCCGCATCACCGCTAGCGCGGTACAGGAGCCCACCCGCATTTCGCCGACGAGCGCCGCCCCAACGTTCTCCGGATGGGTGCCGTCTACGTCTTTCAAGGGGTCGATCGCATTCACCAGGACGGAACGCCGCAAATGGAGGGGCAGGGGCAATTGCAGAATGATGCCGGTCACTTCGGGGTCACGATTGAGCTGGTCGAGGCGGCGCAACACCTCACGCTCCTCAGCGGTGTCAGGCAGATGATACCAGCGGTACTCGATGCCTAACTCCCGAGCCACCCGGTTTTGTGAACGAATATAGATTTCAATCGCCGGATGGGAACCGACATAAATACTGACCAGCACCGGCCGGCGCCCGGTCTGAAGAATGAGCTGGGGGATCTCGCTCCTAAGCTCATCATACACAGCCTGAACGATGACTTTACCTTCCACAATCTGCGCGCCCATAACCTCAAGCTATACATCCGGCCAGACGGGAAGGAAAGAGGCTGGACGGAGTGTCCTTCTCACTGACATCGAATTGTCAATTTTGGCACGGGGGCATGTCCCGTGTCACACGGTTGACAGCCGCAGTCGTGCCAGCCATGGGCTAAGGTCCCGGAAAACAAGCGGGTTCCCTCCAAAGCGTTCTTGGCAACGTAATTGCTAGGAATCCTGTGACCCTGGCATTCCTGACACACAGCTTCCTGGTAGGGTCCGACCGCAGAACAGGCTTGGTGTGTAACGTGATGACAACCTCCAACGCAACGGACAACGCTCGGGACGGGCGCACGAGGAGCAAGCGATGATGGAACTGGAAGAAAGTCAAGAAAGCGTGTCCCTGACGGACCTCATCCCCGCGCAGGACATCGATCCGGTGGCAGTGCGCATTCAGGCGAGCGCAGAGTACCGGCTGCTGTGGGCAGTTCTACAGGACGCGATCTATTGCTACTTTCGCTATGCAAGCCAATCTTCGGCCCAGGCGCAACAGCAGTTCCGCAAGGCTGCTGTGTGGATCGAGTCGGCCGAAGAGGAGTGGGTGTGCAGTTTTATTAGCATCTGCCGGGCCTTTCAGATCGAACCAGGCTATCTGCGCCGGGGGCTGCGTCGCCGCTTGCAGGCCGTAAAGGAAGGACGCCAGGTCGCCTCCCTCGAAAACGCGGCCTAGACCGAGCTGTGGTTTCCTGGCATGATGCCCCGGCAAGGAGAGTAGTAATGAAAACTTTCTTTGAGCGATTCCTCGATGAGGTCACCCGTAAACTGGAGGCGGGAGAGATTGACGCGGACAAGGCGCAACGCTGGGTCGCTGAAATCCAGACGCAGCTTCAGGAGTATGCGCAGCGCGACCCCCAGGCGCCAATCGTACAGGTGCCGGCGAAGCACTAACCCCACCAAGGAACCCTTGTAAATTTCGACTCTTCCAATCCGCAATCCGCCCCAGTCCAGCCTGGCTCTCCCACTGGTCAGGCAATCGCAAATCGATGTAGGTCCCTCCTCAATCCTGCCTGCTCAGAGAAGGCAGGATGGTTGCAGCCCTGAGTGTCCTCGGCTACTTTGTGGCACGAGTCTAACGGGGAGGAGCAGCTACATATGGAGAGAATGCCCACGCGGGCGGTACGGATTGGCAAAGTACAGGTTGGTGGCGGCGCGCCGGTCGCTGTCCAAAGCATGTGTGCCACCAAGACCAGCGATATTGATGCGACTGTAGCCCAGGTTAACCAGCTTGAGGCGGCCGGGGCTGGCATCGTCCGCATCGCCGTGGACAACCCTAAAGAGGCCACGGCACTCAAAGAGATCCGCGCTCAGACGACAGCGACCCTGTCCGTCGATCTGCAGGAAAACTACAAGATCGCCGCTCAAGTCGCGCCCTATGTGGACAAGATTCGCTATAACCCCGGGCACCTGCACCATATCGAGAAGAGTAAGACCATCCCGCAAAAAGTCGCCGGGCTGGTGAATGTGGCGCGTGATCACGACGTGGCCTTACGCATTGGCGTGAACTGTGGCTCGGTGGCCCCGGCCTTTGTGGAACAATACCCTGGCGATCAGATGGAAGCGCTGATCCAGTCCACCCTCTACCACTGCCAGTTGATGGAAGAGCTGGGCTTTGACCGTTTCGTCGTCTCGTTGAAAGACTCGGACCCGGCCAAGGTAGTAGAAGCCAACCTCCGTTTCGCACAGGCCCGCCCTGACGTGCCGCTGCACCTGGGAGTGACCGAAGCGGGCTTGCCGCCTGAGGGCGTCATTAAGAGCCGCCTCGCCTTTGAAAAGCTGCTCGCCCTCGGCATCGGCGACACCATCCGGGTCTCCCTGACCCTGCCCAACGAACGCAAGCACGAGGAAGTGACCGCGGGCTTACAGATTCTCCAGGACGTACAACAGGAGCGGTTTATCTCGGTGCCGGACTTCGGCACAGGTCTAAACATCATCTCTTGCCCGAGCTGCTCTCGGGTGGAGAACGAGAAGTTCGTCGAACTGGCCCAGCAGGTCAAGGAGATGACCGCCTATGCCAAGGCACACCATATCACCATCGCGGTGATGGGGTGCCGGGTGAACGGTCCAGGAGAGACCGATGACGCAGACCTGGGTCTGTGGTGCGGTCCCACCACCGTCAACCTCAAGAAGAAGAGCGCCAAGATTGGCAACTTCGGCTACGACGTGGTTCTGGCTCGTCTCCAGCAAGAGCTAGATAAGCTGATTGCCGAGCGAGCCTGAGCCGCAGCGGTCTCTTTGTCTCGCGCTTCGATGGCAAGCACGCCGCTTACTGACGCGCACGGCTCTAACAGGGTGCTGAAAAAGGGGTTCTCGTGCTTCGACAGGCTCAGCACGAACGGGAAATAAACAATGAGTTCAAGACCCAACCCGTTCGCCCTGAGCTCGTCGAAGGGTGAACGCAAGGTTTTTTCCGCATCCTGCTAAACTTGCCCGCTCCATGGATACCAAGCGGCAACCGAACAAAATAACGACCCTGGCCAGCGCCGTCCACACGTTTGTGCAGGACGGCGAGAGCGTAGCGCTGGGGCTGTGCCTGGAGTCTCTCATCCCCTTTGCCGCAGGGCACGAAATCATACGGCAGGGTAAAAAGGATCTTACCCTGGTGGGACCCATTTCCGATATCCTTTTTGACCAGCTCATTGGAGCCGGATGTGTCAAAGAAGTCATCGCTGCTTGGGTGGGAAATGTCGGGGCGGGTCTGGGCCACAACTTTCGCCGGGCGATCGAAGCGGGGGTACCGCGGCAGGTCTCGATGCAAGACCACTCTAATTTCACCCTGGCCCTGGCCCTGAAAGCGGCAGCTCTCGGCATCTCTTTCCTGCCAACCCACACAGCTGGGGGGAGTGACATCGTCAAGAATGAGGCGGCTTTTCGTCCGGTCACCTGTCCCTTTAGCGCAGAGCAACTCACTGCAGTCAAAGCGGTGGTGCCGCACGTTACCATCCTGCACGTCCAGCGGGCTGACCCTTTTGGCAATGCCCACCTGTGGGGAAACCTGGGGGTGGCAATCGAGGCGGCGTATGCGGCAGAGCGGGTGATCCTCACCTGTGAGGAAGTGGTCGCCAGGGAGGTAATCGTCGCGGACCCGAACCGCACCCTCATTCCGGGAATCCTGGTAGACGCGGTGGTGCCTGAACCTTTGGGTGCGCACCCTTCGCCTGTGCAGGGGTTTTGGCAGCGTGAGGATGCTCACTTTCTCCGCTACCACGAGTCCTCCCGAGACCGGGAAGGATTTGTAGCCTGGCTCAGAGAATGGGTGACGGACATCCCGGACCGCAACGCCTATCGGGCGAAGCTCGGCGAGGAGCGGGTCAAAGCTCTCCACGTGTCTGCCAAGCGCCTGCCCGTGGGTGAGGTCAATTACGGGTTTTAGGCAAGCCCTCACCCTAGCCCTCTCCCGCAGAGCCGGAGAGGGAGAAGAAGGGCAGGAGAGAAGAGGAGTCTGACTCGTGCCGGAATTGTTCTCCACGCGCGATATTATGATTGCGGCCGCCGCCCGGGAGGTGCGGGACGGGGAGGTCGTGTTTGTGGGCATGCGCCTTCCGCTGGTGGCCTTTGCCGTGGCCAAGGAGTTGCACGCCCCGTCGGCAGTCGGCGTCTTTGAGAACGGGCTGATCCGCGACCAGGGTCCGCTGGGTCCTATCGTCACCATGGGTGATCCTCCCAACGTCGCCGCGGCGCTGGCCTGCACCGGGCTCCTCGAGGTGATGTCCCTCTTGCAGCGGGGCCGTATTGACGTGGGTTTTATCGGCGGGGCAGAGATCGATCGTTTTGGCAACCTCAACACCACTTGGGCGCAGCAGGTGCGGCTGCCGGGCAGCGGCGGCGGCGCGGACATCGCCTCTTTTGCACGCCGCACGGTGATCATCATGCCTCACGAGAAGCGGCGCTTTCCGGAAAAAGTTTCCTATCTCACCTCCCCTGGACACGGCACCGGCCGCGGCTGGCGGCGGACCGTCGGCCTTTCAGGGAGCGGGCCAAGTAAAGTGGTCACGTCTCTGGGGGTGTTTGGCTTTGCCGAGTCTGGAGAGATGGTCCTTGAGTCTCTGCACCCGGGAGTCCGCTGGGAAGAGGTGCAAGCGCATACCGGCTGGCCCCTGCGTTGCACCCCCACTGTGGCGGAGACCCCTGCGCCCACGCAAGAAGAACTGGCCCTGATCCGCCGCTTTGATACGCTGGGGTAGATCCCCGCGGTATCGGCATGACGAGCCCGCCAGTACCGGATATGGCGCGCAGCCAGTACCCGGTGCTTACAGCGGCTGGCCCGTCCGCTTAGGAGCCGCGCACAAATAAGTTGAAGCGTGCGCGTAATTCCAAGCCCTGAATTTTCCATGATTTCTAGAGCTAGTAGGGTGCGCTCCGCGTACCACATAGCCGGGGCAAAGAAATGGTGCACAAGCGCACCCTACAAACTGCTGTCAAAAGCTCCAGAAATTGGCCAATTTCAGCATCCGAATTATGCGCAGTCTTCAAATAAGTTGACCGCTCTCATTTTTCGCCGCGACCTTGGTGACCAGGGACTTGTCGCCTCTCTTCTCAGTGGTCACCCTGATTGAGCATCTGCCCTGTGTTTGCAAGCGTTCACTTTTTCTTACTTGCGGTCGCCTTCTTAATCAGCGTTGCAGCCTTGCTTGCGTCAGCCTCGGTCTCGAAGCCAAAGACAGCCAAGTACTTTTTCCCGGTCACTTGCACGACCAAGAAACTCAGGTTGATGCCTGCCTCGGCAATTGCTTTGGTGGTGGCGTACCCCAAACCAGCCCGGTTGTCGCCCTCGACCAGCAAAGTGGGAATGGCCGAGGCGCTCAGCCCGGCGGCTTGGGCGGCAGCCATGGATTTCTTGCCCGAGACCGGATACAGCTCAAGGGCGGCCTTGCTTTCGTTGCCGGGATAGCGATACCCCATCACCACTTGCAAGTCTGCGCCTGCCTTAGCCAGCGGTTCGAGCGCGTTGGCAAGTACTCCAGACTTGTTTTCGACCTCGCTGCGCCAGAGCGTGACTTTTTTTACGGTCACTGCCATTGCCAATTCCTCCTTACTAGCGGGCAAGAATTCCTCGTCACTCGCCACTCGCCTCCCTCCTTGACTGGCGGGCAAGGATTCCCTCCTGCCCGCCGTTTGCTTTGATCTACCCGGTGTATGCGAGTACTTTCCCCCAGCTTGGGCGGGCGGAGAGGCGTTTGTAATAGGCGTCCACGGCTGCTGGCAGAGCGATACTAAGCTCAGCCAACACGTGGAGGTAAGGCAAGAGCGCCATGTCCGCGACCGAGAACCTCCCGGCCAAGTAGTCACGCCCTTGCAACCCGCCCGCCAGGATCTCGCAATTCTTAGTCACCTCAGCGCGCGCCTGGTTAATCGCGTTCTGATCGCGCTGACCTTCGGGCGTAAAGCGCAACTGGCGAAAGAGAGAGCTGGCCGGTGCTCCAAAGGTGGTGGGCTGCCACACCAGCCACTGGAACGCCCGGGCCCGATCCTGCGCTGCCGAAGGCAGCAAGTTGGCGGCCGGAAACTTCTCCGCCAGATAGAGCAGGATGGCAACGGACTCCCACATGACCAGCCCATCTTCAACAATCGTGGGCACCTTGCCATTAGGGTTAAGCTTGAGGTAGTCGGGACTTTTCTGCTCCCCCTTCATGAGATTCACCGGGGTGATTTCGTAAGCGGCCTTCGCCTCCTCCAAGGCCATATGCACCTTGCGGCCGTTGGTAGAAAGATGAAACGTGTACAGCTTGACCATATTGTGCACCTCCTTCACAACGAACTTTCTTTACTGCGAAACCTGCTCCTTTTCAACAAAAAAGGAAAGCGCTGTCAAACGCCACACAAGAGCTATATAAAGGCCGTCAGCGTTAGTCAAAAGGGAGGGAATCGCCATGGCAACAATGAAGTCAGAACGTCGGGGCACAAGGCTTTTGCTCCAAGAAGAGGTCCCGACCCGTGAGGCAATCGTTCGGGTATTGGAACAGGCGGGCATCGATATGGTCTTCGGTTTGCCGGGAGGCTATACGCTCCCTATCTTCAATGCCTTGTACGATCATCAGAGGACTATTCGGACCGTGCTCGTGCGCGAGGAATCGCGTGCCGGCGTCATGGCAGAGGTGTATGGCCGACTCACTGGCAGGCCAGGAGTCGCTATCGGACAGGGCGCGTTCATGCTCAGCACTGGATTGGGTGTGCTTGAAGCTCACCTCTCTAGCTCGCCGCTGCTCCTCCTCACCGACCTCAGCGATAACGCGCCGTTTTCGCATCATGGCCCCTACCAATCAGGCACGGGCGAGTATGGCTCTTGGGATGCCAAGCAGGCTTTTGCGGCTATCACTAAGTTGACCATGGTCGCTACCAGCGGCCCCCAAGCGGTGCACTGCACGCAACTGGCTATTAAGCACGCCCTCAGCGGTGAGCGAGGACCGGTGGCGGTCCTCTACCACAGTCAGGCCTTACGCGGTCGCGTCGGACCCAACTCTATGCCGCCTCTATACACCCTGGAATCTTTTCTGCCCGGCCCCACTCCGCTGGCAGACCCCGGAGTAGTCGAGCAGGCTGCTCGGTTGTTGGCCGAAGCCGAGCGCCCGGTTATCATTGCAGGCAACGGCGTGCGCATCAGCCAGGCATTGACAGAGCTGACTACCTTTGCGGAAGCCCTCGGCGCGCCTGTGGCTACGACCGCAGCAGGCAAAGGGACCTTCGCTGAAACGCAGGACCTCGCCTTGGGAGTATGTGGAAACTTCGGGACCGCGCTGGCAAACGCCGTGGTCGGAGCGGCTGATGTGGTACTGGTCGTCGGTTCGAAGCTCGCTCCAACCGATACCGCCTATGAGAATCCGAAGCTGCTCAATCCCCAACGGCAGACCTTGATTCAAGTTGATATTGAGCCCAGGAATGCTTCTTGGACGTATCCCGCTGAGCTCGTCCTGATCGGCGATGCCAAGGCAGTGCTCTCGCAGTTGGCCGAAGCACTGGAGTCGGTCGGTGGAGTCTCAGCAGAGAAAGTTGCCACTTGTCGCTCGATGCTCCAGTCGGCACGTCAGCAGCACGGGTTCTTCAACGCCCTAGAGTTCAGTTCCAACGCGGCGCCGGTGCTGCCCCAACGCGTCATCAAGGAACTCCAGAAGGCAGTGGCAAACGATGCCATTGTGACGTGCGATGCGGGTGAGAATCGCATTTTTATGACGCACTTTTATCAGACCAAGGCGCCCGGCACGTTTCTCCAGCCGGCCGGAGTGGGAGGGATGGGGTACGCGATTCCGGCGGCGCTGGCTGCCAAGCTGGTGTACCCGCAACGCCAAGTGGTCGCGGTCTGCGGAGATGGCGGCTTTGCCATCGGCATGAATGGGCTGATGACCGCGCTGGAGGAGCACCTTCCCATCGTGACCGTGGTCTTTAACAATAGCGCGCTGGGCTGGGTCAAGCATGGCCAGGGGGAGCGTAACATTGCCTGCGATTTCGCCGATTTTGATCATGCCGCGATTGCCCGCGCTATGGGGTGCAACGGCAGCCGTGTAGAGGAACCGCGTCAGCTTGAGCCCGCATTGCGTGAAGCCCTGGCCAGCGACAAGCCGACGGTGGTCGATGTCCACACCTCGCTGAGCGAGTCG
>WNGL01014673.1_pt1 | contig 10410 bp, 12 predicted proteins | sample 5400591 | NCBI WGS metagenome assembly WNGL01 (sample SAMN13153377, study PRJNA577476) | soil metagenome | isolation source: 80 cm soil or saprolite under Garry oak tree replicate 1 | place: USA:California | collected 2016-06-15 | reverse complement strand
CGTGGTGCGGGGATCAGGGGTACACCGGGGGTCTTCCCGATGTGCTGGCCAGGGCCGCGGAGCCAGGCTGGGGCCATGAACACGAACACGGTGAACCCAGAGGCCCGGCTCCACGCCGGCCCGCCGTTCCGCACTGGGTCGCGGCGCACTGCCCTGCGCCGGCCCGCCCGGGACCGCGTGGCGGCCGGAGTCGCCGCGGGCCTGGCCCGCTACCTCGGGGTGGACGTGATGATCATCCGCCTCGCCTTCGTGGTCCTGACCATCGCCGGCGGCTCGGGTATCCCGCTCTACCTGGCCGGGCTGCTGCTGATCCCGGAAGACGGCAGCGGCCAGTCCATCGCCGGCTCGCTCATCGAGTCCCTGCGGTCCCGGTCGCGGTAGCCGTAACCGGAGCCGGACAAGGACAGACCCCTATGCCAGGCGGCGGCCGGCGCCTGGCGTGCCCGCGGACCTGGTGGCCCCGACCGCAGGATCCGGGGGCAGCCCTGCGCTGTGCGGGGGCGATGATGCCGCGGTCCCGGAATCGTCACAAGTAGACACGATGCAATGCAGTCCGGCCGGGCCGGGGCGTCCGTAACAGCCGCGACCCGGCGGGGACTAGCCAGGCGAAGGGGCAAGCTGATGGACAAGGCCATCCTGCTGGCCGTCGCGGCCAGCGTGTGCACGGCCACGGCCTCGCTGTGCCAGCGCAAGGGCGCCAGGGATAACGAGACGGCGGGCTTTGACGCCCGGCTCCTGGTCCGGCTGGCCCGCCGGCCGGCCTGGCTGGGCGGCATCGCCGCCATGATCGGCGGGTTCACCTTCCAGATCACCGCGCTGCGCTACGGCGACCTGGCCCAGGTCCAGCCCATCTTGGCGGCCGAGCTGCTGTTCGTGTTCGGCTACCTGGCCGTGGCCGGGACGCGGCGGGTGAGCGGCCGCGACTTGCTGGCCGCGGCGGGCATGGCCGCCGGGATCGGCGTGTTCCTCCGCCTGGCCGCGCCGTCCGGCGGGCGGCCGCACGCGCCCGGGTCCTCGTGGCTGCTGGCCGGGCTGGTCACCGCCAGCATCGTGGTCGCGGCCCTGGCCGTGGCGTCCGGCCTGGGCCGCCGTCCCGGCGCGTCCCGGGGCCGCCGCGCCGCCGTGCTCGGCGCGGCCACCGGGATCTCCTGGGGGTTCATGGCCGCGGTCATCAAGGAGCTCAGCGCGCACCTGGGCGGCGGCCCCGGCGCCGTCGTCTCCGCCTGGTCGCTGTACCTGCTCCTGGCGGCCGGGGCGGTGACCATGCTGCTGGCCGCGCACGCGCTGGCGGCCGGGCCGCTGGCCGCCTCCCAGCCCGGGTTCACCATCTTGGACCCGCTGGCGGCCAGCCTGCTCGGCGTGTTCGTGTTCGGCGAGCACATCCGCACCGATGCGGGCGCCCTGGCCGGCGAGGCGCTGGCGCTGGCCGTGGTCATCGCCGGCGCCGCGGCGCTGAGCCGCAGCTCCCTGATCACCGGCGAGAACGCGCCTGCGGCCCGCCAGTACCAGGCCACCCTCAGCAGCGCCGCCAGCGCACTGCCGGCCACCCGCCCGCCGGCGGAGCCGGACCAGGCGGCCACCGGCGCTCAGCCCGCAAGCGGCGGCACGCGCCGACCGGACGCGTCCCGGTCCGGCCCCCGCCGCGGCCCGGACCGGGCCACCCAGGCCGGCCCGGGGGCATCAAGACCTTGATCCCGAACCAGCTGCAGCCTGACCGCACTTCCACGACCTGCGCCACACCGGGAACACGATGGCGGAAGTGAGCGGAGTTGCGCCAGCCTCCGCGAGCTGATGGAGCGGATGGGCCACTCCAGCACCCGAGCCGCGCTCATCTACCTGCACGCCACCCGCGAGCGCGACCAGGCCATCGCCGCGGGCATGGGCAAGCTACTCAAGGACGCCAAGAAGGGCACGCGCCCCACCCGATCGGGCACGCGACGGGCACGCGGCCGGCGGCACGCATCCTGAAGATCTCCAACAATCGCCCTGACCTGGACTGGAACCGCGGAGCGGGCGACGGGAATCGAACCCGCATGACCAGCTTGGAAGGCTGGAGCTCTACCATTGAGCTACGCCCGCAGCAGCCGCCGAACCACCGGCTGACACCGGTAGCGTACCGTCTCCCGCGCCATCGGCGTCACTCCCGCGCGCCCCGCGGCGGCCCGAGTGGCATAGTGGCCGTTACTGGACAACGGGAGTGAAAGCCTAGAGGAGACCCGCAGCACATGGCGCAAGCAACGGCGCAGATCGGCGTGACCGGCCTCGGCGTGATGGGCCGGAACCTGGCCCGCAACTTCGCCCGGCACGGGTACACCGTGGCCCTGCACAACCGGACCGCCTCCCGCACCACGGCCATGGTCGACCAGTTCGGCCACGAGGGGAACTTCGTCCCGGCCCAGACTGCGGAGGAGTTCGTCGCCTCGCTCGAGCGCCCGAGACGCGTCCTCATCATGGTCAACGCCGGCCCGGCCACCGACGCGGTGGTCGACGAGTTCGCCCCGCTGCTCGAAGACGGCGACATGATCATCGACGGCGGCAACGCGCACTTCGGTGACACCCGCCGCCGCGAAGCCAAGCTAAGAGAGCAAAACCTCCACTTCGTCGGCATGGGCGTGTCCGGCGGCGAGGAGGGCGCGCTGAACGGCCCTTCCATCATGCCCGGCGGAAGCCAGGAGTCCTACCAGGCCCTCGGCCCGATGCTCGAGACGATCAGCGCGCACGTGGACGGCATCCCAGGAACCCCCTGCTGCACGCACATCGGCCCGGACGGGGCCGGCCACTTCGTCAAGATGGTGCACAACGGCATCGAGTACGCCGACATGCAGCTCATCGCCGAGGCGTACGACCTGCTCCGGCATTGCGTCGGCATGACGCCAGCGCAGATCGCCGAAACGTTCAGAACCTGGAACCAAGGCCGCCTGGATTCCTATCTCATCCAGATCACCGCCGAGGTCCTGGCTCACACCGACGCCAGCACCGGCAAGCCCTTCGTCGACATCGTGCTCGACCAGGCCGAACAGAAGGGGACCGGCCGCTGGACCGTCCAGGACGCGCTCGACCTGGGCGTGCCGGTGAGCGGCATCGCCGAGGCGGTCTTCGCCCGCTCGCTGTCCGGCCACGCCGACCTGCGCCGCGCGGCCCGCGGCCTGCCCGGCCCCAAGACCACGGCCGCCGAGGCCGCCGAGTTCGCCGACCAGATCGAGCAGGCCCTGTACGCATCCAAGCTGGTCTCCTACGCCCAGGGCTGGCACATGATGGCCGTCGGCAGCCAGGAGTACGGCTGGAACCTCGACCTCGGTCAGATCGCCGTCATCTGGCGCGGCGGCTGCATCATCAGGGCCGCGTTCCTCGACCGCATCCGCGCCGCCTACGAGAACAACGCCGAACTGCCCACGCTGCTCACCGACGAGGATTTCAGCAAGGACCTCGCCGGCGCCCAGGAGGCCTGGCGCAACGTGGTCGCCACCGCGGTCCGGCTCGGCATCCCGGTGCCCGGATTCTCCGCCGCCCTGGCCTACTACGACGCGCTGCGGGCCGAACGCCTGCCCGCCGCCCTGGTCCAGGGCCTGCGCGACTTCTTCGGCGCGCACACGTACCGCCGTACGGACCGCGACGGCACGTTCCATACGCTGTGGGCCGAGGACCGTTCGGAACAATCCCGCTCGTAACCTTCAGCCCGAACGGGCCGGGTTCCTGCCCCGCCAATGGTCAGCTGCCGTCCCCTACGACGCTGACCGCCTTGGTGAACGACAGCAGTTCGTTCGTGGTGAGCCCGGTCCCGCCCGGCGCGCGGATCACCACCTCGGTCTTCACCGGGCCGGTGCCCTGCGCGATCCAGACGGTGACCTCGATGGTCTGCCCCTGCGCGGTGGCCGTCGCCGTGACCACGCTGGCCCGGTAGGTGCCGGCCGGCACGCTGACCGACGTCGTGCCGGCGCCCTGGACGGTGACGTCCGCGTCCCCGCCCTGGATATGCAGCGTGGAGCGGTAGATCTTGCCGGACGCCAGGCCGGCGGCGTCCGGCCAGCGGATGTCGATACCCGTCACCGGCACGCCGGTGACCGGGGGGACCGGATAGGCGATGGTCCCGTTCGGATAGAAGGTGTAGACGGGCACCACGGTGCTCGCCGATCCGCCGAAATCGGTGGTCGAGGACACCGTCACCCGGTACCCGCCCGAGCCGGGCCCGGCCGCGACGATCCTGTTCGTGGTGCGACCGGTCTGGCCGCCGGCCTGCGTCTGGTAGACCCACGTGTTCCCGACGGCGACCGGGAACGGGATCGAGTTGGCCTTCGCGAACGACTTCGCCGCGGCCGCGCCCTGCAGCGTATTGGGCCGTGCGTTGCTGGAAAGCCGGGAGGTCCCGGCGGCCGCGCCGGTGCCTCCGGCGTTCTCGCCGGGTACGTCGGGCCTGGTGCCCTTCGGCACGCCGCCGCACCCGGCCAGGACCAGGGTCGCGGCGATGGCCGCGCCGGCGAGAACCGCCCTCGCCGATCCATGCTTGCTCATGTAGCTGCCTCGCTCTGGGGGGAGTCGCGGTGGCCGCCAGGCCACTAAGAGTAGAGATTCCTGTGGCTCAAGTCACCGCGAAACGCCGTGCGGCTACAAGTACAAGCAGAAGGGATGTCCCGCGGGATCGAGGCAGACCCGCACGTCCTCTTGCGGCTGGAATCCGGCCAGCGTCGCGCCCTGCGCTACCGCGTGGGCGACGCTCGCCTCGAGGTCGTCGACCTTGATCTCCAGGTGCATCATCATCTGCTGGTCACCGGGTCCGGCCGGCCAGACGGGACGGACGTAACGCGACTCGGTCTGGAAGCTCAGCGTCCCGCCACGTGCCTGGTCACTGGCGCCCGGCTGGATCACCACCCAGCCGGGCTCTTCGGTGCGCGTCGTCCAGCCGAGCAGGCGCCGGTAGAAATCCGCGAGCGCGTTGGCGTCCGGCGCGTCGATGTTGGTCCCGGTCACGGTCAGCCTGGGCATGTAAACCGGTCTACCAGGGTCAGCTGCCGACCGCCTGCCGGGTGAAGGAAACCAGCTCCGAGGTCGTGATGAGCTGGGTCTTACCCCCAGCCTTGACGACCTGCTGGGTCTTCACCGGGCCGGTGCCCGCGGCGGTCCACACCTTCACCACGGCGGTCGTGGTGAAAGTGCCCACCTTCGAGACCATGGTCATGGTCACCACAGTGGCCCGGTAGGTGCCCGCGAGAACCGAGACGGACTGGGTGCCGCCACCCTGGACGGTGACGTTCGCCGTCTTGACCTGACCCGAGCTGAGCTTGATGTTCAGGACCGAGTGATAGGGCCGCCCGGAGGCCGCGCCCGCGGCGTCCGGCCAGGTCACGCCGTTGCTGGACACCACGGAAACGCCGTGGGCCTCGTTGACCGGGAACCCGATCTGGCCGTTGCCGTAGAAGAGGTAGTGCTGCAGCGTGCTGTCCGCGGACCCGGGGACGGCGGAATCCGACATCGTCACCCGGTGGCCGCCTGGCATCGGGGTCACCTCGACGACCTTCTTGGTGTCCAGGGCGTGCGCGTTGTTGATGCTGGTGACCACCTGGTACACCCAGGTATCGCCGACCGCGATGGGGAACGGGATCGATCCGGCCGCCACGACCGAGCCCGGGCTCGCGGCCGGCGTCACGGCCGGGGTCACGCTCGTCGTCCCGGTCGCGCTCGAGGCGGCTCCGGCCGGGCTGCCCGACGACGCCGCGGACGACATGCCCGCGGCCGAGCCGCACCCGGCCAGCGCAACTACGGCCGCGCCCAAGAAAACCGCCCGCGCGGATGTGTACCTGCTCATGGTGATGCGCACGGCCCAAGGGTAGGGGGCACGTCGCTCGAGGGGTCCTGAATTAACGCAATCTGAACCACGACCACGCCGGGAACCCAGGGCATTTCGCCGATTACGCACCGCGTTCCTTAAACCGGACTCAGGTCACACCGGAACCACCAGCATCACGCTCCGGGTGCGCCGGGCCAGCCAGAACGCCATGAAACCCCGGATCCACTGCGTTCTGACGCAGTGAAACCCGGTTCCAGTGCGTCCGGCAGGCGTCCGGCAGCGGACCGGTCGTCATGATCAACTTCAGCTGACCCGGAACACAGTGCTGGTGATGCTGATGTGACTGGCTCATATTCCGCGCTCGCGCGACCCCCTGCCGGGCACATATGGCTGAGCGGCACTGAACTCCGGGGCGGCTGGGTCGCCGCCCCGTACGGACAGCGAACATGCCGGGACAGCCGCTACACTCAGCCAGGTACGGGCTGTAGCGCAGCTTGGCTAGCGCGCCGCGTTTGGGTCGCGGAGGTCGCCGGTTCGAATCCGGCCAGCCCGACCACGGCCAGCCCGGCCGCGCCGCCGAACGCCGCCGCGCTGCCAACCCGCTTCACCCGGCTCAGGTACGGGCGACACCGACAGGGGAGCGCAGATCGCGAGCGCCGCGCGAACCATCTCCGGCCACGGCACCGGGGCCCGCCGCGGCCGCACCACCTCGGCCAGCCACCCGGGCACGACCACGGCACTCAAGGGCCGAAGGGACCGCACGGCCGAGGCACCGCGCATCGCTGTCCGCCGCACACGGCCTATTTTGGCCCCGAACGGGCCGAGGTGACGGCCCCGGCACCGCCGCGAGCCGTGGCAGAGTACCGGCATGGAGGATTCCCGGTATCTGCAGTGCCTGTCCGCGGATTACGGCGACCTGCGCGACGCGGCGTCGGCCGCCGAGCCCACCGCGAACGTGCCGAGCTGCCCCGGCTGGACAGTGTCCGACCTGGTGCGCCACGTCGCGGAGGTGTACCTGCACAAGGTGACGCTGATGCGCACGGGGGAGGAGCCGGAGGAGTGGCCGCCGCCGTCGCTGGCGGCCGAGGCGCCGCTGGCCGCGCTCGGCCGGGCCTACGGGGCGCTGCGCGCCGAATTTCGCACCCGCGGGCCCGGCCAGGCCGCGCCGACCTGGTACGACCCCGACCAGACGGTGGGCTTCTGGATCCGCAGGATGGCGCAGGAGACGGTGATCCACCGGATCGACGCCGAGCTGGCGGCCGGCTTGCCCGTCACCCCGGTGCCCGACGACCTCGCGGCCGACGGCGTCGACGAGGTGCTCAAGCGGATGCTCGCCTACGGCTCGGTCACCTGGCCTGAGGACTTCGCCGAGATGGAGGGCGGTCACCTGGCCGGGCCGGGCGAGATCACGGTCGCCGCGGGCCAGACGGCCTGGACGGTCCGCCCGTCACCGCACGCGGTGGAGGTCGACGACGGTGCCAGCCCCAACCCCCGGGTAGTGATCGACGGCCCGTCCGGAAACGTACTGCGCTGGCTGTGGGGCCGGGCCGGAGACGACGCGGTCCGGATGGCGGGCGACGCCGCCTGGGCCGATTACCTGCGCCGCCTGCTCGCCGTAGCCACCCAGTAGGCAACCAGCCGGGGGCAGGCTGCGTCGAAGGGGCATGACCATCCGCCGCGGGCCGCTCCGGCTGCCGGGCCTGCTGTCCGCGGTCGCGTGCGCCGCGATCGTCCTGTCCGGCTGCGCGAGCCAGCCGGGCAGCCAGCACCCGGGCGGCGCACGTACCGGCACCGCCAGCCCTCGGACTACCAAGCCGGCTAGCCCCCGGCAGCTCGCCGTCGCCGACGCGGCGCGCATCATGGCGTCGTTTCCCCGGCCGCCGGGGTCGGTGCGTACCGGCCCGATCGCCTCCCTGACCCAGCCCGGAGCGCGGCCGATCACCCCGGACCTGGCCAGCGTGACGCGGTGGTGGCGGGTACCCGGCCGTCCCCAGAAGGTGCTGGCCTGGGTCGGCGCCCACCTGCCGCCCGGCTTTGCCCCGGCCGGCACCGGGTCGGGGTCCGGCACGGGCACCGGGTCCGGGTCGTGGACCAGCATGTTCGCGCTGCCCGCCGTGCCGGGCGTGCTGACCCAGCGCGAGCTGGTGGTGCTGGCCGTCCGGTCCGGGAGCCAGACCGCGATCCGGGTGGATGCCCAGGTCGTCTGGCTGCCTGCCCGTCCGGGCGCCGAACGGGTCCCGCCAATCGCCAGAGTGGTGACCGTGACCCCGGTCTTCGGCCTCAACCCCGACCCCCGCGCCGAGCGCCTCGACCGCGCCTTCACGGTCACCGACCCGGCCCAGGTGGCCAGGATCGCGGCGGTCGTCAACGGCCTGGCCAGGTTCCCCGCGGGTGCCTTCAGCTGCCCGGCCGACTTCGGCGGGCAGATGCGGCTCACCTTCTCCACTCGCCCGGGCGGACCGGTGCTGGCCCGGCTGACCCCGCAGTACGGCGGCTGCGGGATCGTGTCCGTCCGCATCGGGGGCCGGGACATGCCCACGCTCAGTGAGTACCCGCGGTCCGGCCCGCCGCTGCAGGAGCAGGTGCTGGCCATCGCGGGCGTGAGCTGGCCCGTCGAGCCGGGCGGTGCCAGCTAACCTGGCGTTATTACCTGACCTGGTGACCCGCGCCCCGGCGGCGGGCCGGCGGTTCGTGCAGGATCGAGATCCTCGACCGGAGCAGGAATTCAGCGTAGGTGTCCGGCGCGCGGTCGGACTCGGCGACGCCGTACGAGAGCCTCAGCGCTGTCATGCGCTTGTTGGCCCAGTTGATCTCGCTGAACACGTAGCTGGCCTGGCGAGCGAACCTGACGATCCAGGACGTCCGCTGGCCTGCCGCGGAGGTGCTGTAAGCGTCCATATGTTCAGCATGCCCGGCCGGGCGGTCCCCGGCCAGTGGCAGTAATGCCATAGTTGGATGACATCCTGCCAGCCCGTTTGGCATACTCGGATCGTGCTGCGCAACGTCGCCGTGGTGGTCGTCAACGGCTTCCTCCCGTTCGAGTTCGGCACCATCTGCGAGGTGTTCGGCGTCGACCGGGCCGACGACCGGCTGCCGTCGTACGAGTTGTCCGTGGTAGCCGGCGAGCCACCGCCGGTGCGCGCGCACAACGACTTCACCATCGACCCCTCCTGCGGGCTGGAGCGGCTGGAAGGGGCGGACCTGATCGCGCTGCCCGCGGTCGACGACGACCGGCTCAGTATCTACGCTGGCAAGCCGGCCGAGGGGCCGCCCTTGTCCCAGCCCTTTCCGGAGGAACTGCTGGAGGCGCTGCGCCGGGCGGTGGACCGGGGCACCCGGGTGCTGAGCATCTGCACCGGGGCCTTCATCCTGGGCGAGGCCGGGCTGCTGGACGGCCGCCGCTGCACCACGCACTGGCGGAACGCGGAAGAACTCGCCCGCCGCTACCCGGCGGCCAAGGTCGATCCCGACGTCCTGTACGTCGACGACGACCCGGTGATCACCAGCGCGGGCACGGCGGCCGGCATCGACGCGTGCCTTTACCTGGTCAGGAAGGAGCAGGGCTCGCGGATCGCCAACGGCATCGCGCGGCGCATGGTGGTGCCGCCGCATCGCGACGGCGGCCAGGCGCAGTACGTCGACCAGCCGGTCGCCCCCTCGTGTGACGGGACCCTGCGGGAGTTGCTTGAGTGGCTGCGCGCGCACCTGGACCAGCCGCTGACCGTACGCCAGCTGGCCGCGCGGGCGAACATGTCCGAGCGGACCTTCGCCCGCCACTTCGTGCAGGACACCGGCACCACGCCGCAACGCTGGCTGATCGGGCAGCGCATCCTGCTGGCTCAGCAACTGCTGGAGGAGAGCGACGAGACGGTGGACGCGATCGCCGACCGGGCCGGCTTCGGCAACGCGACCGCGCTGCGCCATCACTTCCGCTCCTGGCGCGGCACCACCCCCCACGCCTACCGGCGCCTCTTCCGGGGGATATCGTAGGTTCCACTGTCCGGTAACTCACGTAATATCTGGACCATGAGATTCCTGCTCCGGGTGCTCGTCTCCGCTGCCGCCCTGGGCGTCGCCACCTGGGCGGTGTCCGGAATTACGCTGCCCGCTGCCAGCGGCTGGTCGAAGGTCGGCACGCTGCTCGCGGTGGCCCTGATCTTCGGCATCATCAACGCCACGCTTAAGCCGCTGATCAAGGTCGTCGGCTGCGCGTTCTACGTGCTCACGCTCGGCCTGGCCGCGCTGGTCGTGAACGGGCTGCTGCTGTGGCTGACCAGCTGGGTCGCGGGCAAGCTGTCGCTGCCCTTCCACGTGTCCGGGTTCTGGGCCGCGTTCTGGGGCGCGATCATTGTCGGGCTGGTGAGCTGGGTGTTGAACCTGTTCATCCGGGACAAGCGCACGCATGACGACGAGCCACCGCCGGTACGCGTCGTCGAGGTCCGTTAGCCCCTAGACTGGCGGCTTAGACTTCTCAGCGATCCACGCGATTCCTGCTGAGTTACCATCCACAATCCCGGAGTGACGCGGACGTGAAGACTGACGTCGAAGAGCTGAGCCCGACCCGAGTCCGGCTGAGCGTCGAGGTGCCGTTCGATGAGCTGAAGCCCAGCCTCGACAAGGCCTACCGC
>WNGL01010970.1_pt1 | contig 10410 bp, 3 predicted proteins | sample 5400591 | NCBI WGS metagenome assembly WNGL01 (sample SAMN13153377, study PRJNA577476) | soil metagenome | isolation source: 80 cm soil or saprolite under Garry oak tree replicate 1 | place: USA:California | collected 2016-06-15 | reverse complement strand
GGTCGGTATGAATGTATTTCGGCAGCTCGCTCGGATGCCCTTCGGTCACGAAGGTCATCAATTCGCCCGCGAGGCGTGCCATGGCCAGGTATACCTGCTCCGGGTGGATCCGCTGCACGTGATGAAAGTGCATCATAACCGGGAGATAGGAATTCACCGTGTGCAGCAGCCAGAAATTCGCCACATCCGAAGTCGTGAAATCTGCCACTCCCAGACCCTTTTGCCGGCGTTGCTCAGAAAGGGTCGAGCTCTTGGCAGCCAGGATTTCGAACAGGCGACGCACGATGTCGATGAGCGGCCGGGATGCGGAGAGGCTCAGCGCCGGGGGGATGTAATTCTCATCCAGGACCAGATTTCCTTCTGTGGTGCGGCGCACTTCGGCAATTTTTAGAACCGAATGGTTATCGAGCGGCTCTTCGCCGAACAGCAGCCGGAGGTTCTTGGCGGCGAGAGTTACCTGTTGCGGATTTTCTCCCGTGTTTTCATCCGGGACCGTGGAAGTATGAGGAACATACCGCGCCAGGAAGTCAGAGCCTTTGCCCGCAGTCACGCTTGCAGTTCCCACTCGCATTACCGGAATGGTCAGGAACACATCCATGCGTTCGCTCGATGGCGCGAAGAATTCCGTGAAGTTTCGCGCCGGCGGAGGAGCGTCTACGCCCGGGATATCCACGGTGGACCCGTCCGGGAGGATCGCCCGGCAGCGCAGAACTTCGAACACCCCGTTTTCCAGGGCCTCTTCGTTGAACTTCAACTCCTCGGCCCCCCAGAGGAAGGCGTTCATGGAACGGAAGCGGAAGTTCAGGAGATCCTCGTGATATCGATCCCATTGCTGGAAGTGGTGAGGGGTCAGGAAGAGCCCTTCACTCCAGAGGATTTTCTGCAGCGATGTCATCGTTTCCCTTCCCTGCTACCCGAGCAAGCAGCATCCTTCTTTGCCTTTGCGTCTTCGCGTCTTCGTGGTAAGGGCCGGACGCAATCCACCACGAAGACACGAAGAATCGCGAACATCCTTACTTTCCGCTCGAGGTAAGAACGATGTTTTGCTCCTGCAGGCTCAGATTCACTTTCTGGGTTTTTCCCTTGCCCACAGGGATGACGCGGCGCCAGGAGTCCCCTTGGGGATTCCGAAACAGGGCCACGACTCCGATATAGTTTGCGGCGGGGTTGGCGCGTATCTCGAGGGTATCCTGGGTTCCCGGCTCCAGCGTACGCTCCTGACGCTCCAACAGATCGTCCGAGAGCGTTTCTTTGTCGGATTTCCATACGGCGTTATAGTCGGCGGATTCCAGCCGTCCTTTGTCCTTGAGCTGGTAAACGCGCACGACAACCGAAAGGGGCTGCCCGTTGGCGCCCGGATTCACGTTAGCGGCGGCATTCATCACCATGCTGACCCGCGTCGGTTCCTTGGGGCAACCCGTTAGCGGGAGCAGGCACAGGCTCGCTAAAGACCAGAAAACCGCTCGCTGAGCGTTTCTCATAACAATCTCCAGATCCAGCACAAAATTCTTTGTGGTTCTTTGCGTCTTCGGTCTTTGTGGTGAAACCAGGTGCGGAGTTCACCGCTAGGACGCATAGAACCCTAAGAGGATTCTAGCCAAAGAGCAACTCCGAAGAAAAAAGGCTATTTGCTGAGCTTGTCCAAGCTGTCCCAGAACTCTTTGAGCCTCTTTGCCTGATTGGAGTCCGCCACTTTGAACTTTTCGGTTTTGTTTGTACGCCTCTCGACAAGTTCAAGATCTCTTTTATCTACGGACAGCTTTAGTGAAGAGAACGGCCACTTCACATGGTCTTTCTGCTGGTCGGGCCGGTCCGGCCGGTACTCCACCTGGAAACCATCGATAACCAACTCGCCCTCGCATCTTCCAAATTTGTGGCTGTGCTCGACTCGCCACTTCCGAGGTTCCTCGCGCAGCTTGCGTCTTTCCCGAAGGTCTGCGTCTCCCCCCTCTATGGGCCGGATGAACTTGTCTGCAACGTAAGCGAAAGTGTAGCTTTGTCCGTCAATGAAATCCTGGGTGAGTCCGAAGGTGCGGGTCCCTTTCAGTTCCAACCTGTGCCTGCCGGCCGGGATGCGCTGATTGACCATTTCCCCTGCGGTCGTAGGGAGAGGCTTGTCGTCCAGCAACAGGGGCGCGGCTTCGCCCAGGCGCCAGATGTTGAGAGTGGCCTCTGCTCTGAGTTGCTTGTTGGTCACAGCCGCTCGCATCTGGCTCAGATTCGGATCGTTGGGATTGATCTTCTGCAACTCCTGTACCGCTTCGAGCGCTTGGGCATACGTTTTTTCGTTCATGTGGAGGTCGTACACGCTCTTGATCCGTAAGGCGTCTCTAGTTTTCGCCTGGAGCCCGCTGGCCCGCTCGTTCTGCGGATCGCCGACAACCCAGGGGGCTATGATGGTCTGAGCTTCGCTGTACTTCCCTTTACTGAATTGTTCACTTGCTTTTTTGTACGACTCCTCGGCCAACTTCGTCTTTCTTTCGGCCTGTGCGGCAAGTGTCTTATCCACCTTCGCCTTCTCCGCCTCTCCTTGCCATTGCCTTTGAAGCTTCACTGCCCTCTCGTCGTTCGGTCTCAGCTGGAGCACCCTGTCTATGCTAGCTTTCGCCTGGACGCGGTTTTTGGCTTTCAGTAACTCGGGGATTTTTGCCAGGAGACCCTCGATTTCCTTTTCCGGATCTTCCGGGCTCGTGGTTGGGGGGACTCGCTTTTCCAGCTCGCCGCGGATTTGCAAGGCTCTTTGATTTTCGGGATCGAGCTGGAGAATCTTCCCTACGATCTGCGTGGCTTCCTCTGACTTCCCCTGAGACCGCAGCGTTTGAGCCTCCATGAGCCATGTTTCAATAGTCTGTTCCTTATGTTTCTGGCTGGCCGCATCGAGCAGGGAGCGTGCCTCGGGATTCTCCGGAGATTGTTGCAGCACCTGCTGCAGGATTTCGATCGCTCTCTGAAAATTCTTTTGCTCGATATAGGATTGTGCATCCGCCAGCTGCATTGAAAAATCAGGAAGTGGAGTTGGAGTAGGCTTGCTCCGGGTCCTCAGATATCCACCCACCGCAAAAGCGATGACGAGAATCGCAGCGCCGGCCCATAGCGCCACCGGGGGTATTCTGCCGGCAAAGATGGTTGATTTCGGCAAAATGACGGTCTCGTCCAGAGGATCGGTCGCTGCCGCGACGGGTGAGGCAGCCGTCCGCTCTGCTGCCTGCCTCTCCTTCTCCAGCCTCTTTCTCTCCCTGGCCTGCTCCTTTTCGTCGGCGCGCACATCCTTTTGAATCTGCTTGAGAAGGGAACGAGCTTCTTTGTTCTTAGGATCCAGTTCGAGAACCGACTGCGCCAGGCCTGCAGCTTCGTCGAATTTCTTGGTCTCTCGCGCCTGCTGACATTCAAACAGCAGCTTCGCGATTTGATCCCGCTTTCGTTTTTCTCTGGCTTCTTCAATCCCTTGGAGGAGATTGGTGGCATCGGCATTCCCGGAATCGACGGATATGACTTCCTGGGCCAGGCGCCCCGCTTCCTCGAAGTCGTCGCGGCTTAATGCCTGCCGGCCTTTGGAAAGCAGGGCGTTGATCCGGGCTTTCTTGCGCTTCTCGCGCAACTGTTCGATTCCTTGGAGCAGATTCGCGGCTTCCACATTGCCGGTATCCAAGCGCAGGGCTTCGCGAGCGTGGTTGGCGGCCTCGGTGAGGTTGTCCGCGGTCAGGGCATTCTGTCCTTGGCTGAGCAGAAGCCTGACCTGATCTTGCCTGCGCTTCAACGCCTCGGCTTCCTCGATGCGCTTCAACAACTGCTCTGCGCGAGCGCTCTTGGGTTCCAGAAGGAACACTTCTTTGGCGCGAACGGCAGCGCCCTGAAACTCTTCCTGGAGAAGCGCCTGCTCGCTTTCGGCCAGGAGTGTGGCGATTTTTTCCCTTTTTTCTTTTTCCTTCCGCGCATCGTCGAGCCGTCTCAGGATGTCCTGGGCCTGCGCGTTCTGGGGATCCAGGAGCATGACCTCTTGCGCCCGCAGTCCCGCTTCTTCGTGCTCCTCGCGGAGCAGAGCCTGCTTTCCACCGGCGATGAGCTCGGCTATTTTGTCCTTCTTGCGTTTCTCTTCCTGAGCCCGGTCTATTTCGGCGAGGAGATCCGTGGCTTGGTCCTGGTTGGAGACCAGTTCCAGCGCTCGCTGGGCGTGTGCGCGGGCGTTATCAAACGACTCGGAGCCCAGCGCTTTCCTGGCTTCCGCGACTTCCGCCTGGGCCTGGGCGCGAAGCTCGTCGGCGCGAATGGCCTGCCCCGCTTCTTCAATGCCGACTCGTAGGGTTGCATCGTCCCCTAGAATTTCGCTCGCGCGCTGGAGGGCGTCCAGGCTTTTGCGAAATTTCTTTTCCGCCAGCAGCTTGAAGCCCGCAGCTTTCTCGCGCTCGCCGAGCTGCTGCCGCTTGGCCTGTTGCGCCCGATCGATCCGGCGGAGCAGATCCGCCGCTTCCGCATTTTCTGGAACCAGCTCCTGTGAGCGGCGCACACGAGCGCGCGCGTCGTCGAACGCTTCCGCGCGCATCAATTTCTGTGCTTCCGAAAGTTCTGCCTCCATCTGTGCGCGGAGATTTTCCTGTCGGATGCCCTCCTCCGCTTCCTCCATCGCCTTTCGGATTGCCGTATCTTCGCCCAGCAGTTCCCTGGCTCGCCGGAAAGCAACCAGACTTTCCCGGAAGCTTTTGTCCGCCAGAAGCTTGAGCGCAGTCGATCTCTCTCCTTCTCCTTGCTCCCGTTTTGCCTGGCGCACCCTTTCTGCGTCCCGTTCGGACACTGCCTGCCGAAGCAGTTCGACCGCGTCGGGGCGGTTGGGCTCGAGCTCCAGGATTTCGTCCGACTGCCGGATTGCCGCATCGAAGTTCCCGGCTGACAGTGCCCGGCGCGCAGATTCCAGGAGTTGTGTGACGCCCGCGCGCTTGCGCTCCTCGATCAGGTGCCGGGTTTGCGTCAGTGCATTGACCAGCTCTTCCTCGGGACCCAGAAGCCGTAAAGCTTCCCTCAGCTGCTCCAGTGCTTCCTCCAGTCGCCCCTCGGTCATCAGAACCTGGCCGGACTTCAGCAGTTCGCGACCCCGCATTTGATCGGGTGTAAGCGGAGGAGGAACTTGGACGGACGCAGCAGTGCCGGAGACGCCGCGAGGCTCAGACGCCGTCCTCGGAGCGGGATCCTGGCTCCTTCCGGCACTTTTCGGATCGGCCCGCGGGCTGACCGGGCTGGCCGAAGGAGGGATCTTGGGAATCGTGGGAGGGGCCTCGGCCTCCAGCGCTGCCGATTCGGACGAGAGCTCTCCCAGGAGCCGTTTCAGAGAAAGATAGTCCGGCCTTTCCTCTCTCCTGAGAAGCTCTTCGGATTCCTGGAAGAGCCGCCCGAGCTTCGGTGATGCGCCCGGCCGGTCTGCGGCCAGTCTCAGACGTGGCACGATTCCCTGCAAATCCTTGCTCATTTCCAGGGAGGCTTCGTTTAATTCCTCCAAAAGGTCCCGGCAGGCGCGACTGAATTCCGCCATGTTCCCGTATCTCTGGTCCGGCTCTTTGGCCAGACACTTGCTGAGGACGGGCCAGAGAGCGGGAGGAGCGTCCGGAAATTGTTCGGCAAAAGGGAGCTGGGTCTGGAAGAGAATGTTGTCCAGGGTCTTCGCTATGTTTTTGTCCCGGAAAGGATGCACGCAGGTGAGAAGCTCGTAGAAGACGATGCCCGTCGAGAACAAATCAGACCGCTCGTCGTAATCTCCGGCCCGAATTTGCTCCGGAGACATGTATATGGGTGTGCCCAGGCGGACTCCCGACCGTGTCAGATCGGAGGACGGAATGCGCGCAATGCCAAAGTCCAGGATCTTTACCGTGCCGATCGGCGACACATGGATGTTTCCCGGCTTGATGTCCCGGTGAATGATCTCATGCGAGTGCGCATGATTCAGACCGTCCGCGACCTGGACCATGACGGAAAGCTTCTTCTCCAGTGTCATCGGGATCTTTTCCTTTATGATCCCCTTCAGTTCCTTCCCCTCGAGAAGTTCCATCACGATGTAGGTTATCTTCCCCTCCTCACCCAGGTCGTGAATGGTCACGATGTTGGGATGGTGCAGGCTCGCGGCCGAGCGAGCCTCGCGATAAAAGCGGAGCTTCAGTTCCGGGTCCCACTTGATGTCCTCTGCCATCGTTTTTATGGCGACGTGACGGTCCAAAATCTCGTCGTAGGCCTTGTACACCTCCCCCATGGCCCCTTCGCCGAGCCTCTCGATAATGGTGTATTTCCCGAGTCTGTGTATCATCGAGTCTTCTTCTTTATCCGCGATTCAGACAGTAGGCAGTCTCTTCTCGAAATTTTTAAGCTGCGGCCGTGAATCCAGAGGCAGTATGCCGGCTTTGACTTGGTCGAGACCTCCACGCCCTCGCCGACCGCAAATATCTCGATGGCATCTGCCCCGAAGATCCGGGATAAAGATATGGTTGAGGACATCCGGACGGAAACACTGTGTCGAGGCTTTCTTGCCGGCCGTTCCAGGGAGAGCAGGAAGACTCTCGGTCCAGGCCAAAGCCATGGCCTCGTGGAATAGATCTCGTGCCGGATCGAAGACCAGTCCGCAGTCTGGAAAGACAAGAAGGAGGGTGCAAACCAACATCCGTGGGGTGCAGGAGCCATTGCCTCAGGGATACAACGCGCTCAGCCCTGTGGGCCAGCCGGTGTCTTGTGAAAAACGCCGAGATTATAACACAATCCAGTCGCTCGGAGTTCAGCTTCAAGCACTTTATTCACCACGGCGAAGTACACGGAGAACCTGTTGAATTGCGGATTTCGGATTGCGGATTGCGGATTGTCCTGATGGAGAAGCCGTTCATCAATTCCGACTCCGAAATCGCAATCGCCAATCCGCAATCAAAGGGCCCTCTGTGTGTCCCCGTAGTAAACAGGACGTCTTGCCGCGGCAGGGTCAAAGTCTGAATCGCAGAGCCGCCCCTGCCATATTGTTGTTCGCGCCGTCGAATTCTGGTAATGTAAGGGGTATCAGAGGTTTTCGTGGAGTTCGAGCTTCCCCAGAAGGCGCAGTTGCAGCAAGCGTTCGCCGACCATATCCGCCGGCTCTGTCGGGAGCGGGTGAAGGTCCTCTGCTACATCGGGATCGTTCTGGTTCCGCTCTTTGGCTTGTTAGACCACGTCCTGGTTGCCTCGTCTTTATTTCACTTTTTCCTCGCCTTGCGCCTCGGGACCGCCGCGTGTTTGCTGACGGCACTCTTCGCATTGCACCGCCCGTTCGGCGAGCGCCGGCCAAGCCTCATCGGCATTCTGACGGCCGTAGTCGTAGGAGGCTGCATCTCCCTGATGACCCGTTATCTGGGCGGGTATGACAGCCCGTACTATGCCGGCCTCAATCTCGTCCTTTTGTCCATCAGTCTGATTGCGCCTTTCAGCGTGAAGGAATCCTCCATTACTTGTGGAGTGGTCTATGGAACTTACCTGCTTCCGGCGATCCTGCTGGACACCATTGAACGGTGGCAAATCTTCGTAAGCAACAATTTTTTTCTCCTGGGCACTATCTCCATAGCCATCACTGGCTCTTATATCAGCCAACGGTTGCGTTTTCGCGAGTTTAGCTCGAAATATGAGGTAACCCTGACCAATGAAAAACTCAAGCGCCTCGACGAGGAACGCTCCTTACTGTTCTCGAATCTGGGCGATCTCATCAGCTTGAGCCTGGACTCGGAAACCATCCTGCGTTCGGTGTTGAAACTCATTGAGGAGAATTTCCGCTTTGGGCGTGCCGGCTGTCTTCGCATTAACAGGGACCGGCAAACGTTCGAGAAGCCCATTGCGGGAGCGGGCGCGGGAGACTTCAAGAAGAGATTAGAGGAGTTTTGTTCTTCCCTGAAAGATCCCTCGTTGGTTGCCAGCTTCATCGACTTAAGTCAACCGGTCGTGTTGGCTCCAGGCTTTGCCTACCCCGGGCCACAGTCCGGGCGGGTCATGCTGGAAAAGCTCGGAACTCGCAGTCTTGGTGTTCTTCCCCTTAAGGAAGGCGGGCAAACATCCTGGTTGCTGTTGGCCGACTACGGTAATTCCACGGAAAAGGTTCCGGAGGACCACTTCCAGTCATTGAGTAAACTTTCTCAGCCGGTTTCCGCCGCCTTAGAAAAAGCGCGCGTTTTTGAGAGTGAGAAAAGACGCACCGCCCAGCTCCTGGTGGTTCACCAGATCGCCCGTACCATCAGCTCCAAGTTGGACATCGAGCAGCTTTTTGAATCCATTTATCAACAGATCAGCCAGTTGATACCGAGTGAGTATTTCCTGATCGCCTTGCGGAGAGGAAGCGATCGTTGCCTGGAGTCTCATTTCGAGGTGATGGAGGGGAAGAGAAGAATCAAAGCCAGCTCCTTCTCTGCCGGCACCCTGGAGTGGCACATCGTTGAGCAGAGAAAGCCGCTGTTAATCAAGAGCGACTTCAGGACGGCGCATGAAGCCATCATCGGCAAATCTCCGCCGGCTCAGGCAGAGTCCTGGCTCGGAGTTCCTTTGACCCTCGGCAGCGACACGCTCGGTGTAATCGTTTTACAAAACTTCCAACATGGGCGGCCTTACGACGATGATGACCTTTTCTTCCTTACGACTATCGCCGACCAGGCAGCGGGCGCTATTTCAAATGCCCGGTTGTACAGTCAGGCCCAGGAGCGGGCCACGCGGCTCTCGGTGGTCAATGAGGTCGCCCGGGAAGCGAGCCTGCACCTGGATACTGACCGGCTCTTTGAAACAATCAATGCCCAATTCAAGCGCATCGTCGGCTTTGTCAAGAGCAGCATGTCCATCTACTATCCCGAATCGGACGTCTTCTCGCTCGTCAACGTATACGCCGAAGGTATCCCGGCCACATTTTACAAAGGCATGCAGGTTCCGGCTTCCGGGACGGTCATGAAAATTGCCTGTGAAACCAAGAAGCCTTACTACTCCAGAAGTCCGGAACAATTTCAGCACTGCCATTCGAACACTCTGGCCAAACAGGGCATTCAATCGGCCATCTGCATACCGATCATCGCCGACAATGTCTGCATCGGTACGCTCAATTTCGGCAGCCCGCAAAAGGACGGCTTTGCGGAAGGCCAGATTGATCTGTTAGTCACTGTGGCCCATAATTTGGGAACCGCGCTGAAAAACGCGCATCTGTACTCTTCTCTGCAGCAGTCCTACATTGAATTAAGTGACGCTCAGGAGCAGTTGGTCAAATCGGAAAAGCTGCGCGCCCTGGGAGAAATGGCTGCCGGGGTAGCGCACGACTTCAACAATATTCTCTGCGCAATCCTTGGACGAGCCCAGCTTTTGAGGCAACGGGTGGAGCAGGATCCCGACATCCTCTCTCAACTGGAAGTCATCGAGAAGGCGGCCATCGACGGCGCCGCGACCGTCAGGCGGCTGCAGAATTTTACGCGGCAACGGACCGATCAGGTCTTCAAACCGGTCAATCTAGTCGAAATTATCAACGACACACTTTCTCTGACTCGGACGCGTTGGGAAAACGCTGCCCAGAAACAGGGAGTTCACTATTCCGTCTCCACGGAGTTCGATCCGGCGGAGCACGTCGCCGGGGAGGAGTCTGAGTTAAGGGAAGTCTTTACCAACATTGTTCTCAATGCTCTTGACGCTATGCCTGGCGGCGGGTCACTTCACATCCATGTCGGCTCCCGTGACGATCAAGTATTCGCATCCATCACAGACACCGGTTACGGCATGACCAAGGAAGTTCAGGAAAAGATCTTTGATCCTTTCTTTACCACAAAGGGCAAGGCTGGAAACGGTCTGGGTATGAGCGTTACCTACGGCATCATCGCGCGCCACAAGGGTCAAATTGGGGTTCAAAGTGAAATTGGAAAGGGGTCCACAATCACAGTCATCATGCCGGCAAATGCGGATCTTTCCGGTCAAGAGGCTCCATCAACCGGCGCCAGCCCGCCTCCGAGAAAGAAAGGCCGGTTCCTGATCATCGATGACGAGGCCCAAATCCGTGACATGCTGGCCGAGATGCTCAGTGCGCAGGGACATGAGGTGTTTACCGCTTCTGGAGGGCAGCAGGGGCTGCAGGTGTTCAAGGATCAACTTCCGGACCTGGTGGTGACCGATTTGGGAATGCCTGGCGTGAGTGGGCTGGACGTGGCGAACGCTGTGAAGGCGGCCAATTCCCGCATCCCGGTCATTCTCATGACCGGCTGGGGAATGACCCTGGCCGAGGAAGAGGTTCGCAAGAACGGTGTCGATTTCATTATTTCCAAGCCCTTTCAGCTTCCGGAAATGGAGAGGATTCTCAACCAGATACTGGTGCCGCAACCGGTTGGGGCAGATCCAAAGCGGCGGTTCCATCGTCATTAATTTTCAGCCACAAGAGACACAGAGATCGAAGATAGAGGATGGAAG
>WNGL01027308.1_pt1 | contig 10412 bp, 10 predicted proteins | sample 5400591 | NCBI WGS metagenome assembly WNGL01 (sample SAMN13153377, study PRJNA577476) | soil metagenome | isolation source: 80 cm soil or saprolite under Garry oak tree replicate 1 | place: USA:California | collected 2016-06-15 | reverse complement strand
AAGACGGCGATGCCCTGCGTATTGATATTCTTGATGAGAGCAAACAGTTCCTCGACCAAGAGCGGCGAGAGCCCGAGGGATGGCTCGTCGAGGATCAGGAGCTCTGGGTCCGCCATCAAGCCGCGTCCGATTGCAAGCATTTGCTGCTCGCCGCCAGACAAGGTACCGGCGCGCTGGGACTGCCGCTCGCCGAGCCGTGGAAAGATCGAAAACACCCAATTTCGATTATCGCTGCGGCGGCTTCGGCCGCGACGGTAGGCGCCGAGGTCCAAGTTTTCACGCACGGTCATATTCGGAAATATACGCCGGCCCTCCGGCACGTGAATGAGACCACGGGCGACAATCTCCGCTGGCCGTGCGCGCTCGATGGCATCGTCTTTGAAGCGAATCGTCCCAGCCCACGGCCGTGTCACCCCGGAGATCGTCCGGCTCATCGTCGACTTGCCAGCACCGTTCGCCCCCAGCACGGTCACGATCTCGCCGGGCTTCACGTCGAAATCAACACCACGCAGGATTTCCGTGCTGCCATAGCCAGTGCGTAAGCCGTCCACCAAGAGCAAAGGTTTAGCCATGGCCGGCCCCCGAACTCATCCTCGCCGCGGCTCCGTGACCGAGATAAGCCTCGATCACCTGTCGATCGGCGGCAACCTGTTGCGGCGACCCTTCGGCGATGATGCGACCCTCCGCGAGGACCAAGACCTGCTCGGCGAGACTCATGACCGCCTGCATGACGTGCTCGATCATCAAGATCGTTACGCCCCAGTCTGCGATCTTGCGGATCACTGGCACCATGTCACGGATTTCAGATGGGTTCAGTCCCGCTAAGACCTCATCGAGAAGCATTAGTCTCGGCTTTGTGGCGAGTGCGCGGGCCAGTTCAAGCCGCTTGCGCCCTGCCACCGTCAGCGTCGCGGCAGACTGCTCGAGCTGCGCACCAAGACCGACCGCAAATGCGACTTCCCCGGCCGCCGCGAGCGCGTCGACACGGTTCGGCCGTGCAAGATGCGCACCGACGGCGATATTTTCACGCACGGTCAAACCTGCGAACGGCTGAACGATCTGGAACGTGCGAGCGATACCGCGACGCGCAAGCATGTGTGGCGGTGCGGCGGTGATGTCAGTACCGTCGTAAACGATCCGTCCTTCATCCGGCGTCAAGAATCCCGAAATTATCGCGAACAAGGTAGTTTTGCCGGCACCATTGGGCCCAATCAAAGCCGTGACATGGCCGGGCCTGACATTGAACGAGGCTTTATCGACAGCGAGCAATCCACCGAAGCGCTTGGAGATATCCGTAGATCACAAGGTCGAGCCCGGGCGCGCCTCCGGTCACGAGCTTGGTGGTCTCGCCGAGCGTCTTGATGACGAGCGCGCCCAAGAGCGGTCCGAACAAAGTTCCGACGCCGCCGACGATTGGACCGAGCAGCGCGTCGATCGAAATCCAGGTGCCGTAGGCGATGGCGGCATCGAGAAACAGGAAATATTGCGCATAAAAGCAGCCGGCCGCCGCTGTAATGGCGGCCGAAACAATCATGGCGGCGAGCTTGACACTGAACGCGTCGACGCCGAGCGCCCTGGCGGCATCCTCATTCTCGCGGATCGCGACGAGATAGGCGCCAAAGCGGCTGTTCTCGATGCCGCGCACCACGATCAGCGACAGGCCGACGAGGCCGAGTGCGATCCAGTAAAACGGCGCGCGGCTTTGAAACTGAAATGCTTCGGGCCGCAGGTCGAGCTTGATCAAGGTGCCAACGCCGGCGCCAGTGATCGGTGCGACGCTGGCGACAATACGCAGCACCTCGGCAAAGGCCAGCGTCACCAGGGAGAAGTAAGAGCCCCGGAGGCCCCATCGAAAACTTAGCGTACCGATCACGGCGCCGACCAATGCGCCGGCGGCAATACCGATAAGAAGGCCGAACCAGGCATTAATGCCGTAGCGCACCTGAAGAACAGCCGTTACGTAGGCGCCGGTGCCGAAGAATGCAGCGTGGCCGAACGAATATTGCCCGCCATAGCCACCTAGCAAGTTCCAACCCTGTCCGGCGAGAGAGATCAGAAACGTCACCACCAGGAAATTCAACACCACATTGGATGCGGTGACGAGTGGTACGAAGGCGAGTACCGTCACGGTGACGAAGATCGGCAGATACGTTTTCACAGCTGCTGGCCGAACAAGCCGCTCGGGCGCACAAGCAGCATGACGATAAACATCACAAAAATGCCGATCTGCCCAAGTGATTGGCCGAGAAACATACTGGAGAAGCTTTCCACCACGCCTACAAATAGCCCCCCAACGAGGGCGCCGAGGATCGAGCCCATGCCGCCGAGCACTACGATCGTGAAGGCGATCAAAACGAAGGCATCGCCCGCTGTAGGGTTTACGTAGTAGGTCGGGATCAGCAGGCAGGCCGCTATCGCAACGCACGCGGTGCCCAATCCGAAGGTGACCGCGTGAATGTGTGCTACGTCAATGCCGGAGAGCTCGGCGCCGAGTTTTTCCTTAGCCACTGCACGGATGGCTTTGCCGGTATCGGTCCATTGCATGAATATCCACAGTGCGAATGCCACCACCATGACTGTGACGAAAGCGATGACTCGTGGCACTGCGAGAAAGGCGGCGCCAATCTCGATCACGTCAAACGCGTAGGGCAGATTTATCGTGCGGGTATCGGCACGAAACACGTACAGCAACAAATTCTCTATTATGACGGCAAGACCAAGCGTAACTAGCAGATAATTGCGGTCCTCGCCGTGGGCGGTCGGTCCGATGACAAAGCGCTGCAAGCCGTAGCCAATAAGGAAAAAAAGCGGCGCGATGATGAGCGCCGCTAGATAGGGATTGAGACCGAGCAGCGTGTAGGCAAAGAATGCGGCAAACATTGCCGCGGTCAACAGTGCGCCATGTGCGAAATTAATGATGTGCAACACACCGTAAATCAGTGTCAGTCCGAGTGCGACCAGCGCGTAGACGGCGCCGGTCATCAAGCCGTTGAGGACCGCCGGGACAAGAATGACCAGAGACAGCATGACGTCTTGGGCGCTCGCGTTTGTGCGCTCTACCGAACTCCACTCGCCACTCAGCCAGGCGGCATCGGGAATATAGGCTTCGCCGAGGCGAATGCCGTCGGCAGGATCACCTGGATGTCGTTGCCCTGCACCTGCGTATTAACCGGTGCTGCGCCCTGGTTCTGGCCGTCGACGAATTTGGTCGGACCATAGGGCATGACGTGCCCGCTGAAGGTAGAGCTAGCGAGTGCCGCGGTGATTTTCGCCCGATCGGTGCTGGCAGCACGCTCGATCGCATCGGCTAGCAACAGGATACAGGAATAGTTCATATAGACTTCGTAGGTATAGAACTGCCCTCTTTCTTCTACCTTCTTTTTCAGCGCTAAAGCTTTGGGATTCTTCGGATCGAACCAGTGATTGCAATCCATAATGTATTGCGCTGCTTCGGGGAATTCCTTGACGAATTTGTAGGATGAAGCGGCACCTCCAAGCACTGAATAGATGCCCTTTGGACGTACGCGCTGCTGCTGCATGGTGCGGGCGAGCAACACGTATTCATTGTAGTAGTTCGCCGGAATGACGAGATTGGGGTTCTGCGCCTTGATCTTCAGTACGACGTTCTCGAATTCACGCGTCGGCGTCGGGTGCGGAATGGTCTCCAGGACCTGGAAGCCGCGGTCCGGCAGTTGCGCATTGAGAAGTTTCGCGAGGCCGGCACCGAATGCGGAGTCCTCGTGCACGATCATGACGGTTTTTGCTGGCTTGCCTGCTTGATCGTTTATGCTCACAAGATTGTCGAGCGCCGTCTTGGCAATTACCCCGAAGCCAGGGCCAAAGCGGAAAGTATTTTTCAATCCGCGCGTGACAATGCTGTCGACGACGCCGACGTCGACGATATAGGGCAGGTCGTATCGGGCCGCGGTCTGCGTCGCAGAAAGGCAAATCGCGCTGGCATAGCCGCCGACCACGGCACAGACGCTGGCCTCGTTCATTTTTTCAACTTCGGCATTGCCGCCATCGGGCGTCGACTGAGCGTCACCGAGCATTGGATCGATCTTGGCACCGCCCAATGCCTTGATGCCGCCGGCTCCATTGATTTCGTCGATCGCCATTGTCGCGCCGAGGCGGCCCTGCTGGCCGGAATAAGATAGCGCGCCGGACACCGGATGCAGCACGCCGATTTTCACCCCTCCGCCTTGCGCGCGCAGCACGGCTGGTGCGGACAAAACCTCGGACTCGGACTTCGTGCTGTGGTCTTCAACCATGATCGAACCCCAAACCATCATCGACAAGCTGTGGAACGCGCATGAAATTCTGCGCCGGGACGATGGCGAGTCGCTGCTTTGGGTAGACCGGCATTATGTGCATGAGGGCTCATTTCATGCCTTCGCCAAGCTCACCGAACGTGGCGGTACAGTAGCCGAACCGGGCCTGACCTTCGGCGTTGCCGACCATTATGTGCCGACACGCGGCTCACGCCACAACATCGCCGATCCCGCAATCGCCCGCATGGTGCAGCAGGTCGAGGACAATACCGCCAAGTTCGGCATTAAATTGTTTGGAATCGATGATCCCCGCCAAGGCATCGTGCATGTGGTTGGGCCGGAGCAAGGTTTGACGCTGCCGGGACTGCTGATCGTCTGCGGCGATAGCCACACATCGACGCATGGTGCACTCGGCGCTTACGCCTTCGGTATCGGCGCGTCGGAAGTTGCGCATGTGTTGATGACGCAGACGATCTGGCAAAAGAAGCCAAAGCGCATGCGCATCACGATCGACGGGGCAACGGCGCCCGGTATTTCCGCCAAAGACATTATACTTGCGACCATTGCGCAAATCGGCGCGGACGGTGCCACCGGTTGCGCACTGGAATTCGCCGGCTCCGCGATCCACGCACTGTCGATCGAGGGTCGTTTGACCTTATGCAATATGTCCATCGAGGCCGGAGCTCGCTGCGGCATGGTCGCGCCTGACGCGGCGGCCTTCACCTATCTCAAGGCCCGTCCATATGCGCCAAAAGGCGCGAAATTCGACCAAGCAGTCGAGGCGTGGTCGAAGTTGAACACGGACGACGGCGCAAAATTTGACCTCGATATCAGCTTAGATGCAAAGACCATTGCGCCGATCGTGACATGGGGCACCAGTCCGCAAGATGCGTTGCCGATCGATGCCAGCGTTCCCGATCCGGCACGCGAGGCAAACGCCGAGCGTGCCAGATATCTGCGCGATGCACTCGATTATATGGGCATCGCGCCTGGGAAAAAGTTGACTGAGATCGCCATCGATCGCGTATTCATCGGCTCTTGCACCAATGCGCGCATCGAGGATCTACGTGCCGCCGCGGCAGTGCTGGCGGGGCGCATCAGCAAAGTGCCGGGCCTCGTTTCCGCTGGCTCGACCGTCGTCAAACGACAGGCCGAGGAGGAGGGGCTCGACGGCATTTTCCGCGACGCTGGGCTTGAATGGGGCGAATCCGGATGCTCAATGTGCGTCGGCATCAACGGCGATATTGTCGCGCCCGGAGAACGCTGCGCTTCGACTACCAACCGAAACTTTCGTGGCCGACAAGGCCCCGGTGCTCGCACACATCTGATGTCGCCGGCGATGGTGGCGGCCGCCGCCATCAACGGCCACCTAGCCGACGTGCGCTCATTGCTGGCTGGCCGGAAGACGTGAGCCATGGACAAATTCATCTCATTAACCGGCCCGGCTTGTCCGATCGATCTGAGCAATCTTAATACAGACCAGATTTTGCCGGCGCGCTTTCTGAAATGGACGCGCGCCATGGGCATCGGCAAAGTGCTGTTCCACGATCTTCGCTTCGAGGCCGAAGGCAAAGAGAAGCCCGATTTCCCACTTAACAAGCCGGCGTGGCGCAATGCCAAAATCATTGTCGGAGCACGCAATTTCGGCTGCGGCTCGTCGCGCGAGGCCGCAGTCTATGCGCTTTATGACCATGGTATCCGCTGCGTCATCGCGCCGTCATTCGGCGACATCTTCTCGGGCAACGCCGTGCAGAACGGCCTGCTCACAGCGATTATCGCCGACGAGGAAGCCTTAGAAATCATGGGTGAGCTCAAGCGAAGGCCGGAGCTCCCTGTCACTGTTGATCTTGAGCAGCAGACCATCGTCTGCGGCAATCGCACTTACCATTTCGCCATTGATCCGGTTCGCCGCATGCGTCTGCTCAACGGCTGGGACGATATTGCACTCACCGACAATTATCGCGACCGCATTACGGCGTTTAAGGAAAGGGACCAAAGGGAGCACCCCTGGGCGGTTCCGCGCGTCGACTAGCCGGACCAAAGGCGCTGGATGACTAATCTTGGCTTTGAAGGTGGGCAGTGTTGGCGCCGGAACCGCGACGCCGAAAAATGCGACGGAGACATAAACTTCGACAGCGCTCGTTCGAATTTGTCATTGAAGAGCCACATCGCATCGAGGATTTCGCGAAGGTGGCAGAGGCTTTCGCCCTGTCAGCTCTAGCATTGAGACTATTCCGCAGGTGCCCCGCGACGCCATGAGCGCAGTCACCTTCGATTCCGTTGGAGAATGGAACGCGCAGGTGCCGCTCTTAATAGTCGGCGCCGGCGCGGCGGGAATTTGCGCAGCCCTGGCGGCGAAGGAGTCGGGCGTAGACGCCGTCGTGATTGAGCGCGATTCGGTCCCCAGCGGTTCGACCGGCCTATCGGCCGGGCTCATTCCCGCAGCTGACACACGCTTTCAACGGGCTAGGGGCATCGCTGACAGCCCAGAGCGCTTCGCTGCCGACATCCAGGCCAAGGCCCATGCCGAAGCCCCTCCCGTGGTAGTCGAAGCCGTGGCGCGCGGCTCCGCTCCGCTGATTGAATGGCTCGCTGATCGCCACGCAATGCCGTTCGAGTTGGTCGAGAATTTTAATTATCCAGGCCATTCCGCCTTGCGCTTGCACGGCTTGCCGAGCCGCGCCGGCCGGGAACTGATTGACCGCCTGCGCAATGCCGCCGAATTGCGCGAGATTGTCATGTTGACCGGAAGCACTGCCGACCAGTTGTTTGCAGAAAGCGACGGTCGGGTGCGTGGCGTTCAGATCGTGCGGAGCGACGGAACGCGCGAGCGCATCGGCTGCGAGGCCTTGATCCTCGCTTGCAATGGTTACGGCGGCAACCCAGAGCTGATACGCCGCTTCATACCGGAGATGGCAGACGCGCTCTATTTCGGGCACTCCGGCAATCGCGGCGATGCTGTTCTGTGGGGTGAGGCGCTCGGCGCTGAACTTGCTTATCTCGGCGCCTACCAAGGCCACGGTTCGGTCGCGACGCCGCAAAATATCTTGATCACTTGGGCAGTGATCATGGAGGGTGGGATTCAGATCAACGCGCAGGGCGAGCGCTTTTGCGATGAAACTCGCGGCTATTCCGAGCAAGCTGCGGAAGTCCTCCGCCAGCCGGGTGGAATCGCTTGGGATGTCTTCGACGCACGCATTGCCGCGGTCGCGCGGCAATTCGAGGACTTTCAAATCGCGGAGCGTACCGGTGCGATACTCATGGCGGAAAGTGTCGACGAACTCGCAGCCGATATGCGGGTCCCTGCGGAGGTTTTTGCCGAGGAGTGGCGCAACGTTGAAATATTAAAGAATCGCGGAGAAGTCGATCGGTATGGGCGCCTGTTTTCCGTAGAGCAGCATTTGATGCCGCCATTTTGCGCCGTCAAAGTAACCGGCGCGCTGTTTCATACGCAGGGAGGACTCGTGATCGATGCCACCGGCCGCGTAAAGCGTAAGGATGGGAACCTATTTCCTAACCTTTTTGCCGCTGGCGGGGCGGCCGTCGGAATATCGGGGACGACGGCGGCGGGCTATCTATCCGGGAACGGTCTGCTGACTGCGACCGTCTTGGGCCGTTTTACAGGGCAGGCTGCGGCTGCGCTCCTTTCGCATCAAACTGGATAATGATGCAGGCGCCGCGCGCTGCCGGATTTGAACCGGACCTGTTCAGTGCATGGAGTTGTAGATGAGCAAGATTACAATGACGGCACCCAGAGCGACGCCCCAATTGGGAATTTGAACGCCCACTATAGATGTTTTCCGGCTAAACCATTCCATGACCTTCCTCCTAGTTAGGCCCCCTCAGGCGGCGGCCTCGGTGATTCCCATTTGAAATCGCGAATGGCCCAATTTGGGTCGCCTCAAATCGCCCCGAGCCTTGGCAACCCTCAAGCGCCAACAGAAGGCCGACGAAAAACAGCAATTTCATATTCAACCTCACTCTACACATCGCCGCTCACGTGGCAGCGTTGTCCCCAATGCTGCAATCATATCAGGACGCGCAGAAGCTTCACACGAAATACACATCGGCCAAACTCACAGGCCACAATGCTCGCTTCTACCAGCGAATACTGTTAGGACGCCGGCATTTGGCTGAACCGTGCGAACTAGTAGGGCTGTAGTGTTTCCCAAAAGGTATGAGCCGCTTCAACGCACATCAGCGTATAGTCCGCTCCTCCCTCGAAGGAGACATTCAACGGCGTAAAACTAACCGTGTCCGATGTAGTCCATTCGCCCGCCGTCCACGGTCAACATCTGCGCCGTGATCCAGCCTGACTGCGGTGAGCCCAAAAAGGCAATGGCATTCGCGATGTCCTCGGGTTCGCCGATGCGCCCCATCATTGCCTTTGCAGCAAAGCGTTCCTCCGTCCCCTGCCAGTCCGCTGTACCGCGACCGCCGCGTGTCATGTCTGTTCGGACAAAGCCAGGCGCCACTGCGTTCACCGTAATGTTGTGCGGACCAAGCTCCATGGCAAAACGCTTGGTCAAGATCGCAACCTCGGCCTTCGTTGCTGCATAGAACGCATTGCCGGGCAGCGCGGTGCCGATTGCGGCGATCGAGCTTACGTTGACTATCCTGCCGTAGCGCCGCTCCCGCATACCGCCCATGACTGCACGGGTAACATTGGTTACTCCCTCGACATTGACCCGGCGCATGCGCGCGACTTGCTCATGGTCATAGGTGTCCAGGGTGCCCCGCCAAGACACGCCCGCGTTGTTCACCAGAATTGTCACCGGACCCAGCTCCTTTTCAGTCCTGGCGACTATTTCCTCGACCGCGGCGACATCAGCGACGTCCGCCCTGGCAGCAACAGCGCGGCCACCAGCAGCGATAATCTCAGCAACCAAACTCTTCGCCGCCTCGGCATTCTGCGCATAGTTCACGCATACGGCAGCGCCGCGTTTAGCCAGAAGCCGTGCCGTTGCTGCGCCGATGCCCCGACCGCCGCCAGTTACGAGTGCCACTTGATCGCGCCACGCCATCGTATTCTCATTACTGGGTTAGCAAATTGTGCCGCTGGAGAACGCTGATGACATTGAACCCAACCCACCCGATCGGTTGGAAGGCAAAGGATTTCGCCCTCAGCGGTGTGGACGGAAAAAGATACTCGCTTAGCGATGTCCGCGGGTTGAAAGGCACGCTAGTGGTGTTCATCTGCAATCACTGTCCCTACGTGAAGGCGTCCATCAGTCGTATTGTGACCGAAGTCAACGCGCTACGCGAGATCGGTATCGGGACGATTGCCATAATGCCAAACGACACTAAAGAGTATTCTGAGGATTCCTTCGACAACATGAAAGTGTTCGCTGCGCGTCACGACTTCTCCTTTCCTTACGTGATCGATACCACTCAGGAAGTGGCGCGCGCCTATGGCGCTCAGTGCACGCCCGACTTCTTCGGCTTCAACGCACGAGACGAATTACAATATCGAGGTCGGCTCGATGCCTCGCGCATGACCCCGGTCCCGAACGCTCGCCGCGACCTATTTGAAGCCATGAAGCTGGTGACCGAAACGGGCCATGGACCGGAAGAGCAACTTCCATCCATGGGCTGTTCGATCAAATGGAAGCACTGACGTGGTCGTACTTTAGGAGGATCAGTGGGATGAGACTTGCCATCATTGGTGCCGGGAATGTCGGCGGGACGCTCGGAACCGCCTGGGCGCAAAAAGCCGGTCACGAGATTTTCTTTGGCGTCAGGAATCCAACATCCGACCAAACGCAAGCGGCAGTGCGCAGGCTCGGCGGAAGGGCGCGCGCCGGCACGGCCGAACAGGCGGCGGCATTCGCCCAATTCATCGTGCTGACGACGCCATGGAATGCGGCCGAAGCGGCAATCCGCTCCATGGGCGATTTGAATGGAAAGATTGTCCTCGATGCGACCAACCCGCTCACCATGGGACCCGACGGACTGGCTCTTGAAATTGGCCACAGTATCTCCGCCGGCGAGAAGGTGCAGGGCTGGGCCAAGGGCGCCTCTGTGTTTAAGACGCTCAATACGACCGGTTTTGGCAATATGGCCGATCCGGTCTTCCGCGGCGTGAAATCGGTGATGTTCGTCGCTGGTGATGACGCGGTAAATAAGCCGAAGGTTATTGAA
>WNGL01010961.1_pt1 | contig 10414 bp, 5 predicted proteins | sample 5400591 | NCBI WGS metagenome assembly WNGL01 (sample SAMN13153377, study PRJNA577476) | soil metagenome | isolation source: 80 cm soil or saprolite under Garry oak tree replicate 1 | place: USA:California | collected 2016-06-15 | reverse complement strand
GAGACCCCCCTGGCCGAGGCACTTCGGCAGCGCCGCGATCTGCTTGCGCTCGCCCGCATTCCAGGCCTGTTGAAACTGCTCTGTGATCTCTGGGAAGCAGTGGCGGATATCCCACAGCATTTGAGCACGCTGTATGAGCAACTACTCCACGAGCTGCTTACGAAGGAGATCCAGCGGGATACGGTGGCGATTCCCCACCCGGGACTGACGCGGCAGGTTCTCGATATGCTGGCCCTGGAGATGACTTGCAGGCAGGTGCTCAGCTTACCTGAAGAAGCACTCGAAGGCCTGGTGCAGCGTTTGATTACGCAAACGGGCCTTTCGGCAAGCTACTCTGCACGCGAGTGGATCGAGGAAGTTCGTCACCGAGAAATCTTGGTCGCCGATGGAGATGGCGTATCGTTTCAGCACCGCTCCTGGCAGGAGTATCTGTCAGCCCATGCTCTCAAAGAAGCATCGCTCGACGACGTTGTAGGCCGTGCCTACGTAAGGCGTGAGAGCGTGAGTGGCTTCAATCCCTGGTGGTACCAGGTGCTACGGTTCCTTGCCGAGTTGCGCCCGGACATTCTTGAGGCTCTGTATGAGCGGGAAGAGATTATTGGGGCAAGATGCACGCCGCTCGATGCCGATGGACATGCACGCCAAAGAGCCTTTGAAAGCATCTTCTCTCTCGCCGCAGCTACAAAAATGGGAATAGATGGCCCCTTTCATACTCCCCGTGATTTTTTCAACGATCGGCAGACTTGTCTCGACCTCAATCCGCCCGAGGCAGTGTTGTATCTGAGGGAACGCTACCGTGACGAGTCGGTAGTCCCCGTGATACGAGATGACGCGTTCGGACTCCTAGTAGATTACGCTGCCAACGACAACGACGAGGCAATGGACACCGTTCTTGAACTGCTACCCGGTTTGCTGAGTGCGGACGAAGAAGATTGGGGTCTGCGGGAAACCGCAGCCTACGCCGTTTCCCGGTTGGAACTACGAGAATTCGTCCCACAACTGCTCTCGCTTTTTGAAACCGAGCAAAATGAGTTTGTGCGCCGGGCCATCATCTGGTCACTGGCAACGCTCGCCCCCAGGCAAGCACGGCCCATCTTCTCCAGGCTGCTGATTCAGCGTCTGGGAACACGATTGCCTAGCTCGGCGAGTGAACAGGCTCTCACGATAGCATTGCCGCATCTGCTCGATGACCAGCTCGTAAATGAGGTCAAAAACTGGCTCCTGCATACAGCCCGCGACATCGTCGCGCTTCCTGACCCATTGGTGGAATTACTGGTAAAACACGGGACGAAAGCGAGTCAAGAGCTCTTGCTCATCATTAGTACCCACTTTCTCGTCGCATCCTCCCTCTCCCAGGATGTCCGCCTTACCATCTATCAAGCACTGTCTTCTCATCCGGCATCCTCGATTCAGTATCTGCTGGATCACGTCTCGGAGACGTATGTCGCTCCTAAAGAGGTCGCAAGCGCGCTTGCCTGGTTATTAGATGAATCAACGCTTGGCGAATGCGGAGATGCGCTCACCTCCTCTGCTTTCCCCACATGGCTGATACATCTGACCTACCAGATCCTGAGTGATATCGGAAAGCTCAACATCGCGGAACGGCTCGCATCGTACCGGGGCGATGTTCTTGCGCGCAGTGGGCCTGAAGAATCTCCGGCACATCCCGCTATGAAAACGCTGGGGGAGCTCCTTTCTCAACCTAGATGGCAGGCAGGTGAAGCATTCGGTTCACATGCGAAAGACTATCTAGCACAGGTGGATACCCTGTCTCCTGAACAGCGGAATCAACTCCAGGAGTATGTCGTAGAACAACTGAACCAGGCAGACTTCGCGCAGTCTTTCCGGTTGTTAAATGAACGACAGGGTATCTACACACCTTACCTGCTGATTTGCATCAACTATGCGTCTGCATTACACATCGATGTGACACCTGATCTTTACCGCAGGCTCTTGTCAATCGATTTCGAGGATTCCTCCATTTCGACGGTGTGCGAGCAATCGTACTCACGCGAGCGAGATGAGGATATCATCGCATGGATACGTGTCGATGCGCCGCACAGCTGCCTGCTACGTGCAGCAGAGTTATGCGGCAGACACAAAATACAGCCACGGAAGGTCGTGCCGGCACTTGGCGAGGCGATCAAAGCACTGTGCCTGAGCAAGCAGGAAGATCGGTCCTACTACCTCAACATCGTGTATCGTCTCATACAAGTCCTCTACCGCTATGGTCGCAAAGGTGCGAATACAGTGGAAAGTCTGATCGGCGTGGGAGACGATGATTGCTCCCTTCTCTTAGCAAAAACCCGGCTGACCATATCTCCTTCAAGTGTCTCTGCGGAGACGTTCTATCTTCAGCACCTGGCGGTAAGAGCAAACAGCGGTGACGTGCATCTGTGGGATCGGGAGATGCAGTATATCCGGACACCGCAGGCCGTGCCGCTCCTGTTTGATTTGCTACGGACGTTGATAGCTCGCCGAGGAGGCTCAACGCCGCTTTCTACAGGCATGCAAAACGAAGCTGGCTCGCTGCCAGGCGTCATGTCTGCCGAGATGAAGACAAGTCTTTTACTCACCGGTGTGCTGTCTACCCTGACGCGGCTGGCTTCAGATGAAGTCCTGCAGGGATATGAGAGCCTTTTGCGTGATGTTCCTGACGAGTCGTGGCTGAGTCGTTACTATGAAGACGCACGGAGAGTGTATTTAGCCAGGTAGTAACTTCTCTCTCCATCGCTCTACAGGTCACCCGTCAATGGTCGTATGACAGAGTAAGGCGGTAAGGCAATGAATAATGTCAGTGCGCATGACAACATCGATGATGCGTATCGCGATCCACTCGATAGCTTTACTGATCGGGAGCAGATGGTAACCCTTTTCGATCAATTTCTCTCTTCCGCACAACCCGGAAATCTCCGTTTCCTTGCCGTTAAAGGCAACAGTGGCACAGGAAAAACCTTTCTCATCTCGTTTCTGATGAAGTACCTCTGCCCCAGACATGGCTGGCATGCGGGACTGCTCAGCGTGACCAGGTCAGGAGTAGTAGACTTTCGCTCGTTTGTGGCCGGACTAGAAGACGCTTTGAAAGGCTGCGTGCCATTGCACAGCCTTAAGCAGTATCGCATCAAACGAGATGACTTTTACCGCTATTTCGATGAGTATTGCTCTGCTGTAACGGTCGGCCATGTTGATCAATCCCTCTCCGCCAGCAATGCGGCTTCGGTCTCCGGTATCTCCATGAATATCCAGGTGACGACGGAGCTGCGCAGGCGAGAGTTGCAGTTGCGCTCGGAACTGACCCGTGCGCTGGTTGAACTCGCCGAGGAGAGCGAACGTCCACTGTGTCTTTTCATCGATAATTACGAATATCTGGCAGGGGCTGAATCAGAGCTGCACGACTGGCTCTTCGGTGAATTGCTCTCGCGCCTGGCCGGTGCATCGCTCTACGCAATGCGCATCGTGGTTTGCGGATGGATGTGGCCCGATGATGCAGCCACTAGGCCTTTCACCCATTGCACCCAACTAGACGATTTTGATTTTGAGCGGGTGAAAGACTACCTGGAAAAGCAAGGACTCCTCGCACGCACTTCCACGTCAGCAGAGCAGCAAGCTTTGGTTTCCGCTTGCTATGCGCTGAGTAAGGGTCATCCACTTGTTCTAGGACTGGCGACCGCCTATATCAAACAACTTGATGAGCAGGAACGCACTGCTCAACGCCTGTTACAACATAAGCTCATCGTTGATGAGCGAGCACGCGTCGAATTTTTAGAGGAACGCTTGCTGCAGCGTCTACCAGAGCCGCATCGTACGCTCTTGGAACGGGGCCCTATCTTACGTTTCGTTGAGCAAGGGACCCTGCAGGCGCTGCTGAGCCTCTCTCCCGACGATCCATCATGGCAGGGAAGTGGGCTCGATGATCGAACATACAGCCATTTTCTCGGATACCCTTTCGTCCAACAAACTGGCGGATCGGCGTATAGCTCGACACAAGTGCGCTACCGTTTTCACGAACTGGTACGTCAGGTGCGGTTAGCTGCACTTCGTCAGCACCATCCGCATACCAAAGAACACTTGCATCGCAGGATGGTCGAGTACTACGAGCATCTTGGGGTATCGCTTGATGGGGAGGCGACGAATGGAGATAGAAAGAGCGATGCAGGATCAGATGAACGGTTTATGATGCAGGGGGAATTGCTCTACCACGCCTTGCAAGTACAGGAGCTGCGCGAGACGGCATTTAAGAGGTGGGCAGAATTAACAGAGCATACGCTGTTGCGATGGAACCATCGACAATCGGGGATGTTGCTCGAACTGGTACAACAATTAGCAGAAGAAGGGGAAGCATTTTTCTGCAAGGAGGATGCTCCCTACGGCTTCTACCTCATCCAGCACGCCCATTTCTTACGTCAAAAGGCTCGCTGGGAAGAGGCAAAAGGAGAACTAGAGCAATCAGCACATCTTTTTGAGGAGAGAGGGTATGCCGCTGGCCTGGCCCGAGTATTGCAAGAACTTGGCGATTTTTATCTGCATCAGGGCAAGCTAGATGATGCATTCTCCTCTTATGAGCGGGCTCTAGCGCTCCAGGCGCGGGTGGAAAATCCTGCTGCATTTGCAATTGCATTCAATAGTATTGGTGCTATTCACCTGATGCGTGGCGAATTCAAAGATGCGTTGGCCTGCTTTGAACAGGTTATAGCTCTGGGGAATCAGGGTGAGAAAACAGGCATGATTGCTGCGGCCATCCATAATACGGGAGCGGTGTACCGAGAGCAAGGGAAGCTGGAGTTAGCTCTAAACTACTTTGAGCGGGCACTCACGCTAAGAAAGCACATCGGTGTTCCTGCTGATATTGCCAATTCGCTGAATACCATTGGAGGGATCTACGATGCCCGAGGTGAGCCACAACGGGCACTGGCATATTATGAACAAGCCCTGAAGCTGCGCGAGCAAATCGGTAACCCCATCGATATTGCTACTTCTCTCAATAACATCGGGATCGTCTACAAAACGCAAGGAAAGTTGGAGCAGTCCTTGCGCTGCCACGAGAGAGCCTTGCTTCTCCGCGAGCAAATTGGCAATCCGATAGATATTGCCAACTCATACAACAACATGGCCCATCTTTACCTGGAACGCCTGGGGAAAACTACCCTTTCCGGAGCACCTGCTACACCTCTCACAGAGCAAGAGGTACAACCAGCAGTAGTACTCTTCGAGAAGGCTCTGAGCCTGTATGAGAGTTTAGGGCAAGGCTTTGAACCTGAAGTCGCTCACGAGCTAGAGGCATTAGCCTTTTGCTCCATACTCTCGAATAACACGGAGCAGGCTGTGGCCTATGCAAAGCGAGCGAGATCTATTCGAGAAAAGGTACACCAGGCTGCTGAACGTAGAGCCATCGGTGGAAATATGAGCGACTTTTTTACGCTTGTCGTTTACCCTTTGCTGGATAGACTGACTGAAAAGAACGCTCGCCGGGCATTTGGAACGGCGCGGAAATCCTCTCGCAGGCGAAAGAAACGCCAGAAGAGGAAAAGATAACTGAGCAAGAAACATTGTTCTTGCGCGTTCGTCGGAGCCAAGAAAGATGACGGTTTCCTTAAAAATCCAGTCGGTGCTGCGAGGCTTCATCAAGACGATGCCCATCATGGAGGACCACTATCACCAGACGAGTCTTCGTCCGCGTGGCGTGTCTGCGATCAACGGGCCATGCACCTTGTCTTGTTGAAAGACTGGCTCCAAACGAGCATAGACGATGTAGTAGGATCGATAGAATTCTGGCCGGTCGCCGGGGCCAAGAAAGGGATTATTTGGATCGTTCTTTAACACGTTCTCTTCCGGCTGGCAAACTGCCACATGGTCAACCTACGAAGGAGTACACGCTCTGTTGTAGCACAAGTGCCCGTGAGCGCGGCGTGCTGTCAGACACTACAGGGGGAAATTGCCGCACTGTCTGACAAGATGGGCACGGCTGTCAGACACCGTTTCAGACAAAAAGGAAAGGGCAGGAAGAGGCCATTACTGCCGTTTATCCGATGCGTCTCTTGCCGATCCTGAAGACGGGACGTAGCGAGCAGGAGCGTGATAAAGAAAATACTGGAAGCGGTGAAATGGCTGGCGCGTGTCTGCTCTTTCATCTGAGCATCACCCTTTTCGATACCCTGACAAGAACAGATACAGCGAGGCGTAGTCTCATTGTATCTTGTCCATTACAGCTATTTGTATACGTTTTGTGACAAAGTGCGATGGGCGGGTCCAGAGAAAAGTGATCTGAGCAGGAAATCTGCTCTTTGTGTCATCGTTTGTATACATTTGACGACAAATTGCGCGCCTTTCTTGATAGTGTTTGTCAGACATCGCCTCTCGGAGCTTTTTCGCCCGTTTCAGGTGGAAAACATGATCTGTCTTTCTCGTTGCTTCCAGGGGCTAACAGGTTTTCTTGTCGCAGGTGAGGACCTTGGCATGCTCTACGAACATCGTAATGGCAAGCATGGATTATTCCACCATCTTTGGATTGACCATGAGGATAGGATACTTGACAGTTGCCACATTTGCCTATCTATCGTATACTATGCATATCTTTTGTGACCGGATTTGTTGGGAACGAGGAGCAGGTGCAACAGCAGAAGGAAGGAGCTTGGCTCTTGCAAGTGACCGAAACAGAAATAGATCTCCCTTTCAGCAGTAAGTATTCACTTCCACATGGAAATACACTTCAGACCTCTATTGCTGGAGTTATCCCACTTGGCGCTGGTATTCTTTTCCTCATTCTCCAAGTTGAGCTGCTTTTATCCATCGTACTTATCGCTGCTGGGTTTCTCCTTCTCCTTAGTCCTCTTATCATTGCATGGACCAGTAAGAGGATCTCCAGACAGTTTGTACGGATGAACCACGAAGGTGTCTTTTTTGCGTCTCTTCTTCCTACCGTGGTTCAATGGGGCGACATTTCCACTGTTGCCCTCTCCACATGGACCTCTATGGGGCATCCTATCAACTCGTTAAGCTTTGTGCCTCGCGATCCTGAAGCCATGATTGCTCGTATCATCGAACACAGAACAAAGCATATTTTCTCTCGATTGCTCATGAAAACGAATGTGTTGTTCTATCGCCGTTCGCATGCTCCCTCTCCTTTGATGATTTCGCAAGCGGTTTCACCGATCCCTCTTGATGAGTTGCTTACACTGATTCAGGAGCGCTTTGCCAACGAGTTGAGGGAAAATCGTGTGACCGTTTTGGGATGGCAGGAGAGCGGAACCTGAGATCGACGCTTGGAGTGAGGTGGTGGGTGCGTCCGTCTTCTGAAGCGCGCCGCGCGCCACAGCACGTCGCATCTGAATAGTTTGGAAACAGGGGTGAACCTTCGGTATGACAAAACGAGAGCCGAAGCTGTTGCGTGTCAGCGCAGCCGCTCACGAATTGGGCTTACATCCGATCACGGTCCGTCGCTGGATTAAGGCAGGCCGCATCCAGGCGGTGCCCATGGGCCGCGAAGTACGCGTCCCGCGTACAGAGGTCGAACGGCTGGTGGGCAAAATCGATGGGCGGTTGCTGGTGCTGTATGGCAGAGTCAGTGGGCATGGGCAAAAGGCAGACCTCGATATGCAGCTCGAACGGTTGCAAACCTGGGCAGCAACCGAGCGTAAAGGCGTGGAAACGCTCGTTCTCTCCGACATTGGCTCAGGACTCAAAGCCGGACGGCGGCACTTACAACGCCTGCTCAAGCTGGTCTGTGAAGACAAAGTGGGAGAAGTCGCCATTACCTACGAAGATCGGCTCACCCGCTTCGGTCAGGAATATTTGCAGACCTTGTTTGCCTGCTTTGGCGTCACGCTCACGGTCTTGGAGCCAGGGGAAGAGAAAACGCCTGAACAAGAATTAACGCACGATTTGCTCGCCCTGATCGCTTCTTTTTCCGGGCGACTCTATGGGATGCGCTCGCACAAACAACAAGCGCTCGTCGCCTGTGCCAAGCAGGTTCTTGCAGGACAGGAGGAGTGAGGTGGCGAAAACACAAACCCTCTCGTTTCCCATCCGCTTGCCTGATATCTTGCAAGCAGAGGCGTTGCGCCTCCTGGATGCCAGCCGCATCGCCATTAATCAGATCATTAGTGACTTGTGGCCGCAGCTTGATCTTTTTGGAAGTTCTCGGACAGGGCCAGCCTGGAAGCAGGTCGAACGCCATCTCCTCACGCGCAGTGGACACGGCAATCGACAAGAACGGTGCGAGATGGAACAGGCAGGCCGAATACTGCGGGCACAGGCGAGCCGCAAGCAGGTTTTCCAGGCGATTGTGCCCCTGCTGTCCGAGGGATTGATCCGACCAGCCGAGGGAAAACGCCCCGCCAGGAAAGATCATCAGCAGATCAAGGAGCAGGTTCGTACCCTGCGCGCCCAAATGCACGATGCGGGGGAAGATGCCGATGCGTTCATGGCGATGACCAATGTCATCGAGCAAACCTGCAATCGGTTCCTGCAAACCGGCGAGTTCCCGACGACTTACGAACAGCTTCAGCCTGTGCCTGTCCTCTCGGTGGGGCATCTGACGTTTGCGGGCGACGACGGCATGCAAGCTGGCCAGACGTATCGAGCACGCATCGACCTGTCGCACGTCTGTGATATCCCGACCCGCCAAGAGCATACCTCTGCTTCACTCACACTCCGGCTCCGCACGCCAGACGAGATGGGGAAATGGGCCTGGGGAACGTGGTGCGAAGCGATCCCCTTGCCTGAAGCGGTGTTCACCTATCTGTGGCAGGGAGCCAGCACACAAGCGCCAACCTTGCGAGAAATCAGAAGCGATGACGGAAGTCGCGTGGTCGTGCTCGATCTCATGCTCGAAGTTTCAGCAAAGTACGTCTCTCCTCTGGAGCAAGAAACCCGCGTTCTTGGTTTTGATTGGGGAGTGCGATCACTTATCACCGTCTCAATCCTGGAAAAACCGGAAGGAGACGAGGCGTACCGTCAGGTAAGCCGCCCGGTGTTTTTGGACACCGGAGGCATTGATGGCAGGCAGGCGAGGTTGCGCCGGGAAATTGACCGCCTGAAAGCCTGCCGGGATCGCTATGCCTTGTTGGTCAAGCAAGCGCTTACAGTGAGAGATGAGCAAGAGATTCCCCTGTCTGCCCATTTTTCTGGCTGGCAAAAACGGGTGAGTGAATATGAAACGCGCATCAAGCAGTGCTGGAAAACCTACGAGCGCCGAAACCGGGAACTGGCCCACCTGGCTTCGAATCTCCTGATCTTGCTGGCGTTGCTGTATGATTGTCGGCTCATCTGTGGAGAAAATCTGACCACCCTCAAGACCGAGGGGCGTGGCCGAGGCGTGCGCGGGCGCTTTCGGAACTGGCGGAACAATACCACGGTGCGAGGTGAGTTATGGCGGGTCCTCAAGTACAAGTGCCATCTATTGGGCCTGCGGGCGCGCCAGGTGGAAGCGCGAGGCACAACGCATACCTGCCCACACTGTCATCAGCCAGCCAAAACCTTTGCGTCCTCTGCGCCTGCCGACCGTAAAAAGGCCATTAAATGGGGAGCCTGGCTGTGCTGTTCGAATCCAGACTGTCTCTGGAACGGGGCAAGAGATTACGCGGCGTCGGTTAATATTGCCAGGCTCGGCATGGCCTTCCTCATTACCTATCACGAAACAAAGCGGTACGTGGCGTACCGCATGGCGGATTCGTCCGTCAAGCCTGCATTGTATAGCAGTGCAGGCGCGATGCTGCTGTTGCCATCGCAGGGGATCACACCCCGCCCGTCTGAGGGCAAACACGTTTACTATGCTGGTTGGTCTTATTCCACATCATTACGCACATCTCGTCCGAAAAATCTGCTCACAGTACTTTCTACGTCCCAACTCAGAAAGTACGTGCTCCAACGTGCGTAATGTTCGGATAGTATCGTGTTTTTGCAACGGTCTATAACCATGTCTCAATCTGTTTTTTAACTACCTGTTCTATCTGTTTCTCCCATTCCTGTTGAGTAACAATAAGAAGTAACAAGCCGTGCGTATTACCTTTGTCGATACGGCAGCCAGGGGTGATGACAATTACACGCATTGCCTCGCGGGAAATCCTACCTGGCGATTGCCTCAGAGATATTTCCTCTCGAAAGCTTTCGCCTGTTGCAAAACCTCAACATCCCTCGTTTCCCCTGGAAACGAGCAAAGGGATGGCATCATTGGGAAAGAAGAGTAAGATCTTTGGTGAGGCAATGCGCTCCCTCTGCGCCGATTTATCGTGCCTTACCTACTTGATGAACGATATCCACCGTTTCAAGTCACCTCGACGACGGAAAGGAAGAGCAACGGTTGCTGTTCATTATGGAACGATTTCCACCTCGGCGGACTCGTTTGATGCCAGAAGGTGCTGTAGTTCCTGCTCTGACCACGGTGTCCAGCTGGGTTTCGAGCCGAACATCTGATGAA
>WNGL01040178.1_pt1 | contig 10415 bp, 8 predicted proteins | sample 5400591 | NCBI WGS metagenome assembly WNGL01 (sample SAMN13153377, study PRJNA577476) | soil metagenome | isolation source: 80 cm soil or saprolite under Garry oak tree replicate 1 | place: USA:California | collected 2016-06-15 | reverse complement strand
AGACCCCCTGGCCGGCGGGCCAGTTGATGGTAGTGCAGGAGCCGCCCGTGAGGCTACAGTCGGCGGGCGCCCCGGTGGTCCAACTGCTCGACTCGCCCAGGCCCCGCCAGTTGACGTTCGGCACCCGGCCGTCCTGCCCGCTGCGCGAGTCCAGCAGCTCGAGCGGCTGGTCGAGCCCGGGGCCGTGGACATACGCGACCGTCCCCGTCGTTTGGGCGCTGGAGGGGCTGCTTTGACGGTCTTCGGCGAGGACCTGGTCGCCGTCCCACACGACGCGGAGGTCGAACGAGCTGCAGTCGCCTCCGTTGCTCAGGTAACAGAGCGAGTCGCGCAGGGCATGGACGAGCACCCGGCGGCCCAGCGCGTCGTAGCGGTACTCCTCCCACGTGCCGTTCTTGTCGGCCCCGCTGAACACGTCGTAGCGCTGGACGACCTTCAGCCGGTTGTCGGCGCGGTAGTAATAGTGCGTGGCGACCTGGCGGCTGACCTGCCAGACGGGGTCACAGAGANNNNAGATAGATCAGCTCGCCGGCGTCGCGCACGTTGCCGGCGAAGTCCACCTTCTGGTAGAGGTCGTCAGAGCGGATCGCGTCGTTGGCGCAGGGCGCCGACGCTGTTTCGACCTTCTCGGTCAGGGTCCCGCTCCGAGCGCTGAACGTGCTGACGTGGGGTAGCTCGGCGGCATGGTCGGACGAATGCTTGGTCCACCACGGGTTGCCGAACCCGTCGTTGCGATACTCCTCGGCCTCCCAGTTCTGGAACCGGAGATTCACGACCTGGGACCCGACGACCGCGCCGAGGCCATCGTACGCGAGCAAGGTCAACTCGTCTTCATGGCCGGTCGCGGCGTCGGTGGAGTGCGCCTGGATCACCTTGCCGCGCGCGTCGTAGCGGAGCGTGGCATTGATCAGACTGCCGCGCACCAGCTGCACCATGCGGCCGTCGGCATCGTACGTGCGGGTTTCCGTGATGCCCGCGGGCTGGCCTTGCGCCGGATAGATCCGCAGGGTGTCGGGCCGACCGGCAGAGTCGTAGGCAAACGCGAACAGCCGGCCTCGATTGTCCCGCACCTGGCTGAGCGACCCGATCGACGGGTTGTACGTGTAGGCCATACTGTCGCCTGTCATAAGCGGTAGCTTCATCCAAACGCGCCGCAGGTCGCGGTCGTAGCCGTAGCGGATGCCGTAGATGCGCGAGAACCCGTTCCCCACGAGGTCCCGGAGTCGCTGCGTGTCGGTCTGCACCGTGCCGTTGAGGGCGTAGGTGCGCGAGATCCGGGCGTCGGCGTTGTCCGCCTCCCGTAGGTTGCCCATCCCGTCGTAGGTGAACGTGCTGGTGTCCGCGGCCACGCGGTACCCGGTGCCGTTGTTGGGATAGAGCGGGAAGCGCAGCTGGCACTGGGGGTAGGTGAGCGGGCCTTGCACCTGTTGGTGAGCCGCGCACGTTGTTTGGGCGTAATCAGCGCCTGGGATCACGCGCTGCGCCAGGCGGTTGAGCGCGTCGAAGGTTTGCGTCACTTCGGCGCCGTTCTTGAACCCCAGGCCGATCGCGTTCCCCGCGGGGTCGTAGTTGAAGCTCGACGCGTCCGAGCCGAGTGACCGACTGAGCAGCCGGTTTGCTGCGTCATAGTGGCGAAAATCCAGCAACTCCACGCGGTCGTCCGGGCCCGTCCAGGTGTCCACCAGCGTGGCATTGCCCTCGGGGTCGTACGTGTTCGCCACGAATAGGGTCTCGGCCGTTACCGACGTGGTGTCGGGGATGAAGCTCGTCACCCCTGAATCGAGCTGGTATCTCATCGCCGGACCAATCGTCCGTAGCTGGAGGACGCGGTCGGCCAGGTCGTAGACGGTGCGCTGGCGTTGCAGCTTGGTCTGGGCGCTGTCGATCGGTGTCAGCACCAGGGTGTCGCGCCCGAGAGTATCGGTGAACACCACGGTTCGGAACCCGAGCGGGGTCCAGCTCGAGTCGGGGTTGGCGCGCACAGAGTCATAGTGGAACGAGTCTGCCATCGCGGCGCCCGGCAGGCGCATGCTCGTCAGCAGTCCGGTGCTGGAGCTGTACCCGAAGGTCACTCGGCTGATCGCGCCCCGCCCATCTTGCTGCCACCACCGGTTGCCCCTCGCATCATACCCGATCACCGTGCTGTCGAGCTCGGGCGGCACGATCCGCTCCACGGCATCCCACGTCATGTTCCACTCATAGCGCGTGGTGGCGACCTGTCCGTTCACGATCGTTCCGGAATCGATCGAGGTCTTCAGGTGCCCCCGCGTGTCGTAGGTAGCCGTGACCACGCGCCCGTTCGGGTGCTGCACGCGGGTCACGGGCGCCGGCCACGTCGGGTCCGTCCGCGAGAGCACGGTCTCGGCGCCCAAGGCATTCCGGATGCGGCGCGGCCCGCCGAACCGGTCGACCCAGAAGAGCGTCGAGTCGCCCACGTCGGTGCGCGGGCCGTCGAGCAGCGTGTAGGCGAATGCGGTATCGACGACCGCGCCCAGCGGCGTGCTCGTGAAACCGGTGGACTCGACCGTCCGGAGCGTAGTCGTGATGGCCAGCCCGCCCGGCTCCACGGTGCTGCCTGCGACCTTGCCGGCTGCGTCGAACGCAAAGCTCGTGACCGTGCCCCGCCGATGAGGCGTCGTAGCTGAAGACGTAACGCGCCCCGGCGCTCGTTGGAGGCACGGTGAGCGTGTCGAGGCGGCCATTACCGTCGTAGTGAAAGCTCGTCGTGTGGCCGAGCCGGTTGACCGTCGCGATCTGACGACCCTGCCCGTCGAAGCGCACCGTCGCGCCGCCCGGTAGCAAGCGCGTGTAGCAGCCGCCATCGTATTTCAAGGTGTCGGGCCGGTCGACCTTGGGGGCAGCGTAGACGTTCGACGGAGGCGACGGCTGCTGGGTCACGCAGTTCGTCATGGCCTGCGTGGCGACTGCAGTGTACTGGCGGACGCTGCCGTCCGCACCCACCCACACCATGGTCCCGACATTCAGGTGCTCGAGCCCCGCCAGCCACCACCCCGCGCCGAATGGGCTGTCCTGGCGATTGACGACCAGGTACTGCCCTGTGGTCGTCGCGGCGGGCTGGGCCGCGCCGCCGTACCAGCTCACCACTTCGAGCGTGTAATTAGTTATCCCCGTCGCCTCGGCGAGCGCGTCGTAGCCGATTACAAAGCGGCTGGTGCCGCCCGGCCTCATTCCGCCGCCCGTCCACGACGCGCGGGCCTTCTGCGCCGCGTTGACGAGCAGCCGCACTACGACACTGTCCGGATTGGCCGCTCCCGCCGGCAGCGTGACGTTCGCCGCGACGAGCGGATAGGGGTGCGCGGTGGCGCTCGAGTACTCGAGCATCGGGGTGCGCGCGCGTCCGAGCGTGCGCACGGAAGGAAGCGCATGGGCCAGCCGCAGGTCGCCGCACTCGGACGCCGCTGAGCCAAGGCCAACGGTCAAGCAGAGGCCCCGTGCCAGCGTGGCCCCACCGGGGTCCGCGACCGCGACCGTGGGCGTCTGGGCAGTCCCCGTCGTAACTGTCACCCACCCCGTATCCTTCACCGCAAGGTCAACCGAATGCGTGGCCGTCAGTAGGATCCTGCCACTGGTGCCGAGCCCGCCCGACGTGTAGCTGACAGTGACGGTGCCCCATGTCCCCGGTCCGAGAGTCAGTGACGCAGGCGAAGCCGTACAGCCGCTTGCGATCGCCGCGCCGCTGCAGCTCGCGACCACGTTGTATGTGCTCGAGCCGGTGCCGGGGTTGCGCACCGTGAAGGGGCGCGTCGCCGGGAGGTTGGCCAGGACACCGAGCGCTTGGCCGTCCGGTGTGACCGCGACCGCCGTGCTCGACCCGATGAGGACGGTGAAGTTCCAGCTGCCCGTGCCCGACGCAAGCTCGTTGACGCCTTCGAGGGCGATGAAGCCCGGCCCGCTCGGCCCGGTCGCATACGTGATGGTCACCACCGAAGAATCGAAGGCGTTCTGCCCAGGGGTCGCACTCAGGCTCTGACTGCTGCACGTGATGTTCGCGGCGGGCTGACAGAACAGGTTGAAGCTGTCGCGCGCGGTCCCGACGTTCTTGACGGTGAACGCGGCCGTGTAGCCGGAGGTGAAACTCGTCGGGTTCGGTGCGGTCCCATTGACCGGCGTTACGTTCACGGCGTAAGGCACCTTGGCCCACACCGGGAACGACCAAAGCCCGTGACCCAACGCATTGTTGGCACTCTCGGCGGTGAAATGCAGGAACGCGGTTCCGGTCGTGCTCGTCGTGCTGTACGTGACGGTGACGATCAGGGAGTCGCCAGCCCAGAGCGTTGCCACCGCATCGGACTGGTTGGTGCATATGACGTTGGTGCCGTAGCACGACAGGTCGTACGTGTCCGCCGACGTCCCGGTGTTCGTGACGGTGAACTGCGCCGTGAAGCCGGAACTGTCGGCGAACCGATCGGGTCCATGGCCGGTCTTGGGGGTGACGCTGACCTTGTAGGTCAGCATCGCTGCCCGCGCAGCAGGGGTCCGGCTGCCGCCGTCTGACGCGGTCAGGGGACGAACCGCGGCCAGAAGCGCCGCGAACGGGATCACGAGAGACGCGCGCACGGCTACAGGCTCACTTCCTGCGTGCCAAGCAACGCGACCAGCTGCGATGCCCATGGCGTCCACGTGCCTGTTCCAGAGCCCGGATCTGCCTCGCGCCGCCAGCACACCACGTTCCCGGTGACCACGGCCCACACCTGACCGCGGCGCAGCGTGCGAATGGCGCCCGAGAGATTCTGGTCACACTGTGCCGATGGTCCGACGCGAACCTCCACCCGTACTGCGTCCCAGCGATCGTTGTGGAGATTCAGTTGTCCTGCTGCCGGTAGCGGTCTCATGACGCGAGGGGCGACGGGGAGGAGCAAGGAAGCGAGAGCGGAAGCGAGACCGAGTTGGGCGAGCACTGGAGACTCCGGGGAAGGAGGTCGCCCCTCCGCAGGCACGCCACGTGCCGTTCCCGCGCGAGGCTGCCGCAACCGCCCGCGACGCGCCGGGTGCACAGTTCACAGGGTCGACTTGTGCAACTACCCGAAATCGTGGTCGATCGATTGCACAATTCGGACGCGCGAATTGGGCAAACGTGCACCCCGGATGTGGCCGGTCCTGGTTTGGTCGTCCCTTCGTTTTGGGTAATCGGGAGTGGCACGGCGCGTGCTTCGACAAACGCACGTGGACACTCTCATCTCCAAGCTGCCGCTTGCCGAATCGTTCGAACCGGCCTACCTCGAGTACTACGGCATCCTGCCGCTCGAGATCGACGGGGACCGCCTGCGTGTCGCCACCGATCGACAACCGGCGGCCGAGGTGCTCGAGGACCTCGAACAGTCCTTCGGTGCTTCGGTGGAGTTGCTGCCCGTCTCCCCAGAAGAGTTGCTGGAGAGCATCCGCCGCACGTTCGCCGCTTCGGAGTCCGTCGTAGAGCTGATCAAGGATCTGGACGCCGAGCTCGGACCCGCGACTGACTCGGGCAACGACCAGCTCGCCGACGCTCGCGAGCACGATGCGCGCGCGTCGGACATTCATCTCGAATCGACTAGAGAAGGCCTCTCAGCGCGGTTCCGCGTGGACGGGGTGCTGACTGAGCTCCCGAGTCCGCCCAAGGGGCTCCAGGCGGCGGTCGTTTCGCGGATCAAGCTGCTCGCCGAGTTAGACATCGCCGAGCGACGGGCGCCGCAGGACGGGCGCATCCGCGTGCGACTCGAGGAGCGCGAGCTAGACCTCCGAGTGTCTACGGTTCCCACCTTGTATGGGGAGTCTGTCGTACTACGGCTGCTCGACCGCGGTGGGAGACCGGTGGGACTCGACGAGCTGGGCATGGCACCAGAGACGCTCGACACGTTCCGGCGCCTTGCCGAGAAGCCCCACGGAATCCTGCTTGCGACTGGACCGACGGGGAGCGGCAAGACGACGACGCTCTACGCCGCCCTCGCGCTGCGCCACCGCAGCGCCGAGAAGATCATCACCGTCGAGGACCCGGTCGAATACCAGCTCGAGGGTGTCACCCAGGTGCCGGTCAACGTGAAAGCGGGAATGACGTTCGCGGGAGCGCTGCGGAGCATCCTGCGCCAGGACCCCGATGTCCTGATGATCGGGGAGATGCGTGACGGCGAGACGGCCGGGATCGCCGTGCAGGCGGCGCTCACAGGGCATCTCGTGTTCTCCACGCTGCACACTAACGATGCTCCGAGCGCGATGACGCGGCTCGTGGACTTGAGAGTGGAGCCCTATCTCACCGCCGCGACCCTCGAAGGTGTGCTGGCGCAGCGGCTGGTCCGCAAGATCTGTCCCGAATGCCGCGAGCGCTACAAGCCGGATCCCGGTGCGGTGGCGCTGCTCGCCCAACAGCCCGTGGGCAATGTGACGCTCGAGCGCGGGCGGGGCTGTGCAGTGTGTCGCTACACGGGCTACCGCGGCCGCACGGGCCTGTTCGAGCTGCTCCTCGTCACCGACGAGATCAAGCAAGCACTCTTGAAGAGCCCGAACGGGGGGGCGCTGCGCGAAATCGCCCAGTCACAGGGAATGACCACGCTGCGCCAGGACGGGTGGCGGAAGGTGCAGGCGGGAATCACGACGGTCGAGGAGGTCATTCGTGTTACGGATCGCTAGGCAATTGCGGATTGCGGATTTCGGATTGCGGATTCTTAGCGCCCCCGTCCAATCCGCAATCCGCAATCCACAATCCGAAATTGGCTTCACGCTGATCGAGCTCCTCGTCGTGATCACGGTAATCGCCATCCTCGCCGGGCTCGTCGCGCCGATGGTGTTCAGTCACGTGGGGGACGCAAAGACCTCGGCCGCGCGCGCCCAGATCGAGCTGTTCGGGCTCGGCCTCGAGGCCTATCGGCTCGACAACGACTACTACCCCTCGACGGCCCAGGGCCTCGAAGCGCTGCACACGCGCCCGACGGGCCAGCCCGAGGCCCGTAACTGGCGTGGGCCCTACTTGAGGAAAACGGTGCCGCTCGATCCGTGGGGCCGGCCCTACATCTATAAGAGTCCGGGTGATGTGAACCCCCAAGGGTACGACCTGCTCACCTACGGCCGCGATGGGCAGCCGGGGGGGACGAACGAAGACGCGGATATCACGTCGTGGGAGAGCGGCACCGGGAGGAAATCACCATGAAGGGCAGTCGTCGTCCGAAGCGCGCGGCTCAAGCCGCGACTCGGCATGTACCGCTGAAGCGGCAGTGCGGAACTGCCCGTTTACGGGCAAGGCCGGGCCGCGGCTTCAGCCGCGAACTGGCAGACCGATGACTCCGTTCCGCTACCGTGCCGCCCGTACTGACGGTGCCATTGTCGAGGGGATCGTCGAGGCCCCGTCCGCCAACCAAGCGAGCTCGGTGGTCACCGACCGCGGTCTGTTCCCACTTGCCGTCATGCCCGCGGCGGCAGCCGACGGTGTCCGCCGCCCGGCGAGCCGGCGCGACCTGGCCATCGTATTCCAAAGCATCGCGGCACTCGTCTCGGCGGGCGTGCCGCTCGAGCGCGCCGTGGCGTCGAGCGAGGCGCTCGCCCGCGGAGTCTTGCGCGATGCGCTCGCCGCTGCCCGTACCCGGCTGCGCGAGGGAGAAGGTTTCGCGCAGGCGCTCGGGGCTGCTCGCGGCGTGGTACCGGGCATCGTGCTCGGGATGCTCCGCGCCGGCGAGCGAGGGAGCCAGCTGCCAGTCGCGCTCGAGCAGGTCGCGACCCACCTCGAGCAAGAAGCAGAGCTCGTGGCGCGGGTGCGCCAGGCGCTCGCGTATCCGCTGCTGCTCGCCGTCGTTGGTGTCGCGTCGGTGCTCGTGATCGGCACAGTGATCGTGCCACGCTTCGCCGACCTGCTCGGCGACCTGGGGCAGGAGCTGCCACCCGCGACGCGTGTGCTGGTCCTCGGGTCGAGCCTCCTCTCCCATTACTGGTTCCTGCTCATCCCGGCGGTGGCAGGCGTGGTCGCACTCGGCGCGGAGGTCGCGCGCCGCCCAGCAAGCCGCCGGCGCATCGAGGAAGCATTGCTCGCGGCGCCGTTCGTCGGGCCGGTGCGGCTCGCGCTCGCCACCTCGCGCATCGCACGAGCGTTGGGTGGGATGCTCGCCGCTGGGATGCCGCTGCTGGCCGCGCTCGCGGCAGCACGGGAGGCGGCGGGCGATCTGGCTGTCGCCGCGCGGCTCGAGCGAGCCCGCGAGCGCGTGACCCAGGGCGCACCACTCAGCGCGTCGCTCGAGCGGGAAGGCGCGCTGGCACCGGGTGCACTGCAGCTCGTGCAAGTGGGAGAATCGAGCGGTCGGCTGGCGGACATGGCGCGGCGGGCGGGGGACCTCGCCGCGCAGGACGCGGAACGGGGGTTGAAGGCGCTCGTCACGCTCGTCGAGCCGGCGCTGATTGTCGCCTTCGGTGGCTTGGTGGCGTTCGTAGCGGCGGCGCTGTTACAAGCGGTCTACTCGATCCGGCCGTAGTCCAATGCGGAATGTGGAATGCGGAATTCGGAATGAAGGGAGCACCTTGGTGGAGGTGATCGTCGTGGTAGCGATCATCGGGTTGGTATTCGGGGTGAGCGGACTCGCGTTCGCGAGTCTCCAGGCGCCTCGGGAATCGGACTGGCACCGTGAACTGGGACGCGCCCGGGAGCAGGCCATTGTGACTGGCAGACCCGTCCGCGCGACCACACCGCTGCCGCCCACGGCCGCCCCTTACCGCCCTTTGCCGCCCTTGTTTCTGCCCGACGGTCGTGCCATCGGTCCCGGTGCTGACCTTCTCACTGGAGCTCCTCTCAATGCTCCGAAGTGACCGCGGCATAGCGCTCCTTGAGGTGCTCGTGGCCCTCGCGGTTCTGTCGGGAGCTGGACTCGCGCTGCTCGACCTCGTCACGGGCGGGCTCCGCGCGGAACGAGACGCACGTGAGCGCGAGCGCGTGCTGGCGGTGGAGCAGCGAGTGCTTACGGCGCTCACGCTCCTCAAGCGAGAGGAGTTTGATCGTCGGTTGGGGCGTCATCCGATCGGTGAGCTGATCGTCGAGATTCAGCGCCCCGAGCGGACGCTCTATCGAATCGCCGTCTCGCAGCAAGAGTCGTCGCAGGTAGAGGATCTGGTGACGGTCGTGTACAGGAGGGAGGCGAGGAATGCGCCGTGAGGTCCGTGGGCTGAAGCCCCGGCTCGGCGCGGGTGCGTCCTTAAGGACGCGCTCGGGGGCCGAGCCCGCCCTTCAGGGCGGGGATCGACGCGGGTTCACCCTCATTGAAGTAGTGGTTGCCCTGACCATCGGCGCGATCGTCGTCCTTTTCGCGCACGAACTCTTCGGAGCTGTCGCCGAGCGCGGGCGGTCGCTCACGGTGGCGCGCACCGCGCTTGATCGCTCAGCAAACGCCCGCCGCTGGCTCGACGCGACGTTCCTCTCGCTCGACGCGGGGACAGAGGGCGCCGGTGGCTTCGACGGGCGTCCCGACCATGCGGCGTTCACGACGTGGCTGCTCGCGCCCGACGGCTGGTTCGAGCGGCGCACGGTCTCTTTGGCCCGTGACAACGACCGGGTGGTGGCGAGCGTCGCGCCGGGCCAACCGATCGCCTTGATGGATAGCGTGGCGGAGTTGGCGCTCGACTACCTGCTAGAGCCGGGCGCCGAGTCGCGCTGGGTGCGTGAATGGGTGAGCCCCGTGAGTGCCCCGGTGGCGGTGAGGATGCGGATTGAGAAGGCGGGATGTGGGACGCGAGATGCGAGATGCGTGGTGGACACGCTGCTTTTCCTCATCAAGGAGCGGGGATGAGTAGTCGCGGATTCGCGCTGCTTGCGGTCCTTTGGACGCTCACCGCTGTGACGGCCTTCACGGGCGCTGCCTTGGCCGTGGCGAGGCTCGGGAGCACAACGACACGTAATCGGGTCCTTCTCGCGAGGGCTGCGTGGGCCCGCGAGGCGTGCGTCGAGATCCTGCTCGCCCGCTGGGCCTCACCCCCTGACCCCCTCTCCGCAATGCGGAGAGGGGGAACGACGGGTCTGGACTCGGTCGACCTCGGCCGGGGCACCTGGTGCAGCGCCACGCTCGAGGATCCATCCGCCAAGTTGAACCTGAACCTCGCGGACCGGCCGGCACTGGTCACGGTTCTCCAAGCACTGATGCATCGCTCGGCCGCCGTCGATTCACTCGCCGATGCGTTACTCGATTGGCGTGACCCGGACGCGGTGCCCCGGCCGCTGGGCGACGAATCGTCCGCGAACCGCAACGGACCATTCGCCGACGTTTGGGAGCTGCGCTACGTGCGTGGGTTCACGGACTCGCTCGTGGCGCGACTCACCCCTTTCATCACTACTCGCGGCACGGGCGTGATCAACGTGAATGCCGCTCCGCAAGCAGTCCTGGCCGCGCTGCCGGGAATCACTGAGGAGACTGTTCGGATTCTGGTCATGCACCGCCGCACTGACCCACTGCGAG
>WNGL01022486.1_pt1 | contig 10415 bp, 7 predicted proteins | sample 5400591 | NCBI WGS metagenome assembly WNGL01 (sample SAMN13153377, study PRJNA577476) | soil metagenome | isolation source: 80 cm soil or saprolite under Garry oak tree replicate 1 | place: USA:California | collected 2016-06-15 | reverse complement strand
GACGCGGCCCTTGCGGCGGCGGCGGGTCTTCGGGGCTGTGGGCAGGGGTGCCGGTTCAGGCTTTCCGGGCGCTGGAGTCGCGCACGGTGAGGGTGGGCGGGATGAGCGTCGTCTCGCTCAGGTGGTCGGCCTCGCGGGGATCGAGCTGGGCCATGACCTGCCGCACGGCCTGCCGACCCATCTCCTCTGCCGGGATGGACACGCTGGTCAGCCGCGGCGAGGACTGCAGCGCGACCTGGTCGGGGCAGATCGCCACGACGCTCGTGTCCTCGGGCACGGCACGCCCGGACAGCCGCAGCAGGCTCAGCAGCGGGGCGATCGCGGCCTCGTTCTGAACGATGAATCCAGTGGTGCCGGGGCGCTCCTCGAAGATGCGGGAGAGCACGCCCGCGGTCGATTCGTACGTTCCCTCGCAGGACCGGTGCACGGCCTGGACTCCGTGCGCCGCGGCCGCGCGCTGAAATCCGGTCAGGGTGCGCGCCGCGAAGCCGGTGTTGCGCTTGTAGACGCCCTCGCCCTCGCCGATCAGAGCGATCTGCTGATGGCCGAGCGAGGCGAGGTGCTCGACGCAGGCGGCGCCGGTGGCCTCGAAGTCCAGGTCCACGCAGGCAAGACCGGCCGGGTCGGCGGGCAGCCCGATGAGCACGGCGGGGGTCTCGGTCTCGCGCAGCACCGGGATCCGGTCGTCCTCGAGCTCGATATCCATCACGATCATCGCGTCGGCCAGGCCGCTGCCCGCGATCCGGCGCACACCCGTGGTGCCCTCGTCCTTGGTCAGCAGCAGCACGTCCTGACCGAACTCGCGGGCCTCGGTCGTGACCGCCATCGCGATCTCCATGATCACCGGCACGTACATGTCGCTGCGCAGCGGGACCATCAGGGCCAGGATGTTCGAGCGGTTGGAGGCCAGCGCGCGGGCGCCGGCGTGCGGGTGGTAGCCCAGCGACTCGATCGCGGCCTCCACCTTGCGCCGCGTCTCGTCGGAGATGGAGCGCTTGCGGGAGAGCACGTAGGACACCGTCGAGGGCGAGACGCCCGCCTGGCGGGCGACTTCGGCCAGCGTCACCATGAACAATGTCCTTCTCGAGTCGGGCCGGGCGGCTGTCGGTGAAGCGCTTCGACGGAGTCTCGCACCCGACCGCAACCACCACGAAACGTGGTGCAAGGGAAGGCTAGTCCGCGCACGTGAAGAATGTCTAGGCCAATCGTCGAAGCGCTTCGACGCGCGGTTCGACCGGACCGTGCCTGATCATTCATGGCGCACCTCCACTTCCCGTGTCCGGTGGTTGAGCACGAATATACGGTCGCCGCGCCGCACCGCCTCCACATCTTCGGGAAGATTCGGGAGAACGGGAGCCACGCCGGAGTCGGTCGCGATCGTACGCAGGAGTCGGCCAAGCGCGGCGTCCTCCGGCAGGGTGGCGACGTACCAGGCGGTGCCGCTCCCGTAACTGTTCCTGAGCACTGCGGGATGCCCGTCGAGCGGGCCGCCCTCGATCTTCGCGACGACGTCGGCGCTGGTGGTGTCCAGGTCGAACCATTCGGCCCAGCGACGCGCTGTGAAATCACCGAACCTCGGCGACGAGACTCGAAGGTCGACGTGATCCTCGAACGGCCAGTACTCCTCGATGCGGATACCCAGCAGCTCGCGCAGCGAGCCGGGATAACCGCCGAGGCGGACTCTCTCATCGGGGTCCGTCACTCCGCTGAACGGCCCGACGACGAGCGTGCGGCCCGCCTCGACGTATCGCTCCAGATTCCGGCTCGCGGCATCGGTGATCTGGTAGATGTTGGGCGCGAGAACGAGCCGGTAGCGGCTCAAGTCGCCTTCCGCGCGCACGAAGTCGCAGGTGATATTCGCCCGCCACAATTGTTTGTAGTACTCATACAGCCGATCGACGTACTTGAAGCGTTCGTCAGGCTGATGATCGAGCTCCACCGCACGCCACGCGTCCCAGTCCACGATGATCGCGACATCGGCCGCGACCTCCGTGCCGAGCACGTCGCTCAGACTCTCGAGCTCCTTGCCGACTTCGACGACCTCGCGGAAGACGCGCGAGTTCGGACCCGCGTGCGGAATCATGCCACTGTGCGTGCGCTCGGCGCCCTGCTGAGATGCCCGCCACTGGAATTGGAGGACCCCGTCCGCTCCACGCGCGACGGCCTGCATCGACCAGAGGCGGTAGAGCCCCGGCGGCTTCGGCGTGGAGACGCGCCGCCAGCCGACGGAGCCGGTACTTTGCTCCATCATGATCCAGCCGCCACCACGTGACTCGTGGCCCAACGACCGCGTCAGATCCTGCGCGAACGCCCCAGCGCAAGCACCGAACGGGTCGTTCGGATCGGGGTACGAGTCGAGCGACGCGAAGTCCTCCTCCCGAACCCACTGCCACGCGTCGGTCCCCTTGAAGAAGCCCATGAAGTTGGTGACCACTGGAATCTCGGGATTGCGTGCCGCGACGATGTCGCGCTCGGCCCTGAAGCCGTCGAGGAGCAGATCCGAGGCGAAGCGCTGGTAGTCCAGCTCCTGCACGGGGTTGATGACGTACTGCACCTTGCGCGGCGGGATCACCTCCTCCCACTCGCCGTAGTGCTGGCTCCAGAACCGCGTGCCCCAGGCCTCGTTGAGCCGATCGAGGTCCGTGTACTTCGTTTGGAGCCATTGCCTGAACGCTGCGGCGCAGCTGTCGCAGTAGCAGACGGTCCCGAACTCGTTCCCGATGTGCCACATGCGCAGCGCCGGGTGGTGTGCGTACCGGTCGGCGAGCTGCGTGCTGATCGCGTCGGCGAAGCGCCGGTAGACCGCGGACGACGGACAGTACGCGTTGCGCGAACCGTACGTGCGCACTGTTCGATCCTTGTCCTGCGGCGAGGTGTCGGGCCAGCGGTGGTGCATCCACGGCGGCGCGCTGGCGGTCGGCGTGGCCAGCGCCACGCCGATCCCGTTGTCGTGCAGGAGCTCGAGGACGTCATCGAACCAGCCGAAGTCGTACTCCCCCGGGCGCGGCTCCAGCAGCGCCCAGGAGAATACGCCCACCGTGGCCAGATTGACCCCGGCTTCGCGCATGAGCCGCACGTCCTCGGTCCACACAGCGCGCGGCCACTGCTCGGGGTTGTAGTCACCGCCGAACAGCAGGCGGCCGCGCGTGGCTTGGTGCAATGAAGGCATCCGTGATCTACCAGCCCTGTTGGTTGTTCGCGACATTGATGGTGAGAACCCCGCGTCCGTTGGTGCCCAGGTAGACGCGGCCGTAGTGGTTCGGGTCGCCGACGATCGTCGGAATCCAGCCGTAGTTCTGCTGGCTGCTGTTGATCTTCGTCCAGTGCGCGCCGGCGTCGGTGGACATGAAGAAGCCGGTGACGCCGTTGACGGTGCCGACCATGTACAGCGTCTTGTACGGCGAGCCCGGAGCGGCGGCGCCCGAGCCGACCGTGTACGCGGCGGTCACCTGCGAACCGTTGACCGAAGTCCACGTAGAGCCGCCGTTGGTCGAGTGCAGCAGTCCTCCGGTCTGCGCTGCGAAGTAGAGTTCGCCCGCGTGGCCCGGGATCGCGAGCAGTTGGTCGTTGCTCGCGGCCGTGGGCCCGGTCGCCGCCGATGCGAAGGTCTTCCCGCCATCAATCGAGCGGTAGAGCACCCCGGTCGATGAATCGATCGCGTAGAAGTCGTTCGGGTTCACCGAGTCCGCGACAGGAGCGACGCCGGTCGGCAATCCGCTGACCGCCGTCCACGTCGTCCCCTTGTCAGTCGTGTAGACCGGAGTCGTACCGTCGGCCGGATTCCACACGATGCTGCTGCCGTCAGCCGCGACGGCCACCTGGCCCTGACCCCAGCTCATCGTGCTCGGCACGGTGGCAAACTGGGTCCAGGTCGTGCCGCCGTCCGTCGAGTACTGACCAGCGCCCTTGTTCCCGCTCTGGCCGACGAACGCGATCAGGTCGCCTGCCGCGTCCTGCGCGATTCCGCTGCCGGTGCCGAAGTTCGTGTCGAAGGTGTTGGTCGGCGACTGCGTCAGCGAAGTGTGGCAGAAGCCGCCGAGGTCGCCGAGCGCGCTGATCAGCTTGCAGCCACTCGATGCGGAGTTCGGCACCAGCAGAGCCTTGACGGACGTCTCCTCGATACCCTTCGACGCGCTGGCCGAGAAGTCGACCGTGCCTCCGCTGGAGATCGAGCCCATGTTGTAGGTGCCGTAAAGCGTCGCGCCCGTCCCGTAGACGACGTGATTCGAGTCGAAGGGATCGACGGCGATCGTGCCGATCCACCAACCGAACTTCGGCGTTGCGCCCCAGGCGAGGTAGGGTTCGTACGACGTGTTGAGCGAAGTCGAAGCTGACACGTCGGCCCAGGTCTTTCCGCCGTCCGTGGACCGATAGATGGTGTCTACCGGGCTCCACCGGTCGTTCGTCGAGACGTAGAGGGTGTCGACGTTGTTCGGGTCGAGCGCGAGGCCGTCGTAGCCGTACCACGAGGAGACCGGCGTGACGTCGGTGGCAGTCCCGTCAGTAGCGAACTTGTAGAGCTTGCCGGTGCCCATCCAGTACGGGCCGGTGTACTGGTCGTAGACCACGTACATCGAACCGTCCGATGCGAACTGCGCCTTGATCGGAATCGTGCCGGGGCCGCCGCTGACCTTGCTCCAGGTCGTGCCGCCGTCCGTCGTCTCGTACAGCGACGAGGTGTCCGCGTCGCCGGCCGCGATGTGCTGCGTCGGCGTGCCGCGGTGCTTCTCGGTTTGATCGAACGTCACGAACTGGAGCCCGGATGCCGTGTTCCCGCCGCCGTCCGGGAACGCCGTGTCCTTGGCCCAGCTCGTGCCGCCGTCCGTGGACTTCCACAGGCCGTCGTTCTCGGTGCCGTAATAGAGCACCTTGTCATCGTTCGGATCGACGACCAGCCGCTCGCCGGAGTCGCGACCCTGGTCGTTGGAGCCGATCTCGAACGGCACCGAGAATGACGACCAGGTGCGACCGTAGTCGTCCGAACTCAGGATCGCGGACGGCTGCGCGTCGTTCCAGCTGTACGCGTACTGCCCGACCGCGGCCCACACCCGGTTCGGGTGGATCGGGTCGGTGGCGACCGAGTCGACACCGAGCTCGTTCCAGTTCGCGAAGGTTGTCGCGTCAAGCAACGGGATCCAGGTCTGGGTGAACGCGTTCCAGCGGTACAGGCCGCCGATGTCGGTGCGCAGGTAGGCGAGACCGGGCTGCGTCGGGTTGTAGACGACGCCGGTGACGAAGCCGCCCGCGCCGATCGTCAGGTTATTCCAGACATAACGGCTGGTGGCGTCGGCCGTCGCGGCGGGGGCCGCGAACAGCGGGACGGCGAGCATTCCTGCGAGAGCGCAGGCTTGCACAAGCCTCTTCTTCGAGGTGCGCATTGTTGTCGGATTCCTCTCAGCCCTTGATGGCGCCGGTGAGCATGCCCTTGGTGAAGTGCTTCTGCACAAAGGGGTAGATGATGAGGATCGGGATCAGGGTCAGCACGACTACGCACATCTGCAGCGAGAGTGGAGCCGGCTGGTCCTTCCCGGCGAACGCGGTCGCCGCGTTCTGACCCGGCATCGTCGCCCCCTGGGAGACGTACGTGTACAGGACGTACTGCAACGTCCACTTGGAGCTGTCGGCCGGCATATAGAGCATGACGTTGAAGAACGCGCTCCAGTAGCCGACCGCGTAGAACAGGGCCATGACCGCGTTGACCGCCTTGGAAGTCGGCAACACGATGGACCACAGGATGCGCAACTCGCTGGCGCCGTCCAGCTTCGCGGCCTCGATCAGCTCGCTCGCGGTGTTCATGTAGAACGCGCGGATGATCAGGATGTTGAACGCGGAGACCGCGCCCGGCAGAACCAGCGCCCAGTACTGGTCGTAGCCGTGGAAGATGTCGGCGACGACGATGAAGCTCGGGATGATACCGCCGCTGAAGAACATCGTGGCGATCAGCGTCATCAGGATCCAGCGATGCCCGAGCGAGCGCGGCCGGGACAGGCCGTAGGCGCACAGCACCGAGACGACCATCGACACGATCGTGCCGACGAGGGTGATCAGCAGGCTGATCACCATGGCGCGGGTGATCACGCCGCCGTCCAGCATCTCCCGGTACGCGTTGAGCGTCAGGCCGTGCGGGACGAGGACGATGCCGCCCGCGATGTTGACCGAGCTCTGCGGAGAGAGGCTGGTTAGCACGACGGCGTAGACCGGGATGATCACGAGCAGCACGACGACGCCGAGCGTGACGCTCTTGGCCGCCTGGCCGGCGGCAGTCGGCTTCTCTTCCCAGACGGGCCGCTTGGGCGCGGTCTTGCGCGGCTTCGCTTTGAACGAGAGTGCGGTGCTCATTTGGTTCCCCTGTACAGGCCGTCCTCGCCGAAGAAGTGCGCGACCTTGTTCGCGCCGTAGAGCAGCAGGAGCGAGACGACGCCCTTGAACAGACCCGCTGCCGCGCCGAGGCCGAAGTTGTTGGCCGCGACGCCGTAGTAGTAGGAGTACGTGTCGAGCACTTCGGAGGCCCCGGATCCGACCGCGTTGCGCTGGATCAGGAACTGCTCGAAGCCGACGTTGAGCGCGTTTCCGAGGCGCAGCACGAGAAGCAGGACGATGACGCTGCGCATGCCCGGGAGCGTGATGTGCCAGGTGCGACGCCAGCGGTTCGCGCCGTCCGCGGCGGCCGCCTCGTAGAGCGCGGTGTCGATGGAGGCGATCGCGGCCAGGAAGACGATGATCCCCCAGCCGGCCTCCTTCCAGACGGCCTGCGAGGTGACCAGGTACTTGAACGTGCCCGGATCGGTCATCACGTTCCCGCCTGGATGAACGAGCGGATCTTGCTGCTGAGGACCGAGTTGAGCAGGATCGCCAGCGCGACCGGCACCGGGAAGTAGAGCACCAGCTGCACGATGCTGAGCACGATCGTGTTCTCGAAGGCATGCCAGAAGTTCGGGTCGGCGAACAGGTTCTGGAAGTTCTGCACCCCGATCCACGTGCTCTGCCAGAACCCGAGGATGTAGTCGTAGTACTCGAAGGCCGTGACCGTGCCGAACATCGGCAGATAGTTGAACGCGATGACCAGCAGCAGGGCGGGGACCGCCATCAGCAGCAGCGGCCAGTCGCGGCGCAGTCGCACCCGGAACGGCAGTTTCTTCGTTCGGGTGCGCTTCCGCTTGGCCGACGGCGGCTTGTCGCCGGGTTCGGCCTCCGTCGTCGCCGTGCCGCTCCGCACGGATATCGCCGACATCTGATAACTCCTCGTTCTCGCCTAGCCGCGCTCGGGACCTCGCGCCCGCGAAAGCCCGCGGGCGCGAAGCCGATCAGATGTCAGGAACCGTCGCCGAACTTGTCGTAGACGTTGGCGGTGTACCAGTCGAGCATCTTCTGGCCGCCCGAGCTCTTCCAGTTCGACAGCGCGGTCTGGAAGTCGCCGACGGTCTTCGAGCCGTAGGTCACCTGGTTCACGATGTCGACGACCTCGGCCATGCTGTAGGCCGTCTGGTACTGCGAGGGCGCGGTGATGTTCATGTTCCAGAACGCCGGCTTGTACGCGTACTTGACCGCGTTGCCGGTCCAGGCGCAAAGGCCCTTGGTCACGTTCGCGGCGCCGAAGTTGCTCACGGCGGACTGCGGCGTGACGAGCTGCTGGTAGATCGCCTGGTTGGCCTCGTTGTCGCCCTGCTTGGTGTACGAGGGGCCGGACGAGGCCATCGTGTAGTCGGTGCCCTCGATACCGTAGTTGATCATCGTGTACTCGTACGAGCCGAAGGGCGCCGCGAGGTAGTTCGCGAGCTCGAGGATCTCCTCGATCTGGGTCTTGGAGAGGCTCTTGTTGAGGTAGCTGGTCATGCCGCTGGAGTTGCCGAGCGCGATCTTCGGCGTGGAACCGTCGGCGGCGAAGATATTGAAGGCACTACGGACGTAGGCCGGGTTCGAGCCCTTGCCGGAGGTGTCGTCGGCGAGGTTCCAGGCGCCGGTGCCGTCGGATTCGATGAGCGACTTTCCGGACCAGAAGCGCTGCTTGGCGTCATTGGTGTCGCCGGCGACCGCGCTCGGGTGCATGTAACCGGAGTGCGCGATCTTGTAGGCGAAGGCGAGGGCGGCGGCGAACTCGTCCGTGTCGTAGGCCGAGATCACCTTGCCGTTCTTGACGACGAACTCGCCGGGGCCGTTCGGCGGGGCGGCGAACATCTGCTGGATCGAGTACCAGAGCCCGTCGAACGCGTACACGCCCGCGGTCTTCGAGGTCAGCTCGGCGCCGAGCGCATAGAAATCGTCCGAGTTCTTCACCTGGCTGGGGTCGATGCCCTTGCTCGTGAAGACGTCGGAACGGTAGTAGAGCACGCCGGTGAAGGTGTTGCCCGAGGTCCAGCACGGGAAGCCGTAGATCTTGTCCTCCCACGCGGCGGACTGCCAGCCGCCGGTCGGGATGGCCGCGAGGTTCGGGTACTTGCGGATGTTCGAACCGGACAGATGGGGCGTCAGGTCGGCGAACTTCTCGACGGTCAGCTCGCCGGTGTTGGCGTTGCCGTTGTTCCAGGACGGGATGTTGATCCAGTCCGGCAGCTTGTTGCCCGCGACGAGGGTCGGCAGCGTGGTGCCGTAGTTGTTGCCGTTGGCCGGGTTCACGGTCAGGTTCGCGCCCAGGGCCTTGTTCAGGGCCTGATAGTAGGCGTTGTTCGCGGACGGGATGTTGCCCCAGAGCGGGATGATCGCGCTGTAGGAGCCGCCCGAGCCGGGCGTGGAACTGACGGTCTTGACCAGGTTGGTCGGGTAGCTCAGGAAGCCCGGGTCGGACAGCGCACCGTTGGCGCCGGTCACGACGGGGATGTCCGGGGTCGGTCCGTTCGACAGCGGCACATAGTCGGGAAGGATCGAACTCACGCCCTTGGACGTGGTCACGCCGCCCTTGTTCGACGCGGCGCTGCCACAGGCGCTGAGCAGTGGCATGGCGGCTATCCCGCCGGCGACACCCGCGGACGCGGTCACGAAGCCGCGACGGGTGAAAGCGGTGGAGCTCGGCATTGAACTCTCCAGGAGGGTGGGGTCGCTCGGCCGACCCGTGCGAGAAGGAGTCGTCGAAGCGCTTCAATTGTTGGCATGAGGCTAGGCCAGCGATTCGGCCCAGGCAAGAGGCTTCGATTACGGTTCGGTTACGGGCAGCCCGCCTTCCGCTCACGGCGGGGCTCCCGGAACTGGTCCGCGACCAGACCCATGCACCCCAGTTGATCTGCGCAATCGATGAATTCAGCGGCCCCGCGACGAGAGTTTTGCCAACGCCGGGGTTGACATGCACCCGGTTTCGCTGCGACTTTCGAAGCGCTTCGATCAATCCCCCGAGTGAGAGTGTTGTCCCGTGAGCCCTGCCCCCGAAGACCAGGCCGCAGCGCTGCTGGCCGAGCTGACCGTCGCGGAGAAGATCGCGTTTCTGCACCAGCACCAGCCCGCGGTCGACCGGCTCGGCCTGGTGAAATTTCACACCGGCTGCGAGGCGCTGCACGGCGTCGCGTGGATCGGCAGGGCGACGGTGTTCCCGCAGGCGGTCGGCCTCGGCGCGACCTGGGACCGCGACCTCGTGCGGCGGATCGGCGAGGCGGTGTCCGCCGAGGTGCGCGCCTTCAAGCAGGACACCGCGAACGCGTTCCAACTCAGCGACCAGACGGAGAAGCACCCGATGGTCTCGCTCAACGTCTGGGCGCCGGTGGTCAACCCGCTGCGCGACCCGCGCTGGGGCCGCAACGAGGAGGGCTACAGCGAGGACGCGTACGCCACCGCGGCCTTGGCCACGGCGTACTGCGCCGGCCTGCGCGGCGACCATCCGACGGTGTGGCGCACGACGCCGGTGCTCAAGCACTTCCTGGCGTACAACACGGAGACCGACCGGGACGTCGTCGACATCCACGTGCCGGAACGCGTTCTGCACGAGTACGAGCTCGAGGCCTTCCGCGGACCGATCCAGGCGGGCGTGGCCGCGGGCGTGATGCCGGGCTACAACCTGACCAACGGCGTGCCGAACCACGTGCATCCGCTGATCAACGAGGTATTGCGCGCCTGGGACCCGGAGCTCGCCGTGTGCTCGGACGCGCAGGCCCCGTCGAACCTCGTCGACCGCGAGGGGTTCTACGCCTCTCATACCGAATCGCACGCGGCCGCCCTGAAGGCGGGCGTGGACAGCTACACGGACAACAGCGCCGACTCGCAGCCGACAATCGACCGGTTCACCGATGCCCTCGAACGCGGTCTCATTTCCGAGGCGGATGTGGACGCAGCGGTTCGCAGGCTGCTGCTGTTGCGGGCGCGTGGTGGGGAGTTCGCGCCGGAGGACGACCCGTACGCCGGAATCCGCGCCGACGTGATCGACTGCGCCCAGCACCGGGAACTCGCCCGCGAGGCCTCGCTCGCCTCGGTCGTGCTGCTGAAGAACGAGGAGT